>PVMO01019458.1_pt1 | contig 200787 bp, 158 predicted proteins | sample 1853421 | NCBI WGS metagenome assembly PVMO01 (sample SAMN08533511, study PRJNA380276) | Human gut metagenome, whole genome shotgun sequencing project.
ACCGACTTTTTTAAAAGGAAAACGTTTTTTATGATAATAAGAAAATAATTCGAGAAAAGGCTTTATTTTTATATTTTAAAGGATTATAATACCAATATTCGTAATAGTGTAAGGAGACGAACACGTGAAAAAAACAAACGTAACTATTAAACTACTCCATCAAGTTTGGGACCTTACGAAAAGCTATTGGAAAAGCGAGGAAAAAAAGAAGGCCTATGGCCTTCTTTTAGCCATCGTCGTCCTCAATCTGGGCGTTGTCTTTGTTCTTGTCCTATTGAATGAATGGAACAATTCTTTTTATACGGCGCTCCAGGATTACGCTGTGGATGAGATTTTTCACCAACTCTGGCGGTTTACCATCCTTGCTTTTAGCTATATCATCCTTGCTGTCTATGCCTATTATCTGCAGCAGACCCTCATTGTGAACTGGCGCCGCTGGCTGACAAGACGGTATGTGGAGGAGTGGCTGTCTGCCAAGACCTATTACCGGCTCGAAATGTTCGGGAAGGATATGGATAATCCCGACCAGCGCATCAGCGAAGATGTGTCACTTTTTGTGACACGGACCCTCAGTCTTGCCATTGGCCTGATGAAAGCCATCTGTACGCTCCTTTCCTTTATTGTAATTTTGTGGAACCTTTCAGGACCTTTTGTCGTTTCAATCCTAGGAAAAGAGATTTCCATCCCCGGATATATGGTTTGGGTTGCCATCTGCTATGCGGGTCTGGGAACCTTCTTGATTCATAAGGTCGGTCACCGGCTGGTGAATCTTAATTTTGTTCAGCAACGCTATGAAGCCGATTTCCGCTTCAGTATGATGCGTCTTAGGGAAAATGCTGAAAGTGTAGCTTTCTACCATGGGGAACCCCACGAAAAAAGTGTTTTTCTGGAACGGTTTCGCGTCCTTTTGGAAAATTTTTGGAAGATTGTCAAAAAGCAAAAACAGTTGGTATGGCTTAATTCGGGGTATTCCCAGATTGCCATCATCTTTCCTTTTGTGGTGGCCATCCCGCGCTATCTGAGACGGGAACTGACCTTGGGCGGCCTGATGCAGGTCGCGACTGCTTTTGGACGCGTGCAGGATTCCCTATCCTATTTTGTCGATGCCTATGCAACGCTTGCCGAATGGCAGGCGGTTGTGGACCGCTTGACGAGTTTCCGCACCCATTTGGAGGCTGCAGGGATGACAAAGACACAGAACCAGGTCACTCGCATGGTAGGGGACGAAGGAAGGTTGGTCCTGGATCAGTTTGAAGTGGATCTTCCAAGCGGCTCGCCAATCCTAAAGCCCCTGACAATGACCGTTCAAGCAGGCACCCATATCCTTATCCGCGGCACGAGCGGCAGCGGCAAGAGTACTTTCCTGAGGGCTCTTGCCGGCATCTGGCCATTTGCCAAGGGAAAGGTCACCCTTGCCCCGCAGGACCGTCTTATGTTTATCCCCCAGCGACCTTATCTGCCGCTGGGAACGCTTCGGGAAGCTATTGTTTACCCGGGCACTCGGCAGATCTCTGATGACAGGATCCGCGCCCTCATGGAGGATTGCCGGATTGGCTATCTGGCCAACCACCTTGACGAGGAAGCCGATTGGACCCATGTCTTTTCCGTGGGCGAACAGCAGCGCCTTGCCTTTGTAAGGGCACTCATTTATGAACCAGCTTGGCTCTTCATGGATGAATCAACATCCGCCCTTGACGAGGAGACAGAAAAGGCCATGTATGAACTTCTTCTGTCCCGCCTTGCCCGGACAACGCTGATCAGTGTGGGACATCGCAGCACCCTTGTCACCTATCATACGGCAGCACTTACTTTACATAAGGAAACGAAGGAAGCGTTTCTCGAACCTCTCCCCTAAAAAGGGAGGGGGCTGCACTCATCTATCTATTTTATTGGAGGGGAAGTCATGAACATTGAACTTTTGAACAGCATCGACAGCTTTGTCTGGGGACCGCCGCTCCTGGTCCTGCTTGTAGGGACGGGGATTTTCCTCACCTTGCGGCTGGGCTTCCTGCAGGTTTCCCGCCTGCCCAAGGCCCTGCAACTCATCTTCAAGGCGGAAAACGCCGGCGAAGGTGACATTGACAGTTTCAAGGCCCTGTGTACAGCCCTTGCAGCCACCGTTGGTACGGGGAATATCGTCGGTGTCGCGACAGCTGTTAAAGCAGGCGGTCCGGGAGCCATCTTCTGGATGTGGATTGCCGCCTTCTTTGGTATGGCAACAAAATACGCGGAAGGTGTCCTTGCTGTCAAATACCGCACGGTCGACGCCAAAGGTCAGATTTCTGGCGGCCCGATGTACTACATTGAGCTGGGTCTGGGGAAAAAGTACAAACCCCTTGCCATAGCCTTCGCTTTCTTTGGAATCCTTGTTGCTTACTTTGGTATCGGGACCTTTGCCCAGGTGAATTCCATCGTTGACATTACCCAGCTCAACGCGGGGATTCCTGTTGCTGGCACAGCGGCCATCCTGACCATCGCTGTTGCTGCTGTAACCTTGGGCGGACTGCAGAGCATTGCTGCCGCTGCAAGCCGGATTGTACCGGCCATGGCCATCCTTTACATGCTGTCTACCATAGGCATCCTGGTTATGTTCCATGACCTGATTCCCATGGCCATCGGGGAAATCTTCCGTGATGCTTTTACGCCGACGGCTGCCCAAGGCGGGTTCCTCGGAGCCACTGTGCTCTTTGCCATGAGAAATGGGATTGCCCGCGGCGTCTTTTCCAATGAATCGGGTCTTGGGTCCGCACCGATCGTTGCGGCTGCCGCTAAGACGGACTGGCCGGCTGAACAGGGGCTGATTTCCATGACGGGAACCTTTATCGATACCATCATCATCTGCACCATGACAGGACTTACGATTGTCATTGGCGGGCTCTGGACTGGGGACCTTAACGGTGCGGCCCTTACCAACGCAACCTTCCTCAAGGCCTATCCGCAGATGGGTGGCTATCTCCTGATGGTCGGCTTGGTCCTGTTCGCGTTTACCACCATCTTGGGATGGAACTACTATGGTGAACGCTGCGTTGAATACCTATTTGGCGTCAAGGGCATCATGCCTTATCGCATTATTTTCATCATCCTCATTGGCCTCGGCGCTTTCTTGAAGCTGGAAGCCATCTGGATCTTGGCTGACATCGTAAATGGTCTCATGGCGATTCCAAACTTGATTGCCCTCCTGGGACTGTCCGGTGCTGTCGTGGCTGAAACAAAACGTTATTTTGCCCATCTGAAGGAAACGGCCTGATGGGGCACTAAAAAGGGGAGAAGGGAGCCTTACGAGCTTTCTTCTTCCTTTTTCTTATGAAAGGGCATCATGGCCGATAAAATTTTATTCCCTGAAATTGTTTTTATGGGAAAGTCATAGTATAATAACTTAGATATAGATATAACTAACCGATACGGAGGGGTGTAAACCATGAAACCGGAAGAAATTTCCAAAGATATTTTTGATGTGGGCATCCGCGATTGGACCTGCTCTGATTTCCACGGCTTTGCGACACCACGGGGCGTTACCTATAACTCGTTCCTTATCATGGATGAGAAAGTTTGCCTCATCGACGGCGTCAAGGCCCCTTTTGCAGAACGCCAGCTTTATAAGATCAGTGAAGTCGTCGATCCCCAGAAGGTCGATTACATTGTCGTAAACCATGTGGAACCGGACCACTCCGGCTCACTTCCGCTGCTTGCCCAGAAATGCCCGAATGCCACGTTCCTCATTACGCCTCAGGGCGCCACGGAACTAAAGGAACACTACGGCGATATCTTCAACTGCCAGATCGTGAAGAAGGGGGAAAGCATCAGCCTTGGGAAACGGAGCCTGACCTTTGTTCCCATCCCCATGGTCCACTGGCCTGATTCCATGGTGACCTACTGCCCGGAAGAAGAAATCCTCTTTTCCAGCGATGCTTTCGGTCAGCATTACTGCTGCTCCAAGCGCTTTGATGACGAGACGGAAGTCGAGAACATGTTCTATGAAGCGCAGCGCTACTATGCCAACATCCTGACCCCGTTCCGGAAACTCATCCCGAACGCGGTAAAGGCCGTGCGGGGTCTCAAGCTTCGCATGATCTGCTCCTGCCACGGCAGCATTTGGCGCAGCCATATCGAAGAGATCCTGAAGCTTTATGAAGACTGGAGCCTTGGGAAGGCCCTTGACCGCATCATCATTGTCTATGACACCATGTGGGGCGGCACGGCTGCCATGGCAACGGCCATCATGGATGGCATCCAAGCCCAGGGGATGCGTGTTAAACTGTACCGCTATACGAGCGAGCAGAAAGCCGCCATCATGAGCGATGTCCTGACGGCAAAGGCTATCCTTGTTGGTTCTCCGACGCAGAACTGCGTGATGATGCCGACCATGGGTGCTTTCATGATGTACCTCAAAGGCATGAAGCTGACGGATAAGAAGGCTGCTGCTTTTGGAACCTATGGCTGGGCCGGCGGTGCGGAAAAGGAACTGGAAGACGCGATCACGGCAAGCGGGATGGAGCTTCTGCCTGGCTATACCTGCAAGTGGCGCCCCCTGCCGGAAGAAATCAAGGCTGCTGAAAAGTTTGGCTATGAATTTGCTGAAAAGATTGCTGCGTCCAGCAAGTAATCCTTTCGGTCTGTAAGAAGTAAGAAGGAGCTGAAACCATGATGACAATGATTTCAGCTCCTTTGTTTTCCTAGGAAAAGGAGCCGTTATGTCCGATATCATTGCTGGCCGCAATGCCGTCAGGGAAGCCCTGCGCGGCACGCGGCCCATTCAAAAAGTCCTGGTCCTTGAAAGCGGCCATGGGGGAAGCTTCGAAGAAATCCTTTCCCTCTGTGTCAAGCGCCATGTGGCGGTGGAACGCGTCAATAAGGAGCGCCTGGACCGCTTAAGCCCTGACGTGCGTCATCAAGGCGTCGTGGCCGTTGGCTCTGCTGTCGCATTTCGGGATCTTGATGAGGTCCTGGAAGGGGTGGCCCAAAAGGGAAAAGTCCCTTTTTTGCTCCTTCTCGATGAACTGCAGGATCCTCAGAACATTGGTGCCCTTATCCGCTCGGCCAATGCCGCCGGTGTCGATGCTGTCATTGTTCCCCAGCGTCGAAGTGCTCCTTTGGGGGCGGTTGTGGCAAAGATTTCAGCCGGTGCCTTGGAACATGAACCCGTCGTTTCCGTGACCAATCTTGTCCGGACCATGAAAGACCTGAAAAAGCGCGGATTTTGGATTGTTGGTGCTGATATGGATGGCAAGGACCTTTATTTCGATGCCGATCTGACCGGACCTTTGGTCCTTGTTGTCGGTGCCGAGGGCAAAGGCGTAGGGCGTCTTGTGAAGGAAAACTGTGATTTTCTTGTCCGCATCCCCATGCTGGGACAGGTCCAGTCCCTCAATGCTTCCGTTGCAGGCGGCATCCTCTTATATGAAATTACAAGGCAGCGCATCATCAGTGCCCGCAAGGTGTAAGGAGGCGATGGGATGGCCAAGGAACCGGCTGCAGTGAGCCCTTCCGATGAGGTCCTTTTAAAAAGGATCCAGGAGGAAGGGGACGGGAAAGCCCAGGATATCCTGCTTGCTCGCTATAAGGAACTGGTGAAAAAAAAGACGTCCCTTTACTATATGGCTGGTGCGGAGCGGGATGATATCGTCCAGGAAGGGATGATTGGCCTATTTAAAGCCATCCGCGATTATCGCTTTGACCAAAAGGCGTCCTTTAAGGTGTTTGCCGAGCTGTGCATCAACCGACAGATCATTTCTGCCATCAAGGGGGCCAATCGGCAGAAGCACCGGCCGCTTAATTCCTACGTTTCACTCGATAAGCCTTTTTATGATGACGGCAAGGAACGGACCTTGATGGATATGCTTGGTGGCAGCCGCAGCGTTGACCCGGAAAACCTCATCGTAGACCAGGAGGCTTTCAAGGATATTGAAAAGAACGTCTTAGCCATGCTGAGCGCCATGGAGTGGGAAACCTTGTGCGCATATCTTGACAACAAAAGTTATCAGGAGATTGCCAGCGAGATGGAACGCAGTACAAAGTCCATCGACAACGCGCTCCAGCGGGTAAAACGCAAATTGGAGAAGTTCCTTTCCACAAGGGAAAATGAACTCGACCTTGCCACGCTCAACAAGGGGCTCCTCCTCATGGCCGCCAAGGAGCACCTGCTCCACAAATAAGGAAACAGGTGGCTGAAAGAGATTGAACCATATGATACAATATGGACAGCAAAGGCAGAAAAAAGAGAATTTCCGCACCACTTTAAAGGAAAACGCTGGCATATCGGCGAAATAAGATGGCAAGAGAATAAAAAGCAATGGGTGCACCATTTTATAAGGAGGGCGATTCGCATGAGTCAATTTGATGAATTCCTGAAAGAAGTAGAAGGCCTGACAGAAAAAGAAATCAAGGTCCTTGTTGTGACGGGCAAACCGGGCAGCGGTAAGAGCAAGGTCCTGCGTGAAGCAGCCGAAACAAAGGGGTGGGATTATATTGATACCCGTCTGCTTATTACGGAAGATTTCCTGAAGCTTCTTCCCAGTGAAAGACGCGTCAACGCGCCGGAAGTCCTGAAAAATGAACTTCTTAGCCATCATGGCGATGTGGTCATGTTGGATCGAATTCAGACCCTTTTTATCCCTGTCTTCAATATCGATCCCAAGAGCGTCCTCGATGAACTGGGGCGCGCCTTTACAGTGGTCATTGCTTGGCCGGGATATGTGAAGGATGGGCTCCTTTGCTATGATAAATTTGACGGGACCGAATCCATCCGTATCAGCGCGGCTGACTACACCCTCTGGACGGTAGAATAAGAGGGGCTCCTTATGGCAGAAAAAAGAGGAACCCTGGCAGTCCTTACGGGAGGCGGTGACTGCCCTGGCCTCAATGCCGTCATCCGTGCCGTCGTGAAGACGGCCGTGACCCATGGCTATGAGATCTATGGCATTCGCAACGGCTTCCATGGGCTTATCCAGGATGATATGAAAAAAATGTCCATGGCGGATGTATCGGGTATCCTGCCGCGCGGCGGGACGGTACTTGGTACAACAAACAGGGATAATCCCTTCCATTATGCGGCTGGTGAAGATGCAGCAGGCAATGTCATTTATGAGGATCGGCGCGATGATGTCGTAAGAAACCTTAACGCCCATGGCATCGAGTGCCTCATTGTCATTGGCGGCGATGGAAGCCTCAAGATTGGCTATGACCTGCACCGTTTCTGCGGGGTCAATGTCGTCGGCGTTCCCAAGACCATTGATAATGACCTGCCGGGGACGGAGCGAACCTTTGGTTTTGACACAGCGATGGCGATGGCTACAGAGGCATTGGACCGCCTTCATACCACGGCAGAATCCCATCACCGCGTCATGGTCCTTGAAGTCATGGGGCGCTATGCGGGGTGGATTGCCCTTCATTCCGGCCTTGCCGGCGGAGCGGATGTAATCTTGATCCCGGAAATCCCCTACCGGATCGAGTCTGTCATTGAGAAGGTCAAGGCCCGTCAGGCTCAAGGAAAGCAATTTAGTATCATTGTTGTTGCCGAAGGGTCCAAACCAGTGGGCGGTAAGATGACGGTCGCCCGTCTCGTGAAAAATAGCTTTGAACAGGTGCGCCTGGGCGGCGTGGGCAATAAACTTGCCGACGAAATCGAGGCGAAGACGGGTATCGAAGCTCGCTGTACAATCTTGGGCTATCTCCAGCGCGGCGGTTCGCCGACTGCCTTTGACCGTGTCCTGTCGACTCGTTATGGCTCGGCTGCCGTGGAAGCCTGCCTTGCCGGGGCCTATAATGTGATGGTTGCCCTGTCCAGTGGGGAGATTGTCCGCATCCCAATAGAAGAAGTAGCGGGAAAACCTCATCAGGTACCGCTTGATTCGGATCTTATCAGGGCAGGGAGGAACCTTGGGATTTCCTTTGGGGATTGACCTCAATGAAAAGAGCTGCAGTGCATGTTGGCAGCTCTTTTTTTCATGCTTGAAAGGGATGAAAAAAAGGCTGTGGAGGCCCTCATAATGTTTTGAGAAAGTTTAAAGTTTGGCTCTTTCTTTCACCGGGGGAAAGGGGTATAATGGCAACATTGCACGATAAGAATTAACTTTTTGGAGGAAAAATCATGAGCGATATGCTAAGTGCCCTGATTCTTGGGATTGTGGAAGGTCTTACGGAATTTCTCCCTGTTTCATCAACGGGGCATATGATCATTGTAGGACACATGATCGGTTTTGATGGCAATCTGGCCAAGATCTTTGATGTTGTCATCCAGTTAGGGGCCATCCTTTCTGTCCTCGTCCTTTATCGCGGACGTTTTGCCCGTTTCTTCACCAAAGAAGGTTGGCAGCTGGGAAAAGGGCTGAGTGCCTATCATGTTCTTGCAGGGTGCATCCCTACCATGGCGTTCGCTCTCCTCGTCCATTCCTTTATCAAAAAATATCTCTTTTCTCCCTTTACGGTTGCCATTGGCCTTGTTTTAGGGGCCCTCCTGATGATGGCTGCGGAGCGAAAGATCCGCGGTCATGAGGCCGAACTGGTCCAGGATGTGGACCATATTTCCTTGAAGCAGGCGCTTTATATTGGTTTCTATCAGTTCCTTTCCCTTTGGCCGGGCTTTTCGCGCAGCGGTTCTACTATTGGTGGGGCCTTGTTAGTAGGGGTCAGCCGCAAAGCCGGGGCGGATTTCACCTTTATCATGGCCCTTCCAATCATGGTGGCAGCCTGCCTCTATGAACTCCTGAAAAATCTTTCGGCCCTTTCCAGCGGCGATTTTGCCGTCCTTGGCCTGGGATTTGCCGTGGCTTTTGCAGTTGCCTATTTTTCCATCCTTTGGTTCATTGGGTTCCTGAACCGGTCGACACTTAAATCCTTTGCCGTCTACCGCATTTTGCTTGCCCTCTTTACCCTTTGGTATTTCTACTGCTGAGAAAAGGTATGGATCGATTGCCGTTAAAACCAGATGGGATGCCAGTTTTAAAAGGTTTGTAAAAAAAGAAACGAATTTTTTAAAAGCGGCTTGACATTTCCTTCTTCATCCGGTATAATTCTCTACGTTACGGATTCAGAGGCTGGCATAGCTCAATAGGTAGAGCAACTGACTTGTAATCAGTAGGTTGAGGGTTCAATTCCTTTTGCCAGCTCCAATTTATTCGTAATGACAATCCGTGGAGGGATTCCCGAGTGGTTAAAGGGAGCAGACTGTAAATCTGCCGCCTCTGGCTTCGAAGGTTCGAATCCTTCTCCCTCCACCAATATCGCGGGGTGGAGCAGTTGGTAGCTCGTCGGGCTCATAACCCGAAGGTCGTTGGTTCAAGTCCAGCCCCCGCAACCATATGCTGATGTAGCTCAGTCGGTAGAGCGTATCCTTGGTAAGGATAAGGTCACCAGTCCGATTCTGGTCATCAGCTCCACTCATGGCGGCGTAGCTCAGTTGGCTAGAGCAGTCGGTTCATACCCGGCCTGTCCGCGGTTCAAATCCGTGCGCCGCTACCATAGTTTAGTCAGCCCCGTTTCTAGCGGGGCTCTTTTAAAATCTTTTCAAAAACCAAGCATAGCGTTGGGAGGTAATCAAATGGCTAAAGAGAAATTTGAAAGAACAAAACCCCATGTCAACATTGGTACCATTGGTCACGTTGACCATGGCAAGACGACCCTGACCGCTGCCATCACCAAAGTGCTGGCTGAAAAGGGCGGCGCCCAGTTCATGGACTACAACATGATCGATAAGGCTCCGGAAGAAAGAGAACGCGGAATCACCATCAACACCTCTCACGTTGAATACGAAACCGCTAAGAGACATTATGCTCACGTTGACTGCCCGGGCCACGCCGACTATGTCAAGAACATGATCACCGGTGCTGCTCAGATGGACGGCGCTATCCTCGTTGTTTCCGCAGCTGACGGCCCGATGCCCCAGACCCGCGAACACATCCTGCTTGCCCGTCAGGTTGGCGTACCTGCCATCGTTGTATTCCTGAATAAATCCGACCAAGTTGACGATCCTGAACTGATCGAACTGGTTGAAATGGAAGTTCGTGAACTGCTGAGCCAGTACGACTATCCGGGAGATGAAATTCCTATCGTAGTCGGTTCCGCACTGAAAGCCCTGGAAGGCGACCCTGAACAGGAAGCCAACATCCTCAAACTGATGGATGCTGTTGACGAATACATCCCGACTCCGGAACATGACCTCACGAAACCGTTCCTGATGCCTGTCGAAGACGTCTTCACCATCACCGGCCGTGGTACGGTTGCAACGGGCCGTGTTGAACGTGGCGTCATCAAAGTCGGCGACACCGTGGAAATCGTTGGTCTGAAAGAAGAAAAGAAACAGACCGTTGCTACGGGTCTTGAAATGTTCCGTAAGACCCTGGATCAGGCTGAAGCCGGTGACAACATCGGTGCCCTGCTCCGCGGTATTGAAAGAAACGAAATCGAACGCGGTCAGGTTCTGTCCAAACCGGGCACGATCCATCCGCATACGAAATTCAAGGGTCAGGTTTACGTACTGACCAAAGAAGAAGGCGGCCGTCATACTCCGTTCTTCAATGGCTACCGTCCTCAGTTCTACTTCAGAACGACCGACGTTACGGGCGTAGCTGAACTGCCGGAAGGCACCGAAATGGTTATGCCTGGCGATAACATCACCATGGATGTTGAACTGATCACTCCGATTGCTATCGAAAAAGGTCTGCGCTTTGCTATCCGCGAAGGCGGCCGTACCGTTGGCGCTGGTGTTGTTACCGAAATCGAAGAATAATTGAGCCGCAGAGGCCTAGGATGTGGGACCGACACAGGACAGGTCGGTCCCACATTTTTATGTTGACATCTGCATCCTTGTATGATAGTCTATATAGGCAACTTTGAGGGATTTTGAATGTAAGTGAGGTGTTAAAACATGGCTGCGAACAACAATCGTATTGGTATTACCCTGGCCTGCACCGAGTGCAAACAGCGCAACTACCAGACCACGAAGAATAAGAAGAACGATACGGACCGTATCGAAGTCAAGAAGTACTGCAAATTCTGCAAAAAGCACACTTTGCATAAAGAAACGAAATAAGGTGGAGCAATTATGGCATCGACTCAACTCACTCCCGATGTAAAAAGCTCCGGCGGAGCGTTGGGGTTCTTCCGGGATGTGAAGAACGAAATGAAAAAGGTAGCTTGGCCCAATCGGCGGGAACTGGGTGGATATACGGCAACGGTCATTGTTGCTGCCATCACGTCGTCCCTCTTAATTTGGGCAATTGATGCTGTCTTCTCCGTACTGTTCCGTTTAGTGATGGGAGTGCAATAAGCATGGAAGGTCAAAGACACTGGTATGTCATTCATACCTATTCCGGGTATGAAAACAAAGTGAAACTGAATTTGGAGAGTAAGGTCCATTCCCTAGGGATGGAAGACATGATTTTCCAGGTTCTCGTCCCCATGCAGGACGAACTAGAAACCAAAGACGACCAGCAGAAGGTTGTGAGCCGCAAGGTATTCCCCGGCTACGTCCTGATTGAAATGATTGTTGACGACCGCACGTGGTACGCTGTCCGCAATACGCCGGGTGTTACCGGTTTTGTCGGCACGGGCACCAAACCCATTCCTTTATCCCCACGCGAAGTAGCGCGTATTCTCGGGAAACAGTCCACTGGGAAGAAGGAAGCTTCCGTGGAAGCTCCGATTCGCATGAAATGCCCCGTTGAATTAGATCAGACCGTTCGTATTAAAGCCCCCGGCTTTAATGATATGGTAGGAACGGTGGCGGAGATCAGCGACGAACAGCAGAAGGTCAAAGTCATGATCGAAATGTTCGGCCGCGTCACTCCGGTTGAAGTCAACTTCTCTCAAGTAGAAGCAATAGAGTAAGATAGGAGGTGGAATTGATATGCCAAAGAAAGTCATTAAGATGGTAAAATTGCAGGTTCCTGCTGGTAAGGCAACTCCGGCACCTCCTGTAGGCCCGGCACTTGGTCAGGCTGGTATCAACATCATGGCCTTCGTCAAGGACTTTAATGCCCGCACCGAAAAACAGGCTGGTCTCATCATCCCTGTTGAAATTACGGTATTCGAAGACCGTTCCTTTACCTTCATCACGAAGACTCCTCCCGCTGCTGTCCTTCTGAAAAAGGCCGCTGGTATCGATAAAGCTTCCGGCGAACCAAACAAGAACAAAGTAGCGACGATCAAACGTGACAAAGTCAAGGAAATCGCTGAAACCAAAATGAAGGACCTGAACGCTGCAGACGTTGAAGCTGCTATGCGCATGGTCGAAGGCACTGCCCGCAGCATGGGTATTGTCGTAGAAGACTGATTTGAGTCTCAATCAGTGGGAGGCGAAAGCCGCTCGCACCACTAGGAGGAAAAAGTACAATGACTAAAGCTGGTAAGAAGTATACCGATGCTGCAAAGCTGATCGAAGCTGGCAAGGCATATACTCCGAAAGAAGCTGTTGAACTGGTTAAAAAGACTTCCGTCACCAAATTCGACAGCACTGTTGAATGCTCCGTTCGCCTCGGTGTCGATCCGAAGTATGCTGACCAACAGGTCCGCGGTGCTCTGGTTCTGCCCCATGGTACTGGTAAATCCAAGACTGTTCTTGTTTTTGCCCGCGGTGCAAAAGCTCAGGAAGCTCAGGATGCAGGTGCTGACTTTGTTGGTGCTGAAGAGCTCGCTGACAAGATCAAAGGCGGCTGGTTCGACTTTGACGTCTGCGTAGCAACGCCTGACATGATGGGTGTGGTTGGCCGCCTTGGTAAACTCCTCGGTCCTAAAGGCCTCATGCCGAACCCAAAAGTCGGAACGGTTACCATGGATGTAACCCGTGCCGTAAATGAAATCAAAGCTGGTAAGATTGAGTACCGTACCGATAAAGCCGGTAACGTACAGACCTCTATCGGCAAGGTTTCCTTTGATGCTGATAAACTGCTGGATAACTATATTACCCTGATCTCCACGCTGATCAAAGTAAAACCCTCCGGCGCAAAAGGCCAGTATATCAAGAGTGTTACCCTGTCCACCACCATGGGCCCTGGCGTACACATCGATGTGCTGAAAGCCGACAGCAACAAGTAATCAATTCGAAAATGACCATCGGACCGCAGACAGTAGGTGCGTAAGCCTAACGTTACAAAACGCCTGCCTAGGTCGGAGTGTTTGGATAAATACGACCTCCGGCGGCCTGCCGAGAGGTCTTTTCATTGATTCATATATCTAAACGCAAGGAGGTGTTTCTTGATGCATAGCATTCGTCCTGAAAAGGCTGCGAAAGTATCCGAACTCAAGGATCTGATGACTGGCTCCAAAGGTGTCATTCTCGTTGACTACTGCGGTCTGACCGTAGCAGAAGACACGGATCTGAGAAGAAAGATGCGTGAAGCTGGTGTAACGTACATGGTTGCGAAAAACACCTTCGTCCGTATCGCTGCTAAAGAAGCAGGAATCGAAGGGCTTGACAGTTTCCTCGAACACAACACGGCATTGGCATTTTCTGCTGAAGATCCTGTTGCTCCTGCTAAGATCCTTTCCGAATTCGCAAAGGACCACAAAGCCCTTGAAATCAAAGCTGGTATCCTTGATGGTGCCGTCATCGGTCTTGACGAAGTCAAAGCCCTGGCAGATTTGCCGAGCCGCGAAGTCCTGCTTGCCAAACTCATCGGCAGCATGCAGGCCCCGATTTCTGGACTCGTCAACGTCCTTCACGGTACGCTGCGTAACTTTGTTTACGTTGTCGACGCCGTTCGTCAAAAGAAAGAACAGGAATCTGCCTAATGGTTGGTTCGATTCTGCGACCTAAACATATTCTATTTAAAAATTTTGGAGGAATTTAAAATGACTAAAGAAGAAATCATGCAAGCCATTGAGAGCATGACTGTGCTCGAACTCGCTGACCTCGTTAAGGCTATGGAAGAAAAATTCGGCGTTAGCGCTGCTGCTCCTGTAGCTGTTGCTGCTGCTCCTGCTGCCGGCGGTGCTGCTGCTGCTGAAAAGACCGAATTCGATGTTGTCCTGACTGACTGCGGTGCCAGCAAGATCAACGTAATCAAGGTTGTTCGTGAACTGACCGGCCTGGGCCTGAAAGAAGCCAAAGCCGCTGTTGATTCCGCTCCTAACACCCTGAAGGAAGGCGTTTCCAAGGCTGATGCTGAAGCTATGAAAGCTAAGCTGGAAGAAGCTGGCGCTAAGGTTGAACTGAAATAATCTTGGCTGATTGAAAAAGACTGCAGAGGAGTTTCCTCTGCAGTCTTTTTTGGTTCTATAATAAATGTTGGGGTGAGGAATTGTTCTTTCCTCACCCCATCCTTGCATAAAAAGGTTTGCTATAAATTTCGGATCGCTCACGTGTTCATATTCCCTTAGATAGAACATACATTAAAAAGGGGTGCAGCCTTTTTCCCTGCGTATTTCAAGCTGCAAGCGCATCTTAGACGAGAAAACCAGTGAAAGATACACTCGCGAGCTTGACCCTCCTTATCTTACTTACAGGAAGAAATCCCCCTGGGAAGGACCCTTACATGGTTCTTCTCAGGGGTTCATATTTACACGCTGAAATCACGCAGGTCCTTATCGAGGGCCTCGAAGAGAGCATCCGCATCATGGGCCCGGAGGGCCTTCAAGATATCCTTGTGGTGTTTGCAGTCATCGCTGACATGCAGGACACCAGAGTCCATTCCCCAGCGGAACTGAGCATAGGCACGGCTCATGCGGCTCATGCAGGAAGACAGCTGTTCATCGGCATAAGCGTTACGACCCAGACGAAGCAGGGCCTTGTGGAAATCCATATTGCATTCCCAATGTTTGCGGGGCGGCAAATCGTCACGCAGGCATAGTTCATTGAGAGGTTCTAACGCGGCAATTTGAGGTTCCGTAAGGCTTTTGATGACACGGGACACAATTCCGTGCTCCAAGTAGAGGCGGAATTCCAGCATTTCGTTGATATCGTCCATCGTAAGGCGCGTGACTTCGTAACCATAGCGAGGCATGTTGCGAAGGACGCGCTCGTTACACAGGGTCATCAGGGCTTCCCGGACGGGCGATTTGCTGCATTCGTATTTTTCGATGAGACTTTTCTCATTGAGGATGTCCCCTGGTTGGTATTCCCCTGAAAAAATTCCCTCTAAAATGGCATTTCTGACTTTTTCCTTAAGTGACGGTTCTTTCATGGCTGAACCTTCCTTCCCTGACATAATACCTATATCTTAATCTAATTTGGATAATTTGACAATGATTTATTTCATATTATAACACTATAAATTAAACCTCCAATTTGGTTTTGATCATGATTTTTCAAAAAGGGCTTCCCAATTAATCATAACAGTGATATGATTACTAATATAATAATCCGACTACTCTGATGATTTTTGGGAGGGAAATCAATCATGACCTTGACACAGGAAGAAATGAACAATTATACGGTCATTCTGCACGAAGAACTGATCCCCGCAATGGGCTGCACGGAACCTATTGCGATTGCCTATGCCGCGGCGAAGGCGAAAAGCCTCTTTAAAGGCGATCTGGAGCGTTTTACTGTGAACTGCTCAGGGAATATCATTAAGAACGTAAAAGGCGTCACTGTGCCCAATTCTGGCGGTCAGAAAGGGATTCCTGCAGCGGCGGCCCTTGGTATCGTAGGCGGTGACAGTGATAAGGCCCTCGAAGTCATTGCCGGTGTGACGGATGAGGACCGAGAAGCCTGCCGTAATCTGGTCGAAAGGGATATCTGTGAAGTGACGCTGGCTGAAGGCGTAGCCAATCTTTATATTGATGTGACTTTGTATGGCCGGGACCATATGGCGGAAGTGATCATTGACGGAACCCATACAAACATCGTGAAGATGGTCCAGGACGGAACCGTTCTCCTGGACCGGACGGGGACGGCCCAAGGTGCCGGAAGCAAGGGAAAAGGGGACCGGACCAGGATGACCTTCCAGGGGCTCATTGAGTATGCCAGAACCGTCGATCTTGAAGCGGTGAAGGCGCTTCTTGAAACTCAGATGACTTACAACACGGCAATCAGCGACGAAGGCTTGACAGGCGCCTGGGGCGCAGAGGTGGGCAGGACCCTCCTTGAAACTTATGGCAGTGATGTTAAGTTCCGGGCCGTTGCTCGGGCGGCTGCCGGCAGTGATGCCCGCATGAGCGGCTGCCCGAAACCCGTCGTGATTAATTCCGGTTCGGGGAACCAAGGCATTACGGTTTCCCTGCCCGTCATCACCTATGCCGAGGCATGGAAGAAGAGCCATGATGAGACGCTCCGTGCCCTTATTGTGAGTAACTTGGTCTCCATCTATATCAAGCACTATATTGGTCCTCTTTCCGCTTTCTGCGGCGCTGTGAGTGCTTCTACCGGGGCCGGTGCGGCCATCACCTTTATGGCAACGAATGGAGACGCCCGGAAAATGGCTATGACTGTCACCAATACCCTCGCCAATGTGGGCGGCATCCTTTGTGACGGGGCCAAACCCAGCTGCGCCGCCAAGATTGCTTCCTCCCTTCAGGCCGCGCTTATGGCCCATGCCATGAGCATGAAGGACCGGGTCTTTAAAGGTGGGGAAGGCATTGTTGAAAAGGACATCGAGGATACCATTCGCAACATTGGATACATCGGCAAAATTGGCATGAAGGGGACCGATACGGATATCCTCAATGTCATGATCGGTCAGATCGATCCTAAGGATTACGTTTGCTAAGAGGGTCTGAGGAGGCTTCTTTAGAGGAGCCTCCTTCTTTTTTTATGAAAAATACCTTGCAATTTACTAGGAAATAGGCTATACCAAGGGGTAAGAACGGGGTATTTTTTCCCTAAAGGAGGGCTTTCTATGGAAATCAAGGAACGAGTAAGGGCCATGGAAGACGAGCTTGTGGAGCTGCGCCGCTATTTTCATGCTCACCCTGAACCATCTTGGAAAGAATTTAATACACAAAAAAAGATCATGACTTATTTGGATGAATTAGGTATTCCCTATGTCCCATCGACCACGTCCGGTCTTGTGGCTACTCTTAAAGGGCCTCATTCGTCAGACCATATCATTGGCATCCGTGCCGATATCGATGCCCTTCCCATCAAGGAAGAAACCGGAGCCCCTTATGCCTCGGAAAAAGAAGGGACTATGCATGCCTGCGGCCATGATACGCATATTACGATCCTCCTTGGCACGGCTAAGGTCCTTGCGGCCATGAAAGACGAACTGACCGTGACGGTGCGCTTTTTGTTTCAGCCAGCGGAAGAAGAAATTGCCAACAGCGGTGCCACATATATGAAGGATGAGCCGCTTGTAAAGGAATGCGAACGGCTCATTGCCCTCCACATTTGGAGCAAGATCCCTGTTGGTACAGCGTCCCTGCGCTATGGACCTGTCATGAGCGCGGCGGATACGTTTGATGTTTATATCGAAGGAAAGGGTGGTCACGGCGCCCTGCCGCATCAGACCATAGATCCCATTGTGGCTGGAGCTGAATTTGTGAACGCACTCCAGACCGTGGTCAGCCGTGAAGTCAATCCTCTGGAACCGGCCGTCCTATCCGTGACCACTTTTCAGGCTGGGACAACGAGCAATGTCATTCCCGCATCGGCTCATCTATCGGGGACAGCCCGTACCTTCAGCCCCACACTGCGCGAGGCCTATCCTGGCATCCTTAGACGGGTGGCCCGCGGTGTAGGGGAAACCTCAAGGGCCAAGATCCGCACGGAATACCATTTTGGACCGCCGCCCACGATCAACGATGCAGCCTGTGTGGATACAGGACGCAGAGCCTGTGAGACGGTTTTTGGCAAGGATCATGTCGTTGATTGGGAATTGCAGATGGGCGGCGAGGACTTTGCCAAATATGATAATCCTAAAGCCCTGCTCCTTTTAGGCGGTGGCTTTGCTGACGCGTCGCGGCGCTATCCGCAGCACAGTCCCCACTATGATATCGATGAAAGGGCTCTTTTATTGGGCGTTGAATATTTTGCTGAATATGTACGGGAGTGGGAAAAGGAACTTTCCAAGTAACGTTACAAAAATTACGGTGAATCGGAGAAAGGAACTGGAATTGTTGCCTTTTCTCCGATTTTTTTTGGTTCTTTGTCAAATGTTGGGGTGCCCCACAACTAAATCGCCTTTTAGGAACTCGGCAAGGCATTTGCCGAGTTCCTTTTTTGCCAATTCACATAGAGAATCCGGTTCCTAAATCTGTTGAAATCACGCATTCCAAATGCAACTCTCTTAACCGTCTTAATCAGGTTGTTACAGCCTTCTGTGAATCCATTGGAGTATGGCTGGATAATTGCTTGAATAATTGCAGCCTCCCAATCTTTAAAAGATCTTAAAATCCCTTTAAAAGCATCTAAGTTGTAGCCCATTACCATAGCTAACCATTTGTTTAGCTCCCGCTTCGCAGCCAATTCAGTCTTCTGCCTCAATACTTTGTAAAATGCTTCTTTGAGTATATATGCACGCCTCAGTTCATCAGATTGAGAGAGGATGCAGCGCAGCTTTACCAGCTCTTCTCCACTTAGTGTTGTTCCCCTCTTTTGGAGAATCCTCTTATTATGTTTCAAATAAGGTGAGGTCTTTGGAAACGTATTTTGAATGTCTTTCCTTACTCTTTCCATAGCCCAGAGAACAAGTCGCTGTACATGGAATCTATCGGCTATCAGTGTGGCATTCGGGAACATTGTTTTATAGACAGAACGAAAAAGGGCAGACATGTCCATTACAACATAGCGAACCCTTCTTCGCTCCGCTTTAGGATAGCGAAGAAAATAACGTATAATCCAGTCTGCATCACGTCTTGGCAGAATGTCGATGAGCTCATTGTGTTCTACGTCTGTAATGCTGACCTGATACTTTTGTCCATGAGCATTGCCCCGGAATTCATCCATGGCCAGGACTTGGGGAAGGTGTTGGGGATGAGGGAAATGAAGGCGGTCAAAGTAACGTATGACCGTTGTAGTAGATGTGTGGAAGTCAGCCGCTATATCTGTGAAGCTGCGCTTTTGAAAACACGACACCATAATCTGCATCTGCAGATCTTTTGATTTGCGTTGATAACGCTGCAGGAACGGGACGGTTTCAAAGAATGTACGACCGCAGCAAGGGCAAACGTATCTTCTTTTATGTAATCGGACAAAAGCCTGTTGGTGCAAAATGGATCCGATAGCAATCCTTTGCCAACGGTAATCCTTGATTCTATCGGTCTTCGCATGACAATTAGGGCATTGGACAACAGCTCGATTCAGTTCCATAATAAATTCAATTTGTTGCTCACTGTGGATGCATTTTTTTATTACGTTACCTTTGACATTCAAGGAATTTGCTATATAATCAAATGTGGACATAGGCCATCTTCCTTTCATTTAGGTTTGGCGATTTAATTGTAAGAGTGGATGCCGTCTATGTCCACTTTTTTATGCAAAAATGGGGTGAGGAAAGAATATTTCCTCACCCCAACATTTATTATAGAACCTTTTTTTTCATTTCATACTAAAAATAAAAACGTTGAAAGCTTTTCATAGGGGATGAAAAAATGTTCATGGGAAAAGTCTTGTCCGAATCATGAGCTTTTCAGTATAATATAAAAAAATTTCGAGAAAAACTCATATTTTATTATTTTTCTCAATCGAGGGGGTACAGTATGGACTTCAATTTTGTCGCATTTTTCTTTAATCCCTTGGTCCTCTTATTTTTAACCATGACCTTGGGCAACCTTTTTGGCGAACTGAAGATTGGAAAATTCAAGTTCGGCATTACAGGAACCTTGTTTGTTGGTCTGGTCATTGGCTATTTCCTGACCCAATATGCAGCGGGCGTTCCTAAAGAAAGCCGCTATTTTGCCTCTGCTATGGCTGTCATGCAGGGAAAGGTCATCCCCGGTCCGCTTATGAATCTTGCCCTTCTTGTCTTTATTGTGGGGACGGGTCTTCTTGCTGCCAGTGATATGAAATATGCCTTGACGAAATTTGGCAAGCAGTTTGTTATCCTCGCTATCTTCATTCCCTTTGTCGGAGCTGTTGCTTCCTATGGTTCGAGCCAGCTCCTGCAGGATATGAGCCCTTTCCAGATGACCGGGACCTATACGGGCGCCCTGACAAGTTCCACGGGTCTTGCTGCGGCTACGGAGTCGTCTGACAGCGAGGCTAGACGATTGGGCATGGAATTTGGCAGCCAGCCGGAATCAGCCAGAAAAAAGATCATTGCCATCATCAACAGCGCCCGCGTCCGTGATGCCAAGCTTCGTCATGAATCCGCACCGGCTCCGCTGACGCTGGAAGGGACCCAGTCCCTTTCCCAAGAAGATGTTGAAGTCTTTGTCACGGAGGCAAAGGCCGGCGTTGGCGTGGGACACTCCATCGGTTATCCTTTTGGGGTTCTCTTCTTGATCCTTGCCATTAACCTGATTCCGAAGATCTTTGGCCTTGATGTCGAAGACGAAAAGAAACGGTATTTTGCGCAAAAGGCGCTTGATATCAAGAATGACGCAAGCCTTGTGACGGAAAAACATCAGGAAGTCGCCATGGATTTCATTGGTTTTTCCCTTGCCGCCTTCCTAGGGTATGTGGTCGGGTCCATCCGCATCTACATGGGACCTTTGGGCTGGTTCTCCCTCGGCGCGACGGGCGGCGCTATCCTTGTGGCCTTGGCCTTGGGCGCACTGGGTCAGCTTGGTCCTATCCATTTCCGTATGAACAGCACTGTCCTTGGTAAGATGCGCACGTATTTCCTGTCTGTCTTTCTTGCCGGAACGGGCCTCAACTATGGGTTCCGTGTCGTTGATGCTGTAACGGGTGATGGCTATATGGTGGCTATCATTTCCGCCCTGGTTGCCCTCATTTCCATTCTTGCCGGCTTCCTATTGGGTCATTATGTTTTCCGTATCAATTGGACCCTGCTTTCCGGTGCCATTACGGGCGGCATGACGAGTGCCCCGGGCCTTGGCGCTGCTGTTGATGCCTTGGAGTGTGATGAACCAGCTGTTTCTTATGGGGCTACGCAGCCTCTTGCTACCTTCATCATGGTCATCTTCTCCATTATCATCCACAAACTTCCGCTGTAAGAAAATTGCAATCGCAATACCCCTTACCGAATGCACAACGCGCATTTGGTAAGGGGCATTTCTTATTTTTTACTCGGCGCACAGATCGCGCCGATCTTTCATAGCAGCAGCCCTCTCTTGTTAAATTCCTTATGAATCAGCTTCCTGCACGTAAAAAGCCTTGGATTTGCGTCTAAGTTCAGGGCTTACGTTATGGTTTTCCTCCGTGTTTTGTCCCTCGGGCGGAAAATGCCGTTTCGCCTGACCAAGGCGGGAACCCGAAAGGCGTACGTTGCCTCATCAAAATGAAGCAAGCCTGCCCTTTCGGTGGGGGATAAGACGGATAGTTTTTGCCTGGCGTTTCCATATGAGCGGTCAGCGAGGAATATCTTTCGATGGTCCAAAACCGCTAATCGCAAGACCCCGTCAAAGTGATTCGGCTCACGGACCGTGTTATCGAAAATCTATTCGGCGCCCTGTCCGGAGGACACGGTCAGGCACCGCGCCTTACCGTCCCTTGCTTGACTGCAGAGCCTTGTCTTAGGCAGTCGTTTTGTAAGGCTTTAGCAGCCCAGTACCACAGCCTGCATTCTGCCTGCCCTTGGACAGCCATCCAACAAAAAAGCCCCTGCCATTGCGGCAGAGGCTTTTTGATCCTACCTTATTCTTTTTTGAAGGCTTCTTCGTCAAAGGTTCCCATGATCTTATCCACGACAATGGCGTTTGTCATGGATCCGGATACGTTCAGCATGGTACGGCCCATATCGATGATCGGATCAATGGCAAGGACGGGGGAGATGGAGGAGAAGTAGGCGCCAAGACCAGTCCCACTGAGGGAGACGGAAGCGGCCATGGTCGCTGTACCGGGAACACCCGCAATGCCGATGGACCCTAAGGCAATAACCACTATGCTCATGATAAATAAGGTCAGGTCAAAAGGAATACCGGATACATTGGCAATGTAGACCACAACCAGGCCGGGGAAGACCCCTGCACAGCCCTGCATTCCTGCCGTTGTCCCAAAACTTGCTACCGTATTGGCCGTCGTTGTTGAAACGCCAAGACGATGGGTGAGGGTTTCGACCGTAAGGGGCAGGACGCCCATGGAAGAACGGGAAGTAAAGGCAAGGACAAGGGGACTTTTGGCTTTCTTGAAATAGGTGAGAGGGTTTACCCCAAAAACGGTGAGCAGGAGCGCTTCTGCAGCAAACATAATGGCAAGGCCCAGATACAGCAGGAGGATGAAAAGGCCCATATCCATGACTGCTTTAAGGCCTCTTGTGGCAAGGGTATTTGCCAGCAGGGCAACCACGCCATAAGGCATGGGGCCAATGATAAAATCACAGGCCCATCCCATGATGAGGTGGAGCTCGTCAAAGAGCTTTGTAAAGGCCTCCAGGCTGTTTGTGCCGGTTTTCTTGATGAGCTGGGCAATGCCGCCAATGACAACGCCAAAGATGACGACGGCAATGACATTCGTATCGGCCATGGCCTTGACCGGATTCATCGGAATCAGGGCCCGGAACGTATCGACGACAGGCTTTACGTCACGCATCTTGCTGGCGCCTTCTACAGCGCTTGAGCCGGCACCGAGACCAAAGAGGCTGCCCAGGGACAGTCCAACGATGGCCGCAAGGGCTACCATACCGAGGTTTGTGGCAAGCATGGCGCCAACGAGTTTCTTGAGGTTTGTTCCTTCATTCATATGAAGGATGACGTGGATGATGGAAGTAAGGACCAAGGGGACAACAAGCATACGGATGAGGTCGATGAACCCGCCGCCGACAAGGGAATACCATTTGGTGGCCTCCTTAATAAAGACCACTTTTGTTGGAGCGTCCGGAAATCCGGCGAGGACCTGAATAAAAATCCCTAGGAGGGCACCTGATACGGTGCCAATGGTCACGAGTTTTCCAAAAGAGGTGCCTTTTTTCTCCAAATGATGGATCATGGCGAGAATCAAAAGAAAAACGAGGAGAAGAAAAACGGTGGTGGGGTGACTGATCATGAGAAATTCCTTGAAAAAGTGAAGTTCCATAATGTACGTCCTTTCTGCATAAAATATACTGCGTAAGTATGAATTAATTTGAGAGTATACCCACAGACAGTGAGTTTGTCAATAATAACTCATCAAAAGATCATCTTACAAAGACTGCAGCAGGGGCAGTCCATAAAAAATAGGATAAGAACGGGAAAAACAGACTTTTTAAAAGAAATGGATTTTTTTAAAAAAGGGGTTGCAAAGGGAAAAGACTCATGTTATACTATGCACAGTTAGTAAAGACTAACCAACAGTTCAACACAGTTCTTTTAACCCTCTTTTCTTTCATGTGTATTGGTTAGTTTGAACTAATTACAACTTATTTTCCGCTGACTTCCGCTTCGTTTTCACTCCCCTGGAACGAAGCGGGACGGGCGGATCGGGAGGTACGTATGGAGCGCCTTTTGGAGATGGAACTTGTTCGGCAGTGTGCGCCGACATTGGCTGGACTCAAAGCGGCAAGTCTCTTCCGCTTTGTCTTTCCGCCTTTGGTCAGCCCCTTTGCTTTGATCAGCCGGATTGCCATACGGCTGGCGAAAAGGAACCTTTTTCTCGAAATGCTGAGCTTTGACATGGTAAAGCGAAGCGGCCTTCTGTTCGTATATCGTCCCTGTCACCTTGACCGCATCATGAAGGAGGATGGGGTGCCGGAATTTTTCAGCTCTTTGGGCTATACCGGTTCCCACTGGCAGGATCACCTAACCGAGATTTCCTTACGACTCGCAAAGCGGGCTTCCTTCCCCCATGAAATTGGAGTTCTCCTTGATTATCCCCTGGATGATGTGAAGGCGTACATGGCTTCTCCCAAGGAAAAAGGCCTCTGCTCGGGCTGTTGGAAAGCTTACACCAACCCCGCCCGGGCACGGCACTTTTTTGAAAAATGCCAGAAATGTACCCGTGTTTATTGTGAATGTTATGCCCAAGGCAGCCCGCTGGAACGGCTTCTTGTAGCGTAAGTTTCCCATGGGACCATTTTTGATACCTCAGAATTTGCGAAAGGACGATTGACATGAAAAAAACAGCTGTAATTTATTGGAGCGGAACGGGCAATACGGAAGCAATGGCCAACGCTGTTGCCGAAGGCATGAAAGAAGCGGGTGCTGATGTTTCTGTCATGACAGCCACGGAAGCTGCAAGCCTTGATCCCAGTACCTATGATGGCCTTGCCTTTGGCTGTCCCGCCATGGGAAGCGAAGTTCTTGAAGAAAGTGAATTCCAGCCGATGTGGGATGATGTCAAAGGAAAACTGTCCGGTAAATCCATCGTTCTTTTTGGCTCTTACGGGTGGGGCACCGGTGAATGGATGGACTACTGGAAAGATGATGCTGTCGCAAGCGGAGCTACGCTTGCCGCCGATCCCTTGATCCTCAACGGATCCCCTGATGATGCTGGCCTAACACAGTGTAAGGAGCTTGGGAAAGTTCTGGCATGAGCCTTTCCCCTAAGCTTGTCATAGATTGATCTCCCCTGTACAGCCTTTTTAAGGCACCTTAAGATCTGGAACGTACCTCTCTTCGTTCCAGGTCTTTTTTGTATGCCAAAGACTTTCCATCCTTCTGGTAGATTAAAAATCATATCAATAATAATATTACACAAAATGATAAAGATGTGATATAATCCATCTGTTATTGTATCAACATAGAACTCAAAGTTTTTTCAGTAAAAGATTGCTGACTTGTTGACAAATACATAGTTTAATAGTATGATATGCACATATTGTGAAAGGCAAGGAACGGAACAAGTACCATAGGAAATGGCCGCTAGAGAGACCTGCACACCGGTGCAAGCAGGTTCGGATCCAGTTCTTGTGGGAATGCCTCCGCGAGCTGGATGGCTGAAATAAACAGTAAGCTGTCACGGGGCCCGCCCCGTTACCAAGGACGTAAGACTGGGACCTTTCCCAGTGAATGAGAGTGGAACCACGAACCGTCGTCTCTTAGGAGGCGGGGGTTTTCTTTTTTGGGGAAAAGAGGGAATTTGCCGTGTTCATCCAAAAGAAAAAAGCAGCGGAACGCTGGGGCGGTTTTGTCTGTCCCCCCACGCCAATCATCATCAGGAAGGAGAGAGGAACCCATGATTGAATTCAAGCATCTTAGCAAACGCTTTTCTTCAGCATCAGGCATGATAGATGCCCTTCAGGATGTGAACCTTTCCATTGCAGATGGGGATATCTTTGGTGTCATTGGATTCAGCGGCGCCGGAAAATCGACGCTCCTGCGCATGGTGAACCGCTTGGAGGATCCCACAGAGGGGGAAGTTCTCATCAATGGCGTCAATATCTTGGCGCAAAGCCATGATGAACTGCGGCGCATGAGAAAGAAAATCGGCATGGTTTTCCAGCAGTTCAATCTGTTGGAAAGCCGAACCGTCTATGAAAATGTCGCCCTGCCCCTGATTCTCAACAAAACTGATGCGGTGCAGATGGAGCGGACCGTAACGACACTGCTCCAGTTTGTGGGTCTTTCTGACAAGAAGGATGCCTATCCCAGTCAGCTTTCAGGCGGGCAGAAACAGCGTGTGGGTATTGCGAGGGCGCTTTCGACGAACCCATCCATTCTCTTGTGCGATGAAGCGACAAGTGCCTTGGATCCCGTGGCAACGGAGCAGATCCTGCAGCTCCTAAAACGCATCAATAAGGAGCTGGGCATTACGATCCTTATCGTCACCCACGAGATCGACGTCATCCAAAAGATCTGCAATCGGGTGGCTGTTATGGAATTAGGGCGCGTCGTGGAGCAGGGATCTGTTCTGGATGTTTTTAGCGATCCCCAGAAAGAAATCACGAAACGTTTTGTAAAGACGGTCATCCCCAATGAAGTGCCGCAGTCCGTTCTTGAAAAACTAAAGGCTGAATCAAGGCCCTACCAGCTTCTCCGGGTTCGCTTCCTAGGGGACGAAGCAGCGGAAAACCTATTTTATCATCTCAATCATGATCTGGGCGTTGAAACCAATATCCTTTTTGCCAATGTCTGTGAACTGCAGGGGGAGGCATTGGGACTGTTTATCATTGAAGTCATCAACGAACATGATGGCGTCCCAAAAGCCAAGGCATATTTTGATGAGCATGGTCTTAGTTGGAAGGAGGTTGATGCGTAATGCCGGAACTTGGCGTTTCCAATGCGCAGCTGATCCTGGCAGCCAAACAGACTGCCTACATGGTTTTTGTATCGCTTGCTGCCGGCACAGTCCTTGCCATGATCATGGCTTTTGCCCTGGTACTTACAAGAAGCGACAGCATCCTGCCGAACCGTTTCATCTATGGGATCCTCAATACGATCATCAACACGGTTCGTTCCGTTCCGTTCATCATCCTCATGGTCTTTATCATGCCCCTGACCAAGATGGTTGTTGGAACAAGGATTGGGACAACAGCTGCTTTGGTGCCTCTTGTCATCTTCATTGCACCTTATCTCACGCGTCTTTTTGAAAACTCCCTGCTTGATGTCGATCGAGGCATCATTGAAGCCGTTCAGGCGATGGGAGCATCCTATTTTGAAATCATTTGGTATTTTCTCCTGCCGGAAGCAAAAGGATCCCTCATCCTTTCCATTACGACAGGGACAATCGGCCTTTTAGGGGCCACGGCCATGGCCGGTGCAATTGGAGCCGGCGGCGTCGGGGATCTGGCCTTGACGTATGGCTATGAACGGATGAATACACCGCTCATGTTTCTAACGGTAGTCATCCTCATTATCTTTGTGCAGATCATCCAAACCGTGGGCAACCATTTTGCCTTTAAATCAAGAAATCATGAATAGGGAGGAATCATCATGAATCTTACGAAGTGGAAAAAAACGCTGGGTGCAGCCCTTGCCGTCCTTGTCTTTGCCGGTCTGGCCGCAGGCTGCGGCAGCGATAAGAAACAAGCCGCGGATAAGAAGGAACTGACCTTCAGTAAATCCCAGGGACCGTACAGCGACCTTTTTGAAAAAGGGGTCAAGCCCATCTTGGAGAAAAAAGGCTATAAGATTACGGGCAAGGATATGAGTGACCTGCTCCAGGCGGATATCGCCCTCAATGAAGGGGAAGTGGACTTTAATGTCGAGCAGCATACGGCTTATATGGAAAACTTCAATAAGAAGCAGGGGGGTCATCTTGTTGCCCTGACCCCAATCCCGACGGTGCCGGCTGGAATCTACGCAGGCAGTAAGACAAGCCTTGACCAGGTTGCGGATGGAGATACCATTGCGGTCCCTAATGACGCTTCCAATACGGCCCGTGCCTATGCCCTGCTCCAGAAGGCCGGCTGGATCAAATTGGATCCGAAAAAGGATCTTGCGACGGTCACCCAGCAGGATATTGTGGAAAATCCCCATCACCTGAAATTTACGGAAATGAAATCCCTCAATATTCCTTCCGTCCGTACTGATTTTGCCTATATTGTCATCACCGGGTCCATCGTCTATAATGCCAAAATCGATCCCAGTACGGCCCTTTTGAAGGAAACCATCCTGCCGCACCTCCTGCTCCAGCTCGTTGTGAGCGACAAGAACAAAGATGCCCAGTGGGCTAAGGACATTGCTGCAGCCTACAAGTCCCCAGAATTTGCTGAATATATGAAGAAGAACAATACGGGACTGTGGTTTGACCCGAACAATGAAAAGAAATAAAGAAAAGATGAAGGAGGCTGTTGCGCAGGCAATGGCCTCTTTTTTAGGGAAAGGAGCCTTCCTATGAATGCGAACCTAAGCCGGGCCCAACAGGCCTTTAAGGAACTCGTCACCCTGCGACGTGACTTTCATGCCCATCCGGAACTATCTTGGAAAGAAAGGCGGACACAGCAAAAAATCCTCGAATATCTGGATAAATGGGGGATTCCTGCCGTCGTTTCAACAGGAACCGGGGTGATTGCCACGCTAGAAGGCGCAAGGAACAAGGATGTCGTCCTTGGCATCAGGGCTGATATTGACGCCCTCCCCCTAACGGAAGCCGCCCATCCGCCTTACGTGTCGCAAAATCAAGGATGCATGCACGCCTGCGGTCATGATACGCATATTGCCATGCTCCTTGTGACGGCCCGTCTCCTTGCGGAAAAAAAGGATGACCTTCCCCTGACCGTGCGGTTCCTCTTTCAGCCAGCCGAGGAATATATCGCCGACAGCGGCGCCCTTCATATGAAAGAGGATCCTCTTGTAAAAGCGATTACCCGCATGATTGCCATCCATATCCAAGGCATGCTGCCCTATGGGATGGCTAATCTTCAGGAAGGACCCATCATGGCGGCGTCCGATACCTTCGATATTTTCATCAAAGGCAGGGGTGGTCATGGGGCCCATCCGGAAGAAGCCATAGACCCTATAGCGGCTGGTGTTGCCTACTATAATGCTGTCCAGACCTTGGTGAGCAGGGAAACCAAGGCCCTTGATGCTGCCGTCATTGGCATTACGTCTTTCCAAAGCGGTGAGACGAGTAATGTCATCCCCGAAACGGCCCGTCTTATGGGAACCTGCCGTACCTTCAGCCCTACTCTTAGGGAACGTTTCCCTAAGCAGCTGGAACGGCTCGCCCGTGGAATCGGGGAGGCGACACGTACGACCATTGAAGCTTGTTATCATTATGGAACGCCGGTCATGGTGAACGATCCGTCTGTCACGCAGACAGGTCTTGCGGCAGCGGCTGCAATCTTTGGGCGGGACAAGGTCATTACGGAAGAACCTCGGATGGGCGGTGAGGATTTTGCCAAATATGACGCGCCTAAGGCGATGCTTTGCCTAGGTGGTGGGTTTGAGGATGAAAAGAGGCGCAAAGCTCAGCACAACCCTCAGTTTGATATTGATGAACGGGCCCTGCCCCTAGGTGTGGCCTATTTTCTGGAGTATGTGGATGAGTATGGCAGAAAGCTTGATGGGACTGCCATCTAGTAGGAGGCGGCCGACTTTCATGATATAATAAAAAGAAAAACCAGAGGTGGAATCATGGAAGACCTGAAACTGAAAAACAAGATCGATGCCTATATTGATGCCCATCAAGCGGATTATGTCAGTCTTCTTTTTGCGATCGCGTCCCTGCCGTCACCGACGGGAAACGAAGCAAAAAAAGCAGCCTTTATCCTCAAGACGTTGAAGGACATGGGGGCAGAGACTGCCCATCTCGATGCGGTTGGGAATGTGGTCTATCCCTACCAGCTGGAAAAAGCCAAGGAAAAACCCCTTCTCTACACAGCTCATATGGATACGGTCTTTGAAGGCGTAGATGAGATTGTGCCTGAAATCGACGGTCATATCATGAAGGCCCCCTCCATCGGCGATAATAGTTCCAATGTGGCGGCCCTCCTTTTTCTCATCAGGATGTTCCATGAGCTTAAGCTGCAGGTTCCTGCCATCTTTTGTTTCAACGTTGGGGAGGAAGGCTTGGGCAATCTTCGAGGTGCCCATCATCTGATGGAAACCTGGCAGGAGAAGATCCGCGCTTTCATTGCCGTTGATGGAGATAGTGAACGCTTTGTCAATGAAGCCGTCGGCTCCCATCGCTATGCCGTCCATGTCGTGACGCCCGGCGGTCATAGCTTTGCCAATTTTGGTGAGAAGAACGCAATTGCAGCAGCAAGTGCCATTATTGAGGAATTCTATGGCCTGCGCGTTCCCCATACGCCGAAGACAACGTATAACGTGGGTACCATCCAAGGGGGACGCACGGTCAATGCCATTGCGGCGGATGTGGAATTTACCGTCGATATGCGCTCTGTTTCCATGACGGAACTCCAAAAGTTGGACGCAGCCTTTATGGACATCCTGAAGCGTCATGAGGCAACGGACGTCACTCTTGAAACCCTGCTCCTGGGCAAGCGCCCCTGTGGTGACGGGCCCCTTCGGGATGAAATCTACGAACGGATCATGCGCATTCGCCGCCGGGAAGGAAAATGACGAAATGGGCGGCAAGTTCGACCGATGCCAACATTGCCCTTTCCCGAGGACTGCCGGCCATGGCCTTTGGTGTGGGCCACGAAAAAGGCGTCCATACCTTGGATGAGGAACTGGATCTATCGAGCCTTGCGCCGGGCCTCAAACAGCTCGCGTCCTTTATCCTTGATATCTAAATTGTAACGAATGATACAGGGTGTAACAAGGTGCGCTCCGATTCTCGTTGTTTTTGCTTTTTTTGTTGACAAGAAGGAAAACAGGGCGTATGATGACACCATCAATTAAATAACCCTATCAGAAACCAGTGATGTGGAGATAACGTCAGAAGATGTGCGCAAAGAGAGTCCGGGACGGTGGAATCCGGATCGTGGCAGTCTGGCAAATGGACCACTGAGGGTGCGTAGAAATCTTCGGAGAGTATGGCGCAACGTGCCAGCCGCGTTAAGGCTGAGGAATGTGTTGGCATTCTGCAATGAGGTGCACGGCTTTTGCTGTGCAGCAAGGTGGTACCGCAGGTCTTTCGCCTGTCCTTGTAAGAGGACAGGCGTTTTTGTTTTATCAGGACCTTTTGGGCGGGTATCTGGCGTTTGTCAACCAGATGCCCGCTGTTTTTTATGTGAAGGAGGAAATCATCGTGAAAGAGACAAGTTTGACTGAGGCAAGATGCCTTGCTGAAAGTGGGGGCGCCGTCCCCATCGTCCGGCAGCTTTTGGCGGACATGGTGACGCCCCTGGGGCTCATGAGTCTTATCCGAAAGGACCATGACCGCTATTTTCTCCTTGAAAGCCTGGAGGGCATCGATGCTCGGGGCCGCTACTCCTTTATCGGCTATGACCCGCTGCTGCGCCTGTCGGCCAAGGATTTTGCCGTTACTGTGGAAACCCGTAAGGGCACTCAAAAAAGCGGCAAGGCGCCCCTTGACCTCATCCGGAACTATCTGAAGGAATATCAGAATCCGAAGGTCCCTGGCCTGCCGCCTTTTACAGGAGGCTTTGTGGGGTACTTTTCCTACGATTTCATTCAGTACTGTGAACCGAGCCTGCGCTTTGATCCGAAAAAAGCCACGGATTTTCCCGATTTTGACCTCCTGCTCTTTGATAAGGTCATCGTCTTTGATGCTTTTAAACAGACTCTCTTTCTCATTGTAAACGCCAAGGCTGACGCAATCGACGAGACGTACAAGAAGGCCATAAGGGACCTTGATGCCATGGAAGCCCTCGTGAAAACCCCTGTCCTAGCGCCTCAGGAAGGAACAGCCCACTTGGGACCCATTTCTTCCAATCAGACGCGGGAACTGTACAACGAAAACATCGCCCGCATCAAGCACTTCATCCGTGAAGGCGACATTTTCCAAGCCGTTTATTCCCAGTGCTTTTCTGCTTCCTATGATAAGGACCTCTTTTCCTTTTACCGCGTCCTTAGACGGACCAACCCCTCCCAGTACATGATGCTCATGAAGCTGGGAGATACGGAAATTGCAGGCTCCTCACCGGAAACACTCATCCGTCTTGAAGGGCGCACCATTACGAGCATGCCCATTGCAGGGACGCGGCGCCGAGGAAGGACGGAGAAAGAGGACAAGGCGCTGGAAGAGGATCTGACACACGATGCGAAGGAACTGGCCGAACATAATATGCTCGTTGACCTTGCCCGCAATGATGTGGGGAAGGTGAGTGAATTTGGCAGCGTCAAGGTTCATGACCTGCATCATGTCAAACGTTTCTCCCATGTCATGCATCTGACAAGCCGTGTGACAGGACGGCTCAAAGAGGGTCTTGACGCCATTGATACGCTCTGTGCGGCCCTTCCGGCAGGGACCTTATCCGGAGCTCCGAAAATCCGGGCTTGTGAGATCTTGGACGGTCTTGAACCGCGGCGCCGCGGTCCTTATGGCGGCGGTATCGGTTATCTTGATTTTTCAGGGAATATGGATATCTGCATCACCATCCGGACAGCCGTCAAACGGGGAGATATCGTTTATTTCCAATCGGGCGGCGGTATTGTGGCAGATTCCGTAACGGAAAATGAATTCCAGGAAACCCTCAACAAATCAGGCGCTGTAAAAGACGCACTTATGAAAACAATGGAGGCAGAATGATGATCCTAATCATAGATAACTACGATAGTTTCACGTATAACCTCTACCAAGCGGTAGGAACCCTGACCCCTTCCGTTCAGGTTGTACGGAATGATTCCCTGACTGTTTCCGAGGCAGCTGCTCTTCAGCCCCAGGCCATCATCCTTTCCCCTGGACCGGGAAAACCAAAAGAGGCCGGCATAACAGAAGCTGTCCTTGAGGAACTGAAAGGACAGGTCCCTATCCTAGGGGTCTGCTTGGGTCATCAGGCCATGGGAGAAGTCTTTGGCGGGACCGTGACCCTGGCTCCGCATCTTGTCCACGGAAAGGCGGACGACATCAAACTTGACCGCTCCTGTCCGCTTTTTAAGAATCTTCCGCCCGTCATCAAGGGAGCCCGTTATCATTCCCTAATTGTGGAAAGGGATAGCCTTCCACCGGAACTCCTAGTCACTGCGGAGACTTACGCTGGAGAAATCATGGGGCTGCGTCATAGGGATTATGAAATCTACGGACTTCAATTTCATCCCGAATCCATCATGACGCCCATGGGCGCCAGCATCATCGAAAATTTTCTGCGCCATGTCGGTGCGCTTTCCTAAGGAGGTTATATTATGATTAAGGAAGCCATCATTAAATTAGTGGGAAAAGGGGACCTAACTTACGAAGAGGCCCGTACCGTCATGCTTGAAATCATGGGCGGGAAGACGACGCCAACACAGAACGCCGCGTTTTTGGCAGCTCTTTCTACAAAGAGCACGAAAGCAGAGACCATTGATGAAATCTCCGGCTGTGCCGAAGCCATGCGAAGCCTGGCAACTCCGGTCCCCCATCCGGGGATGGAAGTCCTCGAGATTGTTGGAACCGGCGGGGACGGGGCCCATTCCTTCAATATTTCAACGACGTCAGCCATGGTTCTTGCTGCAGGCGGCGTGAAAGTAGCAAAACACGGCAATCGGGCTGCTTCTTCGCTGTGCGGCACAGCCGATTGCCTTGAGGCCTTGGGTGTCAAGATTGACATGACGGCGGAAAAGGCCCTTTCCATGCTGCAAAAGACGAACTTCTGCTTTCTCTTTGCCCAAAAATATCATAGTGCCATGAAATATGTAGGCCCCATCCGTAAGGAACTGGGATTCCGCACGGTCTTCAATATCCTGGGCCCCCTTACGAACCCGGCAAAGCCGGAAATGTTCCTTCTCGGTGTTTATGATGAATACCTTGTCGAACCGATTGCCAAGGTCCTTGCAAGTCTTGGCGTAAGACGCGGCATCGTCGCATATGGCAGGGAAAAACTGGATGAAATATCCCCAAATGGCCCGACCGTCATCTGTGAAATCAGGGATGGCTATTATCGCTCTTCCCTCATTCGTCCCGAGGATTTTGGCCTTGTGCCCGGCACGAAGAAAGACCTCCTTGGCGGGACGCCGGAAGAAAATGCCCGGGTTACGCGCGATATCCTTAGCGGCAGGATAGGGGGTACGAAACGCAATGCCGTACTCCTCAATGCCGGCGCAGCCTTCTTTGTGGCTCAAAAAGCAGAATCCATCAAGGAAGGGATCACCCTTGCAGCCTCCCTGATCAATAGCGGAAAGGCCCTTACGGCCCTTGAAAACATCATCAAGGAAAGTCAGCAGTAAAGGAGACCGCCATGATTCTTGATACCCTTGCTGACGCGGCCCGGGAACGGACGAGGGCGCGTCAAAAGAAAATCAGCTTTGCCAAGATGCGTCATCTGGCAGAATCCCTTCCCCAAAAACGGGCGGGATGCTTTCAAAAGGCACTGCAGGCCCCGGGTCTTCACATCATTGCGGAAGTAAAAAAAGCGTCTCCGTCAAAGGGACTGATTGCTCCGTTCTTCCCCTATGAAACCATTGCCGAGACCTACGAAAAAAGCGGCGCTTCTGCTATTTCTGTCCTGACGGAACCGACTCGGTTCTTGGGAAAGGATGCCTATCTTGAAGCTATCCGACGCCGCGTCAAGGTACCTATTTTGCGCAAGGATTTTACCGTCGATCCCTACATGGTGTATGAGGCACGCTGCCTTGGTGCGGATGCGGTCCTTCTGATTGCCGCTCTCTTATCGGATAGGGAGCTGTCCGAATACAGACAGATGGCGGAGAGCCTTGGCATGGATGCCCTTGTCGAAGCCCATGACGAAAGGGAAGTGACGCGGGCTCTTAAGAGCGGGGCTAAAATCCTTGGTGTCAATAACCGGAATCTTAAGGATTTTACTGTCGATGTGGGAAACAGTCTTCGTCTGCGGCCCCTTGTTCCACCGGAAATCCCTTTCATCGCGGAAAGCGGGATCCATGATGGAGCGGCTGTTAAGCTCCTTGCAGAGCATGGTGTCAGCGGTGTTCTCATTGGGGAACTCCTCATGAGGAGTCCTTCCATTGAGGCCAAGATGAAGGAACTTTTGGAGGCGGCATCATGACCGTCATCAAGATTTGCGGTCTTCGCCGTCTTGAGGATGCCGTCATCTTGAACCGGGAAAAGGTGGACGCGGCTGGGTTTGTCTTTTATCCTCCAAGCCGCCGATTTGTAAGGCCGGAGCTTGCTGGGAAAATCAAAAAGCTCCTCTACCCGTCGATAAGGACTGTCGGCGTCTTTGTCAAGGAAGACCCTGAAAGGGTAGTCGCCCTTCATGAAGCGGGCATCATCGATATGGCCCAGCTTCACGGGGATGAATCCCCCGATGACCTTGCTTTCCTCCGCAGCCTGACTGATATGCCCCTTATCAAGGCCATCCGTGTAAGAAGCCGGGAGAGCCTCCAAAACCTTGACCAATATGATTGTGACTATTTTCTCCTTGATGCCTTTACAAAAGACTACGGGGGAAAGGGCAAACGCTTCGATTTGTCCCTGCTTGAGGGGATAACGATGCCCAAACCTTTTTTTCTTGCCGGCGGGCTTACGGCAGGCAATGTAGCAGCCCTTATGACAAGTGTCCACCCTTACGGGGTTGATGTCAGCAGTGCGGTAGAAACGGATGGCATCAAGGATGCTAAAAAGATTCATGCTTTTATCAAAGCAGTCAGAAGAAAGGATGAAGAAGATGAGTAATGGAAGATATGGAACCCACGGCGGGCAGTATGTACCGGAAACCCTGATGAATGCTGTCCTGGAACTCCAGAAAGCGTACGAAACCTATAAGAAAGATCCCCAGTTCATCAAGGAATTGCAGCAGCTCTATCATGACTACGCCAATCGGCCGAGTCTCCTTTACTATGCGGAACGGATGACCCAGGACCTTGGCGGCGCCAAGATCTATCTCAAACGGGAAGACCTGAACCATACGGGGGCCCACAAGATCAATAATGCTTTGGGCCAGTGCCTCCTTGCAAAGAAAATGGGCAAAAAGCGCATCATTGCGGAAACGGGCGCCGGTCAGCACGGCGTGGCAACCGCTACGGTCGCTGCTTTATTGGGCCTTGAATGTGTGGTCTACATGGGAAAGCTGGATACGGAGCGTCAGGCCCTCAACGTGTATCGCATGAAACTGCTTGGTGCTGATGTCGTTCCCGTTGAAACAGGGACAAAGAGCCTCAAGGACGCCGTCAACGAAGCCCTGCGAGAGTGGAGTGCTCGCTGCGAAGACACGGCTTACTGCATTGGCTCTGTCATGGGGCCCCATCCCTATCCCATGATGGTCCGCGATTTCCAAAAAGTCATTGGCGAGGAAGTGCGCCAGCAGATGCTGGAAAAAGAGGGGCGCCTGCCCGACGTGGCCATGGCCTGCGTAGGCGGCGGCAGCAATGCCATGGGGCTTCTTTATGATTTTATCCCCGATCCGTCGGTCCAGCTCATCGGGGTGGAGGCGGCTGGACGCGGCATCGATACGGCTGAAACGGCAGCGACCATTTCCTGCGGCCGGCCAGGTATCTTCCATGGCATGGAATCCTATTTCCTGCAGGATGATGACGGCCAAATTGCACCGGTTTATTCCATCTCCGCTGGTCTTGATTATCCGGGCATTGGACCGGAACACGCCCATCTTTACGATACAGGGCGCGCCCAGTATGTTGCTATTACAGACGATGAAGCGGTTGCTGCCTTTGAATACCTGTCCCGCATGGAGGGCGTCATCCCAGCTATTGAAAGTGCCCATGCCGTGGCCTACGCTATGAAATTGGCACCGACCCTTCCTAAGGACAAAATCATCGTCATTTGCTTATCGGGCCGCGGAGATAAGGACGTTGCGGCCATTGCCAGATATAAGGGGGTTGATCTCCATGACTAGACTAACCGATGCATTCAAGAATAAAAAAGCCTTCATTCCTTTTGTGACCGCCGGTGACCCGGACCTATCCACGACGGAAGCCCTCATTTATGCCATGGAAGAAGCAGGGGCCAGTGTCATTGAGCTGGGAATCCCTTTCAGTGATCCCGTTGCGGAAGGGCCTGTGATCCAAGAAGCGGATAACCGTGCTCTTGCCGCGGGCTTCCGCATTGATGCCCTTTTCGATCTGCTTGAAAAGGTACGGGAAAAGACAGAGATCCCCCTTGTATTTTTGACCTATGCCAATCCGATCTTTACCTACGGACGTGAGGCTTTCTTTACGCGCTGTGCCAAGGCCAGCATTGACGGCGTCATTGTACCGGACGTCCCCTTTGAGGAAAGGGCAACTCTGCTGCCGTTTGCCCGGGAAAAGGGGATTGCGCTCATTTCCCTGATTGCGCCAACTTCTCATGAGCGCGTTCAGATGCTTGCCCGTGAAGCAGAAGGCTATATCTACCTCGTTTCCAGTATGGGAGTTACAGGTGTTCGGGAGAAAATCACGACTGACCTAAAGGAAATTGTTGAAAAGATCCGGGAAGTATCAAACCAGCCTGTTGCTGTTGGCTTTGGGATTGCTCGCCCCGAACAGGCGGCGCAAATGGCGGACATCAGTGATGGGGCCATCGTGGGGAGCGCCATCGTAAAACTTGTGGCAAAGTACGGCAAAACGGCCGTCGGACCTGTTCGCGATTATGTCCTTTCCATGGTGGAAGCGGTCAGGGTGTGAGGGGCATGGAAGGAGGAAAGCCCCCTCCTTCTTTTTGGATTTAAGATAAAATAAGAAAATAGGAAAAAATCTGAAAATAGTCTTGCACATTGTATACAAAGATGCTATAATGCATTCGTAAGTTAAATTTACCCCTCATTTGGCCCTTGTTTTTCAAGGGCTATTTTTTTGCGCTTTTGAGGAAAATCAAGAAAAAATGGAGGGAAATCGCTCCCATGAAGCAATGGAGTGGGTGAAAAAAGTGATTTTCTTTGAATTAAAGAAATTGTGAAAAAATATTGACCTAAAAAATATGAAAAAGTATAATAACGGTACAACGGAATTTATCATGTCTGTAAAAAATAGATATTTGTGTTTTGTGGAGAGAAATTCCACGTGGCCTTGTGCCTGGAACGGCTGCCCCTTCCCAGACCCTTTCCCGCGTTTTTTATAATCATAGCTGCTTTTTTGTCCTCATGTTCGCTGTTTGGAAAGGAGAAGGAATCCTTATGGAAGATCAATCATTCCACCCTTACATTCCCGCTGACCGCGTTGCTCCGGAAATGACGGCCGTTTCCGTCTTATTGGGGGCCGTGCTTGCGATTGTCTTTGGCGCGGCTAATGCTTATTTGGGACTTCGTGTAGGCATGACCATCTCAGCTTCGATTCCGGCCGCTGTACTCAGTATGGGCCTCACTCGGTTCATCCTGAAACGGGATTCCATTTTGGAAAACAATATGGTCCAAACCATTGGCTCAGCCGGTGAATCGGTTGCAGCTGGTGCCATTTTCACTTTGCCTGCCCTTTTTATGTGGGCTCAGGAAGGCCTCGTTGCTGAGCCTTCCATGCTTGAAATTGGCCTGATTGCCCTATTTGGCGGTGTCCTCGGAATCTTGTTCATGATTCCCTTGCGCCGCGCCCTGATTGTCAAGGAACATGGCGTCCTTGCCTATCCAGAAGGCCAGGCCTGTGCGGAAGTCCTCATTGCTGGGGAAGAAGGCGGCACCAAGGCGTCCACCGTTTTTGCCGGCCTTGGGATTGCAGCCTTCTATAAGTTCATTGCCGATGGCTTCAAGTGGTTTCCCAGCGAGGTCCATACGGAAGTCCCAGGGTATAAAGGAGCAGGCTTTGGCCTTGATATCCTGCCAGCCCTAGCCGGTGTGGGGTATATTTGCGGCTTTAAGGTTTCGTCCTACATGTTTGCTGGCGGCGTGCTGGCCTGGTTTGTCATCATGCCGATGATTGCCGTATTTGGCGGCAGCGCAGTGCTTTTCCCTGCCAAGGTGACCGTGACGGAGCTATTTGCCGAGGGCGGTTCCTTTGCCCTGTGGAGCACCTATATCCGTTATATTGGGGCCGGTGCGGTCTTAACGGGCGGACTCATTGGGCTTTTGGAATCACTGCCCCTTATCATCCGAACCTTCCACGATGCGTTAGGTGACTTTGGACAGAATGGGGCATCAACCCTGCGTACGGAACAGGACCTGTCCATGAAGACCTTGATTGGAGGAATTCTCTTCATCATTGCTGCCTTGTGGGCCCTTCCCATGATTCCTCTCAATGCTTTTGGAGCTCTGCTGGTTGCTGTTTTTGGCTTTTTCTTTGCAACCGTCTCTTCCCGCATGGTCGGGCTGATCGGATCGTCCAACAACCCTGTTTCCGGAATGGCCATTGCTACCCTCCTGGTTTCCACCTTACTGCTCAAGAATACGGGCAATGACGGTGCCATGGGAATGGTCACGGCCATTTCCATCGGCGGCATCATCTGTGTCGTGGCTGCCATTGCCGGGGATATTTCCCAAGACCTCAAAACGGGTTTTCTTGTGGGTGCAACGCCTAAGAAGCAGCAGATTGGAGAAATCCTAGGGGTTATTTGTTCAGCCATTGCCATTGGCAGCATCATGTATCTGTTGAATTCTGCCTGGGGCTATGGTTCTGCTGAGCTGCCCGCTCCGCAGGCCATGCTCATGAAAATGGTGGTTGAAGGTGTCATGCTGGGGAACCTGCCTTGGAATCTCGTCCTTATCGGTGTATTCCTTTCCCTTGCCATGTGGATCCTTGGTATCCCTGTTCTGGCAGTGGCCATTGGAGTTTACCTTCCCATCCATCTGTCGGCTCCCATTATGGTGGGCGGGCTGCTGCGCCGGTATATGGAATCCCGTAACTTTGCTGATGCCGCGGAAAGAACAAATTGTGTTCAGTCCGGCGTACTCTATAGTTCCGGTCTGATTGCCGGGGAAGGCCTGATCGGAATCTTGCTCGCCATCCTTGCCGTCATGGATTTGGACCTTGATATGTCAAAAACCATCAATCTGGGGAATGTGGGAGGCCTTGTCGTCTTTGCCCTTCTTGTGGCGACCATCTACGCAGCTTGCCAGAAGGGCCGGAAATCCCGTCCCTAATCCTGTCTGTAGGGTGTCAGGCTGCAGATTACAGAAACCAATCCCTTGATTTTGGAGAAAGCACATGAAAAAGGAAAAAGAAAACTACTTGGACCGGATTCCTTGCCATACCAGCGGGTATCGATGGACCCGGGATGAAGGGGGCCTTGTTACGATTCATGTCGTGCATCGTGGCTTTTTCGCCCGCTTGGCCCAGGATTTTTTTAACCGGCCTTCTGTTAGCCATATTGACCTTGATGCGTTTGGCAGTGCCCTTTGGCTAAGCATGGATGGGAAAAAGAACGTCGGGGACCTTGCTCAGATGATGGAAAGCCGGTTTGGGAAGCAGGTTTATCCTCTTTATGAGCGCTTGATCGTTTTTTTGCAGATGTTGGTCCAGCAGCAATTCATTACGTGGAAAAAAATCTGATTGGCTCTTGCTTCAGTTTGCGTCTGAAGGCTAGAAAAAGACACGGGGCGCTCCTTAAAAGGCGGCTCCCTGCACTCAAATGGGAAATCTTGTTCTTTTGGGAAAGGCTGCAGGCTTTTCTTTGGCCCTTCCCGCCAGCAGAGCAGCTGCTTTTTGATAGAAACCGGATATCGCTTTTTCCAGCTGAATCTTTTATGTAGGAATGACCCTCATGGCGTCTTAAAAACAGCCCTTCTATCTTTTGCTGGATAGGGGATTGGGACGACAGGGGGCCTTTCTTTTGTTATCGGCACACAGTGCCTGACTGCGATGGAAAAACATCAGGTAGATTCTGAATTGTAAATGATTTGACATTCCGCCCTCATATGACTATGATAGAAAACGCTCTTGAATTAATCATAATTTAAGGTAAAGTCTATTCAAAATAGACGGAAAGAAGAAATGTAAAGGAGAATGAGAGTTTATGTCAAATGAGAAAGTCAAGTCATTTCGCCCTTTTGGGCTCACCTGGCCCCTTTGCTTAGGGTTTATTGTTATCATTTTTGCTGGGGTATGGACTGGATCCTTGACGACAGACCTTGCCGGCGGTTTTGCCTTGACGCTTGCCATGGGTATTGTTTTCAATGAAATCGGGGAACGGATTCCCTTCTGGAATTCTTACGTAGGGGGCGGGCTTGTCCTGTCGTTCCTGGCATCGGCCTATTTGTTTACCAACCATCTGATTCCCGAACAATATGCGAAATCCGTTTCCTACTTGATGAATGAATCAGACTTTCTGAGCTTTTTTATCGTCTTTTTGATCTGCGGTTCCATTTTGGGGCTGGAAAAGAAATTGCTCATTAAATCTTTTGCCGGCTATCTTCCCGCTATCTTCGGCGGCCTTATCGGCGCCGCTTGTTTAGGCATTGTAGGGGGCTTTTTCTTTGGCATCTCTCCATCCATGATTGTCCTCAACTACGTGCTTCCCATCATGGGCGGCGGCAATGGCGCAGGGGCTGTACCGCTTTCCCAGATCTATGAAAGCGTGACCGGTCATAAGGCTTCTGATTATTATGCATTTGCCATTACGGTCCTTACCATTGCCAATATCTTTGCCATCCTTTCGGCTGCCGTATTGGATCAAATCGGCCGCAAACATCCTTCCTGGACGGGTGACGGATCAACCTTGATCCGGAAGGGCCTTGATATCGAAGCGGAAAAAAATGATGCCGTACCTTCCATCAAGGAAATCGGCGGGGCTTTCTTTATGGCCATCAGCCTGTATGCAGCTGGCACCCTCCTTGGTAAATCCCTTTTGCCAACGGTCTTTGGGGTGGCCATCCATCCTTTTGCTTGGATGATTGTCGTTGTGACAATCCTGGCCATGCTTGGCTGGGTTCCCCAAGAGACCAAGGCCGCTGCAAAACGCCTGCAGTCTTTCATGAGCTCCTGCCTTGTTCTGACCATCATGGTCGGCGTTGGGGCGGATACGGACCTCAACCAATTGATGGCGGCCATTACGCTGAGTAACGTCGTCATTTCTTTCCTTATCGTTGTTGGCGCCATTTTGGGTTCTGCCATTGTCGGACAGTGGGTTGGTTTTTATCCGATTGATTCAGCCATCACGGCTGGCCTTTGCATGGCAAACCGCGGCGGATCAGGAGACCTTGCCGTATTGGGGGCCTCCCACCGGATGGGACTGATTGCTTATTCCCAGCTTTCTTCCCGTCTTGGCGGCGGGATTGTCCTCATCTTGGGATCCGTCCTGTTTGGCTCCATGATTGGAAAATAACGGGTTTTGTTGAGCCCTAGGCACCTGGCTTTTGCCGGGTGCCTTCTTCATTTCCCGGGCAGTGTCCTTTTTCCTAGGAAAATGATACAATAGGCAGTATCGACTTGAGTCAATCTATTTTTTGGGAGGCACCGCCATGAAAAAACGCTACTGGGTCATTTTTTGGCTCGCTGCTGTACTGCTCTTATACTACCTCAATGGAACCTTGCCCCTGACAGACAGTGTGGAAGGAAACTATGCCCTTACGGCCAAGGAAATGGTTGTAAGTGGAGACTTTTTATCCCCCCAGATTTATGGCAGGTATTGGTTTGATAAACCAGTTTTTGCCTATTGGATGATTGCCTTGGGCTTTAAACTTTTTGGCTTTACGGAATTTGGGGCTCGTTTTTTCCCTTCTCTTTATGGTCTTTTGGGCCTTTATCTGGTGACTTGGGGCGGCAGGAAACTCTACGGGGAAAAAGTGGGATTCTTCAGTGGTGTCTTTCTGCTCATGACGCTTCAATTTTTTACCATTTCGAAGTCGGTCCTTACAGATGGCATGCTCTTCCTATTTTTGAATGGAGCCCTTCTTTTTTACTACTTGGGCTATAGCACGCCGCAGAAAAAGTATTACTACGGGATGTATGTCTGCGCAGCCCTAGCCACCCTCACCAAGGGCCCTATCGGTTTTTTGCTTCCTGGCCTGATTTTCCTGCTCTTTCTTATCTGGCGCCGGGATTTTGCCTCACTTAAATCGGCAAAACTGGGAAGCGGCATCCTTTTGTTTCTTCTTGTAGGGGCCCCTTGGTATGTGGCCATGGCCATAAAGCATCCAGACTTTCTTTCTGGGTTCATTGGTACGCAGAATTTCCTGCGAGCTACGGTATCGGAGCATCCTCGGGATAACGTCATTTGGTATTATACGGCAGTGAATCTGTTGAATGCATATGCTTGGATTGGCCTGCTGCCAGGGGCGCTGAAGGCCTATTTGTGGAAGGATCACCATCTTGTCCGGCCTTCTGCGCGGGAAGGCTACCTGCTGCTCTGGATTGGGACAATCTTTATTTTCTTCCAGTGCATGGCAACGAAATACATTACCTATACCTATCCCATCTTGATGCCGCTCAGTATTTTTACGGCCTCTTATTTTGTCGAAAAAGGAGAAGCCCTCTCCCTTAAAGGCGTCCTTGGGGGGAACCTCCTTTTTTATGGAGCCTTGGCGGCAGCTGCCTACCATCTGCCGAAACTGGCACCGGGGCTGCTTTCCCATCCAAAGGATATCTTTTACTTTGTCAGCATCTTCTTAGGCTGCTTTTTGGTCCTTTCCATCCACCGCTTCCGAGGTAAATCTGTACGGGAAGTGATGACCATGACCATTCTTTTGACTTATCTTTTCTTCTTCTGCATTACCAAGATGCTGGCCCTGCCGCTTATGAGCGGAGTGACCGGAAAATGGGTGGGACTTTATATCAATACCATGATTCCCGAAAATGTGCCTATTTACGTACGGGGCGGCGGATATCCAACGTCGACATGGTTCTATACGGATCGGACCCTGACCATGCTTGTTCCAGATGAGCAGACGGAAGCCTTTGCTCCCAAGGATTACAGCTGGTCGGCCAAGAATATCATGCCATGGACCACGTACAGCAAGGTCCAGAATGTACCTGAAGCGGTCGTGCTCGTTGACACGAATACACGGAAAATCAAGACGAAACTCGAAGAAGATTGGCCCGGTGCATGGGGAAAAATCAAGTTCTATGGCCAATGGACCATGATGATCAAACATCGCTAGGAAGAAATTCCATGGAAGAAAATGACATCAAATCCTGTCTTGACAGTCATGAAACCATTCAGTTCCAAGTGACGCGGGAAGAATTGGATGATCCAAAGAAGAGTGCCCGCTATTTTGCCCTGTTGGATTACTTTGGAGCCCATCCACAGGAAGCTGGGAAATTCTGCAGCCGTCTCCTTTTGGTCTTTCATCCAAGCTGCGGTACAGACTTATGGGAAAATGAAGCCGCCGCAGCCTTCGTCAAACGGCTTACTGCCTATCCCTATCTTTTCTTTCTTGCCGAAAAGGAAGGGGAGACCTTGAAGTTCCTGACGGCGCTTAGCTGCCGTAAGGGGGGGCTTGTCGGCGATAATCTTTCCCTTGATAAGGACCTTTTCAATGAACTTCTTCAAAAACAAATGAAGGGCATCCTTGTCATGAGCCAGGCGGCCCATTTTAGCCCGGAAAATGCCAAGAGCATCATGGACAGCGTCTTCACCTATTTCGGTATGGATAATTAGCTGTCACAAACTGTTCAAATCTGCGCCCTTTCTTTGACAAGAATTTGGGCTATACTTCTTCTTGTAGCAGGGATCACCCCTCCTTGCTGCAATCTTCTCCATCAAATCATCATAAACAACTTCCTTTCTGGAAAAGGCCTCCGCCGGAATCGGCAGGGGCCTTTTTCCGCAGGAGATTTTCTTCCTCTGCGTCCCATATCTTAGACCGAAATGAATCGAGGAAAACTTCTCTTTTCCCTATTGCTTAATAAAATAAATTATCGTGATAAATTAAATTCAGGAAAGAATGTGAATAATAGGGAATGATCTTATTTCATATTGATTTCATAAGGATTTATGTCATCCCTTTTGACTTGCGAGTCAAATTCACAAATAGTTCATTCTTTCTTTATTGCTTTTTAAGAAAGAATCTTATATACTGGGCATGTAGCAAGGATTACCCCTCCTTGCTGCAATCTTCCCCATCAAATCATCATAAACAACTTCCTTTCAAGAAAAGGCACCCGTTTCCCCGACGGGTGCTTTTTCTTGTGTCAGGAAGCTTTTTTTATTTTTCGGCAACGGCGTGACCTGGCGCATGACGGGTCCTTCGCCCGTCACAACACTCACAGGGAAGGGCGACGTCTACTTTGAAAACGGCGGTGACGCCCTGTGCATCGGCACGTTGGGGAATGATTCCCGGACTTTCTACATGGACCTTGACGGCGATGACGGCGTGAGCAGCGACATGCTCTATATCGGCGAAGAACCGGAAGCAGAGCAGAACCTCGTCGTCAAGAACCTTGCTGCGCTCGACAAGCAGGTGGAAGATGGCGAAGCCGTCCGCTTTGCTACCGCTAGAAATGGCAGAAATGCTTTCCGAGACGGCAAGACCGTGAGCTACACGACAAACGGCATCTACCGCGACGCCTTCAAAGTCGACTGCCGCGACGTGGCGGACGATCCCCAAGCGACTGACGAATACAACAAGGCCTACAACGGCGACACGTCGGATGGCATCCGGAAACCGACGACAGCGGACGTGGCTTCGATGTATCTTAGTGGCGAGAATTCGCAGAACGTGTATCTCGTCAAATCCATCGACAGCATCAACGACGGCGCGAAAACGCCGGCTAAATCCGATGAAATCGTTCTGCGCTACGTGGCGGATCTTGATACCTTCACCAAGCGTTCGGGCAATACGACATACTTCACGCCCGGCGCGGACCAGGGCGGTTGGATCCGCTTCGGGTACCGCAATCTCGGGGTCGACGGCATTGGCAAAGTAAACGGCAACACGTACGAACTGGGTTACACAAAGGTCCTGGACGACAAGGAGAACTACAAGCATCGCTTCAGCCTCTCTGGTGCCTGCGGCAAGGAAAGCGGAAGCTGGGAAGGTCTTGGCGGCTATGACTTTACGGACTCCCAGGGCATCCATGTGTCGGCGGACCATGATTGGAGCCTCATTGGCCGCGTCGGCTTTGACCTTGTAGATGAAATGGATAAGGAAAAGAACACCAAGCTATACCTGAAAGCAAGTCTTCTCCGCGAATTTATCGACGGTTATGATGTTGTGGCAGAAAGCCTCGCCCAAGGTGGGACTGTGGCTGGCACCTACCGTACGGCGGGCAGCCGCCGCGGGACTTGGGGGGTCATCGGTCTTGGTTACAGCACGGTCATTGGAAAGAACCAGACCTTCTATGTCGATGCCGAACGGTATGTGGGCAACGACTTTAGCCGGACCTACGATATCCGTGCTGGAATTAACTGGAAATTCTAAAAGTAAAAAGGCGGAGCGCAGGGGCGTTCCGCCTTTTTGCTTTTTCCAAAGGAGGGAAGAGGGGAAGCTCTTTTTTTGTAAAAAATATTTCAAAAAAGGGGTTGCATTTTATTTTATCTTTGCTATAATAATGACTGTTCCTTCCGGGATGGTGTAATGGTAGCACAGGAGATTCTGGATCTTCTTGTCTGGGTTCGAGTCCTAGTCCCGGAGCCATATGGAAGCTAAGCTGTCACTTTAGTGGCAGCTTTTTTGTTACAAAAATCATACTTGACAGGAACCCTACCATCCAATATGATGTATATACAACAAATGAAAGGAGGTTCCCATGGAAATCTGTCATTGCTGGCGCCTTAAACGGGCGGCTCACCATTTAAATGAATTCTATGACAAAGCCCTTGCGCCGTCGGGCGTCACCATCAGTCAGTATGGGATGCTCCGGGAAATCAACCAGCATGGAGGCTGCAGCGTCATGGATCTAGCCGGATATCTGGATCTGGAACGGTCCACGCTGACGCGCAGCTTAAAACCCCTCATGCAAAAAGGATTTGTTTCGGACTGCCGGGAATGTCACATGAGAAACTGCCGGCTTGTCCTGACAGCTGAAGGTCACAAGGCCTTTGAAGAGGCCCATCTGCTTTGGCAAAAAGCCCAGGCTGCTTATGAAGCGGCCTTGGGAACAGAGGGTGTAAGAACCCTGGAAACGCTGCTTTCCGCGATCCAGCAGGCAACCTGATTTTGTGATAAGGAGAAAACCATGAAAAAATATGATGTTATCCTCATTGGAACGGGCGCGGCCAATATCATCGCCGACGCGGCGCAGCTGGCCGGAAAGAAAGTGGCCCTTATTGAACGCGGTGCCTATGGTGGGACCTGCCTGAACAGGGGCTGCATTCCGACGAAGATCCTTGTGAGTGCGGCAAATGCTGTTCTTTCCATCAAAGAGGCCGCCCGCATTGGCGTCAAGGCAGAACAAGTAACGCTTGATTGGAAAACCGTTTCTCGCCGCCTGCAGGCTAAACTTTCCGAGAGCCCGGAAATCAAGACGTATTATGAAGCCTTTCCCAATGTGGATACCTTTGACGGAACGGCTTCCTTTACGGGGAAAAAGACCCTTTCCATTGCTATGAATGACGGTACGACGGAAGAACTGGAAGGGAAGATGATCGTTATCGGAACCGGGGGCAGGACCAATATTCCTAAGTTTCCTGGCTTTGAAGACGTAGGGTATATTACGTCCGAATCCTTCTTTACAGACGCCTTCCCTCAAAGGCCTTACAAGAGCCTGATCATTCTTGGCGGTGGTCCCATTGGCTGTGAATTTGCCCATATCTTTGACGCTGCAGGAACGGACGTGACCATCGTTCAGCATAATGTGCGCCTGCTTCCTAAAGAAGATGCCGATGTATCGACTTTTCTCCTGAAACAGTTCCAAAACCGCGGTCTTCATGTGGCCCTTAACAAGGAAACCCTTTCCGCCCGCATCGAAAATGGGGAAAAGGTTGTTGTCCTTGAAGACCGTGGAACTGGTGAGAAAACGGAAGTACGGGGAGAGGAAATCCTTGTCGCCCCGGGCATCCGTCCTATGACGGACCTGCTCCATCTGGAAAACACGGACGTCACGGTTGATAAACGGGGCTATATTGAAACCAATGAATTTCTCGAAACCGCGGCAGAAGGCATTTGGGCCATTGGCGACGTGAACGGGCGGGCCCCTTTCCGTCATAAGGCCAACTACGAAGCCGAAATCCTTGCGGACAATCTTTTTGGCACGGCGGCACCTGCTCATTGGCGCTGGGCTGAATATGGCGTTGTACCTGCCGTGACCTATACCTATCCAGAAGCGGCCCATGTGGGCCTGACAGCGGATGCGGCCCAAAAATTGGGATACCGTACAAAAGTGGCCGTGAATCACTTTTCTCACTCGGCGAAAGGATACGCCCTCGGGTATGAAGAGGGGGCTGATGACGATGGGTTCATTAAATTGGTCCTTGATGCTGATACGGGAAAAATCCTAGGGGCCCATATCATTGGCCCAGAAGCTTCCATCCTGATCCAGCCTTTCATTGATCTTATGAACAGCGGTACTCATGTCATTGCGCCGCTTCATCCGGAAATTGCGTCAGAAACGGTGAAACATCTGCGTGCCATGCCCCTTACAAGGATCCTTGACCCGCATAATGTCAGGACCCTCAATGAGACCATGACCCCTCATCCTTCCCTTAGTGAAGTGACCATGTGGACGCGGTATTATGTGATGCCTTAAGTATTTGATCGGCGCAATAATCGTGCCGATTCGATGAAGTTACGTGTCATCATTGGCTTTAAAAAGATATATCTGATGCTAATGATGGCATGTCCCGTCGCAAGAAGATACGTACCATAATCTCATTTCTAAGACGCCCGAAATATGCCTTCGTCGATCCCTTTTGAGTCAGCCCAAAAATCGGGCTGATTTGATGAAGTGTGTGAGGCCACTTTTTAAAAAGGTTTTGTGGAAACAATGGCCTCATGGCCTATCGTACGATGGACCGTCCCACGTTTGGGGGTAGCTTACGCCTGGGCGCTTCCTTTCCTAACCATGTGTCGTCACTTCCAGCACCCAGCTTATCAAAACGGAAGCTTTTTGCAATCTTCAGTCCATATGGACCCATCTACTTTGTCGCCCGCGCACCCAACCTCCTCAACGTACTGGCCTCTGGCCGCAAGGAAACTCACGCGTCGCCAATTTATTTTTGGTGGCGCCGCTTCGGAGAACCTCCACGCAACAGCTCCCGCGACGCTGCGCTAGCGGATTGCTGGCGACTCAGATCCACCGTCGTCGCTGAGGCCGGGGTCTCCTCGCAATTGGGCCCATCCGAGCCAAATTTACAAAAAAGCAAATGGAAGGTAATAAACGAAGGGAAAAGGAGGGGAATGGGGCTGATTTAAAGGTGCTGTGAGTTTATGAGTGGTGAGTTGTGAGAAAAACCACGAAGGTGCGGGACCAAACAGACTCTCTTCTTTTTCCCTTTTCCCCGCCAGCTGGTGATTTTCCTTGACAATCAGGGAAAAAGCGCCTATACTTACAAGGTACTAACAGTTTTGCTAGTCATGGCGCCATGGTCAAGCGGCTAAGACGTTGCCCTCTCAAGGCAAAATCACGAGTTCGATTCTCGTTGGCGCTACCAATTTGGAACAAGGCAGCTTCTGCTGCAGTTGAGACGCTCCTTGGGAGCGTCTTTTTTTTGTCTTGGAAAGGAGGGGCATGATGCGGGAAAAAGGGTTGGGACGGGTTTATGCAGTCCTTTTCATCCTGCTTTGGCTGATTTTTTTGGGTAGCCTTTTGACGGGCCTGATTCCTGTCAACGTCCAGCATCTTCTTATGGGCACACTCACGGACGAGGAAAAGACGGTCCTTACCGTCATTCGCCTGCCACGCTTTTGTTATGGGGCTCTCATTGGATCGGCCCTGGCAGCAAGCGGAGCCGCGCTTCAGGGAGTTTTTGGCAACCCTCTTGCAGACCCTGGACTTTTAGGTATTTCGAGCGGTGCTTCCCTGGGTGCTGTGCTTGTCCTTATCCTGAACCTAGCTGTCCTGTCACCGCTCATGGTCCCGTTGGGGGCTTTTATGGGTGCAGCCTTGATCTCTTTTTTTGTTGCCCTCTTGGGGCGCCGCTCCTTTAAGGCTTCCGTCACGTATCTTCTTTTGGGCGGCGTGGCAGTGAGCTTTTTTTGTGCGGCCCTTGTGTCAGGACTCCTTAGCTTTGCACCAGCGCCCATCATGCAGCAGTACTTCTTCTGGACCTTAGGGAGCCTCGGTACGGCTTCCCTCAAGGCATGGCCTCTTGCGGGGCTGATTCTTGTCCTTTTGCCCGGCGTCTTTATTTGGGGGCGGCCTCTGAATCTCTTATCTCTTGGTGGGGAGCAGGCAGCTGCCCTGGGACTTAATGTTGCGTTTTGGCGTAAGCTCATCCTTTTCTGGACGGCCCTTTTGACCAGCCTTGCTGTTTGTCTTGGCGGCAATATCGGTTTTGTTGGGCTCATCGTTCCCCATATGGGACGTTTTTTGAGCGGGGCCGACCACCATCGTCTCCTGCCTTTTGCCGCCCTGATTGGGGCTGTATTCCTCACGTTCTGTGACCTTATGGGGCGATGGATCCTTCCCGGCAGCGAGATCCGGACAGGAATCATAACTGCCCTTTTGGGCTCGCCCTATTTTCTCTATCTGCTTCATCAGAAGAAAGGGGCCTGATCCTTCTTTTTCTCTATGCCAAGTGCGGTGCCTGTGCTACAATAAAGAAAACTGGTTCTTACAGGATGATCCTTTTTCTGGAGGTTGATATGATGGAACGTTCAGTTTGGAAAAATCGTCTGGCATCCGCTGTCTTAGCAGGTGTCATGGGGCTTGGTCTTTCCTTTACAGCCCTTCCCATGCCTAGGGCCCATGCCGATGTGTTAGGTGCCATCCTTGCTGGGGTACAGGGCGTCGCGATTTATGGACAGGTTGATAAGGCCCTTAATTACTACAATAACACGGAAGAGGGACGGCAGAAACTTTTCTCGTCGTACAAGGAAAAATATGGCGTCAATTACGATGGTTATTTAAATGGTCAGCTTACGGACATGATGGGGCAGCTGACCAGCGCCATTGGGGCTGTAGATCCTACTATTCATCAAAAACCTTATCTTTATTTCATCAATAATGATAAATCTTTCAATGCGTTCTGCAGTATGGGCCATGTCATGAGCGTCAATACAGGGCTTTATTCCATGACGAGCAATCCTGATGAAATTGCCGTTGTCCTGCTTCATGAAATGGGGCATGGACAGAAGAACCATGTGGTCTCAAGTACGCGCAAAAAGATGCAGGTGGCCGTGGCAGCCGGCGTCGTAAGCGGCGCTGCGGGAAGCGGGATGGCGGATCTGGCCCTTAATATCCTTGTGAACCAGATTGATAATGTTCAGATTGGCAAAAGTGATGAATGGGAAGCTGATAACCTGGCACTGACCTATTTGCTTAACTCCAATTATAACCCGGGTGCGTCAGCCGCCATGTGGCAGCGAGTCATGGACCGGTCAAAGACGTATAAATCCAGTTTTGTTGGTGAAATCTTCTCGCCATCTGATCATCCGACCCATCAGCAGCGCCGCGATAATTATGCCAAGCGCCTGACTGATCTGTCCGGCGGCAACGTGACCATCGATGCGGATAAGGGCATGGTCAAAGTAGGGGGAAAGGATTTTGTCGCGCCTCATGCCTATGGCGATATGTCCGCAAAGGAACGCTCCTATTTTGTCATGGGCAACCTCGCCGCTGCTTTCCTGCATAAACAAAACCTTAAGGACGCTTCTTCTCAAGGCAGTACCGTATATTTGGGCAATCAGCCCATCATGGTCTCCGTAAATGGCGATCCAAGCGCGGCTGAACTTGCTCAGAAACTCAATGCAATCAAGAGCAGCAAGGAGAGCAAAGTCGCGTCTCGGGAGCTTAAGCTGCAGAAAAAAGCAGCCCCTAAAAAATAAAAGACGGTGAAAGGCCCTGTGCTTACGCGCAGGGCCTTTTTAGATGGCAGAATTGACGGAAGGGGAAGCTTATGCTAATATAAATGCGTGCACTTGCAAATAAATGCAGTGCTTCAAGAAACAGTCATCCAATTAAGGAGGGATATGAATGAGAAAAGAATTTGCTGTTAAACCCATTGCGCTTCCCCAGCCCGTCTTTATCATCGGAACCTATGACAAGGACGGGACGCCCAATGCGATGAACGCAGCTTGGGGCTGCCATAACGAAATGGACCAAATGATGTTTGCCCTCGCAAAAGGGCATAAGACGGTTAAGAATCTTTTGGAGACGAAAGCCTTTACTGTCAGCATGGGAACAGTGGAGCAGCTTGCTGCCTGTGACTATGTGGGCCTTGTAAGCGGCAGCAAGGAACCGCGGAAAGTGGAAAAGGCCGGCTTTCACGCGAAAAAAGCCCTTCACGTCAACGCCCCGTACTTTGAGGAACTGCCCATGACGCTTGAGTGCGAAGTCCTTTCCTATAACGAAGAAACGGAAATCCTTACAGGGCGGATTGTTGGCATTAGTGCTGATGAAAGCATCCTGACCGGGGAAAACATCGATCCAAAGAAACTGCGTCCTCTTGTCTTTGATATGGCTAACATGAAGTACCTTGTCGCCGAAGAGACGGTGGGAAATGCGTTTAGTGAGGGGAAGAAGTTATTTTAGTCAGCGCACAAATCGCGCTGATTTGATGGAGTTACGTGCTCCCATTGCCTTATAAAAATCTATGGTAACAATGGGACCATGACTTATCGTACGATGGACCGTCTCACGTTTGGGGATCGCTTACGCCTGGGCGCTTCCTTTCCTAACCATGTGTCATCACTTCCAGCGCCCAGCTTATGAAAGCGGAAGCTTTTTGCAATCTTCGGCCCATATGGGCCCATCTACTTTGCCGCCCGCGCCCCAACCTCCTCAACGTACCGGCCTCTGGCCGCAAGGAAACTCACGCGTCGCCGATTTGTTTTTGGCGGCGCCGCTTCGGAGAATCTTTGCGCAACAGCCCCCCCGCGTCGCTGCGCTAGCAGATTGCTGGCGTCTCAGGTTTGCCGTCGCCGGTGGAATCGGAGGCTCTTTGCAATTGGACCCATCTGAACTGAATTTGCAAAAAGCAAGTTGTACGACGTCGTCGTCAGCCTGCAGCTTTTTTCCTAGCATCTGAACCAATCTGAGCCCCATTCGAATCATGTAAATAGAAGAAAGACCAGAACGCCGGCACCAAACTGCCCCTTTTCATCCACCCCCCACCAAGCCTGCTTGGTGGATACCCCCGCCTTGGTAAGCTGGAACGGCATTCGCCGTCTCTAAGGCAAAAGATCAAATCAGTTAGTGCTGATAAGAAGAAAATACTTTTTGATTCCATGTTGCGAAAAATTTTAAGACCAAATAACAAAGAAAATTTTGTTGGACTAGCGAAGAAGCCTCAATCCGAAAACGCGCTTTGATTCGGTTTGAGGCTCTCTTTATATTCTTTTTCTTTAGGTACAATGCTGGATGCATCGTACCGTCCTTCATGCGGTCTTTTGCCTTAGAACTCGACTCGTAGAGTCGATCCGCCTCGCCAGGACGGGGGACCGAAAACCGCATATTGCCTCATTATAATGAGGCAGGCGTGCCCTTTCGGTGGTGGATGAGGAGCGCAGCGACGTTTCTTTATGAGCGCTAGCGAGGAACATCACATGATGGTCTAAAACCGCTGCAGATGGAGCAAATTTGCTCCATTGTCGGTTGCGGGACCGTGTTATCGTGTGATTTAATCCGTGCCGGCCCATCATTGCAACGGGTTTTTCGACCGTGTCCATGACCTTCCTCCTCGTTGTGGCCCGCATCTGGCCCCTTTCGGCCATTCCTGACACGTACTTTACGAGCGAAAAGGCCACTGTTCCTAAAGAAGAGGGAAGCCGCCTCGAGCGGGCTTGGAAGCTCGGCCTTGAAACGGCTGCGGCCCAGCCCCCTGTTTTGAAACTCTGCACGGATAACCTCATGAGCGGTCTCAAGATGGCCTTTGGCGTCATTCCTTCCATTACGTCCATTGGGCTCTTGGGCCTCTTCCTTGCGGAATTTACACCCATCTTTGATTATTTCGGCTATCTCTTCGTTCCTTTCTTCAAACTCTTCGGTGTGTCCCAAGCGGTCCTTGCCGGTAAGGCAGCGGCCTTGAGCCTTCCGGAAATGTTCCTGCCGGCCATTCTCATCAAGGGGTCGGGGACCATGCTTTTGAAGTTCGTCATCGCTGTGGTCAGCATTTCCGCAATCCTTTTTTCTCAGCCAGCATCCCCTGCATCATGGGGACGGATATTCCGCTCAAGATGCGGGACATTGTCATCATCTGGTTCGAACGGGTGGTCTTTTCCATCATCATCACGATCTCCATTGCCATGTTCTTGGGGCTGCCTGATTAATAGTGTACGCTAATTAAAAGTCCTATCCTTTTCTGCTATCGGGAGGGGTGGGACTTCTTTTTGAGTAAAAACAAGGCTGTATGCACCTTGCCGCCTCTTTTCCGGATTTCTGAAAAAGAGGGTTGAATATGCGTCATAATGGTGATATAGTGTATACTAAATTGAGACAATGTTTTCAAGTTTTGCTGAAAAGGAGCCCAACATGGATAAATCAAATGCTTATTTGCTGTGGTTTGAACAACTGGAAAGAAAAGACGTCGACATTGTCGGCGGCAAATCCTCTTCTCTTGGGGAAATGACGTCCAAGACCGATGTTCCTGTGCCGTATGGCTTTGCTACGACGGCCCATGCTTATCGGTATTTCATTGACCAGACGGGCCTGCGCGAAAAGATGCGCAGCATCCTTGCGGAACTGACGGATGTGGAAAATAGTGAACTTCTCTCCTCGGTCTGCGTGCGCCTGCGCGGAGCCATCATGGAACAGGAAATGCCCCAGGATCTTCAGGATGCCATCCGCAGAGCCTATGAAGAGCTGGCTCACAAGATGAATGAAGATGAACCCTATGTAGCCGTTCGTTCCAGTGCCACGGCTGAAGACCTGCCTGACGCCAGCTTTGCCGGCCAGCAGGATACGTATCTTAATGTCCATGGTGCCGATCAGGTCATCCGCAAGGTCAAGGAATGTTACGCTTCCTGCTTTACGGACCGCGCTGTCTACTATCGGGAAAAACAGGGTTATGACCATCTGTCCCTTGCTCTTTCTGCAGTTGTCCAGATGATGGTCTTTTCCAAAGCCGCCGGCGTTATGTTCACGGTAAATGTGGCTAACGGTGATGACAAGAACATCATGATCGAAGGGGCCTACGGCCTTGGTGAATATGTGGTTGGCGGCATTGTAACGCCGGACAGCTACGTCGTTTCCAAAGACGAAATGAAGCTCATTTCAGTATCGGTCAATGAACAGGATAAGATGCTCATCCGCAAGCCCGGCGGCGATACCATGGAAGTGCCTGTTCCTGAAGCAGACCGCAGGAAACAGACCCTGACAAACGCACAGATCCTGGAACTTGCAGGATACGCCAAAAAGATTGAAGCCCATTATGGCTGTTATATGGATATGGAATGGGGCATTGATGAAAGGGATGGCAAGATCTGGATTCTTCAGGCTCGTCCGGAAACTGTTTGGTCCCGCCGCAACAAGGAAAAGAAGAACGAAGAAGAACAGACGGCCGGATCCATGGAAGGGGCCAAGGTTCTTTTGAAGGGCCTTCCCGCAAGCCCGGGTCAGGGCTATGGCAAAGCCCATGTCATCCGCGACCCGAAGGATATTGACGAATTCAAGGATGGAGAAATCCTCGTTACGGAAATGACGGCTCCGGACTGGGTGCCTGCCATGAAAAAGGCACAGGCCATTGTCACGGACAGTGGCGGCATGACCTGCCATGCTTCCATTGTCAGCCGCGAACTGGGTATCCCCTGCATCGTTGGCACCAAATCCCGCGGTGAAGCGGCTACGGAAGTCCTCAAAGGCGGCGAAGAAATCACGGTCGATGCGTCAAACGGCGTTGTTTTTGCAGGCAACCTTCAGGTAAAGAAGGCGGAAGCTGCCGCCGCGCCGGCGCAAGCTGCTGCTGTTGTGGAAACCTTCCCTGTAACGGGAACCAAGATCTACATGAATTTGGGTGATCCGTCCCTTGCCGATAAATACGCCAGCCTGCCCTGCGACGGCATTGGCCTCATGCGTGAGGAATTCATCTGGACGACCTATATCCATGAACATCCGCTTTATCTTCTGAAGACGGGTCATCCGGAAAAGGTTGTCGAAGCCCTTGCCGAAGGGTTCCGCAAGGTGGCTCAGGCCATGGCTCCGCGCCCTGTTACCCTGCGCTTCAGCGATTTCAAGTCCAGCGAATACCGCGACCTTAAGGGTGGGGAAGAATTTGAACCCCATGAACCGAGTGCCCTCCTTGGCTGGAGAGGGGCTTCCCGTTACTACGATCCGAAATACACGGCTGCTTTTCGTCTGGAAGTCCAGGCGGTCCGCAAGGTTCGTGAAGAATACGGCCTCAAGAACCTCAACGTCATGATTCCTTTCTGCCGCACCGTGGACGAATGTGCCAAGGTCGTATCCATCATGGAAGAAGAAGGACTCCATCGCGGACCGGACTTCAAGGTCTGGCTCATGGCGGAAATCCCGGCAAATATCATCCTTGCCGACAAATTTAATCAATATGTCGACGGCTATTCCATCGGTTCCAACGACCTTACGATGCTGACGTTGGGCTGTGACCGTGACAACGATGTCATTTCCCACCTTTTTGATGAACGCAATCTGGCTGTACGCCGCGCGGTACGCCACCTTATCGAAGTGGCCCACCGGGATGGCAAGACGGTCTCCCTCTGTGGGCAGGCTGCCAGCGTCTATCCGGAATTTGCCGAATTCCTTGTGGAAAGCGGCATTGATAGTATGTCTGTCAACCCTGACGCTGTGAAATTCACGAAAAAGATGGTGGCCCAGGTCGAGCAGCGGATCATCCTTGATAAACTGACGGGCCGCGGTCGCAATAAGAACGACGAAGAACTGGCTTGGTAATAGTCCCTGCAGGAAAGGCTGCTGCCGTGCGGCAGCAGCCTTTTCCTGCAAGAGGGAAGAATGCAGGGAAATGTTCTTGACGGATGCACGAAAATTAGGTACGCTTTTTTCGTAATGTGGAAGAAAGGGGGTGAATCCCATTCCACTAAGTGATAGACAGAAAAAAATTGCCGAGATTGTTCGCCGGAGCGGCCCCATTACGGGAACGGAAATTGCCGGAGAACTAGGTCTTACGCGGGCCGCCCTGCGCAGTGACCTTGCCATCCTCACCATGGGCGGGATTCTTGATGCCCGGCCTCGCGTTGGCTATTTCTACACGGGGAAAAGCACCTTGGGTATGCTGGTGGAGGAATTGTCTTCCATTACAATCGAGGATATCATGAGTGTCCCCATTGTCGTCAGTGCCAGCAAAAGTGCCTATGATGCTGTTGTCACCATGTTTTTGGAAGATGTAGGAACCCTCTTTGTTGTGGATGGAAAGGGATGCCTTTTTGGGGTCATTTCCCGTAAGGATCTTCTCAAGGCGTCGCTCAGCCAAGGCGCGGACCTACATAATCTGCCCCTTGCAATGGTCATGACGGGGCTATCCAAGATTGTCCTTTCTAAGCCCCATGAACCAGCTGCTGCGGCGGCTAGACGTCTTATCGAAAGGGAAGTGGACTGCTTGCCCGTAGTTCTTCCTTTTGACGAAAAAAAGGGCAAATGGAAACTCGTCGGACGCGTCTCCAAGACCAATATGACGAGACTTCTGGCAGAACTTGCCGAAGGAAAGGGAGGGACCTATCATAGCTAATCAACCCATCATCTATGCCATTTCCGACTCCATTGGGGAGACCAGTGAATCGGTTGTCCGTGCTACAACAAGCCAGTTTGTGCAGGAAAAGTTTGATATCATCCGTGTGCCCTATGTCAACAGCATTGAACAGATTGATAAGATTGTCCAAGAAGCAAAGGAATCCAATGCGGTTATCTGCTATACCATCGTATCTCCGGAAATCAGGGCCGAAGTCGCCCGCAAGACCCAGGAACTGAATGTGACTGCCGTTGATATCTTGGGGCCGGTCCTGACGGCCATTGAAAAGACCAGCGGGCTTACACCAAAAAATCAGCCTGGCCTCATCCATGCCTTGGATCATGAATATTTCAAACGCGTTGCCGCCGTGGAATTTGCCATCAAGTATGATGACGGGAAAAATCCTTGGGGCCTTACGAAAGCGGACCTTGTCATCATTGGGGTATCCCGTACTTCGAAGACGCCCCTTTCCATGTATCTTGCCAATAAGCAGCTCAAAGTGGCCAACGTTCCCCTTGTGCCGGAGATTCCGCCGCCTGAGGAACTTTTCAAGGTCCCGAATAACCGCATCATTGGTCTTCTCATCGATCCACACAAGCTCAATGAGATCCGTATTGCCCGTCTTAAGGCGATGGGGCTTGGGGATACAGCAAACTATGCGGACCTGCGTCGTATTGAAGAGGAACTCGATTATGCGCGAGCCATTATGCAGCGGCTCCACTGTATGATCATCAATGTTTCGAATCGGGCCATTGAAGAAACGGCAAGTCTCATTTTGGAGTATCTGCGCAAAAACTTTGATTTTGAATATTAAAAAACTGGGGAAAAGCGTTCAGGCTTTTCCCCGGTTTTTCGATTTACTGTACGATTTTCTTCGTCTTAACATTATAGGTAAGCGTGTCCTTTTCAACGCGATCCCCGGTCTTATGATTTACGTAGACCGCATCTCCCGTAAAGGTGGCAAGTTTCGTCTCCCAGTCAAAACGCCCCTGCTGGGCCCGGATGTCCGCATCTCCTTCTTCAAAGATGACGGGGCCTTCTACCTCGGCCGAATGATCACTATGCCGGACGATGGTGGATGTTCCCCGAAAGGTAATGTCTCCATCGACGAGGCTGATGTTTCCCCAAGCCCGTACTTCGTTGGTAAGGAGCGAAACTTCAGCTCGGTCAGCCGTAATGGTGCGGTTCCCTGTTTTTACGGCGACATGGCCGGAAAGACGGTAAGTCAGCGTATCAGGATCAAATTCCTGATGATCATACGTAATTTCTGGTGCTGCTGACGCCAAAGGAGCAGAAAGAAAAGTCATAAGAAGACAACAGCATAAGAAAATTTTTTTCAGCATCGGCGACGCCTCCTCAAGAAAAAGTCCAGCAGAAAAATGGCTTTTCCACGATTCTTCCATAAAAAATAACACTTAATTATACGCTATCTTGAAGAAAATTTCATTACAAAAAAGGGAATTCGTCACTTGTGTAGAATAAGATAAATAGCGAAGGAAAATTGAGGGAAGGCGTCTGCGGAGGTTTTCCCTTATTTTTATGATAGACAAGGGACTTTTTTAGGAAAGGCGGTGACGGTATGGGAGATCTCAAGGAAAAATATGAGAGCTTCAAGGAACAGGTCCGTCAGGCCGCTGATATTGTGAGCGTTGTTTCCGAAACGGTGGACCTCAAGAAAAAAGGCCGCCGTTTCTGGGGATGCTGCCCTTTCCACTCGGAAAAAACGCCTTCTTTTACCGTGAATCCAGAAAAGGGCTTTTTTCACTGCTTTGGCTGCGGCGCCGGCGGTGATGTCTTCACCTTCGTCATGAAGCGGGACCACGTTTCCTTTGTTGAGGCGGAACGGATCCTAGCCAATAAGTACGGAATTCCCATTCCGGAACCTGAAAAGACGGCTGAGGAAATCCGTCGGGAGCAGGAGGAAAAAGAAATCGTCGGGACCAATGAGCTGGCAGCCCGGTTCTTCCATGCGTGCCTGACAAAGACTCAATACGGAAAGGAAGGATTGACATATCTTGCCAGCCGCGGCATTGGTATGGATATTGTCGAGTCCTTTGAGTTGGGGCTTGCTCCACCGGATGCCCAGACCTTTCATAAGGCCCTTGAAAAGAGAGGAATCCCTGAAAAGACGCTCCTTAAGGCCGGGCTTATAGGCCAGTCCGATTCCGGTCGGATCTATGACAAATTCCGTGAGCGAATCATGATCCCCATCAAGAACCCTCGGGGGAAAGTCGTTGGCTTTACGGGCCGCATCCTGCGCAAGGAGGCTTCGCCGGCCAAATACATGAATACACCGGAGACAAGCTGGTTCCATAAAGGACGCCTGCTCTTTGGGATGGACCGGGCGCTTCCGAGCATCAGGAAGCGGCGCCAGGCACTCATTGTCGAAGGCCATATGGATGCCATCAGTCTCCATGCGGCAGGTATCACTTGGGCTGTGGCGTCCATGGGAACGGCCTTCACGGAATATCAGGCGAAGCTTCTAAAGCGCGTCACACCGGAAGTCATCTTCTGCTTTGACAGCGATAACGCCGGACGCAATGCAGCCATGCGGTCCATTCCCATTGCCCTTGCCGTGGGCCTTGAATGCCGCGTCATGCACGTTACAGACGGCAAGGACCCCGATGAATTCATCCGCAAGGACGGGCAGGAAGCCTTCCTTTCCCTCTTGGACCAGGCCAAGGGCGGCATTGATTACGAAGTCGACACGGTGCTCTCCCGAAGCGATGTAACGACTCTTTCAGGAAAGGTGGGGGCCGTTTCGGAAATCCTGCCCTTTTTCAAGGACTGCCGCTCTGATGTGGAAGTGGGTGAACGTATCCGCGATCTTTCAAGGCGCCTTGTCCTTGATGAGGGTGAAATCCGGAGTGAGTACCAAAAGCTTGTCCGCCCCAATGGGAGCGGACGCCCCTTCAATCCCGAATGGCTGCTGCAAAAGAAGGTTGCAATCAAAAGCCCGACCCAACAGGCTGAGCGGGGCGTGCTCTATGCACTTCTCATGGGCTTGGAAATCGATCCTGATCAGGCAGGTTTTGCTCATACGGATGCGTTTTCAACCGCTGCAAGACGGGCCATCTTTACCTCTTATTGTGCTCGCAAGGGAGCCGGCACTTTTCATGATGGACGGGACCTTTTTGAGGATGTAAATGAAGAAGGAGCCGCGGAACTATCGACCATCCTTGCTTCGTCAATCCCTCAAGAAACGCTCCCAGAAGTGCTCCGGGACTGTCTTTTCCGGCTGCAGACAGCAACGCTTGAAAAAGAATATGAACGGCACAGTGAACTGGCCCAGCGCTATGAAAAAGAAGGTAATGAAAAATTTTTAGAGGAATTACAGGAATGCCGACGAATAAGAATGGAGATACGAAATTTAAGAAGTGCGGTACCCACCCGGTGACCGCAGTACTTTTGATGATGAGGGGAAGGAGGGAACGCTCAAATGACTGATCAAAAAATAAAGGAGCTGGAAACTAAAAAGGTGAAGGAAACCAAAGAAACCAAAAAGAAACCGGCTGCAAAGAAGAAGACGGCGGCTAAATCGTCCGCTAAATCAGCCACGGCTAAAACAAAGACCAGTGGTAAGAAAGCTGCTCCCAAGAAAGATGCAGCGCCGCAAAAGACCACCGCTGAGTGGATTACTGAATTCGAAGCCTTGGCAAAAAAGAATTCAGGCGTTCTCACTTATAAGGAAATCCAGGATCGCATGCAGAATACAGATTCCATTTCCGTTGATGAAATGGATGAAATTTATTCAAAACTGGCAGAAAAGAATATCGAAGTTGTTGATGACCATGCCGAAGAGGAAGAACCGGAAAACATGGACGATGAGGAACTGACCATTGAAGAGTCGGAACTGTCCAACCTGTCTGTCCCAGAAGGGGTCATCGTCGATGATCCTGTCCGTATGTATCTTAAGGAAATCGGCCGCGTGCCCCTGCTTTCAGGAAATGATGAAATCAAGCTGGCTAAACGGACCGATAAAGGCAATCAGGCCGCCGTCATTTTGGACGGTCAGTCCCCGGAAGTTGAACGGGAACCTGTCAATAAGCGCCTGAGCGCGGCGAAGCTCCTCGATACGATCGAGCAATACCTCAAGGAAGAGGAAATTTGGTGTGACAGCAGGACTGTATCCATCGTCTATCGCTTTATCCTAGCGGAAACGCAGGATAATCCAAGCCTTGATGAAGCAGCTATTGAAGCCTACAGCCCGGCCTTTACCGTAGATGAACGCAAGCGCCTGCAGCGGCTGCTTCTTGAAAAAGGGTATCATCTGACCCGTTCGCCCAAGACTGGCAGCGGAGATGAGGAAGTGGACGACAAGTCTTATCTGCCTGAGCTCTATGATCTGTTTGCCGCTGTTTCTGAAAAAGTTGAAACAAAACCGGACGAATCACTGAGCATCCGTCTTGAAGAGGACCGTAAGCGTTTTAACCGTGTCCTGCATCGGGCCGCTATGTGCGGTGAAAAAGCGAAGAAGGCCCTTTCGGAAGCCAACCTGCGGCTTGTTGTCTCCATTGCCAAACGGTATGTAGGCCGTGGCATGCTTTTCCTTGATTTGATCCAAGAGGGCAACCTGGGCCTCATTAAGGCTGTTGAAAAATTTGACTATAATAAGGGATTCAAGTTCAGTACCTATGCTACTTGGTGGATCCGTCAGGCCATTACCCGTGCCATCGCTGACCAGGCCCGTACAATTCGTATTCCTGTACATATGGTTGAAACCATCAATAAACTGGTTCGCGTTTCCCGCCAGCTCCTGCAGGAACTGGGCCGTGAACCGACTCCGGAAGAAATCGCCCAGGAAATGGATGTGCCTGTTGAACGGGTCCGGGAAATCCAGAAGATCGCCCAGGAACCGGTTTCCCTTGAAACGCCGATTGGCGAAGAAGAAGATTCCCATCTGGGAGACTTTATTGAGGATCAAGAAGCTCCCTCACCAGCAGAAGCCGCTTCCTATACATTGCTTCAGGAACAGCTGGGAAAAGTCCTTCAGGAGCATTTGTGCCCCCGCGAACGGCGTGTCCTCGAATTGCGCTTTGGTCTTCTCGATGGACGTACGCGTACCCTCGAAGAAGTCGGTCAGTACTTTGGTGTGACCCGTGAACGGATTCGTCAGATCGAAGCCAAGGCCCTGCGCAAGCTGAGAAGTCCGAAACGGAGCAAACCCCTCAAGGAATTCCTCGAGTAAGAAACGTTGACAGCGCATCTTTTTCTGGGGTATAATTCCTACATTGGGCCTATAGCTCAGCGGTAGAGCCCCCGGCTCATAACCGGTTGGTCCTAGGTTCGAATCCTAGTGGGCCCACCAACTGTATAACTTGCAAGCCTCCTGTCCATGGACAGGAGGCTTGATCTTTTAGGGAGCAAAAGAACGGCGTTCCCGTTTTTTCGTCTGCTTTTAGCAAAATTCGGTTCAGATGGGTCCAACTGTAAGGAGCTTCTGGCCTCTTAAGCTTTCTTAACCCATTTGGCTCACGTTCTACATCAAATCAGCCTGATTTTTGGCCTGACTTCGATAAGAACGTGAACGAGATGCTTTTTGTCCATCAGAGATGAATAATTAACCAACTAGGTGCAAACATGCTTTTTCATGGAAAGTTGACATCCGTACAACCCTAAATTTTTAGAAAAAAGTATTGCACCCTGTATAATTGTAGGGTAAAATGTATTTATATTCATTTTTTGCAAAGACGACCCAAATGAATGAGGAGGTTTTATGGGAGAACTTCAGGAAACCATCAAAGATAAAGTGGCCTCATACCATGAGGACATGATTGAATATTGGAAAGACCTTGTTAACTACCAAGCAGGCAGCAAGGAAGCAGAACTCATCACCGCCCTCCTACAAAAGGTGGCGGACCGTTTCACCAAGGAAGGCTTTACGGCGACAATGCTTGATACGAGCTGCGCCATCCCCATGCTGCGGGCAACCTTGGGTGATGATCGACAGGGAAAACCCATTCTTTTCTGTGGTCATGTCGATACGGTATTCCCCAGTGGGTCCTATCCTGATCAACCTTTCCGTATTGAAGACGGAAAGGTCTATGGACCGGGCTGCGCCGACATGAAGGGCGGCGTCGTGATGCTTTTATATGTCATCAAGATCCTGACGGATCTGGGATATAAGGACCATCCTTTCAAGGTTGTCCTTGTCGGCGATGAGGAAACGACCCATGTGGGATCTCGGGCCGACCAGATGCTTGCCGAAGAAGCGAAAGGTTGTCTCTGTGCCTTCAATATGGAAACGGGTCGCATGAATCACGTCCTTACCGTCGCCCGTAAGGGGTGCATGGATGTGTGGGTCAAGGTCCACGGCAAAAGCGGCCACGTCGGTAATGCCTATACGACGTCGGCAAATGCCATTGAAGCTATGGCCGGTATTATCACCAAGATGCGGGCGCTGACGGACCTTGAAAAAGGACGCATCGTCAGTACCGATGTCATTTCTGGCGGCGTGGTCTCAAACGCTGTCCCCGATTTTTGTCGCATCGAAGCGGATTGCCGTGTCGACTACAATAAGGATTTGGAAGAACTTAAAACGGCCATTCGAGCCATTTGTGAGCATCTTGACGTGCCGAACACAAGGGCGGAGGTGGAATTTCCAACAGAAATGCCTGTTTTTGAAAAAAACGAAGGAAATCTCAACCTCCTTGCTCTCTACAACGAATCTGCAGCGGAATTTGGCATTGAGCCCTTTGGTCCTTACCATCCAGGCGGCTGTTCTGACGCCTCGTACCTTGCCAAGGCAGGAATCCCCATCCTCGATTCCTTGGGCCCCGAAGGGGATCATGCCCATACCATGCAGGAATATGCCGTTCTTGACAGCCTCTTTACCCGTACAGCCATGCTGGTCCGTACCATCTTGAAACTTACGGACGTTACCCTATAAGAAAAAAAGGAGAACTCACGATGAGCGAAAATCCTCAGCAGGCGGCAAAGCCCGTCCAGAACAAAAAAGTTTCGGTCCCAAGTCCTATTATGATCATTGCGGTCATCCTCGTCTTAAGTGCCATTGCTACGTATATTGTACCGGCTGGTGAATTTGTCCGCATCAAGGACGCAGCCAGCGGCCGTATGATTGTTGATCCGAACTCGTTCCATTTCATTGCCCAGAAACCAACGAAGATCCTGGATTTCTTGATGTCTATTCCAAAGGGCATCAAAGGCGCGGCCAGTATTGTTGGCTTCCTTATGATCATTGGCGGTGCCCTGAACGTCATGGCGGAAACAGGCGCCATCCACGCTTTCATGGGCCACGTTGTCAAAAAGATGGAAGGTCACGAAACGCTGATCATTCCTGTCCTTCTGCCGATTTTTATCTGCCTCAGCGCAACGGCTGGCTGCAGCGAAGAATACATTGCTTTTATTCCGCTCATGACCGCTGTGTGCTACGCTTTGGGGTTCGACTCCATTGTAGCGGCTGGTATGTTCCTCTGTGCTGTTGGCGCAGGCTATGGTGCCGGTGTGACGAATCCTTTCACGGTTGGTGTAGCGCAGAGCATTTCAGGGCTGCCCATGTTCTCAGGGATCCAGATCCGTCTTGTCATGCTTGTAACCCTCATCATTGTTACGGTGATTCCACTCTACCTTTATGCCCGTATGGTCAAGAAGCATCCGGAAAAGAGCTTCATGTATGACTATGACCAGATCTACAAGGAAAAGATGAACATCGAATCCATTATGGGTGAAACGGGCACTATGACCCGAACCCATAAGCTTGTCCTTTTTGGTTTCTGTCTTGTTGTAGCCGGTATCCTTATTGGCGTTTTGAAGTTTGATTTCTATATGGATGAAATTGCGGCTCTTTTCATTGCCCTCATCATTTACACCGGCATTGTGTCCCGCATGAATGCGAACAAGGTCGCCAATGCTTTCATCAAGGGCGTTGCCGGTATGGCGCTTCCTTGCATGATGGTCGGTATGTGCAAAGGCGTGACCATTTTGTTGGATAATGGCCATATCCTTGATACCATCATCTACTACCTAGCAAACTCCCTGAACGCCGTGCCGAAATCCATGCTTGGCATTGGGATGTTCATTGTTCAGGATATCTTCAACATGGTGGTTCCTTCCGGTTCCGGTCAGGCCGCCATCACGATGCCAATCATGGCGCCGTTGGCTGACCTCGTCGGCATTACCCGTCAGACTGCTGTCCTTGCCTTTCAAATGGGCGATGCCTTCACCAACAGTGTCACTCCTGCAAGCGGTACGACCATGACCATCCTCAGCATTGCTGGCATTCCCCTGCGCCGCTGGTGGAAATTTGCTATCCCCATGCTGGGCATTTGGTGGATTGTAGCCTTTGTGGTTCTCTTTTATGCAACGGCCGTTCAGATCGGTCCCTTCTGATTATGGAATAAAAGCCCTTTCCTGCTGTTTTGCGGCAGGGGAGGGACTTTTTCTTTTGTGCGAAAACAAGATTTTTATGCTTTTTCTTGCAGTTCACGCAAAGAACCGATAAACTAAGAGCAGATAGAAGCAAAGGAGCTCATTATGTTCAGTCAATTTTTTGCGTCCCTGCAGCAGGATGCCAAACTTTTTTTATTTTTCCCCATCCTATGCGCCCTCTTTCGGGCTATTTTCATCAAGGTCTACAGCCCGTACCCCAATTTTGCGGGGAAGGGAAAGATTCTCTGGCACACCTTTCGTTACGGTTTTTGGTGGGGCATGGACTTTAACGCCTATGTTTTCCTGATTTCCCTGGTCCTTGTGAGCCTGCCCGGCGCCTTTTTTCCTGCCTATTTTGCCCTGGGCAATACACTGCGTCTTGTGGGCGGCCTGCTTTATGCCCTTGTCCTTTATCTTGCTTTCATGGGAAAGATGCTCTACTACAGCCATTTTCATGACATCTACAACCAGACCATGAAGCTTGGCGCCCATGCGGAAAAGCACAACCTCGTTGATATTTTCTTCCATCAGGACCATGGTGCTTGGATCCTTCTTGGCATTGTGCCCTATCTGTACCTGTGCCGCCTTGCACTCTTGGCGTTTTTAGGTCTTCCCAGTCTTTCCTATCCAGCTATTGCCTCGCCTTTTCTTCGCTGCGCCTTCAATACAGTTGTTTTTCTTTTGTGTATTGCTGCGTTTTACTGGTTCCGGTATGGCGGGACCTTCTGGCATGACGATAAGCCCGAATGGGATACGATTCCGAGTCTTGTGAAAAAGGATATCTTTTTTGCCAAAGCGACCGTGGATGACCTTGTCGCCTTGGAACAGGTGATGAAGCATGACCTCAATGAAGCCTATGAGCACACGGACGAAGAGGACCTTGCCGCCATTGCGCCGCTGGTGCCGGTAAAAATGCCCCTTTCCGATTTTCCCAATCCTGTCTATGCCTTTCGCCGTGCGGCAAAGGGCGCGCGCATCACAAAACCGCGCCATATCTTCCTCCTTGTGGGGGAGACCTATCTTCAGCAGTTCTTTGACCCGGCCTTTGCCTCGCTGAACCTTGTCTCGGGCGGACGGTTTCTCAAGGATGATCCCCACACAGCCCAGCTTACGAGTGCCCTTTCAGCTGGCATCATTTCCAGGCCATCCATCGTGAGCCTCATGAGCGGCATCTTTGACGCTGGTCTTGAACTCAACGAAAAAGAAAGCTTCTGGACGAACAAACTTCCTACGGCCCTGCCACGACAGCTGAAGAAACTTGGCTATCACGCGGCCTATTGGTATGGCGGCAATGTCACATATGGAAACTTTAACCAGTTTGCTCCCAGCTGCGGCTTTGACGAAGTGGAAACGGCAACGGATTTTTGCGGCCCTGACGCGCCAAAGACCTGGGTCGGCGTCTATGACAACCTCTTTCTGGAAAAAGCAGCGGACATGATTCTTTCCGGGGACGAAGAGCGCGGGGAATATCAGTTCCATTTCCTTTATACGACAAGTTATCACGGGCCCTTCAAGATTCCTCTTGAAAAATATGGCTATGATACGGAGCGTGTCATGCCGGATGCTCCGGAAGACATCAAAAACAGCAAGAGTTTGCAAAAGAATCTCGGGACCTTCTGGTTCTCAGACCAGGCGATTGGAAAGTTCCTGCGCACCATGAAGGAAGCCTATCCAGACAGTCTTTTCATCGTGACAGGCGACCATTCCTATGACATGAGTGCCGTCCTTGGGAAAACAAGCCTCATGAAACGAGACGCGAACCTGCGGGAACGCCATAGTCCGGTTCTATTCTTCCATCATCCTGAAATCGACCAGTCCCTTTTCGGGGAAAATACCATTGGCGGTCATATGAATATCCTGCCGACGATTTTTGAACTCATTGCGCCAAAGGACTTTACGTACTATTCCCTTATGACGAGCCTCATGGATCCCATCGACCATGTCGTGTCGCCTTACCACTGGCTGCGAAAGGATGCTTACGGGACCTACAGCAACGACTTTTATCAGCCCTTAGGGGACGGCTTTGGACCGCAGGCTCTTCGGGAAGGCCCTCAGCCGTACCGTGAGGAAAGGGAAGGGTATATGGATCTTACGGGGTACCTTGTGCGCCATCCGGAACTTTTAGGAAAGGAAGAATAGTCATGGGCAGCATAACCTGCATCATCCTCACTAAAAATGAAGAAAAAAATCTTCCCAGCGCCCTTCAAAATGCTGCGTCCTGGGCCGATGAGATTCTTGTCGTTGACTCTGGAAGTGACGATGGGACCGTGGAAATCGCAAAAAAAAGCGGTGCTTCTGTGATTTACCGGGCTTGGGACGGGGACTTTGCCGCCCAGCGTAATTTTGCCCTGACGGGTGCCCATGGTGACTGGGTACTTTATCTTGATGCCGACGAACGGCTTACAGCAGGGGCCATCCAAAAGGTCCTTGCCATCAAAAAGGGAGCGCCCAACCACCATTACTCCTTCCGCAGGGAAAATATTGCCTTCGGTCATCATTTCCATCATGGGGCGTTCGGACCGGATCGGGTCGTGCGCCTTTTCCCAAAAGCGGCGGTCCACTGGGAGGGAAAGGTCCACGAACACGCCGTTTGCACCGTGCCTCTTGAGGCCCTTTCAGAAAGGATGGACCATTATACCTATGCGGCCTTTGCCGATTGGTGGCGCAAAGCCGGCCAGTACACGACCATTTGGGCCGATGATGCCTACGCCCGAGGAAAAAGGGCAAGCTATGGAAAAGCAGCCAGCCATGCCCTTTTGGGCATGCTTAAGGTCTATCTTCTCCAAGGAGGATTTCTTGAAGGAAGTATGGGCATCATTGCCACACTCCAGCACGGTATCTATACGGCCATAAAATATGCAAAACTGGCGGAAAAAAATAATTGAAGAAGTGATAATTCCCTCAAATTGGGGTTCCCTGTTTGAGGGATTTTTTATATTTCAAAAATAGAGGCTTATTTTACAGGTTCTTTCTTACGTGGATAAAAAGCCATCAAATGATTCATTGTAAGTTTCTTTAGTGTGGACAGCTTGTTCTTCAGATGCGGACTTTTTTCTTAACAAAAAAGGTTCCTAACTGCGACTTATCCTTTATTCCTTCACCGGTTGGTTTCATTCATAGGCCTGTTTAAAAAATTTCAAGTTGATTTGTGATGGCTGGATAACACGATATTGCGATGCTTTCTTCAAAAATGGTTCACTTTTTTTATATTTCGAATAATACGATGAAAATGTTACAGTGAACGTTCGGGATTGTCCTTAATATAAAGACAATAGCGAAAAGTCCTTATTTTCTGTCTTTTATGGAAGAACAAATCTTGTTATAATACGTGTAACAAATGTTGCACTTTAAACCAATTAGGGGGTATCGAAATGAGCAGCAACACAAATTCAAAAAACAAAGCCATGACTTGGCAAGCTCTGTGCCTAATGGCCTACACGGTCGTGTGGGGATTTGGCAATACGGTCAATGGCTTTGCCAACCAAGGTCTGAAAGTCGTCGTTTCCTGGATGATTCTCTTCCTCTTCTACTTCATTCCGTACACGTTGATGGTGGGGGAAATGGGCGCGACCTTTGAAAATGGTGCTGGCGGTGTCAGCTCCTGGATCAAAGAAACCATGAGTTCCAAATTGGCCTTCTTTGCTGGCTGGACCTTCTGGGTAGTCAATATTCCTTATCTAGCCCAGAAACCGCAGAATATCCTTATTGCTATGGGGTGGGCCATTTTCCAGAATGACCAACTGACAACCATGATTTCGCCTATGATGCTTCAGCTTATCAGCCTTGGCATTTTCATGTTCTTCATGTGGTATGCCGCTCAGGGTGTATCGGCTTTGAAGCGCATTGGTTCCATTGCCGGTTCCTTTATGTTTATCATGAGCATCCTTTATGTGCTTCTCGTTCTCGCTGCGCCTTACATCACGGAAGCAAAGACCTTCTCCTACAGCCTCAGCTGGGATACGTTCATGCCGAACTTCAACTTTGAATACATGACGACCCTCAGCATCCTCGTCTTTGCTGTCGGTGGCTGTGAACGCATTGCACCGTATGTCACGAACCTCCAGAATCCGGATAAGGAGTTCCCGCGTGCCATGATTGTCATGACCGCAATGGTGGCTGTTACGGCTGTTCTTGGTACCTTTGCCATGGGTCTTATGTTTGACCCCAACAATGTGCCGAAGGACCTGATGATGAATGGAGCTTACTACTGCTTCGCCAAGCTCGGCGCTTATTATGGCGTGGGCCGCGCTTTCGTCATCCTCTATGCTATTTGCCAGTTCTTTGGCCAGGCAGCAACCCTTGCCATCTCCATTGACGCACCCATCAAGTTCCTCTTAAGTGATGTTGATCCGAAATTCGTACCTCATTCCTTCACGAAGATCAACGAAAAGGGCATCCCTGTGAGCGGTTACAAACTGACGGGCATCCTTGTCAGCATTCTTATCATCGTACCGGCCCTTGGCATTGGCGACATGACAACGCTCTACATCTGGCTCCTGCGCCTGAATGCCATCTGCATGCCGCTGTCCTACCTGTGGGTCTTCCTGGCTTATATGGCGCTCAAACGGGCGAAAAAGGCTTACAGCTCTTCCTACTACCTTACAAAGAGCAAAGGCACCGGCTTTATGATTGGTTTCTGGTGCTTTGCCCTGACGACCTTTGCTTCGCTCATGGGTATGGTTCCTTACGGTGTAGAAATGTATTCTTCCACCTGGTGGTTCCAGATGATCATGAACGTCGTAACGCCGGTCATCCTTCTTGGTATCGGCCTTATTTTCCCTATCCTTGCACGCCGCGAACGGGAAAGATTGGGCGAGACGGCATAACCTTAATAATTTAATCGGCGTGGACATCGCTCCGATTTGATGGAAAACATGAGCCCATTGCTTCAGAAACATATCCGAAGCAATGGGCTCATGGCATATTGGAAGAAGGAACGTACTGCGATTGGGAAAAACGTAAAAGGGGCCATCATGCTGTCATGACTCTTCGGCGCTGGCTGTCGAGCTAAAAGATAAAAAGGCAGCTGTGATGCTGCAGGGACATGTTTCCAGGTGAATGTAATTCCGACCCATCCCCCGCAGGGGGGCGGTTTGGGTCCGTGTCTCACGGTCTTTTAGCATCACATCTCGACCGCCTTTTTCCACCGCTGCCTTGACAATCTTTCCCAATTTTGCTATATTGTTCGGAGCGCAATGAGGGGGTTGGCATCCCTGAGCGACTGTACCACAAGAGAGGCTGCCTTGGCAGCAAACAGGGTGGAACCGCGGAAGTCACTCCCGTCCCTGTAATGTAGATGATTCTCGTCTATATTGCAGAGACGGGAGTTTTTGTTTAGGAGGAGAAAACCATGAATTTCCAAGACATCATTTCGGCGCTGAGTGCCTATTGGGGGCGTCAGCAATGCATCAACTTCCATCCTTATGACGTAGAAAAAGGAGCTGGGACCATGAACCCGGCAACTTTCCTTCGCGTCTTGGGACCGGAGCCGTGGAACGTATGCTATGTGGAACCGTCCCGCCGCCCGGCTGACGGACGTTATGGCGATAACCCTAACCGCCTTTATCAGCATCATCAGTTCCAGGTCATCATGAAACCGTCTCCGGATAACATTCAGGAACTGTATCTTGAAAGCCTGCGCGAACTAGGGATCCATCCCGAAGAACACGATATCCGTTTTGTTGAAGACAATTGGGAATCGCCGACCCTGGGTGCCTGGGGCATGGGCTGGGAGGTCTGGCTCGACGGGATGGAAGTGACGCAGTTCACCTACTTCCAACAAGTTGGCAGCCTTGATATCAAACCTGCTGCCGTTGAAATCACGTACGGCCTCGAACGCCTTGCCATGTATATCCAAGGTGTGGAAAATGTCTACGACATCAAATGGGTGGGCGATGTGACCTACGGCGATGTGTATCACACAAACGAGGTGGAACAGTCCTGCTACAGCTTTGATATTGCCGATACGGATCTGCTCTTTGACCTCTTTGATAAATATGAAAAGGAAGCCAAAAGGGTCCTGTTAACGGGGAACATCCATCCAGCTTATGATTATGTGCTCAAGTGCTCCCATACGTTCAACCTTTTGGACGCCCGAGGTGCCATCAGCGTTGACGAACGGACCAACTACATCGGCCGTGTCCGCGCCCTGGCCCGCCTGTGCGCCGCGGCGTATGTGGAACAGCGTGAAAAGATGGGATTTCCTATGCTGAAGAGAGGGAACAACTAATGGCTACGTTATTATATGAAATCGGAACGGAAGAAATGCCGGCCCAATACATGCCGGGTATCTTGAAAAACTATAAGGAACTGGCAGAAACAAAACTCAAGGAAGCCCGTATTCCTTTTGAAAAAGTCAGCGTCTACGGAACGCCGCGCCGCATGGCCTTTGTGGCTGAAGGCATTGCTGACCGTCAGGAAGATATGACGGCAGAGAGCAAAGGTCCATCCCTCAAGATTGCCTTTGACGCAGACGGCAACCCGACGAAAGCCGTCCAGGGCTTTGCCCGCGGTCAGGGTGTGGAAGTCTCTGCCCTTGAAAAACGGGATGGTTACGTTTATGCCATCAAACACACAAAGGGCGGTGAAACCAAGGTCCTGCTGCCTGCCTTGTTGGATGATATTCTCCACAGCCTGTCCTTCCCAAAGACCATGCGCTGGGCCGACTATGACTTCGGGTTTGTCCGTCCTTTCCACTGGATGGTGGCCCTTCTTGACAGTGAAGTCATTCCTGTTGAAGCAAACGATGTCAAAAGCGGCAATGTGACCCGCGGCCATCGCTTCCTGGGCAGTCAGACCATTACGATTCCTTCGGCCGAGGCTTATGTAAAAACCCTCGAAGAAAACTTCATCATTGTCGACGTGGAAAAACGCCGTGCCCTCATCCGGGAACAGATTGAAGCGTTGGGCAAAAAAGCCGGCGGCCATACGGCCATTTCTGAAGACCTGCTCGATGAAGTCACTTATCTTGTCGAATATCCGACGGCCCTTTGCGGTTCCATTGATGATAAGTACCTGAAGCTCCCGAAAGAAGCTGTCATTACTCCCATGCGCGACCATCAGCGCTACTTCCCTGTCCTTGATGACAGCGGCAAGCTTTTGCCTTATTTCATTACGGTCCGCAACGGCAACAGTGAACATCTTGACATCGTGACCCACGGCAACGAACGCGTCCTTCGTGCCCGTCTTGACGACGCGGTCTTCTTCTTTGAAAACGACCGGAAAAAGAGCCTTGAAGCACATCGGGAGGCCCTGCATGATGTAGCCTTCCAGCGCGGCATGGGGAATATGTATGAAAAGACGGAACGCCTCGAAGCCCTTACGAGCTGCCTCCTCAAGGAATCGGGCGTTGCCGCTGATGAAAAGGCTCTTGTTCGCGCAGCCCGCCTCAGCAAGGCCGATCTTGTGACCGGCATGGTTACGGAATTTACGGAACTGCAGGGCACCATGGGCCGTGAATATGCCCTTCTTGACGGCGAAGGCGATACGGTCTCGACGGCTATTGGAGAGCAGTACATGCCGCGCTTTGCCGGCGATGAACTGCCTCAGACGAATGAAGGCCGTCTCCTTGCCATTGCCGATAAACTGGATAATATCACAGCAACCTTCAGCCGCGGGGAAGCTCCAACCGGTTCCCAGGATCCCTATGCCCTGCGCCGCCAGGCCCTGGGTATCCTCAATATCGTCACCGATGGAAACATCCACTTTGCCCTTACAAGCGCCATCAAGGAAACCTTGAGCCGCCTGCCCAAAACGAATCAAAGTGAAGACAAACTTGTGGCTGATATTGTTGAATTCTTCGCCCAGCGTTCCAAGAACATGATGCTTGACCGCGGCGTTCGGTACGATATCGTCGATGCCGTCCTTGGTGCTGAAGGCCGGGATGACCTGTGCGACGCTTTTGCTGCCGCTGATGCCCTGACGGCCTATCTCGGTACGGATAAGGCGCCAGAAACGCTTCAGGCCTTTACCCGCGTGGAAAATATTACCAAGAAAAGTCGCGTTGACGCACCTGTTTCCGAGGCCCTTTTGAGAGAAGACGCTGAAAAAGCCCTCTTTGAAGCTGTGGAAAAGGCTGCTGAAAACGTACATGGAATGCTTCTTTCCCGTGATTTTGCCGGCGTCCTTACCGCTTGCGACAGCCTTTCTGCACCCATCAACCATTTCTTTGATGACGTCATGGTCATGGATAAGGATGAAGCCGTAAAGCAAAACCGCCTTGCCCTTTTGACAAAGATCCGCAGTCTCATTGGCTGTGTGGGTGATGTCTCTCTTCTTGTCATGAAATAAAAACGTCATACTAAAAAGCCGGAAGATCCGATGTTAATAGGTTCTTCCGGCTTTTTGCATGCTGACGTCATGGTTAGAGATTGGCGTTTACTTCGTCGTATTTATGATCCTTCTTAAAAAGGCTCACGGCGTAGGAACACATGGGCAGGATCTTGACGCGGCTGTCCCGGGCTCCCATGACAACAGCGTCCACGAGACGGCGGGCCAGGCCTCTTCCTCCATAGGCGGGATCGACGACGGTGTGTTCAATGACCCAGACATCTCCATCAAGGGTGTAAGAACAGTACCCTACTTCTTGGTCTCCATCGTAAGCTGCGGAACGGTTATTATTTTCTTCAAAGCGTACACTGATGCAATCGTCCATGCCGTACTCCTTTCCTTGTCTAACGTTTCTAAGTGTTTTACGGCTTAGGATATTTTACACTATTTCCTCTTATTTGGATAGAGGCAAGGTATGAAAAAAGAGCTGCCGCCCCATATGGCGGGGAGCAGCCCAGAAACTGTTTTAGAGATTTTTGAAGACGGACAAAAGGTCTTCCTTGAGGTCTTCTACATCTTCAAGACCTACGGAAAAGCGCAGAAGCGTATCCGTAATTCCCTTTTCTTTTGCTTCTTCCGGCGTCAAGTCCGCGTGAGTCTGGGTGCGGGGATAGGTCATGAGGCTTTCGGCACCGCCCAAACTTTCAGCAAACTGGATGAGGGAAATCCCTTCAAGGATTTTCTTGGCCCGCTCCGGTGTATCAACATAAAACGAAATCATGCCGCCAAACCCGGTGGCCTGTTTTTTCTGGATCTCATACCCCGGATGTTCGGGAAGGCCTGGATAGAGGACCTTTTGCACATAGGGCTGGGTCTTTAGGAAAGCAGCCAGCGTTTCTGCATTTTTTTCGTGCTGGCGCATACGCAGGGGGAGGGTGCGGAGGCTGCGCAGCATGAGCCAGGCGTCAAAAACGCTCAGGCAGGCTCCTGTCGTTTTGTAGATGGAACGAAGTTTTTCCGCGATGGATTTTTCCCGGCTGATTACAAAGCCTGCGAGGATATCGTTGTGACCGGCCAGGTACTTCGTCCCGCTGTGCAGGACAATATCGCAGCCAAGTTCCAGAGGGCGTTGGAAATATGGGGTGAGGAACGTATTGTCAACGATGACCAGAAGACCCTTTTTGTGGGCAAGTTCTGCCAGGGCGCGCAGGTCGGTGATTTCCATGGTGGGATTTGTCGGTGTTTCCAGATAGATGGCCTTTGTTTTAGGTGTAATGGCTCTTTCCACGGCTTCAAGGTCGCTTGTATGGACGGCGGAAAAGGTTAGACCGTACGGTTCGTAGACGGAACGGAAGAGACGGAAGGAGCCGCCATAAAGATCAAAACCTGTAAGGATATGGTCTCCGGATACAAAAAGACGCATCACCGCATCAATGGCAGCCATACCGGACGAAAAGGCGAGGGAATCGACGCCGCTTTCAAGGGCGGACATGACTTTTTCCAAACGGGCATGGGTGGGATTGGATTCCCGGGTGTAGTTGAAGCCTGTTGACTCTCCTACATGAGGATGGGAAAAGGTGGACGTACAGTAAATCGCCGGTGAAACGGCACCCGTTGCATCGTTGGGCCCGTCTCCATGGATACAGGTTGTTTGAAACTTCATGGAAACCCCTCCTAAAACATAGAAAATTGATAGGATTAAAAAGCATAAAAGAAATCACATCAATGATTTTCTACTACTTTACGATGAAAAAAAGCGGCTGTCAATAGAAAGGCCCATGATTGATTGGAAGACAGCCTCTTCTTTCAGTATAAGAAAATGCGCGAGGCGTTTTTGATCGGGCCTGAGGGAAGTTCTCTGCCGATTGAGTGAGGATAAAGGCGGGGCGGGGGATGTTCACACGTCCTTTCATGTGATATAATCATTAGATGTTAAAAGTATAGACAGGCGGTGAGACCATGAGTATTACAGCGAAAGATGTCAAACATATCGCAACTCTGTCGAGACTCAATGTGCCGGCAGATGAGCTGGAAAAATTCGAGGACCAGTTCAACCAGATCCTTAATTATGCGGAAATCCTGAAACAAGTCGATACGACGGGAATTGAACCTTCTCCTTATGTCCTTCCGACGAGCAATGTCTTCCGTGAAGATGTGCCCCAAGAAGGGCTCTCCCACGAGGACGCCATGAAAAATGCACCGGAAGAACATGATGGCGGCTTTAAGGTACCCCGCGTCATCGAATAAGAGGAGGAAGCACTGTGACGTTATATAATGAAACTGTTCACGATCTCCATGAGAAGCTGACCAAAAAAGAAATCAGCTCCGTGGAACTGACCGAAAAAGTCTTTGACCGCATTGACAAAGTCGAAGACAGTGTCAAGGCATACATTACCTTGGATAAAGAAGGGGCCCTGAAGAAAGCTCGCGAAGTCGACCAGAAGATTGCCGCGGGTGAGGCCATAAAGCCGCTGACGGGGATTCCCGGCGCCATCAAGGACAATATCAGCCTCAAAGGTATGCGCCTGACGTGTGCTTCAAAGATCCTGGAAAACTTCCAGCCCGTCTACGATGCCCACGTCATTGAAAATCTCCGTAAGGATGATACGGTCTTTATCGGTAAGACCAACATGGATGAATTTGCCATGGGTTCCACGACGGAAACAAGTTATTTCAAGGCCACGTCGAACCCTTGGGATCTTACCCGCGTACCGGGCGGTTCTTCCGGCGGCAGTGCCGCTGCTATCGCAGCCGGCGAAGCTATTTGGTCCCTGGGCAGTGATACGGGCGGATCCATCCGTCAGCCTGCTTCCTTTAATGGCTGTGTCGGAATCAAACCGACCTATGGCCGTGTCTCCCGTTATGGCTGCATTGCCTTTGCTTCTTCCCTTGACCAGATTGGGCCCATCACGAAGGATGTGACCGATGCGGCGATTGTCCTCAACACAATCTGCGGCGTAGACGCCCATGATTCGACTAGTGCAAATGTCCCTGTGCCCGACTTCACGAAAGCCTTGAAACAGGACGTAAAGGACATGGTCATCGGCCTCCCGAAGGAGTTTTTTGGCAAGGGGACCGATCCCAAAGTCGCTGAACAGATCAAATTGACGGCGAAAAAATATGAGGAGCTGGGCGCAAAAGTCGTTGAAGTTTCCCTGCCTCATACGGAATATGCCGTCATTACGTACTACATCATCGCACCGGCAGAAGCGTCGGCCAATCTTGGCCGTTTTGACGGTGTTCGTTACGGCTTCCGTGACCTTTCTGCCAAATCGGCCCCGGAAATGATGGCCGCCACCCGTACGGAAGGCTTTGGCGAGGAAGTGCGCCGCCGCATCATGCTTGGGACCTACGTCTTAAGCTCTGGTTATTACGACGCTTACTACAACAAAGCCATGCAGGTCCGTACCCTCATCCGTCAGGACTACCAGAAGGCCTTTGAGACCTGTGACCTCCTGCTTACCCCGACGAGCCCGGTCGTGGCCTACTCACTCGATGCCAAGATGGATCCCCTGACGGTCTATATGCTTGATGTGACGACCATTCCTGTCAACATGGCCGGCCTGCCCGGTATGTCCATCCCCTGCGGATTTGTGGATGGCATGCCCGTTGGTGCCCAGCTCATCGGCAAACCGCTTGGCGAGGAAACCCTGCTGCGCGCCGCTTACACCTTTGAACAGGCTACGGAATTCCACAAAGCCGTGGCGCCCCTGGGAGGTAAGAAATAATGACTGAATATACTACTGTAATTGGTCTTGAAGTCCATGCCGAACTAAAGACGAAGACCAAAGCTTTCTGCTCCTGCTCCACTGCCTTTGGCAGCGAACCGAACACCCATGTCTGCCCTGTCTGCCTTGGTATGCCTGGCGCCCTGCCGGTCATGAACAAGCAAATGGTTGAATTTGCCCTGCGGTTTGCCCTGGCTGTCAATTGTGATATCCAGCACTACAGCAAGTTTGACCGGAAAAACTATTACTATCCAGATCTTGCCAAAGCCTACCAGATTTCCCAGTTCTATCAGCCTATCGCCTTGGGCGGTCATGTTGATGTCAACGTAAATGGTGAAACCAAGCGCATTGGCATTACGAGAATTCATATGGAAGAAGATGCTGGTAAGCTCGTCCATTCCGGTGCCACCATTTCAACGAGCGACTCTTCCGCCGTTGACTATAACCGTGCCGGTGTGCCCCTTATCGAAATCGTTTCCGAACCGGATATGAGAAGTGCGGCAGAAGCCCGTGCTTATATGGAAAAACTCCGTTCCTACCTGCAGTACACGGAAGTCTGCGATGGAAAAATGGAAGAAGGATCCATGCGCTGCGATGCCAATATCTCCATCATGCCTGTAGGCAGCAAGGAATATGGCACCCGTGCAGAAATCAAGAACCTGAACTCCTTCAAAGCCTTGGAACGGGCCATTGAGTATGAAGTCCAGCGTCAGAAAGAGATACTCGAAGACGGCGGGCACGTCGTCCAGGAAACCCGTACGTGGGATGATGCCCAGGGCATGACCTTCTCCATGCGTTCCAAGGAAGAGGCTCATGACTATCGCTATTTCCCGGAACCGGATCTTGCGCCCATCATCATTGATGACGCGTGGATCGAAAAGGCCAAGAGCGAACTGCCTGAACTCCCTGATGCGAAGAAAGACCGCCTCATGAAGGAAAAAGGCCTCGATGAATACAATGCTGAACTCATTGTATCGGACAAGAAATTTGCCGCTTACTTTGATGAAGCCGCTAAATCAACGGAAGACGCCAAGAGTGTCGCCAACTGGATGCTCGGTGACGTATCGGCTTATCTTAATGCCAATAGCGTGACCATTGGCGAATTCCCCGTTTCCCCGACCCATCTTGGGGAAATGGTCAACCTCATCAATAAAGGCGTCCTTTCGAGCAAGCTTGCCAAGAAAGTCTTTGCGGAAATGCTCAAGACCGACAAAGCTCCGGCTGCCCTTGTTAAGGAACTGGGCCTTGAACAGGTGAGCGACGCTGGCGCTATCCAAGCCATGGTCGACGAAGTCCTTGCTGCCAATCCGCAGTCTGTTGCGGATATCAAAGCGGGTAAGGATAAAGCCATTGGCTTCCTTGTAGGACAGATCATGAAAAAATCCCGCGGCAAAGCCAACCCGGGCATGGTCAACCAGATGATCAAGAAGAGCATTCTCGGCTAAGAAAAATGAAAGGAACGGCATCCCAAGCAATTGGGATGCCGTTTTTGTATTTTTGCGATGGACAGTCTCAAATGTATTGCCTTTTGAGAGGTGAAAAAGACCAAACGCACGGCCCGAAACCGTTACTTCTTCGAAGGGTGGGAATCAAACTTAATTTGGCTTCAAACAAGTTTCTCGGACTTCTGTTATCGCTCCAAAGGCACCCTTCGAACTCCGGGCGAATGGTCCCTCACTACCGTTCGTATGAAAAGGTCGCTGTGCGGTCTCATCCACTGCCAAGACGGGGAAATGGCAATGGAACGACTTATGGCCCTCCTGCGATACGTCATGAATCCATTGCCTTAGAAGAATCTTTTCTAAAGCAATGGGCTCAAGTTCTACATCAATTCGGAGCGGTTCTTGCTTTGAATAAAAATCAACCATGCGTCGTCAGGTATACCCCTACAAAAATCACACTGGCTCCGACAATCTGGAGCGGTCCGATGGGATCTGCAAAAATGAGATACCCGGCAACCATTCCCATGACGGGCGTGAAATTCAAAAAGACGGAACTGACGCTGGGACCGACATTCTTGACGCCAATGTTCCAAAAGACATTGGCGGCAATCCCGCCGAAAAGGGTGATATAAAGATAGGAAAGAAAGGGAACAGGCGGCAAGGGAGAAAGGACAAGGGTGTTTGAAAAAATCCCATAAATAGCGGTTCCGGCTGTCCCGCAGAGACTGCACCAGCCAAGGGCCGTAAGGACGTCCATGTGGCCTGTCAGCTTTCGTGAGGCCAGGCTGTAAAAGGCCCAGGCAAGCTGGGATGCAATACAGAAGACGTCGCCTACATTGAAGCTCATGGTGCGGATTATGTCAAAATTCCCTTTGGTAATGACTGCAAGGACGCCGCTAAAGGAGAGCAGGATGCCCAGCCACTGTTTCTTGGAAAAGGCTTCGTGAAGGATCAGGTAGGCGCAGACCGACGTAATGGCAGGTGTCGTCGCCGTAATCAGGGTGCTGTTTGTCACCGTCGTGAACTGGAGACCGTGGAACTGGAGCACGGAATTGAGCATCTGTCCATTGATTCCCATAAAAACAATCCACGGCCAATCTGTCTTGCGGGGGAGAAGCTTTGCCATGTCCCGACCGAGACGGAAGTATTGGTAAAAGAGGATGACCATGCCGACGACGAGGAACCGGAAGGTCGTAATGGTTGCTGGCGTCCAATAAGGGAGCAGCCATTTGAGCGTAATGGGCTGGAATCCCCACAAAAGCCCGATGAGGGACAAGAGGATATATGTTGCCTTCGTGCTGATGATCATCGCCCCCTTTAGTATCATAGATGCATTATATCATAGAAGGCGTCAAAAAAACGGATGGGGCCATTTATCTTTTCGCTAAGCTGGCGGCAGCGTGAATCGGTTCCATTCATTGAAAAACATGAAGAGAAAGCCCAAAATGGCTTGACTTTTCCCTTTTCATATAGTAAATTTATAGGGCTGAAGCTAATTTTAGCACTACCGCCCGGAGAGGTTCCAAAAACTCCGGAAGGAGTACCGTATTCGGCGAGTCTTGGAATGAGGGAGGTGCATCTGAATGTACGCTATTATCCGTACTGGTGGTAAACAGTATCGTGTCAGCGAAGGGGATGTCCTGGAAGTTGAAAAACTGAACGTCCAGGAAGGCGACGAAGTCGTTTTCGATGACGTCCTGACCGTTGTAAGCGATGGGGATGTCAAGGTTGGCAAACCGACTGTAGAAGGCGCTAAAGTCACTGCAAAGGTTGCTGCTCAAGGCAAAGCTGATAAGATCTTTGTTTTCAAATACAAAGCAAAGAGCAACTATCGCAAACGCCAGGGTCATCGTCAGCCCTTCACCCGCGTTGAAATTACTTCTATCGAAGCATAAGCCATGATCAAAGTCGATATTTACGAAGATGATCAAGGAAAGATCAGGGAGTACCGTGTATCCGGTCATGCCGATTCGAATCCCGAGGGATTCGATGAAGTGTGTGCCATGGTTTCCCTCACAACCCAGGTCCCGGTACTTGGGATGGAGCAGGTCCTTTCCCGTACGCTGGATTACAGCGTCGATGAAGAAGACGGATTGCTCTGTGTCAGACTGGTCGATGCGCCCGATGATAAAACCGAAGTCCTCCTGCGGACCATGGTCCTGGGACTGAAGGGCATCCAAAAGGCATATTCCGACTATCTGGCTATCGAGGAACACAGGAGGTGAGTTTAGTGTTCGAATTAATCCTGCAATTACACGCTCATAAAAAAGGTTCTGGTTCCACTCACAACGGTCGTGACTCCAACGCTCAGCGTCTGGGCACGAAAGCTCATGATGGTCAGTTTGTAACGGCTGGTTCCATCATTGTCCGTCAGCGTGGTACCCGTTTCCATATGGGGAAAAACGTTGGGATGGGTAAGGATTACACCATTTTCGCAAAAGTTGACGGTAAAGTCGCTTTTGAAAGATGGGGTAAGGATCGCCGCATCATCAGCATCGTTCCTGTTGAGGCGGAAGCTTAATTCCAAAATAAAAAGACTGCTGCTTAGGTGATGTGTACCCCAAAAACTGGACGCATATAAATTAGTTAAATGGCATTAGTGGATGTTTCCCGATATATTTCGGGAGGCATCCATTTTGTTTTTTTCTGAATCCTTTCCTTGTTGAAATAATGAATGTATTCTTTCACTGCTTTAGCAAATACCTTGAACGAGGTGTATTCTTTTTCGCTTCCGTAATACATTTCATTTTTCATCCGACCAAAAAAGGTCTCCATAATACTGTTGTCATAGCAGTTGCCCTTACGCGACATTGACTGTATAATTCCATGCTTTTTCAATTCACTTCTGTAATATTCATGCTGATACTGCCATCCCTGATCCGAGTGCATAATTAACCCCTGTAAATTCCTGAATTTCTTAAAAGCTCGGTTCAGCATCCTTTTGATTTGGTTAAGATTAGGAATCATCGATAAATCATAGGAGATGATTTCGTTCGTATTCATATCCAGGATGGGGGAAAGGTAGCATTTTCCCCATGAGAAATGAAACTGTGTTACATCCGTTGTCCATTTCTGCAGTGGCCTGTCCGCTTTAAAGTTTCTCTGGATGATGTTGCCGGCCACTTTCCCGACTTCTCCTTTATACGAATGGTACTTTTCTTTCGGACGCTTGCCAAACAGCTTCAGGTCATGCATGATACGCTGCACCCGTTTGTGATTGATATGGAAGCCGCGGTTCACCAGCTCGTGACAAACGCGCCGAACACCATATCTCTGCTTATTTTCCTCGAATATGTGACAGATTGTTTCCGTAATTGATTTGTTTCTTTCTTCTGCACGATCGGTACGCTTCAATTCATAGTCGTAGGTTGACTTCGCTAATCCCGAGAATTTTAACAGGTACTTTAACGGGTGTCCTTCCTGGCGGAGTTCCTGGATGATTGCTGCTTTTTCGCCTTGAGCTGCGCAGCCCATTTTTGTCGTCTCAAGGCGATTTGTTTTTTTATTACAGCATTCTCCGCTTTTATGTAGGCATTCTCTACGCGCAGACGAATTAATTCTTCCCGTTCACTTTCATTTAATGGTTTGGAGCTCTTCGTATTTCTTTTCATGGGCTGATCCTTTCTATGCTGACCTTTCTTTTTACTTACGAGCCCATTATACCCCTCTTCTCTGTATTTACGAACCCATTGGTACAAAAGACTATAGCTCATACCATATTGACAGGCGACAGCCATCATTGACTGTCCGGCATTTACTTGTGAAACCAATTCAAGTTTCTCCTCTGGAGACCATGCCTTGTAATGTGCTTTGTGACACAATGCTTCCGGTCCGCCAGCCTATTCGATACGATTCCAAGTACGAATCTTGTTACGGAAATTTGCTGTTTTAATTCCTTTAGGTGTTTTTACCCACTTACCTTGACGATAAAGTTCTACACACATCAGCTTAAATTCAGTCGTATAACGCAAAATGTACCCTCCTTACTGGGTGTCCAGTAAAGAGGGTACATTTCAAGGCGGCAGTCTTTTTTTATTCTTGGGAATGTTGGGCGCCTGAAGCGGAACACTTGATGAGGGAATACCGATGGCGTCAAAGAAAGGTTCTAGTGTTCCCCATGAAGAAGTGCAGCTGCGGCTTCCTTGTTTCCGGACTTACTGGCACGAGCGTACCAATAACGGGCTTTTGAAAGATTCCTTGCCGTGCCTTCCCCCTTTTCATAGAGGCGTCCCAAGGCAAGCTGACTGGGGGCTGAAACATGGTCGCTGCGGTATGCGGACTGCAGGTAAAGGTCCATGGCTTTTTGTATGTCTTGAGGAACGCCCTTGCCTTTTTCGTAAAGCGTACCCAATAGATAAGTAGCAGTTACATCTCCTCTAAGGGAGGCTGCTTGGTACCAATGGGCGGCTAACTGGGCATCAGGAGCCACACCATATCCATTTTCAAAGCAAAGACCGATATATCGTCCTGCCTTCATGTCGCCTCGGTCAAAGGCAATTTGTAAAATCTTGAGTGCGCTTTCATAATGACCCTCGGTGTATAAGCGGATTCCCTCTTTTAAGAAGAGACGATCTGAAAGGGAATGTGTGGCTGTTTTTTCATAAGCTGGATGAATTATGATTCCTTCCGTTTTCGTCTTAGCCTGAGCTGGAGCAAGAGGCAGTAAGAAAAGGCAGGAAAGCAGAAAGGATCCCGCCATGGCAGCAAATTTCATAGGAATGCCTTCTTTCGTAAATCATTGATTGCGGTCATTATAGCATATAAATCTAGTATGAATCATGAATTTTCGATAAGTTGATTTTACTTTCCACTAATATGACGCGATTCGATGATTTACTAGATATTTATGATATAATACAAAATATAGATATAGAAATAAAAATAATTAGCATTAAATATACTGATTTACTGGGAAAGGGGATGCGGAGTTGATGAAACCTACGTATTGTTCTTGCCGGAGCATACTTGCTTTTTTTGTTTTATTGAGCCTTCAGACGGGAGTCACCCATGCGGAAACCCATACGTACGGTACCATTGCGGGTCCGGATCATGTCAGCGCGACTGATGATGGTGACATCACGGCCGAAGGTATCAATGGCTGGCATTGGAAATGGACAGATCCCGCGACAGGCGAAGTTTATGAAAATACGTACACAGGAGACTTGCTTGTCGGCAACCGCACGGGAACGGATACGGTTGCTATCCAAAAGGGAAAATGTTCCTCGCTTGCCGCTCGTAAGGAGGCGTCGGGCATATATTTTTACTCAGCCCAAAAATCGGGCTGATTTGATGGAGTACGTGAGGCCATTGCTTAAAAAAGATTTTGTGGAAACAATGGCCTTATGGCCTATCGTACGATGGACAGTCCCACGTTTGGGGATAGCTTACGCCTGGGCGTTTCCTTTCCTACCCATGTGTCGTCACTTCCAGCGCCTAGCTTATCAAAGCGGAAGCTTTTTGCAATCTTCAGTCCATATGGGCCCATCTACTTTGTCGCCCGCGCGCCCAACCTCCTAGACGTACCGGCCTCTGGCCGCAAGGAAACTCCCGCGTCGCTGCGCTAGCGGACTGCTGGCGTCTCAGGTCTGTCGTCGGTGGAAGCGGGGGCTCCTCGCATCTGGATTCATCTGAACCGAATTCGCAAAAAGCAATTGGAGGAAAAGACCGGAAGGGAAAAGATTGTAAGGCAAAAAACGTAAGAGAAGCCCAAAACCGAACGTAGACGTAGGTTCGGTTTTGGGCTTTTATCTTCTGTTCGGCTTTTGTAGGAGGTGGGTCCTTTGAAATAGAAAGATAACAATGGCGCTTGGAACGACTCGCGTCCCCTCTTTCCCCTTTGAACTTGCTGCAACGCATCGATCTGCCTTTGCCAAGGCGGTAAGCGCATCGCTGCCTTAGAAAAGCGAAGTGGGACATCGTGCAGGGCGGGTAAGTGAGTCGCCGAATTTTTCGTTTTCTCTTATGCTGAAAAATTCGTGCAGAAAGCTTACTCAGAGGGCAGCAACGATAGGAGCAGTCGGAGTTTCCTCTGCCGGAAAGGCCGGTCTTCTGATGTGAAACAGCAGAAAGCGAGTCCTTTTATCCCTTACAGCCGCACCCGTATAAATCCATTGCGGCTGCGGAGGCAAAGGAACTGTTTTCGTGTACGACAGGGCCGCTGATAAAATTGATTAACACTCATGTTGTGTGGAAATTTCCATAAGCATTTATCAACATAATTTTCCCGTTTTGGTGATGGATGAGAAGCGGCGCTTCGTCTCCTTGCAGGCGGTAGTGAGGAAGATTCGCCCGAGTCCCAAGCCCGCTTTGGAGCAGCCGCGGAAGGGCGGAGGGACATGTTTCCGGGCGAATGAAGTTCCACCCCTCCAGTAGGGAGGCTTGGGGCGGCGCACCATGGTCTTTCCTCCATATTTCACAAAAATATTTTTCTTTAAAACTCCTTGCAATAACCTAAAATACATGGTACAATATCAGTCCATGAAATTTTATTTACTAGCAGGATTATAAGGTTTCGCGAGTGCTCAGTGGTTGGACATCGCGTTCCGATCGTTTGGTTGAGAGGAGCACGAAATGCTGACTGAGGGAACTTGGTTTTTACAAGGCTAATCAAAGATTCATTTTGATTGTGGGCCTTGTTTTTTTGTGTTAAAAAACCTGCAGGATGTAAAGGAGTGAGAACCCATATGTTGTTCAAGCCGGTTCATAATGGCAACCGTAAAAGGTACAGCTATGCCAGAATCAAAGAAGTCCTGAAGATGCCGCATCTGATTGACTTGCAGAGAAAATCCTATGAGTGGTTCATCAGGGAAGGACTTCATGACGCGTTCCAGGACGTATCGCCTATCAAGGATGCTACAAACAGCCTGGAACTGAGTTTCGAGAATTTTACCATCGGCGATCCGAAGTATGATATCGAAACTTGCAAGGAAAAAGATGCAACCTATGCGGCTCCTTTGAACGTAGACGTCCGTCTGCTTTATAAAGATACGGGCGAAATCAAGGAATCGACTGTCTTTATGGGCGATTTCCCCCTTATGACCGATACGGGGACCTTCGTCATCAATGGGGCAGAACGTGTCATTGTCAGTCAGCTTGTCCGCAGCCCTGGCGTCTATTATGCCAAGGATATGGATCCAATGGGTAAGTTCCTCTACGGGACCACAGTCATCCCGAACCGCGGGGCCTGGATTGAATATGAGACCGACCTTAACAGCATCATCTATGCCCGTGTGGACCGGACGCGCAAACTGTCTGCTACGGCCCTCCTGCGTGTCATGGGTCTGCCGACAAATGATGATATCATCAGCGTCTTTGGTGAGCATCCTTACCTGGTTGCTACCCTTGCCAAGGACACAACGAAAAATGAAGATGATGCCCTTCTGGAAATCTATCGGAAGCTGCGTCCGGGTGAACCTGCTAACCTTGAAAACGCTGAACAGCTCATCTATAACCTTTTCTCCGACAATCGCCGCTATGATCTGGCAAATGTCGGTCGTTACAAAATCAATAAGAAATTGGGCTGGCGTCATCGTCTTCATGGCAAGACCCTTGCTGAAGACCTGTGCGCTGAAAACCCCGATGGCACGAAAGGTGCCGTGGTCCTTCCTGCAGGGACGAAGATTGGCGATGCCGAAATCGATACCATCGAAAAGAGCGGTATCTTTGCCGATGAGGGCTATGCCATCGTCTATGTCAAGTTCCAGGAACATGCAGAACGCATGATTGTAACGAAGGATATTGAAGCGTCCGTACGCACCATCACGCCGGCTGATGTCATTGCTTCCTTTGGCTATCTCCTGAATGTCATTGATGGCATGGAAGGCAAGGATGATATCGACCATCTGGGCAACCGTCGTGTCCGCTGCGTTGGCGAACTCCTGCAGAACCAGTTCCGCATTGGACTGTCCCGTATGGAACGTGTCATCCGTGAACGCATGACCATCCAGGATGCTGACGTCATCACCCCGCAGGCCCTTATCAACATTCGTCCGGTCGTAGCGGCTGTGAAGGAATTTTTCGGCAGCAGCCAGCTGTCCCAGTTCATGGACCAAAACAACCCGCTTGCCGAACTGACGCATAAACGCCGTCTGTCCGCCTTGGGACCTGGCGGTCTTTCCCGTGAACGTGCCGGCTATGAAGTCCGTGACGTCCATCCTTCCCATTATGGCCGTATGTGCCCAATTGAGACCCCTGAAGGTCCGAACATCGGGCTCATCGGTTCCCTGGCTGCCTATGGCGTGATCAACCGGTATGGTTTCATTGAGACCCCATATCGCAAGGTCGATAAAGTCAATAAGCGTGTTACCGATGAAATCGTCTATCTGACCGCTGACGAAGAAGATAACTATGTTGTTGCCCAGGCCAACGAACCGCTGACCGAAGACAACCATTTTGTGAATACCCACGTCACCTGCCGCGATAAGAACGAAGTCCTTGCGATTCCGCCGGAACGTGTTGACTTCATGGACGTTTCGCCAAAACAGGTTATGTCCATTGCAGCTGCCCTGATTCCTTTCCTTGAAAACGACGACGCCAACCGTGCCCTCATGGGTGCGAACATGCAGCGTCAGGCTGTACCTCTGCTCAATCCGAAGGCGCCAGTCGTTGGTACGGGGATGGAATATAAGATCGCTGTTGACTCCGGTGTCTGCATCCTGGCTAAGCACGCTGGTACGGTCAAGTATGTCAGTGGTGACAAGATCCTCATCACTCGTGATGATGGAAAAGGCATCGATGAATACAATGTCCTGAAATTCAAACGTTCCAACCAGAGTACCTGTGTCAACCAGCGCCCCATTGTCTTTAAGGGCGATAAGGTCGAAGAAGGTCAGGTCCTTGCTGATGGACCGGCAACAGATCACGGCGAGCTTGCCCTTGGCCGCAACGCCATTGCTGCCTATATGCCTTGGGAAGGCTACAACTACGAAGACGCCGTCCTCCTCAGCGAAGACCTCGTCAAGGAAGATGTCTTTACCTCCATCCATATTGAAGAATATAACTGCGATGCCCGCGATACGAAACTGGGACCGGAAGAGATTACCCGCGATATCCCGAACGTTTCTGAAGATGCCCTGAAGGACCTCGACGAAGACGGAATCATTCGTGTCGGTGCTGAAGTCCGTCCTGGCGATATCCTCGTCGGCAAAGTCACGCCGAAAGGGGAAACGGAACTTTCTGCTGAAGAGCGCCTCATCCGTGCCATCTTTGCTGAAAAGGCACGGGAAGTCCGTGACAGCTCCCTCCGTGTTCCTCATGGGGAATTCGGGATCATTATTTCCGTCAAGGTCTTTACCCGTGAAAACGGCGATGAACTGCCGCCTGGCGTCAATAAGCAGGTTCGTGTCAGCATCGTTCAAAAACGTAAAATCGGCGAAGGCGATAAGATGGCAGGCCGTCACGGGAACAAAGGTGTTGTTTCCCGCATCCTGCCGCGCGAAGATATGCCGTTCCTGCCTAATGGCGAACCGGTCCAGATCGTACTGAACCCCTTGGGCGTACCGAGCCGTATGAATATTGGGCAGATTCTTGAAGCCCATCTGGGCTGGGCGGCAACCGCGCTGGGCATGCGTATTGACAACCATGACCCCAACGTCGAAGCAGACCTGCGCAAAGCGGGCTATGATTTCGATGAACTGGGCATGCCAGAAACGGTGGATGGCGCTGTTCCTGTCGCGGTCCCGGTCTTTGACTCGGCTCGCCAGGATGATATGGCCCGTACCCTCGAAGCGGCTGGCGTCGATCCCAGCGGCAAGACAGTCCTTTATGATGGCCGTACCGGGGAACCGTTTGATAACCCTGTTACCGTTGGCTGCATCTACTACCTCAAGCTTCACCATCTGGTTGCTGATAAGATCCATGCCCGTTCTACCGGTCCGTACTCCCTGGTTACCCAGCAGCCGCTTGGTGGTAAGGCGCAGTTCGGTGGGCAGCGTTTCGGTGAAATGGAAGTGTGGGCCCTCGAGGCTTATGGCGCTGCCTATACCCTCCAGGAAATCCTGACCGTGAAGTCTGACGATGTTGTCGGACGTGTAAAGGCTTATGAATCCATCGTCAAGGGTGAAAATATCCCTGAACCGGGTGTCCCTGAATCTTTCAAGGTCCTTGTCAAGGAAATGCAGGCAATCGGTCTTGATGTAAGCGTCCTCGATGAAGATGATGAGGAAATCGATCTTGATGATGAGGATGAAGATATTGGAATGGGCGATATTGCCCGCGAGCTTGACATGGATATGTCCGGCAAGGTCTCCACGGCTGCCAACACCGGGGAACAAGCCCAAAACCGCGCCAATAGCGACGAAGAAGTGAGCCCCGATGAAGACCAGACGGAAGACAGCGATTTTGATGTCATTGCCGATATCGGCAACATGGGAATGGATGATTCCCAAGGCGATGACAACGGCTCTGATGAAGAGTAGGAAGGAGTGAGTGCTCTTGTTGGACGTAAATAAATTTCATTCTATGAGAATCGGCCTGGCTTCCCCGGAAAAGATCCGTTCCTGGTCCCACGGCGAAGTCACGAAGCCGGAAACGATTAACTATAGAACGCTGAAACCAGAACGGGACGGCCTTTTCTGCGAACGCATCTTTGGCCCGACCAAGGACTGGGAATGCCACTGCGGTAAGTACAAACGCATCCGCTATAAAGGTGTGGTCTGCGACAAGTGCGGCGTCGAAGTCACGCGGGCAAAAGTCCGTCGTGACCGCATGGGCTCCATTGAGCTTGCTGCTCCTGTCTCCCACATCTGGTATTTCAAGGGGATTCCCTGCCGCATGGGCGCCATCCTTGACATTGGTCAGCGCGCCCTTGAAAAGGTCCTCTATTTTGCAAGCTACATCGTCCTTGATCCGGGCGATACGAACCTGACAAAAAAGCAGCTCCTCACAGAAGCCGAATACCAGGAAAAACTGGATGAATTCGGGGATACTTTCCGCGTCGGCATTGGTGCCGAAGCCATCAAGGAACTGCTCCACGAAATCAATGTGGAAGAACTGACGAAGGAACTGCGGGCAGCACTCAAGACGGAGACGAGCCTCCAGAAAAAACGCAACATCGTGCGCCGTCTCGATGTCTGTGAAGCCTTCCTCAAGAGCGGCAACAAGCCAGAATGGATGATCATGGATGTCATTCCGGTCATTCCGCCGGATTTGCGTCCGATGGTTCAGCTCGATGGCGGCCGTTTTGCTACAAGCGACCTGAACGACCTCTATCGCCGTGTCATCAACCGTAACAATCGTTTGAAACGCCTTCAAGAACTGCAGGCTCCGGACATCATCGTCCGGAACGAAAAACGGATGCTCCAGGAAGCTGTCGATGCCCTTATCGATAACGGCCGCCGCGGCCGCGCCGTAACGGGCCCTGGCACGCGCCCCTTAAAGAGCCTTTCTGATATGCTCAAAGGGAAGCAGGGCCGTTTCCGTCAGAACCTTTTGGGTAAACGTGTCGACTACTCCGGTCGAAGCGTTATTGTCGTTGGTCCTGAAATGAAGATGCATCAGTGCGGCCTGCCGAAAGAAATGGCCCTTGAACTCTTCAAACCGTTCATCATGAAACGCCTTGTCGAAAACGGTACGGCAACGAACATCAAGAGCGCAAAGAGAATGGTCGAACGCGCGACGGATGCCGTTTGGGATGTCCTGGAAGAAGTCATCAAGGAACACCCTGTCATGCTGAACCGTGCCCCGACGCTGCACCGTCTGGGCATCCAGGCTTTTGAGCCGATTCTGTCCGAAGGCCGCGCCATTAAACTTCATCCGCTCGTCTGCACGCCTTTCAACGCCGACTTCGACGGTGACCAGATGGCTGTTCACCTGCCGCTGTCTGCTGAAGCCCAGGCTGAAGCCCGTGTGCTCATGATGAGTGTCAATAATATCCTGGCTCCAAAAGATGGGAAACCAATCACCGTTCCGACGCAGGATATGGTATTGGGCGCGTATTATCTCACCATTTTCCGCGAAGGGGCCAAAGGAGAAGGCCGTCGCTTCATCAGTTTTGACGAAGCAAGACTGGCATACTTCAATAAGGACATCGCCCTCCAGGCCAAGATCAAGGTTCGTGTCCCCAACTCCGAAATCTATCCTGAACCGTCCGATGTGGGTGAGAGCCTTGTCACGACGAGCATGGGCAATATCATCTACAACTGCGAACTGCCGCTTGAAATGCGCTATTATTCCAAGCAGGAAGATGGAACCTGGCTTCTTGGCAAGCTCATTGATAAGAAGGAACTGGGCCGTCTTGTCGCCAAGGCCCATAAGCTTTACGGGAACTTCGGCACGGCCCGCGTCCTTGATACGGTCAAGAAACTCGGTTATGACAACGCTTGTCTGTCCGGTCTGTCCATTGCCGCGTCGGATATCGAAATTCCGAAGGAAAAGGGCGAAATCCTTGCTGCTGCTGAAAAAGAAGTCGATAAGGTCGAACGCCTCTTCAGCCGTGGGTTGATGAGTGAAGACGAACGCTACCGCAAGGTCATTGATATTTGGAACAAAGCTACGGAAGATGTTGCTGATGCCCTGATGAAGAACACCATGGATCAGTTCAACCCGCTCTTCATGATGGCCAATTCCGGTGCCCGCGGTAACGTACAGCAGATCCGTCAGCTCGCTGGTATGCGTGGATTGATGGCTGACCCGTCGGGCCGTATCATCGACCGTCCGATTAAATCAAACTTCCGTGAAGGGCTGACCGTATTGGAATACTTTATTTCCACGCACGGTGCCCGTAAAGGTCTTGCCGATACGGCCCTTAGAACGGCTGACTCTGGGTATCTGACGCGCCGCCTTGTTGATGTTGCCCAAGATGTCATTGTACGTGAAGATGACTGCGACGTAACGACCATGAATCTCGTCCGCGAACGGGCTCGTTTCTGCAAGAACGTCCTCGGCTCCAGCCAGCGCAAGCTGAAGGAATACGCCGTGGGCCGTACCCTTGCTTCCAGCGTCCTTGCTGACGATGATTCCATCATTGCCGAAGCCGATACGGTGGTTACGGAAGACGTCTTTGACCGTCTCCTTGCTGCCAAGGTCCTGGAAATCCGTCTGTATCCTCTTGATGAAGAAAATGGCGAAGACGCCGAGACCCTTGCCATCAATGTCAGCGAAGATAAGGTCAAGACGGCTTTCCGTGAACACATGACCCATCACTTCCTCGATAAGGAAGTGGCGGAAGATATCCTTGATGGGGAAGGAACCGTCCTTGCCCATAAGGGAGATCATTTCACGGCAGAGCTCATTGAAACCATTCTTGATAATGGCACGGTTAAGGAACTGAGTATCCGCAACAACGAAGTTGACGGTATCTACGTTGAAGCCATTACGGCCGGCAAGAACAAGAGCACGGTCCTGGAATCCCTCCGCGACCGCCTCGTGGGCAGAACCCTTGCCGAAGAAATCGAAGACAAGGACGGTCACGTCCTTTATCACATCAATGACTACATTACGGAAGATATGGCTGATGTCATCGCCAGCCTCCGTGAAAAAGTCAAGATCCGCAGCGTTCTTACCTGCAAATCCCACTTTGGCGTCTGCCGCAAGTGCTATGGACGCAACCTCGCCACGGCCCGCAAGGTCGAAATCGGCGAAGCTGTCGGGACCATTGCCGCCCAGGCCATCGGGGAACCGGGCACCCAGCTCACGATGCGTACGTTCCATACGGGCGGCGTTGCCGGTGCTGACGATATTACCCAGGGTCTTCCTCGTGTCGAAGAGCTCTTCGAAGCACGGAAACCGAAACATCCGGGTATCCTCAGCGAATCGGCAGGAACCGTCAGCGTCCAGGAAAAGGAAGATGGCCGTTTTGTCATCATCACCCGCGAAGATGGCACGGAAGATTCCTACCATATTCCATATGGGGCCAAACTTCATATTGCCGACGGCGATCATGTGGAAGTGGGCGACCGCCTGACCGAAGGGTCCCTCAATCCGCACGATATCCTGCGTATCAGCGGGCCTGCCGCTACGCGTCACTACCTCGTGCAGCAGGTACTCAGTGTCTATAAATCCCAGGGCGTTGAAATCAACGATAAACACGTTGAAGTCATGGTCCGTCAGATGATGCGCAAATACCGCATCGACGATGCTGGAGATACAAAGATGCTGCCGGGCTCCGTTGTGGACATCGCACAATTTGAAGATGAAAACGATGAAGTCATGGCAGAAGGCAAGGAACCGGCACAAGGACATCCGATCCTCCTCGGGATCACCAAAGCTTCCCTGGCAACAGATTCCTTCCTGTCAGCTGCTTCCTTCCAGGAAACGACGAGAAACCTGACCGACGCCGCCATCAAAGGCAAAGTCGATCCGCTCCTTGGTCTTAAGGAAAACGTCATCATTGGTAAGCTGATCCCCGCAGGTACGGGCATGCCTAAATACCGCAATATCCAGCTCAAGCTTCATCGTCCCGATGAAGTTCAAGAGAGCACGGACAGCGAAAATGCTGATGAATAAGCTGTAAATAGAAAGCCGCGAAGAAACCTAGATTTCTTCGCGGCTTTTTGTGTTTGGTGGAGTAAAGAGACTGTACAGGCAGCGACGCTGCCTCCTATATGGGGGCGGTTTGGATCCGTTCCTTTGAGGCTTTTCTCATTATCCGAACATTACTCATTGTTTAGTTTTCCATTGACCACTTTTTATCCTGTTCTTATTCTCTTTTTTCGTCCTTTCTTTTTCAAACAATTCCATAATGATTACATATTGCATACAATATACTTTCAAATTGTCCCTAATATTTCTCCCAATCCCTTGACAATGACACTGCTTGTGTTGTATAAATAGACCAATGCTAATTATGAACGAAATAAATAAAGAGGCATTCAACGTTCATAATATAACAGCTTTTTCCATCAAAAAAGGGAGCCCCGCTCCCTTGTCATTGTGATTCTATTTTTTATCATTCATCTGCAGGTACATAGTGTTTCAGACAGGCACTCTTGAGTCCTTCCGATACCGGTGTCTTTTCTTCCTTCACAATCCTCTGGACTTCTTTTTTCAGCGTCTGCGTCGATGCCAAGTGGGGGAGGACGTCTTCCTCCGTAAAAAACGATGGCTCGGCGTAGTTATCAGCAAAGACGGCGATAGTTTCCACCTTTACGTGGTGGGCACCTTCTTTTGCCAGGGTTTCCTTAAAGACCGCTTCAGATTCCTCAAGGGCCCGTACAGGATTTTTTACAATGAGGCTTGACGCATTATCCGTCACACGCCATGTGGAATCCTGATTATGACCATAGATGCGGTAGCCCTTATGGATGACCCTAAGGAGCAGCGCCTTTCCGGGAAGAAGGGCAATGAGGTCGACGCCTGTAAGGCTGCCTTTTGGGGGCACAAAGAAATAGGTTTTTTTATGGGAACCTTCTCTGATGGCTTTTTTGACACGCTTCATGGCCATTTCCGGTGTGCGGGCTTTTTTCATCTGGAGCCATTTCCAGCGGAACACAACAAGGCCCGTAGCAAGTACGAGGAAAAAAATAAGGATTTCTTTGAAACTATGAAGCTTCCAGATTGTGAAATCAGGAAGGATTTTGATGACAACGTCTTCCATGACAAGACTCCTTTTTGTAGGGAGAAATTTTTACATGCTCCATTATATCAGCCTTTCGTAGTTTTTACTAGGCGAGGCCCCTTTCCAATGATATAATGGATATGTACTAAAATTCTGAAAAAAGATGATTTCCCCATCTGGGGTTTTCATACAGCGCACTCATTCTATTTAAAAGGGGGACCTATTATGGCTGCAACAAATGAAAAGGAACTGTCCCGGGTGGACCGGTTCCTCAACACGATTGAACGTGTCTGCAACAAATTGCCACCGCCTGCCATCCTATTTTGTATCCTGTTTCTTATCGTGGCTTTTGTCGGGATGTTCTTTACCTTCTCTGGTTTTGGCCTCGAAAATCCGGCGACCCATAAGGTCGTCTATTCCCAGAACCTCTTTACCAAAGAAGGTGTCCAGTGGCTTTTGACCAGCATGGTCAAGAACTTCACCGGTTTTGCACCTTTGGGACTTGTCATCACCATGACTATGGCCATTGGCTTCTGTGAAGAATCAGGCATGCTTGTTGCCATGCTCCGCCGCAGTATGAAGAATGTACCGCCTAATATCGTACCGTTTCTCATTGCTTTTCTTGGAACGGTCGGCAACATTGCCTCCGATACGGCCATGGTCGTCATTCCGCCTCTTGCTGCCCTCGTTTACATCGGCGTCAAGAAAAACCCGGTTGTAGGGATGATTGTCGGCTATGCCGGTGCCCAGGCTGGTTTTACGGCAAACCTCATGATTGCTGGTACGGACTCCCTGCTGCAGGGCCTTACGAACCAAGCCATTGATGCGTTTCTCGGTACACCTGGGAAATTTGTTGTTGATGTCACCTGTAACTGGTACTTCATGATTGCTTCTACCTTCCTGTGCTCCCTTGTGATTGGCCTTGTTTCAACTAGGATCGTGGAACCTCGGTTCCCCGTCTATCACAGCAAAGATGAAGACGAGACCATCCAGGAAGTGACCCTCCTTGAAGTAAAAGGACTTCATCGTGCCGGTTTTGCCGTTGTGCTCTATATTGCCATCCTCGCCATCGGTTTCTTTGCAGGCGTTCTTTCCAAAGACGGACATACCCTCGTCGGATCGTTGCTCCTCAAAGGTCTCATCCCGATTCTCTTTTTCCTCTTCAGTATTGCCGGCATCACGTATGGCATCACGACGGGCAGCTTTAAATCTGTCAAGGACGTCAACAAAGCCATGGTCAAGCAAATGAGCGGCATGGGCGCCTACGTTGTTTTCTGCTTTTTCTGCGGCCAGTTCCAAGCTCTTTTCAACTGGACCCATCTGGGCACGCTCATGGCGATTTCCGGTGCTGACTTCCTCAGAGGAATCGGCTTTACGGGCCTTCCCATGTGCATCGCCTTTATCCTCATTACGGCCCTCATCAACATCTTTGTTTCGAGCGGCTCTGCCAAGTGGGCCATCCTCGCTCCGATCTTCGTTCCGATGTTCATGCTCCTTGGCTACCATCCTGGATTTACCCAGCTCATCTATCGCTTGGGCGACTCTCCGGGGAACTGCTTTACCCCGATGTCTCCCTACATTTGGATGATCCTTTCTGTGGCCCAGGAAAAATACATGCCTGACATTGCCATTGGGACCCTCATTTCCAACATGATTCCTATTGCCATCGTCCTTCAGATTGCCTGGATTGTTTTCCTCATCGTTTGGGAAACCTTGGGCCTTCCCATTGGACCGGGCGTCGGCATGCAGCTGCCCCCGGGCATTCTCTGACTAAAACGACTTTCCTTTTAGGGAAAGGTAACCCGTACGCTCTCTAGTTTGAAAAAGCGCTGCGCTTTTTGAACATCCGGCGGGGCTTCGTGCCTTGCCGGATATTTTACTATCTAAGGAAGAAGTTGATTATGATGAAAATACAGAAAGTACCCCAGCAAAAAGGTACCCTTGCCGCCTTCATGAACCTTGTCGAACGGGTCTGCAACAGGCTGCCGCCTCCAGCTATTCTTTTTTGTCTGCTCTTTGTCCTGACCGCCCTGTTGGGCGCCCTCTTTACGGAAATGGGGGTACATCTTGAAAACCCCGCCACCCACCATATCGTCACGGCCCAGAACTTTTTCAGTAAGGCCGGTATCCAGTGGCTCCTCACAAATATGGTGAAGAACTTTACGGGCTTTGCGCCTTTGGGCCTTGTCATTACTATGACCATGGCCATCGGATTTTGTGAGGAATCAGGTCTCTTGGTTTCCCTTTTGAATCGATCCATGCGCCGCGTGCCGCCCGCTCTCGTGCCTTACCTCATCGCCTTTGTCGGGACCTTGGGGAACATTGCTTCTGATACCGCGGCCGTCGTTATCCCGCCCTTGGGTGCCCTTGTTTATCTTGGCGTCAAAAAGCATCCTGTGGCCGGGATGATCGTGGGCTACGCCGGTGCGAACGCTGGTTTTACGGCAAATCTCATGGTCGCTGGTACGGATTCTCTGCTGCAGGGCTTGACAAACGAAGCCATCAAAGGCTTTTTGGGAAATCAGGACTTTGCCGTTGATGTCACCTGCAACTGGTACTTTATGGTTGCCTCCACCTTCCTTGTCGCCCTCGTGATTGGGTGGCTCTCCCAAAAAATTGTAGAACCCCGTTTTGGGACCTATGAAGGGCCCGTGGAAGAGGAGACCGTCGCTGAAATCGGGCCGGCGGAAAAGCGCGGCATAAAAAACGCGGGACTTGTCGTCCTTGTCTTCATCCTCATCGTCGTGGCAGGTTTTTTTACGGGCATCCTTTCCAAAGATGGACATACCCTTGTGGGCTCCCTGCTCCTCAAAGGGCTCATTCCTATCCTCTTTTTTGTCCTCAGTGCGGCAGGCATTGCTTACGGTCTCACCACAGGAAAATTCATGAATCTAAAGGATATCAACAAAGCCATGGTCAAACAAATGAGTGCCATGGGTTCCTACGTTGTTTTCTGCTTTTTCTGCGGCCAGTTCCAGGCCCTTTTTAACTGGACCCATATGGGAACCCTCCTTTCTATCAAAGGGGCGGAGCTGCTCCGGGAAATTGGCTTTACTGGACTTCCCCTCAGCGTGGCCTTTATTCTCATCACGGCGCTCATCAACCTTTTTATGTCAAGTGGTTCTGCCAAATGGGCCATCTTCGCGCCGATCTTTGTCCCGATGTTCATGATGCTCGGGTATCATCCCGCTTATGCCCAGCTCCTTTATCGCCTGGGTGATTCACCGACCAACTGCTTTACCCCCGTCATGCCCTACCTGTGGATGGTCCTTGCCGTAGCCCAGGAAAAATACATGCCCGATATCGCCATCGGAACCCTCGTCTCGAGCCTCGTCCCCCTGGGCCTTGCCCTCCAGGTCATTTGGATCATTTTCCTCATCGCCTGGACCCTCCTGGGAATCCCCATCGGTCCTGGTGTCGGTGCGACGCTGCCGCCAGGAGTCTTGTAAGGGAAAAACAGTCCTAGATGGATTATCGTGTGTACTGCCTTGCGAACATTTTGCAGGGCAGTGTTTTTTTAAGCCTTTTTCAGCGGTAATGAAAAGGCCCGTGAAAAGGGAATAAAGAAAGAAAAAAGGGGGTTCATAATTTACAGTGGTTACAATTATCGATAAAAGAATTTGGCAAAGCATATAAAATGAAACTATCATATAGTTAATCATGGCTAAATGGATATAAAAAGAAGGTTAGAAAAGACGAATAATTTTTGAGAAGAATTCCTATTATGTCTCTTTGAAATAGACAAATTAATAGAAAAATAAGGAAAATATGATATACAAAAATGAAAATCTGTTATAATAGATACAGAATCAAAAAACGAAATGACCCATCATTTCAGCATCATGCACTTATTTTTTGCAATGCGCAGACAATATGAAAGGTGCTGTCTTTCTTCAACCGACTGATTCGCCCTGTGATCTTGGAATCGCCATCGCGTTATTTCCCTGAACCCTTACCTTATGGATTCTTGTCAATCCAAGGAAATTTCGCCCTGGCCCTTACGGATCCTCCGCCGATGAAGCCATTGCCTGCGGATCCATCAAAGGAGGAACTCAAAAGACATGGAAAAGAAGCTGCAAGAAAAAGCAAGTCTCCTCGATCGTTTTCTGGATACGGTCGAACGGGTGTGCAATAAATTGCCACCTCCTGCCATCTTATTTGGCATTTTATTTGTGATTACGGCGATTGTTGGGGCTCTTTGCACCCAGGCCGGATTTGCACTGGAAAACCCGGCCTCTCACAAACTGGTGGCATCCCAGAACTTCTTTACTAAAGAAGGCATCCAATGGCTTCTCACGACGATGGTGAAGAACTTCACTGGATTTGCCCCCTTGGGCCTTGTTATCACCATGACCCTTGCCATTGGTTTTTGCGAAGAATCAGGCATGCTTTCCGCGCTGCTGCGCCGAAGCATGAAGAACGTACCGCCCTCTCTCGTCCCCTTTATTGTTGCCTTTCTTGGCGTCTGCGGAAACATTGCATCTGATACGGCCATGGTTGTCATTCCGCCCCTTGCGGCTGTTGCCTATATCGGTGTCAAGAAGCACCCTGTTGTTGGGATGATGGTCGGTTTTGCTGGTGCGGAAGCAGGTTTTGGCGCTAACCTCATGATTGCGGGGACCGATTCCCTGCTCCAAGGCCTTACGAACCAAGCCATTGATGGTTTCTTTGGCAAAGCGGGAGTTTTTGCTGTAGACGTGACGTGCAACTGGTACTTCATGTTTGTCTCTACTTTCCTCTGTGCCTTCATGATTGCCCTTGTTTCCATCAAAATCGTAGAGCCGCGCTTTGGCAAATACGAAGGCCCCGGTGCTGATGAGGAACTGGGCGGTGTTTCGGAACTTGAAATCAAAGGACTTAACCGTGCGGGTCTGGTCATTGTCCTTTATATTGCCATCTTGGCTGTTGGCTTTTTCTCGGGCATCCTGTCTAAGGACGGACATACTTTTGTAGGGTCTCCGCTTCTTAAGGGCCTCATTCCCCTTCTCTTTATCATGTTCAGTTTGGCCGGTATTACCTACGGCGTGACAACAAAATCTTTTACCTGCATCAAGGATGTCAACAAAGCGATGGTCCACCAAATGAGCGGGATGGGTGCGTTCGTCGTTTTCTGCTTCTTCTGCGGTCAATTCCAAGCCCTCTTCAGTTGGACCCATCTGGGAACCCTGCTTGCCATTTCAGGGGCTGATTTCCTTGAAACGGTAGGTTTTACGGGGCTTCCCATGTGTGTAGTCTTCATCATCATCACAAGTCTCGTTAATATCTTCATGTCTTCCGGCTCTGCCAAGTGGGCCATTTTCGCACCGATTTTCGTTCCTATGTTCATGCTTTTGGGATATCACCCTGGATTCACTCAATTGCTTTATCGACTGGGCGATTCACCAACAAACTGCTTTACCCCCATGAACCCTTATTTGTGGATGATTCTTTCCGTAGCCCAGGAAAAATATATGCCCAAAGCGGCCATTGGGACCCTTGTATCGAACCTCATTCCGATTGCTGTCTGCCTGCAGATTGCGTGGATTATTTTCCTGATTATTTGGATGACTTTGGGTCTTCCCATTGGACCTGGCGTTACGATGCAGCTGCCTTCTGGCATCCTGTAAGAGTTCGGTTTATTTCTGAGCGCTGGAGCTTTGGCTTCGGCGCTCTTTTCCTGTTGCCTGGAAAAAGTGGGGGAGGAAGGAATCTTTCTTCCTTTTCCCATATTTTTTTATAAAATCCGTTGACAAAAATGCCACTCTTCGATATAATAACGCTTGTGACCGCGTCCTAGGACGCACCAAGATTCCCCGATAGCTCAATGGTAGAGCACTCGACTGTTAATCGAGTTGTTGTAAGTTCGAGTCTTACTCGGGGAGCCAATGGCCGGATGGTCAAGCGGTTAAGACACCGCCCTTTCACGGCGGTATCGGGGGTTCGATTCCCCCTCCGGTCACCAACTTTGATGGGCGCTTAGCTCAGCTGGGAGAGCGTCTGCCTTACAAGCAGAATGTCAGCAGTTCGATCCTGTTAGCGCCCACCATCTTGTTGCTGTTTATAACGGGGCGTAGCTCAGTTTGGTAGAGCACCTGCCTTGGGAGCAGGGGGTCGTAGGTTCAAATCCTGTCGCTCCGACCAAATTTTTTTTGCGGGTGTAGCTCAATGGTAGAGCCCTAGCCTTCCAAGCTAGTTACGTGGGTTCGATTCCCATCACCCGCTCCATTTTATTTTGGCCCCGTAGCTCAGCTGGATAGAGCAACGGCCTTCTAAGCCGTGTGTCGAGTGTTCGAATCACTCCGGGGTCACCATGTCGAATCTTTAGCCTTCCTTTCGGGGAAGGCTTTTTTGTTTCACGGTGCGGTTCCTGATAGAAATCGCATTCTTTTTGGTTCTTTGTCAAATTTTGGGGTGCTAAAGTGTCTATGCACTCCTGGAGAGGACATGCACTGAATACAGTGCGTGTCCTTTTTCGTTGCGTGTGTTAATGTACAAGATCCTATTACGAAAGCGCTCAAAATTGCGCAGACCAAATGAGACACGTTTTAACACCTTGATTTTATTGTTGCAGCCTTCAGTAAAGCCGTTGGAGTAAGGATATATAAGGGCGCTCCTAATTTCTTCGTACCAATAGGTAAAGGACTTAACCAGAGAGTTCATTTCCGGTAAATCAGCGCTTTTTACCAGGTCTATCCATGCTGAAAGTGCCCAAGAAATGTTGGTATGATCCTTGAATCGAAGCACCTTGGAAAATGCGTATTTTAGCGCGTAAGCACATCTTAGACGAGGAGAACAGCGAAGGATTCCCTCCAGCTTTATAAGCTCTTCTTCGGTTAATTTCTCATATGGTTTCGTTAAGATTGTCTTGTTGGACTTAAACATTCGGCTATGGTGACAAAGGCGCTTTTGCTCTGCTTTGCGAACGCGCTCCATGGCCCATTGGACTAAGCGGATCATATGAAAACGGTCTGCCACGATGCGCGCCTTGGGGAAGATCGTTTTTATGACTGAACGGAACTGCATAGACATGTCCATTGTGACAAATTCTACTTTTCGTCGTTCACTCATTGGAAATTGATAGAAATACTGGAGCAGAGCCGGTGTGGTTCGTGCCGGAAGAATGTCCATTATACGCTTGTTTTCAGAGTCAGTGATGATGACTTGGTACTTCTGACCGGCAGCATTTCCTTTAAATTCATCGATGGAAAGCACGCGGGGAAGGTGACTGGGACGAGGAATATGGACTTCATTAAAGACACGAATGACCTGGCTGGTGCTGACATGGCATCGTCTGGCCACTTCTTGGAAAGAAAGGTGTTGACGCAGCTCCTGGAGCATGACTTGTTGAAGCGAGGAAGAGGTTTGGAAATACGGAGAGGCAAAGGGGCTCTTCTCGTTAAATGTGTGACCACAGCTGCATATATAGCGTCTCTGGCGATACAGGAGATGCAACTCTTTATGGAGAAGTGGGGAATGTTTGATGAGGCGCGTATAGTAGCCCTTTATGCGTCTTGTAGTGGCCTTACAATGAGGGCAGATGTGTTCTTGAGGCGGCAGCTGAACCGCTAAAACCAAGGCTGATTCCGTTTCCTTTAAATTTTGAATCCATTCCTCTTTAATTCCTGTTAATTTTTCGATATAATCTAGAGAAGGCATATGTATTCAACTCACTTTCTTTATTGTTTGATCACTTTAATTGTAGAGGATTTGAGTGCATATGCCTATTTTTTTATTGAAAAAAAAGTAGGCGCTGAGAGGACACGCATCTGGACGGTCACTTTAGCGCCCCAAAATAAATTATAGAACCTTCTTTTTGGGCCCCAATATAATGAAATCAGACCACCACGAAAAAAGGGTCGGAATATGGGGCTTTTTCGATTCGATCAAGGCTGCGGCAGAAGAATGTGCAGTTTAGCAAAAGGCACAGATGCAGCTTAGCCCGGCCCGGGAATTTTTGGGGATGGAACGCTATGCCATTGACTGCTGCGGCGCCAATCTCTATGTTCATGATCATGCCGTTGTCATCGATAAGACGGGCGGCCTTTGGATCGTGGGGGACAACAATTTCAAGGTCATTCCTTTTAAGTCCATTGCTGCTATCCAGGTAAAGCTGCAGTCGACGATCATCAATGGGTACCTTGAATTTAAACCGGCAAACAGCCCCCTTACCATCGGCAGCGGTAAGGCCGAACAGACGCGTGAAAACAGTGTGATCCTAAGCGGAACGGATGAACGCTATGCCGAGGCAAAGGAAGCCCTGCCATACATCTTTGACAAAATCTGCAATCACTGAAAGGATTCTATCATAAGCCATGACTAGGTAAGGTCGTGGCTTTTTTTGTTATTTTTGTTGCAAAGAAGGTGAGCATTTCGTATGATAGGAACGTGATAAATACGAAGTAAAATAGGGGAGATTAAAATATGGGTAAAAATCCCAGATCATGGGAAATGGAGAATGGACCGAGGGCGTTTTTTGCCTTTGTGGCAATGACCTCATTTTTTTTGACGGGAAGCACTGCGGCTGCAGCAGACGAGCCTATTCAGGAGATTGTTATTACGGCGACGAAGACCAAAAACGACCGCAAGCTGATTCCTCAATCAGTTGATGTATTGACGCAGAAAGACTTTGCCAAATGGGGAGCCCAGACCGTGGAAGATGTCCTGAAACGGGTGCCGAATCTTGACCTGACGCCGACTTCCATGCAGGGTCAGTCGTCACAAGTGACGCACCAGGTGTCGCTGCGCGGCATGGGCAATAAGGGAACACTGATCCTCGTCGATGGGCGGCGGCTAGCCGGTGAAGACGCACCGGAAACAATCAATGGCTACGAATTGCGGCGCATCAACCTTCATGATGTGGACCGCATTGAAGTGCTCCGCGGGGCAGCCTCCGCCCTTTATGGCAGTGATGCTGTAGGCGGCGTAATCCAGATCTTTATGAAAAAGCCCGAGGGGGCATCGTCTTATGCCGGCGTCACGACGGGGTCCAGCGAAACTTCCTTGTATGGCGGCTTGAATACGGATAAGCTGGGAAAACTGAGCCTTGGCATGAGCTACGACCTTACCAAGGTCCGTAAGGATGAAAGTGAAGGCTGGACCAATATGTTTGGGCCCCGGCGCCATTTTTCTTTTGAAGGAACCTATGAGATGACGGATGAAGATAGTGTCCGCTTTGGAGCGTCTTTTATGCGCGAATCCCTGCGGCAAAGCGTCCAAAGCCGCGGCACCACTTGGTATGACAATAATCGTCAGGACTATCACTTGGCCTATGAAGGGACGCACGGAAAAAATGAGTACGATCTCAAGGTGTACCACAACCGCTTAGGAAAACACTCTTATTTGGGTGCAGGAACTGGGTACAATTTTGACCGGGCCGAGTATGCGACGAGTGCCGTCGAAGGGCGCGTGACGTACCGCGCCGATGAAAGCCATACCTTTACTTACGGGACAGAATACCGTCATCTAGAGGCGGGCAGCACGCGTTATGGCGGAAGCCGTACGGACCGTTTTCAGAGCGAGGGAGGCCTCACCAAGGGATATAGCGAACGGGGCACGGATCAGTATGCTTTTTACGGTGCCGATGAATGGAAAATCGGGAAGAAACTGCTTTTTGTGCCTAGTATCCGCTGGGACCATCATGAAGACTTTGGCAGTGAGTGGTCACCGCGGGCTGGACTGACCTACCTTATGGATGACCATAACCGTTTCAAGGTGAATTATGGCTTTGCCTACCGTGCACCATCCCTTTTTGAACGCTATGGTGATATGGAAGAAACGCCCGTACCCTATATGACGGTCATCGTCTACGGAAACGAGGACCTGCGCCCCGAAAAGACCCGCACTTTTGATGCCGGTTACGAAGGGGAGTGGGGCAAAGCAAAAGGCCGCGTGACCTACTTTTATAATCAGGCAAGAGACCTTATTGTCAGCAAGGTCATAGGCAGGATCCCGGGCCGCGGCCATATGACGCTCATCAACTCCTATGCAAATGTTGACCGCGCCACCATTCAAGGCATCGAAGGTGACTTCCATTATGACTTTGATGACCATTACGGTATCCGGGCCGCCTATACCTATATGGATGGGCGTGACGACGAAACCCATGAACCGCTTTCGGGGATGGCCCGAGCCACGGGGCTAATGGAAGTTTCCTACACGGATGGTAAGAAAGCCCCCTTTACTGTGAGCCTTGCCGCTAGATGGAACGACCGTTACCGCATCGAAAGCGCCAGGACCGGATTAGCAAGCCTTTATAGCTACAGCACGATGGATCTATCGCTTACTAAACAACTGGGTCGCATGATGGTCTTTGCCGGCATCGATAACCTTTTTGATAAAACGTTCGATACGGACAGTAGCTTTGCCATTCCCGGACGGGTTTGGAAGGTGGGGGCGGAGTGGAAGTTTTAGTTTAGTTTGGTTCGGCGCAAAGATTGCATCAAGTCAAGGTGTTGTGAAAAAACCATAACGCCGACCCTAAACCTAAAGAAAAGAGAGAAAAGCCCCACCTGGACAAAGAGACGCGTTCGGGTGGGAGCTTCAATCTGATTTCTTCTTTCATTCGGAATCAGATGATTCAATAGGTGTTGAAATATTTTCTGCAGATCGAACTGAGCGGAGCGATGTGAAGGCAAAAGCCCGTAAGGCAGGGATAGTACTGGAATGAAACATGGACTTTCTTGCCTTTATATTGCCTTATAACTGCCTTCTTCAGACAAGAAACGCATCCCCGACAACACAATTGGCGCCGGCCTCACAGTTTTTAGCCTGTCGCCATCGGCGGTCTTAGCCAAGCGGAGCGTCTTAGCCAAGGAAGACCCTTTTTCCTATGCTTTCCGCCTCAGCCAGCTGCCGAAGGCAGCCTTAGCGATATAGCATCAAAGCAGGCCTTTTAGCTCGACAGCCAGAGCCGCAGGCTCGTGACAGCCATTTTGGCCAAGCCTGAATAGACAGCTTGACAGCCTTTCTTTTCCCACAGCCTACGGGCCACCCTTGCACGCTGCAATGGTGGCCCGTTCTGCATTTTCTTATAATCTCATTTCCCGCACGCCGTCAAAGAGGACGACGGCTTTATCTTTCTTGAGGTTCTTCATGACATTTTCGTCTTGGCTTTCTGCAAACTTCCCGTCCTTTAAGTCAAGGCGCACAATCTTACTGGGGGCACCGCCGCCGCTTCTCCGGACGATGAGGCTTGTTGGATCTGCCGTAACAATAAGGGGCGTTCTCATGAGGGTGAAGGTCTGCTTTACCTCAAAGGTGCCGTTCCGGAAGGTCCCCCACAGGGCTGAATCACCGCCTGTGCCACTTGTGTAAGGCCCGGAAACAATCGCAAGGACGTCAAGAGTCCCGTCTCCATCCAGGTCAAGGATTTCATAGGCGTATCTTGTATCTTTCCGCTCCGCCTCGTCGATGCCGTAGGTTTTTATGATGGCCCTTTCAAGGGGCGGAAACTTTTTCATGCCGCTTGTTATGCGGCGAATGTCCTCTGGAATCCACTTACCGCCCCATAAAGGCGGTGTAACCGTGTGGCCTCTCTTTTCAGAGGGGGTGACTTCAAGGGCCGACAGTCCATACATTTGGTAGAGCCGAATTCGGGCATTTTCATGGGTCCATTCTGTATAAGTGGCTCCTGCTTCAGACGGAACCGATTGGACCTTTGTCGGAGCACCATAGTACCACGTTAGGACCGGTTCATAGGCAGCGGCCCGGGAATCTTCGAGCTGGACCGTAATGCTCTGCACCTTGCCGTCCCGGTCATAGAGTGTTCCCGCTTCCCGGTTTTCACCAAAGAGGCGGACCGGATAGGTGCGGCCAATTGTAAATGTTCCATCGGCGGAATCAGTGGGCGTGCCGCCACCAAAAAATTCTGCGGCTTCTTTGTCATTTTTTCCTAACAGGGCAAAAAAGTGGGTAAGGGTCCAGCGGGTCCCCGTGTGCCGTAGCGGAGTATAGAGGGCTGCCTCATTTTTTTCAAGTAATGAAGGAAAGGCTTGAGCGGCCCCCATAAACCCCATGGAAAGACAAGTGAGTAGGATAGAGGCAGCAATTTTCTTATTCATAAGATCCTCCTTGTGGAACGAATGAAATGAAGATTCCTGCAGGAACCTATTATTTACGGTGCTTGATACGTATAAACACATAGATAAGGCAGAAGACCCATACCGTATGGGTCCGCGCGTCAGAAGGAAAAAGAAAGGAAGCTCCCAAAATAGCAAGCATGAGATAATCAGATAGATACATAGGCACTCCTTTTGAGGATGGTAAGGACTGGTTTGATAGGTCCATTATAGCATGCTTCTGTTACCGCATCTTAGGGAAATCCCATACAGGTGGTTTTAAGCAAACGATTTATCTAAAATCTAAAATGTCATTCGTATCGATTTGAACATTCATCGTGATGGACTGAAAGAAGAATTTAGTAAGGAGCTTTCTTTTTACACTCCGTCACGGACGGACGAATTCGTGAATTGATTTGAAAAGTATTAGAATTTTCTGCAAAAATGTAAAGAATAATATATGTGATTCGTAGATACTTTTATATATAGTTGATAAAATCAAACTTTATATACTTATTTTGCAATACGTAAATTATAGAAAATGTAAAATAATTGAGAGTTCACAATATTGACGTAAAATTCTGTTCATGATATTCTTTATTCATAAAATATGTTTCGCAATTCCATTTATGGTTGAGTCATTTTATCAATGAGGATGCGTGGGTCCCCTATTGAGCACTGCAAATGATTGCCATATGGGATAATTGTGAAAGCATAGCAGAAAAGGGTTTAAAAAGGAGGCGTTATCATGAAAGTCAAAAAAGTCGTTACCTCAATTTTAGCCATGCTTGTTGCCGGTTCCGTCATTGCCGGCTGCGGCGGTAGCGGCGGGGATAAGAAATCCGCTGATGGTAAGCTTGATCGAAGCAAACAGTTTGTAACCGTGCTGACTGGACCTACGAGCGGGATTTATTTCCCCATTGGAGGTGCATTCTCTAAGGTTGTAGGAGAGATGGGCTATAAGACGTCTTCGACGGCAACAGGTGCAACGGTTGAAAACATCAATGGCATCCTCACTGGAAAAGGTGAACTTGCCATTGCTATGTCGGACTCGGTTATTCAATGCCAAGAAGCATTCGGCGCTTTTGAAGGTAAGAAAAAGGAACCGGATTTGCGCGTTATGATGGGCCTGTGGCCTAACGTTGTCCAGATTGTCACGACTGAAGACACGGGCATCAAGACTTTTGCTGATATCAAAGGCAAGAGAGTCGGTGTTGGTGCCCCAAACTCTGGCGTTGAACTAAATGCCCGTATGATTTTTGAAGCCAATGGCATGAGTTATGATGATGCTAAGGTTGACTACTTGTCCTATGGCGAAGCCATCGATCAGATTAAGAACGGTCAGTGCGACGTTGCTTTTGTAACGAGCGGTCTTGGCAACGCAACCATTAAAGAACTAGGTACGATGAAAAAGATTCGCTTTATCCCTATTGACGGGAAAGCTATTGAAAACTTGACTAAGAAGTACCCGTTCTATATGCCATACAGCATTCCTAAGACTTCCTATGATACCGAAGTCGATACGCCGACGGCTGCTGTTATGAATGTTATGCTTGTTGATAAGAAACTGCCGGATGATGTTGTTTATGACATTCTGACAGGAATTTATTCTGAAAAAGGACTTGCCACCATCGGTGCTTCCCACGCAACGGCAAAACGTGAAATTAAACTGGATACGGGCCTCCGTGGCATTAAGGGAACTCAGCTGATTCTCCATCCGGGTGCTGAAAAGTTCTGGAAGGAAAAAGGAAAGCTCTAATCCAGGATGAAAGGCAAACAAAAAATTGCCTTGTGTTTGGTCTTTCTGCCCCTTGCCATTGGACTTTTGGCCTGGTGGCATTGGGCAAGCCAAACCGTCATGAGAATCAAAAATTATGATACCCAGCACATCTATGTTGAGTTCCCTGCCAAAGCTGGGGATCGTTTATTTTTTGGTTGGATTCATTCACTCGAACATATTCACTGGCATGAGTACTTCCACATCGCTCCGGACCATTCATTGATTCTTGATACCATCTCGTTTCCTGCTTTTGGGGCAGGAATCCCAGAAAATAGAGGGAAGAAAACATGGGTGGATGAGAAGGGCAACATCTTTATGGATGAAATTGACCAGTCATTTCCACGGATTGACTGGATCAACTCCCATTACGCGACACGGAAAATCAAGCTCAATGACGAGCTTATCACCAGTGGCAGACTCCTGCCGGAACATACTCGATTGATTCTTGTAATTGAAGAGAGGGGATTCTTTGATGGAAGATTTGAAGAAAGCATCCACAACCAACCCTACCTCGGCAAGTTCTTTCAGTGATGCACCACTTAATAAGGATGGTGTCATTACCGGTGATATGTCCGAAGAAATGATGGCTAAAACAACGGCCATTATTGAAAAGGTAGATAAGGAATCGGCGACCCGTAAATTTACTGGCGTCATGCAATCGTTCTTTTACATTTTTTGTATCCTTGTTTCGCTTTATCATCTTTATACGGCTATCTTTGGTCCTCCTGTGACTTTGGTGCATCGGAGTCTTCATGTGGCCATGATGACGAGCTTGTGTTTTTTGATGTATCCGATGCGCAAGAAATCCAGTCGGACGAAACCTTCTATTCTTGATTGGATTTTGGCGCTCGCTGCGTTCGCAGTTCCAATCTATATCTATACCGATTATCTCGGTGTCGTGGAACGAGCTGGCCGAGCCAGTCAGACTGATATGATTATGGCTACGCTCCTTGTTGCCCTGGTCCTCGAAGCGACCCGCAGATGCAGTGGGAAGGCTTTGCCTCTTTTGAGTATTGGCTTCATTCTATACGGAATATATGGCCGTGAGTTTCCCGGCATGTTTATGCACCGGGGATACGACTGGCTGAGCCTTTCGAATCATTTCTTTGCCAACACGGAAGGTATCTATGGCACGTCGGTCAACGTTTCGGCAAGCTATATCTTCCTTTTCATTCTTTTTGGCTGCGTGATGACAAAGTCAGGAATGGGTAAATTCTTCAACGATATATCCCTTGCACTCGCTGGTCATACAAAAGGCGGTCCGGCCAAGGTTTCTGTTGTCGCTGCGGGTCTTTTGGGTTCCATCAATGGCAGTGCCGTTGCAAATGTTGTAACGACGGGATCCTTTACCATTCCGCTTATGAAAAAGACCGGTTACAGTGCCGAATTTTCTGGTGCTGTATCGGCCGCGGCTTCTGTCGGCGGCCAGCTCCTTCCGCCAATCATGGGAGCGGCGGCCTTTATCATGGCAGAAATTTTGGGTGTCAAGTATTCAGAAATCATTGTATGGGCAGCCATTCCGGCACTTCTTTACTACATGGGTATTTTAATTCAGGTTCAACTGCGTGCTTCTAAGGATGGGCTTGTAGGTGTCCCTAAATCACAACTGCCTAAAGCTATGGAAGTATTGAAAGCACAGGGCCATTTGATTATTCCCATTCTGTTCCTTCTGTATATGCTCTTTTTCTCAGGTTCTACCGTTGTTTATGCTGCCGTTCTGACAATTGGTGTTACGATTGTCGTTGCAGCTGTGAAAAAAGCAACGCGAATGAGCCTTAAACAAATTGTTGATGCTTTAGCCGATGGAGCTAAACAGACCGTCAGTGTGGCAATGGCTTGTGCTTGTGTCGGTATTGTCGTTGGCGTGTCCTCCAAGACTGGTTTTGGCCTGACCATGGCAAATACCATTATCAGTTTGGGCCAGACATCCATTCTCTTTACCCTCGTCTTTACCATGGTGACGTGCATGATCCTCGGCATGGGGCTTCCTTCCATTCCGTCCTACATCATCACGTCCTCCATTGCAGCACCGGCACTGTTTAAGCTGGGGATCCCGAACGCATCGGCCCATATGTTCAGCTTCTACTTTGCCATGTTTGCAAACCTCACGCCCCCTGTTGCCCTGGCTGCCTTTGCGGCAGCTGGCGTTTCTGGCGGCAATCCCATGAAGACGGGGTGGACAAGCGTACGTCTTGCTATTGCAGGCTTTATCATTCCGTACATCTTTGTGCTGTCCCCACAGCTCATGCTCATTAATACGACCCTTGCAGAAGGGCTTCTGACAACGGCGACGGCAGCACTTGGTGTATTCCTTCTAGCAGTTGCCTGTGAAGGCTACGTCTATGCACCGGTTGCTCTCCCTCTTCGAGTAGTGGCCCTTGCTGGGGCATTGTGCCTCATGATTCCGGGCTTCCAGACCGATATCGTTGGTGCGGCTGTGCTTGTGGGTCTGATTTTGATTCAGAAAAAGAAAAAAGCCGGTCTGAAATCAGCTGCGTGATAAGATTGGAGAAAGACTTCCCTATAAATGCGTAGGGAAGTCTTTTTGATATCATCAATGACCTAATGGGGAAGACCTTACGGAAGCATGAGTGAAGTACTGTGGATGCAGAAATAGAAGCCTATTCCTATTGGCTTTCTTTTAAAATTCTTGGAAGATTCATCAGAAAATCTGAATGATACAAGAATATTCTGTCATCTCTTTATGTTATACTTTGAGGGGAAGGAATGCTTGGGAGGTGTCATGATATGATGGATGCGCTAAAGAAAATGCTTGATGAATACAGGATTCCTCCTGTTATTGAAATCAAAACGAAATTTGATAAAACTCGTCTGCCTAAGGCAGAAGAGGTCCTTTTGGCGCGCCTTCAAGAGAAAAAACTCCCCATACGGCCAGACATGCGAATCGCTATTACAGGTGGAAGTCGCGGTATTGCGGATTATCCTGCCGTGATGAGGGCTGCGGTCCGTTATATCAAGGCATGTGGGGCTGTCCCCTTTATCGTTCCTGCCATGGGAAGCCATGGCGGGGCCACTGCAGAAGGTCAGGTTGAGGTCTTAAAGAATCTTGGCATTACGGAAGAGACCGTGGGTGCTCCAATCTATTCAAGTATGGATGTCGTTGAGATTGCCCGAACGGAACTGGGACTCCCTGTTTATTTGGACCGGATTGCATCGGAGGCAGATGGCATCCTGCTGCTCAATCGGGTAAAGACTCATACATCCATTTATGGTGCCTATCAGAGTGGTCTTGTCAAGATGATGGCTATTGGACTGGCTAAACACAAAGGAGCAGCGATGACCCACAGCCTTGGTACGGATTATCTGAACGATAACATGGCAAGGGTGGGGCTTCTGGCTCTTAAAACCGCTAAAGTCGTTGGCGGGATTGCGGTCATAGAAAATGGTTACGATGAACTCGCTGATGTCTATGCCCTCAGAAAAGAAGAAATCCCAACAGAAGAACCCAAAATCCTGGAACGGGCCAAGAAAATGGTCCCGCGCATTCCCTTTGACGCGATGGACGTGCTGATTTGCTGTGAGCTAGGAAAAAATATATCAGGGACCGGGATGGACCCTGCAATTGTGGGAAGACCCATCAATAATCGGCCCAATGTTGGACCTGATGTGACGGAGCTGGGGATTCTCTCCATTACGCCTCAATCCGAAGGCAATGGCAATGGAATCGGCATGGGAAACTTTATTTCCCGGCGCGTTCGGGACGAACTTGATGAATCCATGACGGTCATTAATGCTTTGACGGGAATGAAGCCCTTTACGGCTATGATTCCGCCGACGATGGAAACGGACGAACTTGTTTTTAAAGCCTGTATCAAGGCCGCAGGAAGAATTGCCCCGGAAGATCTTCGCATGGCGATTATCCGCAATACAGGGAACCTCGAACGAATCTGGGTATCAAAAGCCCTTGCAAAAGAACTCGAACCAGAGCGAGGATCCTTGGTAGGGGATTATTTCCCTGTTCCTTTTGAAGGTAATGGTGCCCTCAAACATTTTTGGAAATAATAAGAGGTCACTTTACACGAAAGTATTGGATAACAAAAAGATGGAAACAACAGTATGTGAAGTGCTGTTGCTTCCATCTTTTTTGTTGTTACTTTTTTGATTCGCGTACAAATTTTTTCGGTGACATTCCAATTTTATTGGTAAAGGTTCGAATGAAATGCGGATAGCTCTTAAATCCTACCGCAGCTGCTACATCCCGTACCATCATGGTATTTTCTTTCAAGAGGACACAAGCTTTTTGCAGACGGAGCATTGTCATATAGTCGCCAATGGAAATCCCCGTATGATCCTTGAAAATCTTGCAGAGACGGGATTTGCTGACATAAAGGTGGGTGGCGATATCGTCAAGATGGATGGACTCCAGGTAATGGGCCGAAATATAGGTGATGGTATCCATAATGGTGCGGTCGCGCGTTTCGATTTCGGCTGTTTCGTCTGTCTTGCAATCGTGCAGTTTCCTTGCCACAGCAAGCAGAAATTTTTCTAGCAAAAGGGTGCGATAGATATCTTCCCCAAATTGGGGGCGTACAGGAGCAATCAAGTCCTCCATAAGACTCGAAAATTTAATGAGGTCATGCTGAGAAAGCATGATATGGTGGGGAACATTTTCAAATAGCTTTTTTAGATTAGTTTCCGGTGTGGACATCTTTTCAAGGAAACCAACAGGAAAGCGTAAAGCATAACGATCTGTATGATCCTTGACTGAACTGAATAAATAATGGATTTCAAAGGGTCGGATGATGATCAGACTGCCCGTTTCGAGGGGATAACGGGTATCTTGGACCAGAAAGCTGCCATTATGATTCAGACTGAGATAAATTTCCATTTCATCATGGAGCTGTGGAACGGAATAAACGATAGAGGATCCAAAATAGGCATAATAAGGAAGCTTACCCAAGAAAATCGCCTTCTTTAATTTGCATTTATTCTTGCCTTTAAGGTGAATATTAACAAATTAAATCAATATAATCAATATAAATTGACTAGAACTTAAATATTTCCTAGGATGAAAGAGGAGATTGTGATCACAACTGCAGAAAACTGAATATTACGAGTCCTTTGAATTTTTACGGAGACATATTGAAGGAGGCGCAAATATGTCCGAGACTACACTATGTATCGTAATTGTCGCAGTTACGATGGTCTTATTCATCACGAGGGCGTTCCCTATGGCGGTTACGGCCGTCCTTTGCTCACTGGCAATGGGAATCATGCTCCCCAGTGTCAAGTTATCTGCCATCTATTCGGGATTTGGCAGTGCTCCTGTCTGTATGATTGCCGGGATGATGATTGTTGGAGACGCTATTTTTCAAACCGGCGTGGCTCAAAAGATGGGGGTTGCCATTGGAAAACTAAGGATTGTGCAGAATGAAAGGATCTTTACTGTTGTTGTGGTGACCATCTGTACCTTCATGTCTGCTTTCATGAGTGATTCTGGATGCATTGCCATGTGGATGCCAATCATAGCAGCGGTTGCGGCTGGTTCGAGAGGAAAAATCCGTTCCAAGATGGTCATTATGCCCGCCGGAATTGCCTGCATTGTTGGTGGGGCAACGACCCTTGTTGGGTCAACTTCACAGAATACAGCCAACAGTTTCCTCATGCAGACAGCAGGGTATGAGATGGGAATGGGGGTTTTTGATGTTACACGCATCATGTGGATCGTTGATATTGTCATGGTCCTTTACTTTGCAACGATTGGGTATACCATTACTAAAAAGACCCTAAAGCCAGGGTCCCCTCATTTTGACGATGGAAACCAATATGCAGCGGCGCCCTGTGATGAACTCGATGGGGTCGGGATTCCTCAGGTTCCTAAGAAAAAGCAGGTCATCTCGGTCTTTACGTTGGGAATTTGCATTGTGGGATTTATCCTTTGTGGTTTCAGGCCCTTCAGTGCCTATTTGAATATTGCAAATGTTGCCCTGATTGGCGCGACGATCCTTTTTATGACCAAAACGATTTCTTTTGAGAAAACCTTGCACGAACTCAATTGGGGTGTTCTTCTGACCGTCGGCGCCATTACCACTTTGGGAACGGGATTGGAAAAGACCGGAGCAGGAGAGCTGATTGCCAGTAGTATCCTTGATTTTTTCGGAGGTGAAAATGCTTCCTTGACGGTCGTCATTTGTGTGATGTTTGTCTTAGGAAGTTTCTTGACCTTATTTATGCAGAATGTTTCGGTTTCGGCGATGCTTGCACCTATTTATATTCCTTTGGCACTCAAGATGGGGCTCAGTCCTGTACCGTTTATCATTCTCATTGCTGTGGCGTCTAATATGGCCATTGCAACCCCAATCGGGACGCCTGTAAATATGCAGATACTTCCCGCTGGGTATAAATTTAGTGATTACGTTAAAATTGGGGGGCCCTTATGGTTGTTATTCATGATTGTGGTTTGCCTAACAGCGCCTTCCCTGCTATTTTAGAAAGGAACCTTGAATAAGGAGGAAAAAGAAGAATGGAACAATACGATGTCATTGTCATTGGCGCAGGGGTCGTAGGAAGCGCCATTGCAAGGGAACTATCCCGATATGAACTAAAAACAGCCGTTCTTGAAAAGGAACTGGATGTGGCGACAGGAAACTCCAGCCGCAACACGGGCATGCTTCACGGTGGGTTTACGTATAAACTGGGGACGCTGCGGGCCCAATGTTCCGTAGAAGGCAATCAGGAATTCGATAAAGTGGCTTCCGAACTGGGTGTGCCTTTTAAGAGAACGGGAAAATTGGTTGTTGGATTTACCGAACATGACCGCCAAAATATCCTGCGCTTTAAGGCCAACGGGGAAGCAAACGGCGTCAAAGGTATGCGTATGGTCGATGCTGACGAAATGCATCGCATTGAACCTAACGCAGGCGGCAATTTTGCCATGTATGTTCCTAGTTCCGGAATCTTGGATCCTTTCCAGTACACCATTGGACTTGCTGAAAATGCCTGCCATAATGGCGTTCATTTCTACTTCGGATCCCGTGTCACGGGCATTAAGCAGATTGCTAAGGATACACCCGACATGGCTCTTCTTATCAAGCGAAATCCTTCCATATCAGGGAAAGAAGACTTGTATGAGGTAACGACAGAACGGGCCATTTTCCTTGCAAGATGGGTCATTAACAGCGCCGGTGCCTATGCCAACAAGATCGGCCAAATGATGGGCTATCCGCATGTTCCTCAGTATGGATGCAAAGGAGAGTATTACGTCCTTGATAAAAAGGCCGGCCAGTTTCTCAAGATCCCTGTCTATCCAGCTCCAAATGACCAAGGGGGATTCGTGACGCACGCAACGCCTACGGTGGATGGCAATATTCTCGTAGGACCTGATTGGTATGATACGGAAGGCCCCGAGGATTATGCAAACCAGAAGCAGAGTTTGGATAAACTTTTTACTGATGGAAAAAAGATGTTCCCCAAGATGGCGCGCCCTTATTTCATCCGTAATTTTGTGGGAATCCGGTGGCGCAACTGTAATCCGACAACAAAGGAAGCTCTGGATTTCCGGATTGATACAAATGCAGGGATCCCCCATACCATCAGCCTTGTAGGAATCGAGTCTCCTGGTGTCACGGCGGCAACACCGCTGGCTCGCCGCGTGGCAGCCATTCTCCTTGGTACGGAAGAAAATGAAGGAACCCGCATTAAGAAAAAAGCGGCTTTCGATCCAATCCGCAAACCGATTCCGCGTTTTGCTGAAATGACCTTGGAAGAACGGGTGGAAGCGATCAGAGAAGATCCAAACTATGGACAGATCTTTTGCCGCTGTGAAAACGTGACCAAGGCTGAGGTCTTGGCGGCTCTTCATAATCCTTTGGGAGTCCATACAGTGACGGGAATCAAGAACCGGACCCGATCCATGATGGGAAGATGCCAGGGCGGTTATTGCCAGACGCGGATTACGGAACTCATCGAAAAGGAACTGGGGCTTTCTCCGGAAGATCTTCGTTACCAGCGTGAAGGCGGCTGGATCTTTACAGGAACAGTTCGGAATGAAGCCGGGAAATGAGAGGGAGCAGATGGAAATGAAAGCGGAAAAAGCTAAGGTGCTGCATACGGATGTCGTCATTGTCGGCGGCGGCCCAGCTGGTCTTGCAGCGGCGGTCCAGCTCTATGATGAAGGAATTACGGATCTTTTGATCCTTGAAAGGGAACATGCCTTGGGCGGCATACTCAAACAGTGTATCCATGATGGATTTGGCCTCACACGGTTTGGAGAATCGTTAAGCGGTCCTGAATATGCAGCCCGTTTTATCAAGGAAGTGGAAAAACGGAAGATCCCTTATGTGACGGATACGACGGTCATTAACGTGACACCTGATCATGAGGTGCAGGCAGCCCATGAATCGGGCATGATCATTGCTAAAGCAAAAGCGGTTGTCCTCACTATGGGCTGCCGGGAACGGACAAGAGGAGCCCTTGCTATTCCGGGAACCCGCCCGGCTGGTGTCATTACGGCAGGCGTGGCCCAGGCCTATATCAATCTTCAAAACCGGATGCCTGGCAAAGAAGTGGTGATCCTAGGGTCCGGGGATATTGGCCTTATCATGGCTCGCCGCCTTACCCTTGAAGGAGCGCATGTCATCGGCGTCTACGAGATCAACCCTATCCCGAGCGGCCTTCCCCGCAATATTGAGCAGTGTCTCCACGATTATGACATTCCCCTGCACTTGGGATACACCGTATCAGATATCAAGGGAACGGACCGTGTGACGAGCGTTGTCGTATCCAAAGTGGATAAAAAGCTTCAAGTGATTGAAGGAACAGAAGAGGAAATCCCTTGTGACACCCTTGTCCTTTCTGTTGGATTGATCCCGGAAAATGAACTGACCTTGGGTGCAGGCGCTGTTCTTACCCCGGCTACGAGTGGGGCCATTGTCGATGAATACTTTGAAACGACCGTACCGGGAATCTTTGCCGCAGGCAACGTCCTACATGTTCATGACTTGGTTGATTTTGTCTCCCTGGAAGCAGAAGCTATGGCCCGGGGAATCAAGCGCTACCTGGAAGGAAGCCGCTATGAGGCTGTCATTGACGTTAAAACGGGCCGTAATGTGGGACACACGGTTCCTCAAAAGCTTACAGGAAAAGAAGATGTAACCCTTTCCCTTCGTGTACGGGGCCCTCAGAAAAATGCCAAAATTACGGTTCGCCAAGGGAATCATGTTGTTGCCCAAAAGCTTGTAAAAAATGCCCTGCCGGCAAATATGATTGAACTGCCCATTAAGAGTAACCAGATTATTGGAACAGCGTCCTTGGAGGTGAGCGTTGATGAATAAGGAGTTAACCTGTATTGTCTGCCCCAATGGCTGTGACCTGCATATCGCCTATGAAAAAAGCGCAGAAACCATTGAGGTCCTTTCCGTTGAGGGGGCGCTATGTAAGCGGGGGGAAACCTATGCTCGGCAGGAGCTCATTGCCCCCAAACGCAGTATTGCTAGCTCTGTCCTTGTTGAAGGTGGAGAATTGCCGCTCGTGAGTGTAAGAACTAAAGGCGTGATTCCTAAAAACATGATTTTCCCCGTGATGAAAGAAATCCGGAAGACGGTGGTGAAGGCTCCTGTCGAAGAAGGAAGTGTGCTTATTCCAGATGTACTGGGGCTTGGCATTGACGTGATTGCAACTAAGCGGGTGGAAAAGAAGCAAGGATAACAAATGGCCCTCTCCTACAGAAATGCAGGAGAGAGCCATTTTTAGTAGAATCAGATGATCTTCGTCAAAAGGTTGCCTTCATCGTCAAATTCCATATATTCAGGCGTATCTAGGGCTTCCAGTCCTTCATATTTGCCTTCTGCGACATCAGCATAATAGGCTTCGGAAAGCATGATGGTTCCGATATGGAGACTGTTGGGAATCCGGATGACACGGGCATGTACCTTATCAACCCCATTTAACGTGCGGATGCAGAACTGGATGCTTTCCTTGTCCGTTGCCATGATGATAGGAAGCTCTGCCGAACGGATGACCGTGTTGGTAATGGTGTTGGGATACATCATCTGCAGGTCAATCTTGTCAAAGAGGCGCTTAGATATACAGCTTGCGAGGCCCGTCCCGAGGGCGTTGCCATGAGAAGCTTCCGTTAGATCAAGAAAACATGTCCGCTGCACGTTGACGCCGCCATGGGCATAAGGCGTGGAGAAGGTTCCTGTAATGTTGGGGTCAACGCCGGTGCCGCTGTAATTCTTCCCAATCTCGTCGACGATGAGTACATCGCATTCACCAACGATGAGACGGGGCATATTGCCAAAGGCTTCTTTAAGAAGCCCCGGTTCCTCCGTTAGGATGTCATCCCGATGAACCGCTGCAATTCTAGCTGTTTCGTCGTAAGCATTTTCAATGGTACAGACGCCCATGAGAATGGGGGCTTTATCGAGAATGACTTTGGCGTTTGCTGGAAGATTCTTGGCAATGACGCCCATGCCGTCGCTGTGGACGCTTTCGGCGCCTTCCTGTTTGCCGAGGCCAACAACCATCATCTTGCAGAACCCGCTTTCATAGGGGCCGCGAAAGGCATTGTGGGGCTTTACGCGGCAGGAGACGATGATGCCGTCGGAATGATAGGCAATCTTGTCTAGGTAAACAGGTTTTCCCAGCTCGCTTGTTCCCAAAAGGACGGTTTCCATGGAGGAGCGGATAGGGCAACCCATGCTTTCTTCCGTAATGTTGTAGCCTTCAAGGATCTGGAGCTGTCCTTCTGCTGTCGCCCCGCCGTGGCTTCCCATGGCAGGAACGATAAAGGGATGAGCCCCCTTTTTCTTTACGAAATCAACAATAGCTTTAGTGATGACGTCGACATTGGCAATGCCGCGGCTGCCTGCCGTGATGGCAATGTTCATACCTGGTTTGATGAGTGAAGCTACACGTTCGCCTTCCATGGCTTGCCAAACGGCAGCGGGGATATCTTCCCGTTTGATGAGAGGCCGGGGAAAGCTTTGCTTTGCCCGGAACATCTTTGGGATAGGCACGCCTTCAAGCAGTTTTGAAACAACACCGCCTCTAACAATTTCCATTATTTTTCCTCCTTGTGTTTCCTGCACGTAAGGTAAATCCGGTAGCGGACACAAAATGGTCCAGTTCTTTTTCAAAATAAGTTAGCAGTTCCTTACGGACGGGATCGAGATCCCGATGGGTTACCTTATACGTCACGCGGCGCGGTGGCGGCGTAGTCAGTTCGTAGAGAAATAGGCCTAAGCGATCCAAGATTCCAGAGTCCTTGAGATAGAGGGCAAAGGCTTCTGGAATAATGCTCCACGTTTCTTTTCCCAAAAGGGAAAGCAGGGCTTGGGATGTGTCCACCGTGGCAAGGGGACTTGCCGATGAACCGAAAACTTCTTGATGCCAGGGCTCAAAATCTGGTGACCAGTCAGCAAGCAGCTCTTGACCAGGTGGGAGAGTGGTTGGATCAATAGGCTGGGGATGATTTCCAAAATCTCCAACAACATAGTGTTCTTCGGAAAAAAGGGGATCTGTTACAAGAAGGGGACTGCGCCGCTTCCTTACGACCAGAGCCACGTCAAGTTGATGGGCTTCCAGGGAATCATAGAGTTTAAAGGATGGGCTTGTTGTGTAAAAGAGGTGGAGCGGGGAAGAGCCCCCTTTGTCATTGAGCAGTCTTTTGTAAAACGGGCTCATGACCATGCTGATGGATTCTATACTGCCGATACGCAGCATCTGGGACCGTCTTCCTAGGTGAAACCCCTTGATGGAACGGGATAGGTGCATCCAATCCTCGGCAAGAGGGATAAACTCCAACCCTGCTTCAGTAAGGTGAAAATTCCGTTTCCCTCGGCTGCGGCAAACGAGGATATTTCCCAATTCTTCTTCTAGCTGATGGAGACGATGACTCAACGTGGATTGGGAAATGGTGAGCTTTTCGGCAGCCGTGGAAAAACTGTTGCATTGGGCAAGCGTCAAAAAAGTACGAATCAAATCAGTATCCATGGCACCTCCTGGAAATTAATTTTAAAGATAATATATCATGATATTATCTAAAATTCAAATTAAATATATTGGATTGTGAGGCAAGAAGGATTGATGTAATCGATGCATTGCAAAAATCTCTCTATGATGAAACAAAAGCCTGGCAGCTCCTGATAGGTTGGAGTGCACAGGCTTTTGTTTACTTATTGGAAGTCAGCTTGACAATAGACGCAGCGACCATCTTTAAATGTCATTTGAGGTACAAGAACATGATGGCCAATGAAGGTATGACCATTGCAATCTTCATAGGGGACTTGTTTTCTTTTATCTTTAAAAATTACAAGATCTGCAGGCGTACCGACCTTCAGCGTTCCTAATTCAGGATGGCCAATGAGATGTGCTGGTTTCTTTGTTGCTGTTAAGAGCACACTTTCTAAACTCATCCCGAAATCTACATATTTTGAGAGAATGCGGGGAAGGGAATGAAGGGGTTGAAGAAACCAACTGGATGCATTGTTATCGGAACTGATGATGTCTGGCACAAATCCTTCTTGGACTGCGTTTTGAGCCACGACGAGATCGAAATTGCTTCTTCCATTACAGGCATCGAAGAGGACACCGCGCCGGCGTGCTTCCCATAAGCCTTTGAGAACATGGCCATCTTTGTCTAGACAGGTATGTTTACCCTTTCCGTGGAAAATATGGCAGATGACATCGCCAGGACGGAGATACGATGCAAGTTCGTCAAGGGGAATGGGAGAATCGGTGACGTGAACCACAACACGGGTACCAATGCGATCCGCAATTTCAATGGTCTTTTTTAAGGAAATACGAGCCATTCCTGCAGAGAGAATATTTTTTGACAGTCTTGTTTTCAGTCCAACAAGGTTATGACCATACCTCTTGAATAGTGACATAATCTTTTCTTCATCAAAATATTTGGGGTCTAGATTCTCTGGATATCGGTTATTGGATTGACCACCGGAGGCGACGAGCAGACAGTTAAGAATCCGTACGTCAGACATCGATATAATGGTCTTGTAGTAAAGTTCATAGCCACCCGCACCTGTTGTGCCTGCATCCACTGCTGTTGTAATACCAGTGCAGAATGAAGTCGCGTCTGGATTCACACCATTTTCACTGCCGCCTTCGTAGTAGTGGGTGTGATAATCAATGAGACCTGGCGTAATGAGACAATCTTTGGCATCGATGATACGATAGTTTTTCGATTTGTGAGGGAGTGGCGTCTCCGCAATCTTTCCACCTATGATAGCAAGATTGGAATGAATCCAAGTGCCTGTTTCTGTATCCAAGAAAGTTCCATTCTTGATGAGAAAATTCATAAAGTACATCCTTTCTAAAAGCCTTGATGGCAGGCATCAAGGCTTTTGTAAATTACTGCTTTTTGGTTTGTGCAATTGCGTCCATGAGTTGGTCAACAATTTCATTACCTACATCGCGCCGGACCATTTGCTGTACGACTTTGCCTTTTTGGCGAATTTCTTCTACGACAGAGGGATCCAGCGTAATAATCTGATCACCTGCGTCAATGCAGATCTGTTTGTATTCTTTGATGCTGGCATCCGCTTTGGTATTGCCATACGCAGTAGCGGCCGCAGCGCATTCGTCGACAAGCTGACGGACATTTTCAGGCAGAGAGTTATAAACATCCTTGTTCATGAAGAAGGTGATGATGTGCCCGATATGATTGGTTTCGATTACATATTTCTGCACTTCCTGAACATTGTTTCCTACAATGTTCATATAAGGGTTTTCCTGTCCGTCAATGGTTCCTTGCTGCAGTCCCATGAATACTTCTGTGAACTGCATCGGTGTTGCTGCTGCACCTAGGGCATCCCAATAAGCAAGATGGTAAGGATTGGTCATAACGCGGATTTTTTGCCCTTTCAGATCATCCAGTTTTCTTACGATCTTGTTTGTTGTGAGTTGACGGAATCCAGCATCAGAGTAACCAAGCATTTGGATGCCGCCCGCATTGCAATACTGGTTCATGATGTTAGGAAAATTCCCGTTGAGGACGGCTCTCATTTGTTTTACATCATCAAATAGGTTTGGCATGTCAAAGACGGCATATTGGGGGATAAAATCAACAAGGTCTGTTGTCATTCCTGTCCCGATGTCTATTGAACCACTGACCACAGCTTCCGTAAATTCCGTTGTGTTGCCCAGCTGACCGCTTGGATAGATATCAACCGTGATCTTACCGCCGGATTTTTGGTGAATTAAATACGCAAATTCAGAGACCATCTTATAGTTGATAGATGAGTCAGCAACAGTCATGGCGGCTCTCCAATGGTATTCTGCAGGAATCGACGCAGGGTCCAAGGCTTTGATGTTTTTTCCATAAAAATCGGCATCAGCATCCAAAGCAGGTGTTGTCGTTGCTGCAACTTTTGCAGTATCTTTGGAGAGGGCACTGACAAGCCCCATAGAAATCCCTGGAACAGCGGTAATCAGACCTAGGGAAATCAGGAATGTAACGAGGAAGGGAACGACGGAACGGGCAAGTCTCAGCATAGGAATTTTTGTCATGCCGGATGCAACAAAAAGATTGATTCCCATGGGAGGAGTAACCATACCAATAGCTAGGTTGCAGGTCATGATGATCCCAAAATGAATCGGGTCAACACCTAAGGCCGTAGCGACTGGAACCATGATTGGAGTTAAAATCATGATATTTGGAATGTTGTCGATGAACATGCCGCATACAAGCATGACAAGGTTCATGATGAGAAGGACTGCATACTTATTGTCCGAAAGGGCAAGAACCCCTTGGCTGATGGTCTGAGGATAACGGAGCAGCGTCAATACCTTTGCAAAAGCGGCTGCTGCAGCGATGACGAAAAGAATATTGACGTATGTCTTGGCACCTTCCATAAAAACATGTCCAAGGTCCTTGATAGAAAGTGTTCGATAGACACAGATGCACACAAAAAGACCGTAGAAAACGCTGATTACAGCAGCCTCAGTAGGACTGCAGATGCCTGTATAAATCGTTCCCAAAATGATGACCGGTGTCATAAGAGCAAAGAAGCTGTCTTTAAAGAGCTTCCATAATCCGTCTTTGTGGAGCTTGGCATAGCTTTCCTGAAGTTTTTGTTTATCTTCACCATGCTTCTTGCAGTAAATGTAGCAATAAACCATGAGGGCAACGCCAATGAGGATGCCCGGAATGATTCCGGCAATGAAGAGTTTTGAGGGAGAACAGTTGGCGATGGAAGCGTAGACAATGTAAGATATGGACGGTGGAATGATGACTCCAAGTCCACCTGCAACTGTCACAATTGAAGTTGCAAAGATCTTGTCGTATCCTTTGGCTACGAGAAATGGAATTGTCATGGATCCTACAGCAGAAACTGTAGCTGGGGAGGATCCGGAAATAGCCGCATAGAACATACAGGTAACGACGACAGCGCAGGGAAATCCTGCCGTTTTATTGCCGATAAAATAACCAAAGAAATTGAAGAGTTTCTTCGAAATACCGCCCCTTGCCATAATCATACCGGAGACCATGAACATAGGCACGGCTAGAAGGGTGAAGCTGTTTAGCCCCGAAAACATGGCACGGGCAACATCACTTACACCAAAGGAAAAGGCTTGATTTGCTAAATGGGGCAACATAGAGAGAAAGGAAAAAACGCCTCCAATGGGAAGTGCCGCGATGATAAGCACGAATAGAACTAGAAAGAAAATCCCGATACCCATTAGTTCATCTCCTCCTTCTCATTTTCCATATCGTTTCCGTTGTCTGCTTCTGTTTGCGCTTTTCCTGTAAAGAGACGATATAGAAGCTGAAGGTAACGAACCATTCCAAGTGCAAGGCCTAAGGCCATGAAACGGTACAGCGAAGCGACTGGAATCCGGAGTGCAGGACTGGCCTGATGAATCAAATCAGCTTTTCCTATCAGTTCAATGGTTCCTTGAAAAAGAAACCAAATAATCCCCATCATGACAAGGGTGATGAGAATTTCAATATACTTTTGAATTGATTCAGGGAGCAGTCTTGTAAAGGTATCTACCTTTAGACTGACCCCTCTCCGAATGGCGCAAGGTAGGCAGAAGAATGCTGACAGTGCAAGCAGGTAGCAACATACCTCATCTGACCAAGTCAAGGCATGGTGGAATCCATAGCGCATGACAACATTTGCAAAGGACAGTACGCACATGACAGCGAGCATGATTGCCAAAATCAGGAGCTCGAAATTTCGGTCAAGCCAGTGTAATACTTTCATGATAAAACCCCTTTCTTTACCTTTTCCTAGGGAGATGAAATAAAAAAATATTCCGATAACTCTTGCGATTCATTTTACTGGCTTGACGAAATGAAATGAAGGTGATAATAATTTATTTTATAAGTAGAAAAACTACTATTAAGGAGGATCCTCCATGGATATTAAGATGCTGGATTACGTCGTCATGATTGCCAAGTGTGAGAGCATTTCCAAAGCCGCTGAGAAACTTTATTTAACGCAGTCCGGTCTCAACCAGCAATTACTGAAGCTGGAACGCAATCTTGGAATCAAGCTCTTTGAGCGGGATCATCATCATTTTCGGATTACTGATGCAGGAAAAATTTATGTGCGCAATGCAATGGAAATCCTCCGAATACAGCGTAATACCCTTATGCAGCTAAGTGATCTCAAGAATAATATCCATGCTGAAATTTCCATAGGTCTTACCCATGAACATGGAATTGATCTTTTTACGGCTGTCTATCCTATTTTTCGTCATCATTACCCTTATCTTCGATGCAAATTGGCAGAACATATTGTACGTGATCAATATCAGCTCATCGAAGAGGGGGAACTTGATATTGGGATTGTCTTGACCAATATTAACACTGCAAAATGTTTTCCAGATTTGGTCTTTCATGAAGTTTATCAGGAAGATTTGCTATTGGGGATTCCAATGACCCATCCTATGGCTAAAAATGCCGTACCTATTGGAACCGCCCAGCCGCTCCGAGTCACCGATATCCATCTATTTAAAGATGAGCCATTTTCTCTTATTTTTGAGGATTCTACCATGCGCAAGGAAGTTATTGATCCTATGTTTGAGGAAAATCAACTGCATCCTATCATTATGCTTGAAACGGCAATCAATACAGCACTCACACAAATTGTGGGTAAGGGGCTTTCCTGTACAATCCTCCCGCATTCTCGTGTCTTATCTAGTCCATATCGCGATGATTGTGCATGGTTTCGCCTGCTTGATAATCCCGTGTGGAGTGTCTCTATCGTCCACAGGAAAGACTATAAACTCAGCAAATCAATATATGATCTTATCCGTTTGATGGATCAGTATGGTCAAAAATTAGAAAAGATATTTTTAACTGAAAGTCCTGGCTATCTAAAATAATGCATATTAAAAGACCTTTCGAGAATGGCAGATCAAACTCGAAAGGTCTTTTCCATATCTATGTGAGGGTAGATATGGGTGAGGGATTGCCTCATATCCCTAAAATAGCAGATTTTTCGGTAAAATGCAAATAATTTCAACTATAAGCATCTTTCTGAATTTTATTAGTAAAACAATGTAGATGAATAATATAAATATAATTTTACTGCCGAAAGGATGAACCAAAAGAACGTATGAAAATCATTCAATAAGTTTTTCTTAGAGAAAAACTAACTATTTAGAATTTGTGTTAATGGTATGCATGGAATAAAATTGAAATAACAGAAAATTACATCTTATCCGAATAGGATTGCAACAGATGTAATACGAGGTGAATTGAGCGGTGATTGCCTTCTTTCATGATGAACTTTGCATTTTCTGAAATCATGGAAGAGTGGAAACCTTCAAAAAGTAATAATCTAAAGTAATGATCTTTGGAAGAATCTTCAAGCAGGTGTTGATTCTTCTGCAGGGCAGAAGAAATCTCATAAGATTCCGGACTTCCTCTATCGTGGAAGGAAGACGGGCAATAAAGAAAAGGAGTGTTGAAGTTATGGGTAAATTAGGAAAACGGATCATGGCATGTCTTAGCGCCAGTCTCGTTGTCATGTCCTTAGCTGGCTGCAGTGTCGGCGGCGGTGGTAATGGTGGGGATAAGAAATCAGTTGCAGGCAGCCTCAAAGGGAAAAACGTCCGGGTTGTCATCGGCTCCACTTCGACTTCTGGTGACTCTTACATGATGGCAGATCTCGTTACGCGCTATCTTTCCAAGAAGATGGGGTTCAAGGGTAAGGTTGACGCCATCGGGAACTCTGCAGCACTTGACACCATTTCCAAGGCCAAGGGCGATGGTACGACGGTCATGATGTTCCACGATATGACTTTCTTGAGCGTACTCTTTGGCTCTGTTGATAAGAAATATGCCCTGGAAAACCTGACGGTTGGTCCTCGTATCGGTCAGAACCCTGGCGGTTGCTTTGGTGCTGCTAAGGATGCTCCGTACAAGTCACTTTCTGAAGTGACAAAATACTTGAAAGCAAACCCAGATAAGACGGTTTCATTTAACATTGAATCGGGCGCAACGAGCCATCTTGCTTTCGTTGCTTACTACCTTGATGTAAAGCGTAAGGAAGGCGATGCTGTTGCAAGCCGTATCAAAGCAATTGTTGGCGGCACGACGGCTGATAAGCTGCAACGCCTCTGGGACCGCAATGCTGACGTTATCTACGGTGATACCTCTGCTTTCGAACAGTATACCAAAGATGGTGTCGATGCTAAACTTGCAATGAACATGTTTGATTCCTGTGGCAAGGTGAACGGTCTTAAAATTAACTCCATGGCTGAAGACGGAATTGAATTTGAAGGCAAACCCTTCGACTTTGCAAAAGATTTTGCCATGTACTTCCCGAAGAACATGGATGAAAAGGTTCTCAAAGAATATGAAGCGGCTATGGTTGAAATCGTAAAGGATCCGCAGTTCCAGAAAGACATGGCTGCCCTTTACTACAACACGTTGAAACCTGAAGAAGTAACTCTTCAGGCTTCCAAGGACTTCATCTATGGTAAACGTAAGATGTGTGAATCCTTGATTAAACAAGCTCCGGCTCTGGATACGCTGACCAGCCACTGAGAACGGTCCTTCATCTAAGTGAAATCAAATGGCGCTTCCCGATGCGAAATGAAATAGAGGTCCTCGGGAAGCGTTTTTTATGAAAAGAAAGAGGGGAAGAAAATATGATTAGTGTGGTTTATTCCACAGAGCACTTGCTGATGCCGAAAATCATCGGTACATTGCTCGTTATCATGCTTGCTGTCATAGTCCTTGTAGAAGGTCGGGAACGCAAGGCAGCAACCGGAAAATTCTTTGGCAGCTTTGGCCCGTTCTTCCGTGAAAATGCGGATTTCAAGAAACTTTTCGGCACGCTGCTCCTATTCATTGGCTACATTTTTGTTGTTGAAGAGGTTGGCTTTACGGTTACCAGCATTATTTTTGTATTCCTCTTCAATGTACTTTATACAGGTTGGAGTAAAAAGGCACTTCGAACGAGTCTTATAATTTCCATCCTGGCACCTGTCATTGTCAGTCTAATTTTTGGTGTTGCTTTCAATATTACGCTTCCCAGCGGAATTTGCAGTATCACCTTCATTGATTACGGCATCACCATTTACTGAGAAAGGAGGATAGCCCATTATGATTACATTTACTTTTACTCACGTTTTGGTCTGTCTCCTTGGTGTTATCGGCGGGATCGTCTTTGGCGCCATTCCGGGCATGACAGCTACTATGGCTGTTGCTGTTTTTCTGCCTTTGACCTATGCCTATGATATTCAGACGGCTATGTTCCTGCTCTTGGGTCTTTATGTCGGCGGGATTTCAGGCGGTCTTGTTCCTGCTATCTTGATTAATATTCCTGGTACGCCATCTTCAATCACAACGACTTTCGATGGCTTTCCTATGGCAAAACGAGGCGAGAGTGAACGTGCCCTGAAGATTGGGATTCTCTCCAGCTTTATCGGAGGCATGATTTCCTTAGCCTGCCTAGCTCTTTTGACGCCAGTCCTCAGTGCCTTTGCCTTAAGTTTCAGTGCTGTTGAAAAGTTTCTCATTATTCTCTTTGCTCTTACAGTCATTGCTGCCCTTTCCAATGGACAGATGCTGCGGGGTATTTTTGCGGGATTCCTCGGCGTTTTCATCAGTCTTATGGGGATGTTCAGCGTTAACAATGCATACCGTATGGTTCCTGATTCCCTGATGACTTACATGCAAGACGGGTTCCAACTTCTGCCGGTCCTCATTGGGCTTTTTGCCATTGGCCAAATATTCGAAGAAGCAGAAGAAGGGATGACTTTTAATCTTAAACGTGTTGACGAAGGCGGAATTGAAGGAAAGAAATTTTCTCTCAGCGATTTCAAGGGACAAGGCGTCAATCTAATTCGTTCGGCTTTGATTGGGACTTTTGTTGGTGTCCTTCCTGGTGTTGGCGGATCTGCTGCATCCATTTTGTCCTATGCACAAGCAAAAAGTTTTTCTAAACACCCTGAACTGATGGGAACAGGTGTCCCTGAGGGTCTTGTTGCTTCGGAGACCTCTAATAATGGTCTTACGGGCGGCGCTCTCATTCCACTTCTGAGCTTGGGTATTCCTGGTGACTCGACGACGGCTGTCCTTATTTCTGCCTTCATGTTTCAGGGTATTCAAGTAGGTCCGCTCTTTATTGCCCAGAACCCAGATACATGGAACTGCATTCTTGTTGGGATGCTTCTTGCGAACATCATTATGTTCCTTTGTATGTTCTATCCCATCAAGTGGATCAGCAGACTTGTCTATATTCCCAAACAGCGCCTTTATCCGGTCATCATGATGATTTGCATTGTAGGTGCTTACGCTACGAAAAATGGCCGTATCTTTGATGTGTGGACGCTTCTGGGATTTGGTATTGTTGGCTATGTGTTTGGTAAGATCCACATTCCATCGTCTTGTTTCCTCATCGGCTTTATTCTGGGTAAGGATCTCGAAAACTACTTCATCCAGTCTATTAGTGCCTCAAAGGGAAGCCTTGCGGTGTTCTTCTCTCGGCCAATCGGTCTTTTCATCTGGGTTCTCATTGCCATTTCCATCTGGTATTCCTTCTATAACGCCAGAAAGCTGAAAAAGCAAAAAGCTGCCCAACAGTAACATTGCCCGTTCTTCAACTCCATATATGAAAGGTCATCTTCCACCCGGAAGGTGGCCTTTTATATCGCTTCTTATAAACATAAAAAAAACTGCCCTTAGCGGGCAGTTTTTTCATTTACAAGAAGTGACGCCAGATGCACAATCTTATCGAGCTCCGGCATGGGGTCAAAGGTAAGAAGTTTTTCTGAAGGCGCTGTGCGGACCGTAATCGGCATGGCAAAGAAACGGCCTCGCAGGAATACGTCCATCTGGTTCTTGCGGACACTGATGGCAATACGGCCTGGCGTGTAATCGGAAAGTTCTTTCAAGGCATCAAGGAAAGGTCCCGATAGGGTGGCTTTCCCCACTTTACCGTAGAGGGCAAAGTCTTTATTGAGACGAATGTCAGGCACTTTAAGATTGATGAGTTGAGGCTGTGCTTCAAAGAAGGCAAGACGCATCGGCGTAGGGAAGGAGTCCTTTTGGAGCAATCTAAAATCAAGATCCGTTTTCTTGGGGAGCGTCAAGTGGAACCAGGCCCCACTATTCATGTGGATTCGTTTCTTCCCTTTTTCTTTCAGCTTAAAAAAGCAGGGGAGGGTGGCATCGCAGACGGAAATGGGAACATCCTTATAGGTGCCGCTCATGCCTTGTGCAAAATAGGGCTTTGCTTTATCGTCAGAGAGTGTAATGAGCTCTGCCTCATGAATCGTTGCCGCCGTAATCTCACCGCCGCTTTGGGGAAGCGGTGCATCAGAATGCAGTTTCTTTGCCGTCGTAAGAAGCAGGTTTTCCCGCGTGACGGACGCAAGATAGTTTTTTTGTTTTTTGCGCAGGTAAAAAATTTGGTAAATGACGGCAGCTGCCAACAGGACGAGGGAAAGAACCCGATTGAAGAAGGTTGCCGCCGCTGCAATGGCAAGAATGGGAATGATGAGAAAGGACGCTTTCTTATAGGTTTTATACTCATTGATGAGGGCTTGGATGATTTCCTTAGGTTCTCTTTCTGTCATGATCTGGTTCCGTAAGGGGAACCACACCTCCTTTTACTGTAACGTCTTTCCTTTAAGTTTACCATGGATGGGACCGAGTCACCACAGTAAAACGGCCATTTTACCAATAAAAGAAAGGCGTGGTGGAAGGTGTTCCATCGCCCTGTTGGCTGATTACTTCTTTCTATTTCTCCATCCATGCGGCCTTCCCCTCTGTCACTACAATTTTTTGGGGCGTGATCACAAGGCTGCATTCCGGCCCGTCCAGGGCATAGGCTTCAAAGTAGACTTGTCCTGCGTCATCTTTCTTGCTAACAACAATGGAAAAGCCGTTCTTTTTAGCAAAGTGAAGGGCAATCTTTTTATCGTTCATCGTTTTTTCGTTCTTTTCTTTCGTCATTTTTTCGGTAACTATGGGGCTTTTTCCAGTAGGCTGCGGCCATGTCGATGAAGTCGCGGGCAGCGCGGCTTAAGGCCGTTCCTTTTTGGTAGCTTGCCGTCATGGACCAGCGCAGGGGTGTTTCAAAGGAAAAATAGCGGATGCCTTTGGTGAAGTGACGGGCTGTCGATTCGGCGACGATGCCGCAGGAAATGCCGGCCCTGACCATTTCGAGGATGGTGGAGGGGTTCTGCGTTTCAAATAGGACATGGGGCGCAATTCCGCTTTCCCGGAAGGCGGCGTCGATAGAGGGACGCATGGTTGTTTCCTTTCGTAGAAGGATAAAAGGATAATCTGCCAGTTCGGATAGGGGAAGCCGGGGATACACGCTTTCTTTTGGCTTCAGGATGCCTGCAACTTCAAGAAAAGCGGGTACGGCAAGCAGGATTTCCTCTTCAAAAAGGGTCTCGTAAGCATCCTGGGTTTCTTGATCTGGAAAGAGGGTCATAAAGCCAAAATCGATGTCTCCACGGGCAATGAGGGGCTGCATGCGGTAAATATTGAGTTCATAAGGGACGACGGCCATGAGGGGATATTTTTTGTGAAAGCGCGGATAGACGTGGACGAACATGTCGGGACCGCGGACCGGAGTCATGCCAATGGAAAGGGTCCCTTTATAGCTGCCCGTAAGGTCGCTGATTTCGGCATAGGTCCTGCTTTTGGTGCGGAGGATCTCCCGCGCGCCTTTAAGATAGATTTCGCCAGCCCGGGTGGGAATCATTTCCGTTTTGGCGCGGCGAAAGAGGGGTATCCCGAGCTCCCGCTCTAGCTTGAGGAGCTGCTGATTCAGGGCGGACTGGGTGAGATAAAGCTTTTCCGCCGCCTTGGTGATGCTTTTTTCCTCGGCAATCTTGATAATATGTTCAATAAGATGAGTATCCATGGCGCTTCTCCCTAGACTTGATGCTGTCATTATACTACAGTGCTTTTTTCAAGGCAAAAAAGAGGCCTTCCCCCTGAATGTAAGGGAGAAGACCTCCGAAAGATTTCTTGTAAGGAAGTAGTCAGAACTTCCAATTGAATCCAGCTCGCAGGCTGTAGGTGCGATGAAAGTCATGACCAACGTAGCGTTCCATATCAAAGTACATGGACTGTTTATCTCCGGTCTTGACGCTGTAGCCAAGGCCGATAACGCCCCAGGTTCCTTTTTGATCATTTGTTGTGATATAGCGGTCGGTGCCATATGCCGCTGTTACATCATCTCCATCGAGGAATTCGTGGAGCAGGGACGCCTTGAAATAGCATTTGCTGTCAAGTTTCGGGTCAAGGTGCTTTACGAGGTCAAAGCCGAGGCGCCCCACGAGGCTCCAGCTGTGGTCCGCGGAGAGGGAAATCCCTTGGGAATCCACGGTATCAACCCCTCCGAGGTAAGAAACCTGGACCTGGGCTTGCGGAACGACGCTCCAGTCTTTTGAGAGCTTGTTGACCCGCCCGTATTCGGTAGAAAGATTGACTGAATGTCTGGTGTAATCGGCTGCATAGCCTGTGCCTGTTATTGCATCAGTGACACTGTAGTCTTCCTTGCCATAATGGTATTTGAGATAGCTGTCCCAGTAACTGTAGGTGCCTTTTTTCCAGTCGGCTTTCCTGGTGAGCTCTGTCGGGGTGTACACATGGGTATCATAAACGCTGATGGCGGTATCACGAAGCCCTAGGTTTCCGCTGGTTCCTTCAAAGTGACCTTCATTTTTGGTGTAGGCCACAGAGGTACTCAAACGATGCTTATGAGGCTCCTGGTTCCGTAAGACTGTTGTATAGCCAAGTTCATAGGTGTTGCCGTCAAGTTCGCCCGTCCCATCAATGCCAAGATTGCGGTAACGGAAACGAATCCAAGCCCCTTCGTGAGCGTCCGGCGTGAAGTACTGCGTGTGACCGCTTCGATTGGTAAAGGTATCCAGGTCGGTGAGGTAGCGCCAAGAAAGATCTGCTAGACGGGAGGGTGTCTTTGCGCCTTCATTGTGCTCGCGGCTCTTGACGACATAGATATTGACGGCGCTGTCCCCATTATAGAGGGCTTCCACATTTTCCGTACCGGGTTTTGCGAAATTTAGAGGACCGACTTCCTGAGAAACAGAGTAGGTCGAACCGCCGTTTCGGTCGTTATTGTAGGCAGCCGTATTCAAGGCGTCGGACGAAAGGGAACGGTATTCCGTCTTGTAGAGGTTGTTATAAATGCCGGAAGAAAGGGCGGCGACGAGTGTGCCGCTGCCAAAACCAAAGCCCGGATTCTTTACTGTTGCAAAACGAACGGCGTCACCCGGTTCCATCTCCTTATCCAAGGTGCTGATGTTTTTAATGGCGAGGGTCTGTTTATCACTGGTTCCGTTCTCGACGTAGAGCATATCGCTTTGACTGCCGTCATCGGCATCAAGGTCCATGGCAAAGGTGTGACTCCCCGAAAGGGTTCCGATTTCAAGGGAATCTCCACCGCTTTGATACTGCACGACCCCGCCGTCGCCCGAAAGGGTCGTTACGGCAGAAGCCTCCGTCATGTTCCATGTACTGCCGGCGTCAAGGGTGAGATCAATGGCTCCTATTCCCGGCAGGGGAGGATGAATGATATCTTCTCCTGAAAGGAGGCTTTCTTCTGACATGGAGGCCGCCATGATGCGCTCATTTAGAAGCCCCGTATCGGCTTGCCCCGTAAAAAGGGAGCCGTCACTGAGCGTAAGGGAAATTGTCCCGCCCGGAAGGGCTGCCTCAGGGTCCGTCGGGAAAATCCGTGTTATATTTCCAAAGTCGCTGCCAACGGAGGCATCCTCTCCATAGGCATACAAGTTGCCCGTAAGGGTGAGGGTTGCACCATCTGTGGGTGCCATCGTGATGGTGCCCTTGTCGTAGGCGAGAAGATGGCCCTCTACAGAGCTCCCTTTTCCGTAGGTTACAGAAAGGGTGCTCCCATCGCTTGATTTAGCTGATTCGGAGGCCGTCTCATTTTCTGCGACAAACAAATTTTCACTAGACGAAGGAAATCCGCCCGTGGAATCATCTCCAGTTCCGTCCCATCCGGGAACTGACTGACCGGAGCCACTGGCATCTCCTTCCTGAAAGGGATCGGGCACACCTGGGTCTACATTGGACGTATCCACGGCATGGGCTGCCAGGAAGGCAATACTACTTTTTACGGAAAGGGAGGCATTCTTGATTTCTGTCTGACTGCCCGTAAGGGACGCCGCCGCAATAGGACGCGCCACCACGGCCTCAAATTCCTCACCTGTGGCATCATCTGTCATCTTAGCCATGATAGGCTCTGTGCCCGTCGCAATTGTAAGGGTGCCGCCCTGAGCATCAACGCTTGTTTGGGACGCGTTCCGCGTCATGATGCCATAGAGAGGGGCTGTAATTTTTGTGCTTCCCGTGAGGGTCAGCTTGGCGTCCGTGCTCAGCTGGGCCCCTGTGCTATTTTCAGCGGAGATGACGTTGGTCCCTTTTGCGGATAGACTGGCTTCCATGCCATTCCATAGGTTGACAGCCGTCTGTTTCGCATCAATGATATTGTCGCCCTCTGCTTTAAGAATGACTTTCCCGGCAAGGTAAGATGTGATAGGGCTGCCTTCCGCCGTCACATCGATGCTGCTATAGCCACTCCCGCGGATGCCATAGGTAGCTCCGGTGACTTGGTTATTGCCACCAGCTGTGAGGGTGACGGTCCCAAAGGCCGGGCCGGCTTCTCCCCCACTTGCTATTGTCCCGACACTGATGCCGCTGCTGTAGGCATCGTTTGAATTGACAGAAATGAGATTGTCTTTTCCTGCCGAAAGCGTTACATCAGCACCGAGGAGGGTCTGGATGCCTGAAATACCGTAGGGGTTTTGATTCTGCAGAGCATTGCCTGCCGTGGCTGTGATTGTGTTGCTGCCATTTGTTGTAAGGGTAATCTGGGTGCGTTCATCCGTATTGATTCCACTGGGTGGCATATCCGGATTGGTTGGGTCATAAGGAAGTTCGCTTTCCCAAAAGCCATCAGAATCATCGCTCGCATCGGGAAAAAATCCTGTATCGTTATTGTCGCTGGGTCCACTCGCATAAAGGCCATGGTTGAATCCTTGCAGGGTAATCCCTTTTTCTCCTTCCAGAGTCACGTTTCCCCCTTCCGCGTAAAGGCCGGCTGCTTGGAGAGGGGTGAAAAACCAATTAGAATCATCGATGAGCTGAGTGTTGGTGGTGGAAGAAAGGGTCAGTTCCTGGGCTTTCATGGTGAGCGTCTTGCCGCTTGGCACATAAATCCCAGCCCGCGGACCCTTAACAGCAAAGCTTCCGTCCGCATTTGTAATGGTCACTTGCTCCGAGCTATCGTTATCCCATGTGTTCCCGCTCCCCATGGAAAGAGTCGATTCGCTGGAAGCATTTTCGAAGACTGTATCTTCCGCATAGGTCATTTCTGAATCAGATCCTATGGTAAGCACTTCAGCTGATGCTGCCGGTGATAACGATAGCACATAGAGCAGCACGCCTAGCGCACTTGCTGCAGATCGAAAAGAACCGCGATGTTTCATGTTACTTCCTCTCTTTTCTATTTAATAATGTGAATATTTGATGAAATCGTATATGCCGTTCATTATACCACAGATAAATGAAAAAATAATTTAAAAGATAATTATTATTGAATGTAAATAAAATAATGAGTATTTACCATAAAATGAGGATTAAAATGAAACATTGGGACGGATCCCTGTTAAACAATGGCACTTCGAATCACGGCTCCACGGACGCCAAGAGCCTCCAGAAGGGATGCCCTTGGATCGGGCCAGGAAAGGCCTCCCAAGACATAGATAGGCAGGGGGGAAGAGTGTATGAAGTTGGGGAGAGGCGTTAATCCGAGGGGAAGATTGTTGGGTTTGCAGGAGGTCGGAAAGAGGGGGCTTACAATCAAGTAGGAGGCTCCTGATTGAAGGGCTGTTTCAACTTCACTTAGAAAGTGTATGGAAATTCCCACGCCGTGGGGATAGGGCAGCTTCGTTTTGCCCTTTTCCAATAGGCATCCTGCTTCTTGAGGATGCATCTTTGACCATGCAGTCCAACTGCGTAAGGGCATATGAACTCCAGCAATTGCATCATCAAGGGCCAGATCCGGATGATTATGCGCAAGGAGCGGAAGCTTCCAGGCTTTGCAGAGATGAGCCGTTTCCTTAAATAGGTCCTCGTACGCCTCTTTTGATAGATCTTTTTCGCGAAGGATGAGGGCCGACGGGAATGGTGAAAGGTCAGGGATGCGTTTTTTTAGATAAGGAATCAAGGGCTCGGGATAAATCGTGCGGTCCGTCACAAGGACGTAGGGAAAGGACGCGTTCATAGGAAAATTGCGTCCGCCATGACGGGCTGCATCCCTTCTGATACAAGGTCGTTAAAGACGGCGTCTACGGAGCGGTGGTCGGCAATCTCAAACTGGTCGTCCCCTTCTTCTTTTTGGTGGCTGTGGGCACCAATGCCCGTGCTCACGCCGGCGGAAATCTTTGTGGCCGCAATCTGCATGAGGTGATCCCTGACGCGGGGCACTTCACGCGTTGAGACCGTGAGGGCCGAACTCGGCATCAAGAGACGGTAGGCACAGCAAATCTGGAGGAGTTCCGCTTCGCCGACGCCCATGGGGTAAATGGTCGTATTGCCCTTGATGGGGCGCAGGCGAGGGCAGGAAAAGGCGATTTCCGCATGGGGATACTTGCGCTGAAGGAGGTAGCCATGAAGGCCTGTAGCAAAGGCGTCGCGGCGAAAGTCTGAAAGACCCAGGAGCGCGCCGAGACCAACGCCGCGCATGCCGCCTAAAAGGGCCCGTTCCTGCGTATAGAAGCGGTAGGGGAAGACCCGTTTATTGCCCGCAAGGTGCAGCTTGCCATAAAGGTCATGGTCGTAGGTTTCCTGGAAAACGGTCACAAAGTCGCAGCCGCATTGGTGCAGGTATTCATAGTCTTTTTGGTTCACGGGATAGATTTCAAGACCGACAACGCGGAAGTAGCGGCGTGCCATCTTGCACGCTTCTCCAATATAGGAAACGGGGGACATGTGGCTGCTTTCGCCTGTGAGCATGAGGATTTCCTCAAGACCTGTGGCGGCAATGGCCTTCATTTCTTCTTCCATCTGGGCAAGGTCAAGACGGGCCCGGTGAATCTTGTTGTGGCAGTTGAAGCCGCAGTAGATGCAGTAATTTTCGCAGTAGTTTGCTAGATATAGGGGCGTAAAAAGAGCAACACTATTGCCGAAATAGCGGTCCCTAACGGCTTTGGCCTTTTGCGCCATGGCTTCAAGGTAGGGCCTTGCCGCAGGCGAGAGGAGGGCTCCGAAATCATGGGGCGAAAGGACGTCCTTTCTAAGGGCCGCTTTGACGTCACTTGCCGAGTAGGTCTGCTCTTCAAATTCTTTCATGAGGCGCTCCACATCTTCCAGCATGGTGGATGGCAGCTGGTCCATGCCGGGCTCGTAGGTCATGGGGTCCTTGATAGAGGAGGCAAGGGTCTTTTTGGCTTCTTCCGTCACAATGGTGGGGTTGATCTTTTCTTCTGTCATGGTCATCGCCTCCTAGTCTTCGTCCCGCAAAAATCCCGTCAAGGGACTCGAGGGGTCGGCCCCTTTTTGAAGGACGCGGCCAAGCCCCGCAAGATAGGCTGTGCGGCCCGCTTCAATGGCAAGGCGGAAGGCTTCTGCCATTTGGACGAGGTTTCCGCTTGTGGCAATGGCCGTATTGGCCATGATGGCTGTTACGCCCATTTCCATGGCGGCGCAGGCTTCGGACGGCTTTCCGATGCCGGCATCAACGATGATGGGAAGGTCAATTTCATCAAGCAGGATGTTAATCCATTCCTTATTGACAAGGCCTTTATTGGACCCAATGGGGGCGGCAAGGGGCATGATGCAGCTTGCGCCGGCATCTTTCATGGCGCGGGCCGCTGTAAGGTCCGGGAACATATAGGGCATGACGACAAAACCCTCCTTTGCAAGAGTCTCCGTGGCCTTGATGGTTTCTGCGTTGTCAGGAAGGAGGTAACGCGAATCCTTCATGATCTCGATCTTGATAAAGGGCGTATGGCAGATTTCTCGGGAAAGACGGGCGATGCGTACGGCTTCGTCAGCGTTTCGGGCACCTGATGTGTTGGGAAGGACTGTCACCGATTTGGAAATATAGTCCATGATGTTTGCCTTGCCGCCTGTATTGACGCGGCGCAGGGCAAGGGTCACCATTTCCGCACCGGCCCCTTTGATGGCCGCTTCGATAAGGGGCAGGGAAAATTTCCCCGACCCTAGAATAAAGCGGGACGAAAAGGTGTGTCCATCCAAGGTCCAAGTATCGTTTTCTTTCATGCTAAATTCCTCCGTATTCTTTTAAAAGGTGCGGCGCTTAATAGGCGCCGTTTTTTCCAAGCAGTAGCCACGTGACGACGTTTGCCATCATGGCACTGCAGATGGCAACGCGGGGCGCCATGAGTCCAGCACCGGGTTTAGGGGCCGAGACACTGTCGCCGCAAAGATAAAAATGGGGGCTCACTTCCCGCACTTTCATGAGTCCTGTTTTCCCAAAGCCCGCCATGCCGGAGCCGCTTACAAGATAAGCGTCCGGTTTTTGGCAGCGCACTTCACGGGCCAGCATGGCCTTTTGGTCCGCCTTATCAAAGGCTTCACAGATGATGGTCGCGTCCCCGACGCAGGATGCAAGGTTTTTCGGGGTGACGCGGGCCGTGACGGTTTCATAGGTAAGGAAAGGATTGATCTTCATGAGGAATCCTTTGAGGGCGTCCGTTTTTTTGACGCCCACGTGCTCCACAAAATAGGACTGGCGGTTGAGGTTTGTCCAGTCCACGTTATCAAAATCGACAAGGCGCAGATGGCCTACCCCGATGCGGGCAAGACTCACGGCGATATTGGAGCCAAGGCCACCGAGACCGCAGATGGTGACAAAGCCAGCGTCCAGTTTTTCCTGGACCTTTTTCCCATGGCGCTCGCAAAGGGCGCTATAAATGGCGCCTGCCACTGGATCCGATGTATTCCAAGGGGTGAGAACTGCCGTTTTTTCAGCCGCCGCCAACAAAGCTCACCACCTCCAGTCGCATGTCCTTTTTGAGCGCCATGGCGTCCCAATCTTCTTTTGGCACAAGTCTGCCGTCCACTTCTACGGCCGTGTAGATAGGTACGGCACCTAGGGCCTTCAAGGCGTCCGTAACAGTGGCGCCTTCTTTTAGGGTGCAGGCCTTGCCATTTACCATGATTTCCATTTCTTCCTTCCTCCTTTTTGCTGAAACGGCAAAAAAGGTCCACGAAAGTTGGCACCCGAGGTGGTGCCCCCCTTCGTGAACCTTTTGGTTCAGTCTCAGCCTATGAATTTTTTCAAACAAAATAGCGGGGACCTTTTCGATCCCCGCCTGTCAATTGCGTCATCCCTACGTTGGCATTATCCAAATCAGGTTGTGGGTCGAAGTCGAACTTCCTCTCAGCAAAAAGCTCCCCAAATATTCTGTTTACCTTGTAAGCATAGTCCTTTTACATAACATTGTCAAGTCAGGCGCCCCTTTAGAAAGTCGAAATCTGGTGGCACAGGGCCTTCCCCACGCTTTCTGCCATCTTGTCAAGGGTCTTTACGCGCACCAGGTCCTTACCAAAGATTTTTTGGGCATCTTCCATGGAGCCTGCAATTTCGTCGTTGATGAGGCCCACGATGCGCACGCCGTCGCGGCGCAGGGACGCGGCTTCGGCCGCCGTGTCATCAACGGCCCGCTCGTCCCGGTATTCGTGCTGGCTAAGGGCTCCTTTGCCAGTATAAAGGGGATGGTCATCATTCGGAGACGCGTCCGTCAGCATGACAAGGATTTTTTTGGCATCTGTCAGGTCCCCCATGAGGACGCGGGCGCCGCGCAGGGCAAGACCGTCCCGGTTCCAGCCCGTGGCACAATAGCTAAAAACACTCGTGCTTTTTTTCTTTTCTTCATAGCTTTGGTAGAGCGTCATGACTGTATAGCCTCGGAGGGTACAGAAGGAATAAATTTGGTAAGGAATGCCGCAGGCGCGCAGGGCCTCTGCAATGACGTAGGCCTGGGCTGCAATGACCCGCTGGTATTCGCCGCGCGACGCTGAGGCGTCGAGCATAATGTCAACCGTAAAGTTTGGGGTATAGACATCTTCCTGACCATAAAAGACCCTGTTGTCGTCCAAATAGAGTCCCCGCCAGATGAGCCCTGGCACAAGGTCTCCGCTTTTTGCTGGAATGGGCAGCTTCATGCGCGTCATCTGGAGCGCCGTGCGCAGCTGCCCCGTAAGACGGGTGATGCTCTTGCGATATTTTTCGTTATTTTCTTTGTAGTAGGTGATGTTGCGGGCGCGCTGTCTGCGGGCATTTAAAAGCCACTGGGAAGCATCTCCCGTTGCTCCTTTGCTCCCGAGGCGCCCCCGCGTAAAATGCAGGTGGGCGCCCCGATGGGGGCCGGTGCAGTATTGCCGTTCAATCGCAAGGACCTTATCGGCACTGTAAAGGGAGGCCCCAAAGCAGGTGACAATATAATCGTGGTTTTTTACGGCAGTTTGGCCGGTAATCAGGGCCATGAGGCCATTACGCTCCTTCTTGCCGTTTACGATTTCTTCCTCATCATGACGCACGACCTGGAAGTTCAGGATGGATTCATGCCGCGTCTTAAACTGCGGCACGAGAAAGTTCAAGATGGCGGCTACAGGGCTTGAGATGATGACCTTTTCCAAGCTTTCTCGAACAAGGAAGCGGGAAACAAAGTACTTTTTTGTCAGCTTGCGAAAATGGTCGCAAATTTCTTCTGCTGTCCATGACGGGTCAAACCGCAGCCCTTCATAAAGCCCCTTGGCCCAAGGATCCACAAGGCCGGTTTTTTCACCAAGAACTTCATGCCAGCGGGCCGCTTGCATTTCTTGGGCCACGCCATGACGGATGGAAAGGGGCCCGTTAAAATAGTTTTGGGCCTGCTGCCTGCGAAGATAGGCAAGGACAGGGCGCTGGGGGAGTTCCTTGACATAGGCGCAGCCTTCTAGCCCCAGCCACAAAAGGTCACTGAATAGATCGGCAAGGGCGGCGGTCTTCATCTCGTCAAAAAGTGCTTGCAGGACCTTCATGTCATAATATTTTCGAATAATGCCAATGACGGCATTGAGGTAGAGGTTCGGTTCGTGCGTGTCAGGGACAAAAGAAAGAAAATCCGGATCGTAAGTGTAGTCTCCGGATACGTCCCAGACGATGTTGAGAGCCCGTCTCCGCCGGTAGTCATATCTTTTCTTTGCCATCGTGAACCTTCTTAGTCACTGAAAATATCACGTCTGCCATAGGATCCTGGAATGTGGAGGTTGATTACATCGAGGATGAGGGCTGGCTCATATTCGTCAAAGGATTTGTTGATGATACCCATTTTGAGGGCCCGGTGAGCTTCAAGACCTCGTTTCATGAGATGGAGGGCGTCAAGGAGACCGCGCAGGTCAAGGGCCTTATCGGAAATTTCCGCTTCACTGCATTTTTTCTCCAAATCAAGGAAAATCTGCACAAAGGCATCGCAGGCCGTATCCTTCATGGTCGGGAATTCTGTCCGTAAGAGACGGGCCAGCGGCTTTTCCTTGATGGGCGGCAGCTGGATGACCGTAAAACGGCTCATGAGGGCCTCGTTCATTTCCCGCGTGCCTGAGTATCCGTAGTTCATGGTGGCAATGAAGCGGCACGCCGGGTCGACTTCAATCATGCGATAGCCCGGAATGTCGATGCGGCGGCGGTAGTCGAGGAGGGAATGAAGTACTGCCATGGCTTCGTTGCGGGCCATATTGATTTCGTCAAAAACGCCGAAGCCGCCCCTCGTAGCGCATTCATAGACCGGACCGGGACGGAACTGGACTTCCCCGTTTTTAAAGGTATCGGTGCCCAGCATGGCTGATGCGTCCATGTTGATATGGAAGGAAATGTTCCACATGGGGCGGGAAAATACTTGGGCCAGATTTTCAGCAAGAACGTTTTTGCCCGTTGCCTTGGGGCCTACAAGGAGCAAATTCTGCCCACATAAGAGGGCAGAAAGGGCGTCTTCCCAGACTTCCTTGCCAAAAAAAGGAAAATGGGGCATGGGCACACGGTCCTTATCCGCTTCTGTTACAGGAAACTTGCCGCGATAGGCTTCAAGGTCTTTGATGAGGCTTTCCTCGACGCCTTCACTGCGCAAAAAATCAAGTGATAACATAGTGATCAGTCCTTATCAAGTAAATGTCACTGCTATTTCATATTATACCACGGGGACTTGATGGTGCTGATAAAATCTCCCTGTTTTTCTGTTGACAGGAAAGAAAAGCGGTTGTAGAATCATATAGAAAAAATTCTATATGTAGGAGGCTGCAAATGAATGACAGCTACCAAGACTTGGCCCGCTTTTTGAAAGCCCTGTCCGATCCCAAACGCCTTGCCATTGTCGATATGCTTTCCTGCGGCGAGCGCTGTGCCTGCGACCTGCTTGATTATTTTTCCGTTACCCAGCCCACCTTGTCCCACGATATGAAGGTACTTCTTGCGTGCGGTATCTGCACAAGCCGGAAGTCAGGGAAAAATACCTATTATGCCCTGTGTGGTGACACCCTTGAAAAGTTCGAAGGGGTTCTCCATCATATCCTGTCACCCAAAAAAGACTGTATTTGCTTTTTGCAGAAAAAGGGGAAATGTACCTGTGAATCCTAACAGAAAGAAGGAATCCATCTTGAACTTTGAACCTGCATCGGGTATCAGTTTTTTTCAGCGCTATTTGACCCTTTGGGGCCTTTTATGCATGGCTGCAGGCATTGCTGTAGGCCATTTTATGTCGGGCCTTGTTACCTTGCTGAATGGTCTTACAGTGAGCGGGATTTCTCTTCCCATTACAGTCCTTATTTGGATCATGATTTTTCCTATGATGATGGAGGTGGATTTTGAGAGCATCCGCAGCGTAGGAAAAAATCCTAAAGGTCTTTTTGTCACGTGGATTGTCAACTGGCTTGTGAAGCCCTTTTCCATGTATCTTGTGGCCTCCTTTTTCCTGATGGTCCTGTTCCGCTCCTTGATCAGCACGGACCTTGCCCGTCAGTATCTTGCCGGAGCCGTTTTGTTAGGGGCGGCGCCCTGCACGGCCATGGTTTTTGTCTGGAGCACGCTCACAAAGGGGGACCCCGCCTATACAGTGGTGCAGGTTGCTACGAATGATCTCATTATTCTTGTGGCATTTATCCCCATCGTGCGTTTTCTTTTGGGCGTTTCCCAAGTGGCGGTGCCTTACGGAACCCTCTTTTTGAGCGTCATTCTCTTTGTCCTCATCCCCCTTGTAGTCGGCACGCTGACGCGCCTTATGGTCACGTGGCGAAAGGGCATAGCCTATTTTGAATCCGTCTTTTTGCCGCGATTTGACCATGTGACCATGGTGGGGCTCCTCTTGACGCTCGTCATCATTTTTGCCTCTCAGGCGGAACTTATCCTTCGTAATCCGTTCCATATCGTCCTGATTGCGCTTCCCTTGGTGCTGCAGACCCTCTTCATCTTTACTGTCAGTTTTGGCACCTGCCGGCTCCTGCACCTGCCTTTTGCCATTGCTGCACCGGCGGGCATGATTGGGGCGTCAAATTTCTTCGAACTGGCTGTTGCTGTTGCCATTGCCCTTTTCGGGACTTCAAGCCCGGCGGCTCTTGCAACGACGGTGGGGGTCCTTACGGAAGTGCCGGTCATGCTTTTTTTAGTAAACGTTGCCAATCGGCTTAGATGGTAACAAAAAACCTGCTGCCTCAATATGGACAGCAGGTCATTTTTATTTTGCGTGCCGTTTTTTTGCCCGTCGATGGAGCACAAAAAGCAGTAGGTAGAGCATGCCGACACCGGTAAGAAGTGTCAGGGGTGCGCTGCCGCCTGTTACGCCGGCAACAATGTAGCTGATGAAGCAGGAAATGGCAACGACCGTTGCATAAGGAATCTGGGTCGCGACATGCTGCATGTGGTTGCAGCCTGCACCGGACGATGACAGGATTGTCGTATCGGAAATCGGGGAGCAGTGATCGCCGAAGACGGAACCCGCAAGGGTGGCCGCCAAGGTCACGGTCATGATCTCACTGGGAGCAGCCTGGCAGATGAAGACGACAATGGGAATAAAGATCCCAAAAGTACCCCATGCCGTTCCGATGGAAAAGGACAATCCTGCGGATACGAGAAAGACGATGGCTGGAATCAGTTCCACAGGCAGATGGCTTTGCTCAACGAGCATGCCGATGAATTTTCCTGTGCCAAGATAGCTTTGACAGAGCGTTCCAATGGTCCAAGCGAGGGTCAGGATGATGTAGGCGGGTACCATGGTGTTGATGCCGGTTGCAATGTTGCTCATGAAATCCTTGAAAGACAGGAGCTTTCTAGGAACAAACATGATAAAGGCAAGGATAAGGGCCATAAAACCGCCAAGAACAAGGGCCGCTGAAGAGTTGCAGTTGCCGATGGCTTCTTGGATGGTCATAGGTTTGGTCCAGTAGCCGCCGTTGTAGATCATGGCAAGAATGGTAAAGATGATGAGGCCTCCAATGGGGATGATGAGGTCCCAGACTGTTCCTTTAGGAAGGTTCCCTTTGTCAGTGGGGCTGACCTTTTGGTCAATAGCGCCCAGGTCTCCTTGGGTCTCTGCCTTCCATTCCGCGTCCGCCATGGGACCAAATTCAAGATCCGTAAAGGAAAGGGTGAGGACCATGAGGATGGACAGGATGGCGTACATATTGAAAGGAATAGTGGCAAAGAATGCGGACAGTTCATTGGTAAAAGAGCCTGTTTCAAAAAGGGTGGAGCCTACGGCGGCAGCCCAGCTCGAAACCGGTGCGATGATGCAGACCGGAGCGGCCGTCGTATCAATGATGTAGGCTAATTTCGCACGGGAAATATGGTACTTGTCCGTAACTGGCTTCATAACCGTTCCGACTGTGAGGCAGTTGAAATAGTCATCGATGAAGATGAGCACACCGAGAAAACTGGTGGCAAGTTCTGCGGACCGTTTGCTGCGGATTTTTTGCGTGGCCCAGGCTCCATACGCTTGGGAGCCGCCCGCTTTGGTAACGACACAGACGAGGGCACCCAGAAGGGCTAAAAAGAGGATGATGTTAAATTTATCCGGTGTGCCGACAGTCTTTGCCATGACCTCAAAGGGAAAGGCCACCATATCCATGAAGCCGGCGCCCGTAAAGGCACAATAGATTACGCCGCCGGAAAGGATCCCCAGCATGAGGGAAGAAATGACTTCTTTTGTGATGAGGGCAAGGGTGATGGCAATGAGGGGTGGGAGCAGGGAATATATGCCAACGTCAATGGGTTCCATAAAATCTTTGTCTCCTTTTTGTTTACGTGAATTGATTTGCTTGTTACAAAGCCTTACTATTTTACCATATTTCACGGATTCGACATCAAAAATCTATAAAAATTCTCCATTTTGCTGTAAAATGGAACTATCTGAAAATAATTCTATCAATTTTGTTGCAGAAAAGGGAGCGATGCAGATGGAGAACCTTTTTCAGTGGATCAATTCGGTCCTTAAGTTTGTCGGCCCCCTCAGTGACTTTTTCTGGGACGTGCCGACTATGTTCCATGCCTATAAGTCCTTGCCTATCTTGGGCTCTTTTTCCCTTGCTATCGTGCTGCTGATGGGAAGCGGAATCTACTTTACCCTGCGTCTTGGCTTTATCCAAGTAAAAGGCCTGCCGCGCGCCATTCGCCTCATGGCGCATAATAAAGCCGATATGGGTATTTCTCCTGTTGCTGCCTTTATGCTGAGCTCTGCCATGCGCGTTGGTCCGGGTAACATCCTTGGCGTGACGGGGGCTATTTCTGTTGGGGGGCCGGGGGCCATCTTTTGGATGTGGGTATCCGGCTTTTTTGGCATGGCTACGGCTTTTGTTGAAGGAACACTGGCTCAGCTTTTCAAGGAACAGAAAGGACGGGAATTTGTCGGTGGTCTTCCTTTTTACGGCAGTGCCCTCCTTAATGGAAGCTCTGCGATAGGAATCTTCCTTTCAGGCCTTTATATTTTCTACGCCTTGGGCTGCCTGCCCGCCCAAGGGTATAATGTTGTCTCTTCCCTTGGCACCATGGCCGAAATCGTGACAGAAAGCTCCATCGATACGCAATCGACCTTCTATTATGCGGCGGCAGCCATTGTCATTGGGCTTACGGCCATCCTGACTTTTGGCGGCATCCGGAAAGTCACGAAAGTAACGGATCGTATGGTTCCTGTCATGGCCGTAATCTATGTGGGAACGACACTGATTCTCATTGCCGTAAACCTTGACAGCGTACCCTATTTCTTTCGTTCTGTATTAGAAGGCGCCTTTACGCCGGCGGCAATTTTTGGCGGAACCTTCGGTACCGTTCTCGTTCAAGGCGTCAAACGCGGCCTCATGTCAAACGAAGCCGGCCAGGGGACCATCACCATGAGTGCCGCCGCAGCAGACGACAATCATCCCTGTGAACAAGGACTGCTTTCTGCCCTCGGCGTCTTTCTTGATACGCATATCATCTGCACCATGACGGGGTTTATCGTTATTATGGCCCACGCTTGGGACAAGGATCCTGCTCTTTGGCAGGATGCCGGAAAGCTCCCGAAATACCTTCTTTCTGTTTCGGAACTGGTCCCGACAGCGTCCTTCCACGCCGCGGTCAATTTTGCCCTGACGCTTTGCTTCTGTCTGTTTGCCTATACCTGCCTTGTGGGCATGATTTCCTTTTCGGAAATTGCCGCTGCCCGTATGGGAAAAAGTCAGAGCCTTTTCATAACGGTGCGCGTCCTTGCCCTAGGTGTTGCCCTTTTCGGTGTTCTGGTCAATATTGCGGGCTATGATCTGGGAAATCTCTGGGCGTTTTCGGACCTTGCCAATATCATCCTTTGCTACGTCAACGTGCCACTTCTTTATCGAGGTTTTGCCTACGTCCTAAAGAGCAAGGAACACTTTGTAAGCGGCAGTACGGAGCCTTTTGACGGCAGTATCATGGGTATCCATACGCCATGCTGGCCCCGCGATTCCCATAAAGGGTAAGGCAGGTGTTCATGCGTTATCCCTTCCTTGATGCCCTGCGCGGGTTTTCCCTCTGTTCCATGACGCTCTACCATCTCCTGTGGGATATCGTCTACTTGAGTGGCCGCAGCCTTCCTTGGTATGATGGAATGGCGGGGTATCTTTGGCAGCAGAGCATCTGTTGGACCTTCATTGCTGTGAGCGGGATGTCCCTTGCCCTTGAAGTTAAAAAGAAAGGACGGAAAAGGGCAGCGAAAAGCCGACTCGTCCTTGTGGGGTGGGGGACGGCCATCACCTTTGTGACGCGGCAGGCCATGCCCCAGGAACCTATTTATTTTGGCGTCATTTTTTTTCTTGGTGCAGTGTCCTTGCTGACGATTTGCTTCTGGCCTGTCATGGAGAAAAAGCCAAAAGGAGCAGCCCTTTTCTGCGGCACCCTTTTTTTCTTTTTGCGCAACGCACCGCGGGGCTTTTGGGGCTTTGAACGGATGGTGGGGCCGGCCTTACCGGAGATGCTCACCCATTTCGGTCTTTTCAGTGCTTTTTGGGGGTTCCCACCAAGGGACTTTTATTCAGCGGATTATTTTCCTTTGATTCCATGGTGGGGCCTTTTTGGGTTTGCTGCGGCTCTGGGTGCCCTGTGGCTCAAAAAAGGCTCTGTACCTGACCTCCTAAAAAAAGACGTCCCTTTTCTGCGCACATTAGGCAGAAAGTCCCTATGGATCTACCTGCTGCATCAGCCCGTGATCATGGGGGTGATGTGGGGGATGGGAATGATAAAGATTTAACTCGGAGTATAAATGACTCCGAGTTTTTGTTTTGATGCTGTGATGCTAAGGCTGGCCCCAAACCGTCCCTTCTTCGAAGGGTGGGGGCCGAATTACATTCACCCTCAAACATGTTTCTCGGACTTCCGCTTCGTTTCAAAAGCGTCCTTTGAAACTCCGGGCGAATATGCCTCACTACCGTTCGTATAGGGACGTCACTGTCGTTCCTCATCTACCTCCAAACCCGGGAAATTCTGATCATAATAAATTTGCTGAAATTTCCACAAAATAGTAGTGCTAATGAATTTTGTAAGCGACACCTTCTTACACGAAAACGGTTCCTTTACTTCTGCAGCCGCTTTTTATAGGACCGGGCGGCTTCCAAAGTTCCGGATCTGTATTTGAGTAAATATGGCAGACGTCCATTACAAATTTAGCAGTCACTTGTTCCGCGTTTAACAACGCAGATGGACCGATATGGACCGTAGACGAAATCGTTTTCCGTTGCAATCAGAAAAAAATCCTAGGAGCGGTTCGACCGACGACTGCATTTTTTCGGGCGAATTTAAGCTGAATTTGTGTTACGTAACTTGTTACGACGGGGCATGCCCCATTACCATCAAATAGCTCTGTTTTCTGTAATGGGGCACGTAATTACATCGAATCGGAGCGATTTTTTGCTTCAAGTAAAAATAAAGAAGGTGGTTTGGGGTCGGTCTTATGAGCCAGCCGCCGCAGGCGGCCTCAGTCAGGCTGCCACTGGCAGCGTCTTAGCCAAGGGCATGATGAATGTTGAAGTTGGCTCGCCTCAGCCAAAGAAGGCCCCGTATCTATATGCTTTCCGCATTAGCCTACAAAAAATCCCCTAGAAAACAATTCGTTTTCTAGGGGATTTCTTTCTTTTCCTTACTTTCCAGCTGCCACTTCGCGCAGGGCTTCACCCATGCGGCGGATGCCTTCTTTGATGCGGTCATCAGGCATATTGGAGTAGTTGATGCGCATATGACGGTCGCTCTTTGTTGTCGGGTAGAAGAATTCCCCGAGGACGCCAGCTACATTTTTTTCAATGCATTTATCGAAGACCTTGCGGGCCGAGACACCTTCGGGGAAGGTGAGCCACAGGAAGAGCCCGCCTTCAGGATGGGTCCAGGTCGTGCCGTCAGTAAATTCCTTTTCCATGCACTGGATGATGAGGTCGCGGCGATGGCCATAAAGGGCGTTGATTTCTTTTACATGTTCATCAAGGCTGAATTCGTCCATATAGCGGTCAATGATGGCCTGATCAAAAGCGGACGAATGAAGGTCCGCACTTTGCTTGACCTTGACGAACTGAGGCATGATATCCGGGGAGCAGGCCAGCCAGCCGATACGCAGGCCTGGGCAGAATGTCTTGGAGAAGGTGCCCATGCCCATGACCTGACCGCGCTGATCCATGCTAAGGAGCGAGGGATTTGTTGTCCCTTCATAGCGCAGTTCCCCATAGGGGTTATCTTCCAGAACGGGGATATCATACTTTGCCATGATTTCCATAAAGGCTTTACGGCGTTCCATAGGCCAGCAGATGCCTGTCGGGTTTTGGAAGTCGGTAATGACATAAACAAGCTTGACATTTTCCGTCGTTTCAAGGATTTTTTCGAGGGCTTCCGGAATCATGCCCTTATCATCGGTCGGGACTTCCTTGAACGTGCATTCGTACGCCTTGAAAGCGTTGATGGCAGCAAGGTAGGTCGGAGCCTCCATGAGGACCACGTCGCCGGGGTTCAGGAAAATCTTGCCGGCCATATCGAGGTTCTGTTGGGAACCCGTTGTAATCAAGATGTTTTCCATCTTGAGATCGGAGTTGTAGATTTTGTTCATGCGGTCAGCAATCTTTTGTCGCAGGGTGGGTCGGCCTTCGGTCGTTGCGTACTGGAGAACTTTGCGGCCTTCTTCGGCGCAGACTTCCTGGGCAACCTTACTGATTTCATCGACAGGGAAAAGTTCCGGTGCGGGCAGACCGCCGGCAAAGGAGATGACTTCCGGGCGCTGGGTTACTTTCAGGATCTCACGGACGGCCGATGCTTTCATGCCGGCCATGCGGCTTGCTAATTGGTACTTCATAATTTTTCAAACCCCTCTCGAATACATGGTAACGGTGATTGCACTTTGTATACAATCCATTGGTATGTTATGAATGACTCTATTTTATTCCTCATCATTACAATAGTCAATTGAAAATATAGCAATCTACCTATAATGTAAAATAAAGAAAAAAACGTATCTAAATACGGAGTTTCGTCGTCGCTAAAAGGACAATTTTTAGTGGGATAAACCCTTTTTTCACGCTTCGTCCAATATGGTATAATGACAGGGATCCAGTTACGGGTGGGAAAAAGCGACTTTTTCCATCTTTTCAATCCTGAAAGGAGATTTTCATGAACGAGACCTTCCTTATCATCGATGGCAGCAGCTTGATCCATCGCGCGTTCTTTGCCCTGCCTTCCTTTACCAATAAAAAAGGCGTCAATACAGGTGCTGTCTATGGATTATGCAATATGCTCCTAAAACTTCTTGAAGAAGTGAAGCCAAGCTATATGGCCGTTGCCTTTGATAAATCGCGGCATAGCTTCCGGACGGAAAAATTTGCCGATTACAAGGGGCAGCGCAAGGCAACCCCGCCGGAACTTAAGGAACAGTTTCCTCTTGCCATTGAGCTCTTAACGAGCATGGGCATTCCGACCCTGGAAATGGATAATTACGAAGCAGACGATCTGATTGGGACCCTTTCCGCAACAGCTCCAAAAGAAATGAAGGTCATCATTGTAACGGGCGACCGTGATGAATTCCAGCTCATCAAGGAAAATGTCCATGTCTACTTCACTAAAAAAGGCATCACCCAAATTGGTAATTACGACGAAGCGGCCTTCCAGAAAGAATACGAAGGCCTTAGCCCCCGCCAGATCATCGATCTTAAGGGCCTTATGGGCGACACGAGCGACAATATCCCCGGTGTGCCTGGTGTCGGCCCCAAGACGGCCCTCAAGCTCATCAAGGAGTACCAGTCCGTGGAAGCCGTTTTGGATCATGCCGAAGAGGTCAAGGGCAAGAGCCTAAAGGAAAAGCTCATCACCTTTAGGAATCAAGCTCTCCTTTCCAAGGAACTTGCCACTATTTGCCTCACTGTTCCCATGGATACGGATCCTGCGTCGTATCGACTGACGGGCCTTACAGAAAAAAGCCGTGTCCTCATGGATGACCTCCAATTCAAGAATATGTGGAACCGGTTTTCCCCGGTCCTCGGACTTGCCGATGGAGTGAGTAAAGCTCAGGATGGCGGTGAAATGAGCATGTTTGGCGAGGTCATTGCCGAAGATGCCTATGAAACAGTCCCGCTTGCTTCGTTAGAAGCTGCCACAGCCTTTTTGACGCGTGTAAAAGAAGGCAGTGCGCCCCTGTCCCTTATGTATGAAACAGAAGGCCTCTTGCCGCACCTTACCCTTACCAGTCTTTCCGGTGCCCATGATCACAAGGTCTATGTTTGGGATAAGGCCCTTTTGAATGATGCAAATATGCTCGCCCTTTTGTGCGATGGCGCGATCAAAAAGATCGTCCCAAACCCAAAAGAACTGTATAAATTCATGCAGGGAAAGGGTGTTAGCCTGCAAGGCGTTATCGGAGATCCGTCTCTAGCGGCCTATCTTTATGAGCCGGGTGAAACCCATTATGACGTAAAGAGCCTTGCTGAAACGTATCTTCCTGCCAGCTGCGGCGGTACGGCCCAAGATGTGGAAGCCCTTATGCCCGTACTTGAAGGCCTCATGGCTGAACGCGGTCTTACGGAACTTTATCGGGACATTGAGCTTCCCCTTACGAAGGTTCTTGCTAATATGGAAGTAAATGGTATCACCCTGGATAAGGGCATGCTTGATGAAGTGACAAAGAGCATGACAAAACAGGTGGCTGACCTTGAGCAAAAGGCGAAGGAAGAGGCTGGTGAGGACTTCAATGTCAATTCACCCAAACAGCTGGGCGTTATCCTTTTTGAAAAATTGGGCCTTCCCATCATCAAAAAGACAAAATCAGGCTATTCCACGGATGTGAGCGTCCTGGAACAGCTGCAGGGAGAACATCCCATCATCGAGACCATCATGGAGTACCGTACGCTGTCAAAGCTTTTATCCACGTACTTAGTGGCGCTCCATCCCCTCATCAATCCCAATACGGGCCGCATCCATACCCATTTCAATCAGATGGCGACCGTGACCGGACGGCTTTCCAGTACGGATCCAAATCTGCAGAACATCCCTACCCGGACGGAAGTAGGCAAGCAAATGCGCCGGATGTTTGTACCCGGCAAAGGGTATGACCTCCTCATGAGCTGTGATTATTCCCAGGTTGAACTGCGCGTCATGGCAAGCATTGCCGGCGATGAACGCCTCATTGACGCCTTCCGTCATGGCCAGGATATCCATAGCAGGACGGCCTCGGAAATCTTTGGCGTGCCCATTGAGGACGTAACGCCTTTCATGCGCAGCAAAGCAAAGACCGTAAATTTTGGCATCATCTATGGCATCAGCGATTTCGGCCTTGGCCGGCAGCTTGGTGTGCCCAGAAGCGAAGCCGCTCAGTATATTGACAGCTACTTTGCCCGCTATACGGGCGTTAAGGAATACATGGAAGGGGAAAAGAAGAAAGCCCGTGAAATGGGATATGTCGAGACCCTTTTTGGCCGGCGCCGTTATTTGCCGGACATCCATGCAAAGAACTTCAACCGCCGCAGTTTTGCGGAACGGACGGCCATCAATACACCTATCCAAGGGACGGCAGCGGATATCATCAAGATTGCCATGCTCCATGTGGCTAAAGAACTCAAGGAAGCCGGCGTAAAAAGCCGCGTCCTTCTCCAGGTCCATGACGAACTGGTCCTTGAAGTGGTGGAAGAAGAAAAAGATAAAGTCAGTGCCATCGTGAAAAACGCTATGGAGCGCGCTGTCACCCTGAAGGTGCCCCTTGTGGCTGATATTGCCTTCGGTAAGACCTGGGCTGACGCAAAATAAGAGGGAAGGTGTGGGGGAACCCGCGCCTTTTCTCTCAAGGTAAAGGAGAAATGATGCCGGAACTTCCAGAAGTCGAACAGGTACGGATCTCCCTGGAGCCGTACGTATTGGAACAGAAAATTGAAGACGTGAGAATCTTATTGCCCCGCATGATTGTCCACCCTTCGCCTGAAGGGTTCAGGAAGGGCCTTAGGGACGCTGTCGTGACGGCTGTCCTCCGCCGAGGAAAATATTTGTCCCTCATGCTCAAAGGCGGTGAAAGGCTTATGGTGCATCTGCGGATGACCGGTGCCTTCCTCGCTGTAAAAAAAGGGGAGTCCCTGCCGCCATTTGCGCGCTGGGGCCTGATTCTTTCCGGAGCTTATGATTTGTGGATGACAGATATCCGGACTTTTGGTACAGCGGCCCTTTATCAAGAAGGGGAGCCCCTTGATAAGGGCTTTGAAGCGCTGGGACCGGAACCGCTTGATGACGCAATGACCGGCACCTATCTTAAAGAAAGGGCGCGTCATAAGAAAACCCAAGTTAAACCCTTTATCCTTGATCAGTCCATCATCGCGGGACTTGGCAATATTTATGCCGATGAATCCCTTTTTGCGGCTGGCATCCGGCCTACGAAAAGGGTTAGCCGAATGACCAAAAAGGAATGGGAGCGACTTGCCATTGCCATCAAGGAAGTCATTCAAAGTGCCTTGCGCCATCATGGAACAACGTTCCGCAATTACCAGGATGCAGACGGAAAAATGGGGGATAACTTCCGGTACCTCAAGGTGTATCATCGCGGTGGGAAGCCCTGTCCATTGTGTGGGAAAACGCTCACGAAAACGAAAGTGGCGGGACGAGGCACCGTGTACTGTGCCCACTGCCAGAAATAGGAGGTTCATATGATCATTGGACTGACCGGCGGTATTGCGTCCGGAAAAAGTACGGTGAGCGCTTATTTGGCCCAAAAGGGCATCCCCGTTTTCGATGCTGATCGCTCGGGCTGGCATGTAGAAGAAAAGGGATCGCCTTGTTTAGCAAGGCTTGCCAAGCGGTTTGGAGAGAAAATCCTGATGGCAGATGGGCGCTTGGACCGAACCCGTTTGGCGGCGCTGGCTTTTTCGTCAAAAGAGGCCACACAGGATCTTAATGCAATCGTCCATGGCGCAATCAAAGAAGAAAGGGATGCGTTTTTACGCCTTCATAAGGACGACAGCCTCGTGGTCATTGACGCCCCCCTCCTTCTTGAAGGACACTGGGAAAGCGTATGTGATGAAGTTTGGCTTGTTTTTATTCCTGAAGAAGAACAGGTCCGCCGCGCCATGAAACGCTCTGGAATCACGCGGAAAGAAGTTCTCATGCGCATCAGGCGTCAGATGCCCCTTGTTGAAAAACGCAAAATGGCCGATGTCATCATTGATAATAGTCAAACGCTGGAAGCCCTTTATGAGCAAGTTGACCAGGCCCTTATGAAGGCGCTGGAAAGAGCCAGCACTATGGAAAATGAAAAATTTTCATGAACTTTACTTTTTTCCTCTGTATCTAAAAGGGAACTTTGGGCATCTTTCCGTGTCAAAAGGCTTTTTTGCTTTGGTCTTCCGTAAATAAGGAGAGTTGTCATACCCTCTTCCAATTTGTTACAATGAATAAGCAGGCTTTTTGTCGTGACCATCCTCTACGGGGGACCGCTTCAAAAAGCACGCCTGAAGTTAATCGTGATGCAGCTGTCAAGTGGGTGTCTGCTAGGGCAGCACCATGATCCATAGAGAGGGATTTCATTGAAGAAAAAAGAACAAAAGAAGCAATCTTCAAGACACTTCCATGGCCTTTTGGCCCTTATCCTAGTGGCTGTGGCGGGGTTTCTTATATGGCGCACGGATTTTTTCCAGCGCCGTGCGGTCTATCAGTGGCCTTATGGAAAGGAAATTCATCAATATAGTGCGCAGTACCGCGTAGATCCCTTTCTTGCCGTTGCCGTGATCAAAAATGAAAGCGGTTTCAATCCAGATGCGGAATCAAAAACAGGGGCCTTGGGCCTCATGCAGATTATGCCAGAGACGGGAAGCTGGATTGCCAAGAGTACGGATTTTCCTAATTTCAAGGCCAAGATGCTGATGCTGCCTGAACTGAATATCAAATTTGGGTGTTGGTACCTCAGTGAACTGGAATCAGAGTTCCAAGGCAATGAGATCCTCATGCTTGCCGCTTATAATGCAGGTCGCGGCACGGTCAAGGAATGGATGGCTGAAAACGGGTGGGGATTTGGCTTCAGTGATATTTCCGCCATTCCTTTTTCCGATACGCGGGAATATGTGCGAAAGGTCCTTTATGACCGTCAGCGTTATGCCGAACTCTACCACACCGTGAGCAACTGATGATGGGAAAAAGGGCGAACTGCAGCTTGATGAAATTTCCTAAAAAACTTCTTGACTCTCTTTTTGATTTCTGCTAGAATAGCATTGTTGTTGATGACAACGCGGCCATGGCGGAACAGGCAGACGCGCTAGCTTCAGGAGCTAGTGGGGGCAACCCCGTGGAGGTTCAATTCCTCTTGGCCGCACCAATTTTATCTGGTGCACGCGGTTGTGGCGGAACGGCAGACGCGTCAGCTTGAGGGGCTGGTGAGAGCAATCTCGTGTGGGTTCAAGTCCCACCAACCGCACCAAATCAAAGGATGAATCGTATCGAGCAAATGCCCGATACGATTTTTTTGTTGTAAAACTTTCAGCCTCGTAACAAAAAAAGGAGGACGTTTCTCTTTTTTTGAAGGATTGCGGGATGACTTCCCGTTTCTATAGTATTTTTCGATGGATGGGAAATCGCCTTTCTTTCCTTTTTGCTGGAAATTTCTTATTAAGGGATAAAATTCACTCTTTATTCATTTTAAGAAGTGTCTTTTTTCTTGTTTTACCAAAGCTGCTACGGTCTTTTCCTGTTTACTTATCCCATCAGTTTTTCTGATAGGGCTTTTTTCTGCCATGGGAGAACGTGGCGAACCATGCTACAATATGGGTATGATGAAAGAACCGAAATCTTGAAAAAGGAAGTGGACCCTATGACCCCAAAAATTCAGATGAAAACGCCCCTTGTTGAAATGGATGGCGATGAAATGACCCGCATCCTCTGGAAGATGATCAAAGATATCCTGATTCTTCCCTATATCGACCTCAAGAGTGAATACTATGATCTGGGGATGAAACACCGTGATGATACGGATGACGAGGTCACCATTGAGTCGGCGCTTGCCACAAAAAAATACGGAGTCGCTGTCAAATGCGCCACCATTACGGCAAATGCGGCCCGTGTAAAGGAATATGACCTTAAGAAAATGTGGCCCAGCCCGAACGGAACGATCCGTGCCATCTTGGATGGAACCGTATTCCGTAAACCCATTATGGTCAAGGGGATTGCCCCGCTCGTCCGTAACTGGGAAAAGCCCATCACCATAGCGCGTCATGCTTTTGGTGACATCTATAAGAATACGGAACTGCGTATTCCTGCTGGCGGCAAAGCGGAGCTTGTCGTGACGGATGCGCAAGGTAGACAGACGCGCCGCACCATTCATGAATTTAAAGGAGAAGGCATCACGCAGGGCATCTTCAATACGGATGAATCCATTCGCAGCTACGCTCATGCCTGTTTTGACTATGCGCTATCTGTCAAGGAAGACCTCTGGTTTGCCACGAAGGACACGGTCTCTAAAATCTATGATCATCGCTTCAAGGACATTTTCCAGGAAATTTATGACAAGGAATATAAAACGCGGTATGAAGCGTGCGGGATTGAATATTTCTATACTCTCATCGACGATGTTGTCGCCCGTATCATCCGTTCCCGCGGTGGAATGGTCTGGGCCTGCAAGAACTACGATGGCGACGTCATGAGCGACATGATGGCAACCGCCTTTGGTTCCCTTGCCATGATGACTTCCGTTCTTGTTTCTCCTGATGGAAACTATGAGTATGAAGCTGCTCACGGGACGGTGCAGCGTCATTACTATAAATATCTCAAGGGCGAGAAAACTTCCACGAATCCTGTGGCAACTATCTTTGCTTGGTCCGGCGCTCTTAGAAAACGCGGTGAGCTCGATGGTCTCCCTGAGCTCCAAACGTACGCCGACGCCCTTGAAAAAGCCACTATCGATACCATTGAAAGTGGCACCATGACAGGTGATCTTTACAGCATGTCGAGCCTTCCGGAAAAAGTAAAAGTAAACAGCGAGGAATTCCTGAACGCCATTGCAGGTCGTCTCGAAAAACTTCTCGCTTGATTGGGATCCCTCGTGGCGATGGACGTTTGTCCCCTGCCATGGGGGATTTTTTACAAATACGGGGTATAATCAGATCACAATGGTTTTCGCATTCACAGTAGCATAGCATCACTGTGTCGGAGTGATTTTTTACACCGAGTTTTTCAATCCGGTCCCCGTTTGCTATGATGAAACTGAATCCAAAAGGAGGGATACCATGGATACGATGGGTTATTTACGTAAAATTGGCCAGTTCGGGAAAAATCCTGATGGCTCCTATACACGGCGTATTTTTAGCCCTGAATGGGAGCGTGCGGCAGACCTTGTCCGGAGCGAGATGAAGGCCCTTTCCATGAAGACGGACCGAGATGCCGCTGGAAATGAGCACGGTGTTCTTCTAGGCTCCGTTCCCGGTCTTCCGGCGATTATCCTGGGATCCCATCTTGACACTGTGCCTTCCGGCGGTCTCTATGACGGCGCCATGGGTGTCGCAGCGGCTCTTGCAGCGCTTAGCCGTGCTCAAAAAGAGGGCGTGATTTTCCGTCATCCAATGGAGATTTATGCCTTTAACGGCGAGGAGTTCAACCCCTTGGGAGCGCTTTTTGGAAGCCGCGTCCTCACAGGCTGGTTTGATTCCGAGCGCCCCATATGAAAGATGCACTGCATTCCTTTGGCAAAACTGGGGAAGAGATGGCTGCGGCGCGGCGCGATTTTGCTGGCGTCAAATGCTATCTCGAGGCCCATATCGAGCAGGGGCCTGAGCTTGCTGCCCGAAAGCTTCCTGTGGGTATTGTTACGGGCATTGCCGGCGTCTTTCGGTATCGCGTCATCTGCCACGGCATGGCTAATCACAGTGGTACGACGCTGATGAAGCGGCGCCATGACGCCATGGTGGGCATGGCAAAACTGATTGTTTACGGGGATCTGAGGTGCCGTGAACTGGACGATCATCTCGTCTTTACGGCAGGGACCATCAAGTGCTTGCCCAATTCAGCCAATGTTGTACCAAACCGTGTGGAAGCAACGTTCGAAATGCGCCACTTGGATCGGACCCTGACAGATGCCCTCATTGCAGACATCAAGACCTACGCCGAAACAATCCCGGATGTCACCTTTTCCTTTGAAACGCGGGAAGAAAAGCCCGGCACCTACTGTGACAAGGGACTTCAGGAAGTTTTTCAAAATGCCGCGGACCGCCTTCATCTGCCTTACTTTGTCATGCCCAGCGGTGCCAGCCACGACGCTCACGCCCTGGCCCGCCGCGTTCCAGTGGGGATGATCTTTGTCCCGAGCCGCGATGGCATCAGTCATAATGGAAAGGAATGGACGGACGCAAAGGATGTGCGCGCTGCTGGGAACCTTCTTTATGAAGCTCTCCGAATCCTTGATAAGGAGGATTGAGCAACGTCCTTAAATTCCTCCTCAAAGTCCCCTATAATGGACAGTATTTGTGTTATGATGATGCTAGAGGAGGGGAGAATATGAAAACTATCTATGTTACGATTACAGGAACGGACTTTTGCTGCGGATTGGACTTCTTTCGCCGGCACGATGCGCTTATCCTTAAAAAAGAACCCAAAAACGAATGGGACCGCGAGGCCATTGCCGTCTATCGGGAAGGCCTTGGCAAAGTGGGTTATGTCGCCAACAGTCCCAAGACCGTTCTTGGCGAAAGCTACAGTGCTGGCCGCCTTTATGACAAGATTGGCAAAAAAGCCACGGCCCGCGTCGAGGTGATTACGGACAAAGGAGTCCTCTGCAAGGTTAAAGGCCCCTTCAAGGACTAAAAAAAGAGGCTGCCTTCTTACTGAAATGTACCCTCTTTACTGGACACCCAGTAAGGAGGGTACATTTTGCGTTATACGACTGAATTTAAGCTGATGTGTGTAGAACTTTATCGTCAAGGTAAGTGGGTAAAAACACCTAAAGGAATTAAAACAGCAAATTTTCGTAACAAGATTCGTACTTGGAATCGTATCGAACAGGCTGGCGGACCGGAAGCATTGTGTCACAAAGCACATTACAAGGCATGGTCCCCAGAGGAGAAACTTGAATTGGTTTCACAAGTAAATGCCGGACAGTCAATGATGGCTGTCGCCTGTCAATATGGTATGAGCTATAGTCTTTTGTACCAATGGGTTCGTAAATACAGAGAAGAGGGGTATAATGGGCTCGTAAGTAAAAAGAAAGGTCAGCATAGAAAGGATCAGCCCATGAAAAGAAATACGAAGAGCCCCAAACCATTAAATGAAAGTGAACGGGAAGAATTAATTCGTCTGCGCGCAGAGAACGCCTACATAAAAGCGGAGAATGCTGTAATAAAAAAACAAATCGCCTTGAGACGACAAAAATGGGCTGCGCAGCTCAAGGCAAAAAGGCAGCAATCATCCAGGAACTCCGCCAGGAAGGACACCCGTTAAAGTACCTGTTAAAATTCTCGGGATTAGCGAAGTCGACCTACTACTATGAATTGAAGCGTACCGATCGTGTAGAAGAAAGAAACAAATCAATTACGGAAACAATCTGTCACATATTCGAGGAAAATAAGCAGAGATATGGTGTTCGGCGCGTTTGTCACGAGCTGGTGAACCGCGGCTTCCATATCAATCACAAACGGGTGCAGCGTATCATGCATGACCTGAAGCTGTTTGGCAAGCGTCCGAAAGAAAAGTACCATTCGTATAAAGGAGAAGTCGGGAAAGTGGCCGGCAACATCATCCAGAGAAACTTTAAAGCGGACAGGCCACTGCAGAAATGGACAACGGATGTAACACAGTTTCATTTCTCATGGGGAAAATGCTACCTTTCCCCCATCCTGGATATGAATACGAACGAAATCATCTCCTATGATTTATCGATGATTCCTAATCTTAACCAAATCAAAAGGATGCTGAACCGAGCTTTTAAGAAATTCAGGAATTTACAGGGTTTAATTATGCACTCGGATCAGGGATGGCAGTATCAGCATGAATATTACAGAAGTGAATTGAAAAAGCATGGAATTATACAGTCAATGTCGCGTAAGGGCAACTGCTATGACAACAGTATTATGGAGACCTTTTTTGGTCGGATGAAAAATGAAATGTATTACGGAAGCGAAAAAGAATACACCTCGTTCAAGGTATTTGCTAAAGCAGTGAAAGAATACATTCATTATTTCAACAAGGAAAGGATTCAGAAAAAAACAAAATGGATGCCTCCCGAAATATATCGGGAAACATCCACTAATGCCATTTAACTAATTTATATGCGTCCAGTTTTTGGGGTACACATCATACGAGGACAGTCTCTCTTTCTGTGCTTATTCTTTTGGTTCCTGCTGCTTTGCCGTATAGGCATCGGCAATCCGTTCGCCTTCGCGGCGCATGGCAAGGACAACGGACTGAGGACTGGTGATCTTGACCCCAGGCCCCAGTGCAAAGATCCAGCCAAGGAACTGGCGGCTGACCGCCGCGGTGATCGTGACGGCTACGTGGTCATCATCGACAGGGGTGACGGGGATCTTCTTGCCAAAACGGTCGATGAAGACACCAATCAAATCATTTTCGAGTTCAACGGTGACATTTTCCACATCCCCGTCATACATTCCAAAATGATACTGTGTGTACTCCGGCATATCGATGCGGCGGTAGGCATCTCGGCCCAGTCGGCGGGTCCGCAGGATGCTGATATCCATCATCTTGTCCACGCGATAGTGCTTGAGCTTTTTATCAAGGGCATCATAACCAAGAAGATAATAGTTTTCGTTGTCCCACACAAGGCACCAAGGACTTACGGTGTAGGAAGAGCCATCCCGGCGTTTTTCCAGTTCCTTGTGGATGTTCCATTTGCAGTAGTGGAACTGAATCTGGTAATTTTCATTGATGGCCTTGAAAATCGTATCAATGGTCAGGTACGTACGTTTGTTGCTTGTCTTGATGCGGCCGAAAATGTAGACTTGGCGCTGCAGCTCCTGCCCTTCATAGTGGCTGACGAGCTTTTCGAGCTTGCGGATAAGGGTGTCCGATTTGTGCTCGTTGATGAATTTGGATGCCTGCACGGAATCGACGAGGAGCTTGACTTCCGGTAATTCAAAATCACGGCTTCCCAAATGATAGTTCCACGTGCGGCCTTCCTGCATGGCGATGATGTCCATGCCGTAGCGTTTGAGTTCCTTGAAGTCCTGATACAGCGTCTTGCGGTCGGCATTAACCCCCAAACTGTTGAGGCGTTCCGTGATATTTTGGAGCGTCAGGCTGTGCTGATCGTCAGTTTCTTCTTCAAAGATCTGCTTGAGGTAAAGCATTTTCAGCTTCTGGTTGGTTCCTTTTGTCACACTGATCCCCTCCTTTAAATCCCTGTCAACTTTTTTCCCCATAATCATATCACAAAACAAAGGAAAAACATCAATTATTTCAAAAAATAAATAATAGTCTAAATACTTGAGCTTGTCAAGTAGGAATCATTCACAATTAACTAACAAAATGTGGAAGAAAAGCAGGGAAATAAAGGAAAGTTTACAACTAATCCATGGAGTCTTAACTTCTGGACTCCTTTAAACATGGACGTTCTTTTGGACACTATTTATTTAGACCGGATGGATATGAAAAAAAGAAACCCTATTCATGCCTCTATGGAAGATGAGAAAGGGAGATGCCATATCTTTTCTCTTATCCATTCCCATGATACAAGTGTCCAATCTAAAAAGGTGCCACGGAAAAACGATTGTCCTTATGAACGAGCAACTAGATAGCCCCTATTTTTAGGACATTATGGTATAATGAAACTATATTTGCATCATTCCGAAAGGATGGAATTTCATGGACGATACCCATCTCATTACCTTGTTATCCGGATTTTGTTTTGACTTTACTCATATGTTTGCTCCAGGAGGCCTCAAGGACGAGGAACTGGATGCGCTTTTTCCTCAGCTGCAGGCGGCTGAAGAAGGTCTTTCCTATATTCGCAGGGAAGGCAGGGCCTATCATCATCTTTCAAAAGATGGAGTTCCTGAGGCAGTTTATTTTACTCGTCTTCCCTATATCGCCGAAGACTATCCCAACACGCCGCAGCTCATGGCGCAGCTGGAAGCTTTTGGCAAGAAAGTATCCCAAGGGTTTGATGTGGTGCTCTTCAGTGGCGTAGGCGGTTCCTATTTAGGTGGTAAGGTCCTTTACGACTGCTACCAAAGCGAATTTTGGACGCATCATGATACGCCGGCACCCAAGGTCTTTTTCGTGGGCAACAATATGGACACGGAAGATATGAAGAATATTGGAGCTACCCTTCTTGCCATGGCAAATGCTGTCAAAGAACAGGAAGGGCGCAAGCTTCGCGTTATGCTCGTTCCCATCAGCAAATCAGGAACGACCATGGAACCGACGACAGGTTTTCTCTTCTTTTACGATCGCTGCCAAAAGCATGCGGATAAGATGGAGCTTTCCGTTACCGTCGTGACCGACCCGGCTCAAAAAGACGGACCACTCATGCGTCTTTCAAAGGCCTATGACTGGGAAGTGTTCCCCGTTCCTTATGGAATCGGCGGGCGGTTCAGCGTTCTTTCGACTCCGGGACTTATTGTCGCTGCAACTCTTGGAATGAATCTTTCTCAGTTGCTTGCCGGTGCTGCCAATATGGACGAAGTTTGCCGCGGCAGTGACTGGCGGCGCAATCCGGCCCTTTTTGGAGCGGCCGTGAAATATCTGGCCGCCCGGGATCATGGTGCTTCCATCGAAGTCTTCATGCCTTATGCGATGCGGCTTAAGGCGCTCGGGGAATGGTATGTCCAGCTGCTTGCTGAATCCTTGGGCAAGCGTGAGGATCGGAATGGCCAGACCGTCTTTTATGGCCGGACGCCCCTTGTTGCTATCGGTACGACGGATATGCATGCCCAGACCCAGCTTCACCAGGATGGAATCAGGGATAAAGTGGTTCAGTTCCTTTTTATTGATAGCCTAAAAGGAAAAATCCATCTTCATAATCCCTTCCCTGAAATCCAGTCGCTTCGGCCTTATGAAAATATGGATGTCGGGCGGGCCTTGGAAATTGCCATGGAAGCAAATGAAGAGGCCCTTATGAGCGACGGTCGCATGAGTGCCCTTTACCGGCTGCCCCAGCTTGATGAATTTTATCTCGGGCAAATGTTCTACTACCTCATGCTGAGCATTGCCTACGAAGGTGAGCTGGCCAATGTGGATGCTTTTGATCAGCCTGGCGTGGAAGTCTATAAAAAAATCATGAGAAGGAAACTAGGAAAATAATGGCGCAGGAGCAAAAATCGCTCCCTTTTGACGAACGGCGTGAGCCCATGAGTAAAAAAAGATTCAAGAAAAAAGGTCCTAAAGGTTCCTCACATTACTCCGCTCAATTCGGGTAATAGGGAACCTTTCCTATGACCGCCAATTGAAAATAAATCATGCTGAAGCCTTACCCTGAATTTGGGTCTTGATTTGGGGTAAGGCTCTTTTTTTTAGTTTGCTGCAGGATGGGTTGAATCGTTTCCGTTAGGCTTTTTCGCTTAGCACTTGATAAAATCACGAACGTTGGCTGTCCCCACCCTTGCCGTCTTCCCTATATTTCAAAAGACCAGCCTTTTAGAGAATCTCTATACAAGATAAGACAAGATAAGAGCCCTAAACCAAACCTGCGTCTACGTTTGGTTTAGGGCTTGCTTTTCAGTCTTTCTTTCTTTTTCTATCTTCCCTACCTCAGGACAATGTCCGCTTTCTTCGCGTGGTTCAGCTGGTTTCCTGTAATGAATCCTTGGTCATGCATATTTTCAAGGACCAGGTCCCGCCGCCTGCGGCAGGCTTCCATATCGTTATAGGGGTTGAGGTCCGTCGGCGCGTTGGGCAGGCCTGCAAGGACGGCACACTCCATGAGGGAGAGCTGCTTAGGTTCAATGCCGAAGTAATTTCGCGCGGCTCTTCTGATGCCTGTCGAGTGGTTACCAAAAAAAGTTGTATTAAAATACATCTCAAGAATCTCTTCTTTGGAATACCTGGCTTCGACGATGAGGGCGAGGCCAGCTTCCCATAGCTTTCGCTCCAAGGAGCGTTCCGGCGACAGGAGATTGTTTTTTACCAGCTGCTGCGTTAGAGTACTGCCGCCTTGGGCGACTTCGTCGTACTGAAGATTGACGAGCACGGCTCGCATGATGGCACTGGGATCGATGCCGATGTGGGAATAAAAACGCCGATCTTCTGTTGCGATGAGGGCCTGAGGAAGATAGGCGGGCATGTTATCAAGACTGACCCAGTCGCTTTTATCAATCCGTTCCTTTGCCACGTCCTTCATATGATAGGCAAGGTAGCAGAGTCGAAGGGGACGGGGCAGTTTCTTTCCTAGGTAGGGATACGAAAAAGATTCCATGAGGGGCGGCCGGCCCGCACTGGGTGTTGGTGCAGCAGGGACCATGACATACCAGAGGAGCCCGCTGAGGATGAGGGTGAGGATGAAGAGTAATTTTTTCATGGATGGCTCCTTTCCAAGGATGTTTATTTCTTTTTATTCTAATTCTACCTGAAAGAGGCCTAAAAATCCATGGGGAAGAGGGGAGAAAAAACTTGCAATATTTTTGCAAAATGACTAGTACCATGAGGGCCTGAGTACTATAATGTAGGCATCCTAAAAAAAGAGGAAAAAGAAAAGAAAAAAAGTATTGCAAACTTATACATAAAGACGTATAATATTGCAACATAAAGGAGGAGATAGTGCTTTATGGAAAATTTCGGGGGAATCATCCTTTTCCTTGAAGAGGCTTGGCAGACGGTACCGCAGCGATGCATCTGCTGAATTACCGAGGAATCTTGGAATTCAAGATTGCATGAATATTAATGATGATGCGAGTTCCGCACATGAGGAGGAAACAAGATGCAGATCAAAGGCGATGAAATGAATATCCTAGTTGAAGCCCTGCCATACCTGAGTGCTTTCAAAGGAAAGACCGTTGTTGTCAAATATGGCGGTAACGCCATGCTAAGTGATGACCTCAAAAACAAGGTCCTCCAAGACATTGTGTTCCTGCGCCTTGCAGGCATGCGTCCCGTTGTCGTTCATGGCGGCGGCCCGGAAATTACGGCTATGCTGAAGCAAGCAGGCAAAAAGAGCGAATTTGTAAGCGGCCTACGCGTTACGGACGCGGAAACGGTGGCTATTGCTGAATTGGCCCTTGTAGGACGCACCAATACGGACCTTGTCCGAAGACTGAACATCCTGGGTGGTAACGCCATCGGACTGAATGGCAAGGATGGCAAACTCCTTGAAGCCAAGAAACATTTGGCCGATGTTTATGAAGACGGGCAAGTGAACTTGGTCGATATCGGATTTGTGGGAACCGTGGACAAGATTAACACGGATCTTTTGAATCTCCTGATCCAAAATGACTATATTCCCGTCATTGCGCCGATTGGTCTTGGCGCCGATGGTGAGACCTACAATATCAATGCCGACAGTGTGGCCGGTGAAGTGGCAGGGGCCCTCAAAGCAGAAAAGCTTCTTATGCTCACCGATGTGCGCGGCATCTATGAAGACCATCATGATGAAAGTACTTTCCTTTCTACGCTGACCTTCGAAAAGGCACATGAACTGATTATCAAGGGAAGTATCGACGGCGGCATGATCCCTAAGGTCAAGGCCTGCATTACGGCCCTTTCCGGCGGGGCACACAAGACGCACATCATCGATGGGCGCCGGGAACACTCCATCCTTCAGGAAATCTTCTCCGATGAGGGTGTTGGTACGGAAGTCATTAAGGGCTGATGAGGGGGAGCAAGCATGAATACAAAAGAAATCATTGCAATGACGGAAGCACATTACCTTCCCGTCTTCGGCCGTTTTCCCATTGCCATTGACCATGGCGAAGGAGCAACCTTATATGATGCGGACGGCAAGGCCTATATTGACTTTCTTGCCGGTATCGCAACCAATGCCCTGGGCTATCATCATCCGGCAATTGTCAAGGCGGTATGCGAACAGACCCAAAAGGTTATGCATACGTCAAACTTGTTTTATACGGAAATCCAGGCCAAGGCGGCGCAGCAGCTTGCTGAAGTAACGGGCATGGACCGGGTTTTTTTTGCCAATAGTGGGGCCGAAGCCAATGAAGGAATCATCAAGCTTGCCCGCAAATATGGCAGCCGTAAGAACCCGGCAAAATTTCGCATCATTACGGCAAAGGATTCTTTTCACGGCCGCACCATGGAAACGCTGACCGCGACCGGTCAGGACCACTATCATGAAGGACTGACGCCTCTGCCTGAGGGTTTTACGTATGTGCCTTTCGGCGACCTTGCGGCCATCGAAGCCGTTATGGACGATGATGTATGCGGCGTCCTCATCGAACCGATCCAGGGCGAAGGCGGCGTCCATGTCCCAGCTCCGGGGTATCTTGAAGGGGTCAAGGCCTTGTGCGAGAAGCACGATGCCCTTTTCCTCCTCGATGAGGTTCAGACTGGTGTCTGCCGCACGGGCAAATGGTTTGCTTATATGCACAGCACCGTCAAGCCTGATGCTATGAGCCTTGCCAAGGCCATTGGCGGCGGGTTCCCCATGGGGGCCTTTGTCACGACGGAGCGTCTTGCCCATGTCTTTAAGCCGGGCGATCATGGCTCTACCTTTGGCGGCAATGCCATTTCCTGTGCCTCCTGCTATGCCACGCTCAAGACATTAAAGGAACTCCATATGGATGAAGCCGCTGCTAGGAAAGGTGATTATTTCCAAAAGGGCCTTAAGGCACTTCAAAAAAAGCATCCTGACAAGATTGCCGATGTGCGCGGCAAGGGGCTCCTGATTGGGGCTGAACTTTCAAAAGCCGGGGCCTGTCTTGTTGGACGTGCCTTGGAAAAAGGCTTTATCATCAACTGCACGGCAGGAAATGTTCTGCGTTTTGTTCCGCCCCTCATCATTACGGAAGGGGAAATCGATCAGCTCCTTCAATGTCTTGACGAGCTTTTGGCGGAATTCTAAGAAGAAAAAGAGGGAAGAAAATGGCCTTAAAAAATAAAGATTTGATTTCCATCCATGATTTGAGTGTTGGGGAAGTGGCAACCATCCTTGATGTGAGCCGCAAGCTGAAGAAAAAACAGAAAATGGGCGAACCTCATGAATACCTGAAAGGGAAGACCCTTGCCATGATTTTTTCCAAGGCGTCCACACGAACCCGGGTTTCCTTTGAAACGGGGTTCCATCAGCTGGGTGGTCATCCAATCTATATGAGTGAGGCCACAAGCCAGATTGGCCGCGGCGAGCCCGTCAAGGACACGGCCCGCGTCCTTTCCCGTTTTGTCGACGGCATCATGATCCGCACCTATTCTCATGAAGCGGTTAAGGAACTGGCAGCTTATGCTTCTGTTCCTGTCATCAATGGACTGACGGACTTGCTCCATCCCTGCCAGGCCCTGACGGACCTATTTACCATCATGGAGTACAAGGAAGTCCTCAAAGGCCGCAAGCTTGTCTTTGTCGGTGATGGCAACAACATGGCCCATTCCCTGATGTATGCCTGCGCCAAGGTGGGGATGAACATGGTCTGTGCAAGCCCCAAGGGGTACTACCCTGATCCGCAGGTCCTGAAACAGGCCCAGGAAGATGCCGCGCTGACAGGTGCTTCCATTACTGTCGAAGAAGACGTCATGAAAGCGGCTGAAGGGGCCGACGTCCTGTACACGGATGTGTGGGCTTCCATGGGCGAGGAGGCAGAGCACGAGGAAAGGGTAAAGAAGTTCCAGGGTTACCAGATCAATCAAGCCCTTCTTGATGTGGCTCGCCCCGATGCCATGGTGCTCCACTGCCTGCCGGCCCACAGGGGGGAAGAAATTACCGATGATGTCATTGAAGGACCACACTCTGCTGTCTTTGATGAAGCTGAAAACAGGCTCCACGTCCAAAAGGCCATTATGGCTTTGCTGATGAGCGATGAAGTCCTCTAATCCCTAGAAAGAAGGAGAACCCGATCATGAAGAAAAAAGACGAAATCAAAAAAGTTGTTCTTGCTTATTCCGGCGGTCTCGATACGTCCGTCATCATTCCTTGGCTGAAGGAAAACTATAATAACTGTGAAGTCATTACCGTAACGGCCGATTTGGGACAAGGCGATGATATGAGCTTTGTTCATGATAAGGCGTTAAAGAGCGGGGCTTCCAAGGCTTATGTTCTTGATCTGCGGGATGAATTCCTTCGCGATTATGCTTGGCCCATGGTCAAATCCGGCGCCGTTTATGAAAAGAAATATCTCCTGGGAACGTCCATTGCCCGTCCGGTCATTGCAAAGCATCTTGTTGAAGTGGCCCTGAAGGAAAATGCCGATGCCATCTGCCATGGTGCTACAGGTAAGGGCAACGATCAGGTTCGTTTTGAACTGGGCATCAAGGCGCTGGCTCCGCAGCTCCAGGTCATCGCTCCTTGGCGGGAATGGAACATCAAATCCCGTGAAGATGCCATCGATTTTGCCTCCGCCCATAATATCCCGGTTCCGGTCACGAAGAAAAAAGACTATAGCATGGACTGGAATATCTGGCATCTTTCCCATGAAGGCAGCGACCTCGAAGATCCGGCCAATGAACCCAATCCGGATATCTATATCTTCTCCGGTACCCCTGAAGGCGCTCCCGATAAGGACGAATATGTGGAACTGGAATTTGTTGAAGGGGTTCCAGTCGCCGTCAATGGCAAGAAGATGGAACCGGTGGAACTTCTCACCACCCTTAACGAAATCGGCAAGCGCAACGGCATTGGGATTGCTGACATGGTGGAAAACCGGCTGGTTGGCATGAAGGACCGCGGTGTCTATGAAACGCCGGGCGGTACCATCATCTATTATGCCCATAATGAACTGGAAAATATTTGCCTTGATCGGGCCACCTACAATTATAAGGAACAGATTGGCATTCGTTATGCAGAACTTGTCTATGACGGCATGTGGTTCTCCCAGCTGCGGGAAGCCCTCCAGGCCTTTGTCGATGAAACGCAGAAAACGGTGACCGGTACGGTCCGTCTGAAGCTCTATAAAGGCAATATCATTTCTGCCGGCACGACGAGCCCTTATTCCCTTTACAGCAAGGAATATGTCACCTTCGGCGAAGACGATGTATATGATCAGACCGATGCCAAGGGCTTTATCACCCTTTTTGGCCTGCCGTTGACGGTTCGGGCCCTCATGAAACAGGGGAAACTGAAATAAGATGGCAAAGTTATGGGGTGGAAGATTCAGTAAGGATACAAATGCCTTGGTAGACGCTTTCAACGCATCCATTGAGTATGATCAGCGCCTCTATCATGAAGATATCCGCGGCAGCATTGCCCACACGCATATGCTGGCCAAAACGGGCATCATTTCGGAAAGTGATGCCGAAAAGATCGTGAAGGGGCTTACGAGCATCCTTGACGATATTGAAAAGGGAACGTTCGAATTCAAGACCGAACTGGAAGATATCCACATGAATGTGGAAGCGGCCCTTACGGAACGCATCGGTGATGCTGGTGCTCGTCTCCATACGGCCAGAAGCCGCAATGACCAGGTGGCCCTTGACATGCATATGTACATGAAACGGGTTGTGACCGAAGTCATGGACCTTGTCATCCGCTTTGAAGAAGCACTTCTAATGGTGGCAGATAAAAATCAGGATACGCTTATGCCCGGGTACACCCATTTGCAGCGGGCGCAGCCCATTACTTTCTGCCATCATCTCTTGGCCTACTTCAATATGTTCCTGCGCGATTTCCGCCGCCTTGAAGGGGTGTGGAAAGGTGCGGACATCATGCCCCTCGGGGCAGGTGCCGTGGCGGGGACAACGCTTCCCATTGACCGCTTCCAGGTGGCCGAGGAACTCAATTTTGACGCGGTTTATGGCAACAGCATGGACGCTGTAAGCGACCGGGATTACCTCTTGGAATTTCTTTCTGCCGCGTCCATCCTCATGATGCACCTGTCCCGCCTCAGTGAGGAAATCTGTCTTTGGTCATCGACGGAATTTGGGTTCATTGATCTTGATGATGCTTTTGCAACGGGTTCATCCATGATGCCCCAGAAAAAGAATCCCGATATTTCCGAACTCGTTCGTGGCAAGACGGGGCGGACCTATGGTCACCTCATGGCCCTTTTGACAACGCTCAAGGGCCTGCCTCTTGCCTATAACAAGGATCTGCAGGAAGATAAGGAAGGTTTTTTTGACGCGGTTGATACGGTGAAGTTTTCCCTCACTGTTTTTCGGGATATGCTCCTTACTATGACGGTGAACAAGGATCGCATGGCCGAAGCTGTCCATAAGGATTATTCCAATGCGACAGACCTTGCTGATTACCTTGTCAAGAAAGGCCTGCCCTTCCGTAAGGCCCATAAAGTCGTTGGCGAAGCCGTGGCTTATGGCATCAAGCACCGCAAGTATCTTGTAGAGTTGACCTTGGACGAGTACAAACAGTTTTCGCCTCTTTTTGAAAAGGATCTCCTTGAAGCCCTGCGTCCAGAAAACTGCGTGGCTGCCCGTACGTCCTACGGCGGCCCTGCACCAAAGGAAAATGCTAAGCAACTGACCTTGGGCCGGTCACTTGTTGATGGGCAGAAGAAGACCCTTCATGAGTTGGTAACAAAGCGCTGAGCTTTTGTTATAGGAAAAGGCTTACCTTTTCCGCAAACACAATCATCTGGCACCTTGAAATAAAGGGGACCGGGAGTGTCCATTTCCTCGTGTCCACATGAGCCTCCTTCCGTAGGAAAATAAAGGTTCTTTGTCAAATGTTGGGGTGCCCCACAACTAAATCGCCTTTTAGGAACTCGGCAAGGCATTTGCCGAGTTCCTTTTTTGCCAATTCACATAGAGAATCCGGTTCCTAAATCTGTTGAAATCACGCATTCCAAATGCAACTCTCTTAACCGTCTTAATCAGGTTGTTACAGCCTTCTGTGAATCCATTGGAGTATGGCTGGATAATTGCTTGAATAATTGCAGCCTCCCAATCTTTAAAAGATCTTAAAATCCCTTTAAAAGCATCTAAGTTGTAGCCCATTACCATAGCTAACCATTTGTTTAGCTCCCGCTTCGCAGCCAATTCAGTCTTCTGCCTCAATACTTTGTAAAATGCTTCTTTGAGTATATATGCACGCCTCAGTTCATCAGATTGAGAGAGGATGCAGCGCAGCTTTACCAGCTCTTCTCCACTTAGTGTTGTTCCCCTCTTTTGGAGAATCCTCTTATTATGTTTCAAATAAGGTGAGGTCTTTGGAAACGTATTTTGAATGTCTTTCCTTACTCTTTCCATAGCCCAGAGAACAAGTCGCTGTACATGGAATCTATCGGCTATCAGTGTGGCATTCGGGAACATTGTTTTATAGACAGAACGAAAAAGGGCAGACATGTCCATTACAACATAGCGAACCCTTCTTCGCTCCGCTTTAGGATAGCGAAGAAAATAACGTATAATCCAGTCTGCATCACGTCTTGGCAGAATGTCGATGAGCTCATTGTGTTCTACGTCTGTAATGCTGACCTGATACTTTTGTCCATGAGCATTGCCCCGGAATTCATCCATGGCCAGGACTTGGGGAAGGTGTTGGGGATGAGGGAAATGAAGGCGGTCAAAGTAACGTATGACCGTTGTAGTAGATGTGTGGAAGTCAGCCGCTATATCTGTGAAGCTGCGCTTTTGAAAACACGACACCATAATCTGCATCTGCAGATCTTTTGATTTGCGTTGATAACGCTGCAGGAACGGGACGGTTTCAAAGAATGTACGACCGCAGCAAGGGCAAACGTATCTTCTTTTATGTAATCGGACAAAAGCCTGTTGGTGCAAAATGGATCCGATAGCAATCCTTTGCCAACGGTAATCCTTGATTCTATCGGTCTTCGCATGACAATTAGGGCATTGGACAACAGCTCGATTCAGTTCCATAATAAATTCAATTTGTTGCTCACTGTGGATGCATTTTTTTATTACGTTACCTTTGACATTCAAGGAATTTGCTATATAATCAAATGTGGACATAGGCCATCTTCCTTTCATTTAGGTTTGGCGATTTAATTGTAAGAGTGGATGCCGTCTATGTCCACTTTTTTATGCAAAAATGGGGTGAGGAAAGAATATTTCCTCACCCCAACATTTATTATAGAACCGCTTTTTTGTGCAAAATCATGCAAAAGTGATGTATAAAATTAAGTGACAACAAGAAGAAGCCTTTGTGTTAAAATGAAAGGTAGAGTAATCCAACCGTAACCAAGCAAAGGGGGAACGATGATGAAGATCATTATGGGCTGCGATCACGGCGGCTTTGAACTTAAGGAAACCTTGAAGAAGGTCCTCATTGAAAAAGGCTATGAAGTGGAGGACTATGGAATCCATAAACAGGAGCGTGTCGATTATCCGGACTATGCCCAAAAGGTGGGAGAAGCCATTGCCAGCGGCAAAGGGGATCAAGGCATCCTCATCTGCGGCACGGGAATCGGCATGAGCATTGCGGCCAATAAGGTGAAGGGCGTCCGCGCAGCCCTTTGCAATGACTGCTATTCGGCTGCCAAAGCCAGACAGCACAACAATGCCAATGTGCTCTGCATGGGGGCCCGCGTTCTGGGGCCGGGCCTTGCCCAGGAAATCATGGAAGCCTATCTCAATGCTTCCTTCCTTGGCAGCTATCATGAAGGCCGTGTGGAAAAGATCATGGCCCTTGAAAAATAAAAGAGGTCTTGAATGTGAAACTGGAAGAATTGGTACAGGAACTGGAAGAATCCATTGAAGAACTGATCCGCAAGGGAAATGCCAAGGCAGGAAGCGTCCTTGTCATTGGCTGCTCCACGAGTGAGATCTTAGGCAACCGTATTGGTACGGGGGGCAGCCTTAAAGCAGCAAAAGCTTTTTTTGCCGCTGTCCATAAAGTGACCAAAAAGCATAAGATCATGCTGGCGGCCCAGTGCTGCGAGCACCTGAATCGGGCCCTTGTTGTCGAGGAAAAGACCATGGAAAAACTGGGACTCCAGGAAGTGACGGTGCGACCCGTGGAACACGCGGGCGGCGCTTGGGCAACGGCGGCCTATGAGGGCTTTTCCAAACCGGCAGTGGTCCTTGCCCTTCGTGCTGACTTGGGGCTTGATATTGGTCAGACCCTGATCGGCATGCACCTTAAACCCGTCGCCGTTCCTGTCCGCCTTTCGCGAAAGAAATTGGGCGAAGCCGTTCTCACGGCGGCCTTTACCCGTCCGCCCCTCATTGGTGGTGCCCGGGCCGTATATCCGGATAAGCACCTGCGCTGACCCTGATACGATGGGGCCCTATTATCCCATTAAAGTGAACAAGATAAAGGAGAAATGAAGATGCAAATCCATGTCGTTGACCATCCCTTGATTAAAGAAAAAATGACCCGTCTCCGAGATAAGAACACGCAGCCAAAGGATTTCAGACAGCTCCTTGACCAAATTGCCCAGCTGCTGCTTTTTGAAGTGACCCGTGATCTGCCTGTCCGTCACAAGAAAGTCACGACACCGCTTGCTGAAACAACGGGCTATGAACTTGATGTATCGGGAATCACGGTGGTGCCGATTCTCCGCGCCGGTCTGGGATTCCTTGATGCGGTCATGGACCTTGTGCCGGAAGCCAAAGTGGGCCATATTGGCCTTACCCGCGACGAGGAAACGCTGCAGCCCATCAAATATTACTGCAAGATGCCTAAAGACAAGGATGCGGAAATCATCCTCATCGACCCCATGCTCGCTACGGGCGGCAGTGCCGAAGCTGCCATTACCATGCTCAAGCAGGATGGCTACAAACATTTTCGCTTTATGTGCCTTGTGGCCGCGCCGGAAGGGGTTGCCCTTGTCAACCGCAGCCATCCGGAAGTGCCCATTTATACGGCAGCCCTTGATGACCATCTGAATGAAAATGGCTATATCGTTCCCGGTCTTGGTGATGCCGGCGACCGCGTCTTTGGTACGCTGGAGTAACCTATGAAAAGACCGGACTGGGACAGTTATTTTATGGAAATCGCTGAGGTGGTTGCCAAGCGCTCCACCTGTCTGCGCCGACAAGTAGGTGCCGTTTTGGTCAAGGACCGGCAGATCCTTGCCACGGGCTACAATGGAACGCCAAAGGGCATCGCCCATTGTGAGGAAGTGGGATGCCTTCGGGAGCAGCTCCATGTCCCCAGCGGTCAGAACCACGAACTTTGCCGCGGTATCCACGCCGAACAAAATGCCGTCATCCAGGCGGCTGTAAACGGCGTGTCCACCAAAGGCGCGACGCTGTACTGCACGCATCAGCCCTGTGTTGTCTGCTCCAAGATCCTCATCAATGCCGGGATTGAGCGCATCGTCTATGCCCATCCGTATCCTGACCGGTTGGCACAGGAGATGCTGGCAAGCGATAAGCAACTGACCTTGGAAGAATTCAAACCGAAAAAAGACGAGTAAAAGCAAAAAGCCTCCACCAAAAGGTGGAGGCTTTTTCTTTGTCAGAGGGCATCAAAAAATTTCCTCCCAAGGGCTGTCTCATTGATCCTGATTTCAAAAAGAGCAGAGGCTCACTAGATCCAACTAATCCCTAAGAACCCTAACCTGAACCAGCGCTTACGTTCGGTTTAGGGGTTAGTTTATCATCTTTTGCCTTCCGTTCTTTCTTCCATTTGCCTTTTATCAATTCGGGTCAGATGGCTCCTTTTGTGAGGAACCCCGCTTCCAACGACGGCAGCAATCCCACTGGTATAGCGCCGTGGGAGTTGATGCGCGAAGGTTCTTTGAAGCGGCGCTCCCAAAAGTAAATGAGCGACGCGTGAGTTTCCTTACGGCCAGAGGCCGGTACGTTGAGGAGATTGAGGCCCGTGGGAGACAAAGTAGATGGGCCCTATGGAATGAAGATCGCAAAAAGCTTCCGCTTTGATAAGCTGGGCGCTGGAGGGGATGACACAAGGTTGGGAAAGGAAGCGCCCAGGCGTATGCTATCCCCAAACGTGGGAAGGTTCATCGTACAATAGGCTATGAGGAGGCCATTGTTTCCATAAAATCTTTTTTAAGCAATGGACTCGCGTACTTCATCAAATGAGCCCGATTTTTGGACTGAGTAAAAATTAAAGCCGTTCCAATAGCCAATCCACATTATCTGTATCATATTCAATCTGTTCGGACCAGCGGCGCAGGGCTTCTTCAAGGTTGCCGTGAAGGGCTGTTTCCATGAAGATGAAGTCCGTGCTGCGCCGGGCATAGGCGCGGACCGCATCAAGGCCGTAGGCTTCGACTTTATCAAGCTGACGGTAAAAAATAAATTGATAGATCCGGTCAAAGGAAATGGGGTCATAGGTCTTTTCATAGGAAGCCACTTTTTCCAGTAAGGCGGGGATCATGCCCTGCAGGCTGCGGATCTCTTCCGTCCATGCTTCATCAATGGGTTCGGTAATCATGAGGTCAGCCAAGATGCTTTGACAGGATTTGCTGCTGAAAAGCGGGGCATAGTGGGTCAGGCTTTCCGGCAGGGAAAAGCCCATGAAGTCCAAAAGTTCCTTGAAGGTATAGATAAAAGCTGTGTCTTCTTCCGTAAAGGTAAGCGGTTCGTGAGGGGCCAAAAGAAGCTCGCATGAGGCTTCGCAGCAAAGGCCCGTGCCGCAGAGAATAAATTCATCGACATAGGTGAAAAAGCGGGGATGGACTGTGCAGATGTCACAGAGCTTATCTTCCCCCAGCGCTGTAATTACTTCACAAAGTCCGTCCGTCCGCAGAAGGGCGCAGAAGCCCTTATCGGTTAATTTGAAATGCCAGCCGTCAGGACCTTTTTCCATATGGTCTTGGATTTTTTTGCCCAGGGGCGTCTTAAGGCCGCGGTAGTAGTCTGCTGTATCGTCATCAATATCGATTTCCCATTTTTGGCAGCATGTATGGCGGCAGGCACCAGCCTTGCAATGGAAATCATTGAAACCTTGGGGCAGGATGGAAATCATGGAATTCACCTCGAATGCGTAGGATCCTTCTATTATACATCGCTGCCTCCCTTTGGCGGAGAAAAAACTCTTTTTTCCTGTAAAAATGGGCGCAGCTGCCAGAGAAAGAAACAAAAAATTGAAATCTACCAATTTTTTATGGTAGAATAAACAATAGTGAGATTTTGGGGGGAAAGTGCGCCATCCTGTGTTTTCCCCTTGTCCACAGGGCGCCGCTTTTGGCGCCTGAAGCTAAAAAAGGTTGAGGGGATTTTGATGATAACAAGAACACTTGATGCCAAACTGGCCGCAGCGGCAAAGTCCTTCCCGTATAAGACGAGAGAAGGCGGTGCGACGGTCACGGTCTTTGTACCTTATGACTGCAAGAACAACTGCCCGTTCTGCGTCAATAAGGAAGAATATGCAGACTGCACGGGCTTTTCCCTGGAAGCCATCAAAAAAAGCATGGAAACGATGGACCGTCTGACGCCGTATTGTGATTTTGTCTTTACAGGCGGTGAACCGTTGGCCAATCTCGAAAGTCTGCAGCAGATGCTCGATAAGGTCTCATTGACGCACAAGGTCTATATCAATACGACCCTGCCCGTGTCCCAGACCCAGACCGAGGAAGAAATCCTGGCTTTTTTGGAGCGGAACAAGCAGAAGATTACCTGTCTTAACATTTCGCGCCATATGCAGCATTTCGTCCAGGAATCCAATGATTCCCTTCTGGAAAAGCTGCCTGTCCGTTTCCGGATCAACTGCGTCCTTTATAAGAACTATCCGAAGGAGCAGCTTGTACCCTTTATGGAACGCTTCCGTAAGGTCCATGCGCCGAGCATCCAGTTCCGTTTCGACTATACGGAAACAACGCCGGAAAACCTCTATGACAGGCAGGGGGACAAGATCCTTCAGGATCTTAGGAAAGTGGCTCGGTATACTGGCCTTGACGGCTGCCGCATGCGCTGCGGGTTCCACTTTACGTACAAGGACCTGGAACTTGTCTACCATAAGACGCTGCCCTACAGCACGATCTTTGAAAAAGACAGCGATGGTCGGGACTGCGCCATTTTGTACGACATCCTCATCAAACAGACGGGACGGATCGATTCGGACTGGGATGGAACCGTCCTTGACGTGGAAAAATACAGCCGCGTGGCATTTGAACCTTATGACCTCAAATGGCTGGAAAAGGTCGCTGAACCAGGAGCCAAGGCGGCTGCGGCCCTGAATTTTTCTCCTGTGACGTGTTCCCTTTCGTAAGGGATAAAGGAGGTGGAATGATGTCAACAAAAACCGTGTATCGTGTGGCTGTCATCGGCGGCGATGGGATTGGACCGGAGGTCCTGCGGGAAGGGCAAAAGGCCCTTGCTGCCGTGGCTCAAAAAGACGGTCGTTTTTCCTTCGAATTTACGGAATTTCCCTGGGGCTGTGAATACTACCTAAAGACGGGAAAGATGATGCCTGAGGACGGCATCGAGACGCTGAGCCATTTTGATGCCATCTATTTGGGCGCGGTGGGCTATCCCGGTGTTCCGGACCATATTTCCCTCCGTGACCTGCTTCTGCGCATCCGTCACGATTTTGATCAGTATGTCAACCTGCGCCCTGTCAAGCTTCTTAAAGGTGCACCCTGCCCGCTAGTGGGGATTACGGAAAAAGATATCGACATGGTCTTTATCCGGGAAAACAGCGAAGGAGAGTACGCTGGTTCCGGAGCTTGGCTCTATCCGGGCACGCCGCGGGAAACAGTCATCCAGAACGGGGTCTTCTCCCGCTTTGGGACAGAGCGCATCATGCGCTATGCCTATGAACTGGCTAAAAAGGAACACCGCAGCCTCACCAGCATCAGTAAGGGCAATGCCCTCAATTATTCCATGGTTTTCTGGGACCAGATCTTTGCGGAACTGGGAAAGGAATATCCCGAAGTGGAAACCCATTCCTATCTGGTCGATGCAGCGAGCATGTTCATGGTCAAAGATCCCAAACGGTACCAAGTGGTGGTCTGCTCCAATCTGTTTGGGGACATCCTGACTGACCTTGGCGCCGCCATTTCAGGCGGCATGGGCCTTGCTGCCGGGGCAAACCTCAATCCTGAAAGGACCTATCCATCCATGTTTGAGCCCATCCACGGAAGCGCACCGGATATTGCCGGTACGGGAAAGGCCAATCCCTTGGCTTCCATTTGGTCTGCCAGCCAGATGCTTGATTTCTTCGGCCACCCTGAATGGGGTCGCCGGCTTCTTGCAATCATCGAAGCCATGCTCGTAGAAAAAACAATTCTCACGCCTGACATGGGCGGTACGGCCACGACAAGTGAAGTGGGTGACGAGGTCGTCAAAAGAATTGAAGAAGCGTAATTGACTCCTTCAGCAAAAGTGTTCCTGGAATCCCTTTTCAGGCACTTTTGCTTTTTTGTAGGAATCCAGCAGGAAAGTAGAAAGGAAGGCAAGAATATGAAATTAGAAGATGTGAGAAAAGAAATCGATGCCCTTGATCCCCAGATCAAGACACTCATCCTGCGCCGTATGGACTGCTCTTTGGAAGTGGCCAAGGCAAAGCAGGCGGCAGGGGAGACCACAATCTATCGGAGGGACCGGGAAAAGGCCATCTTGGACCGTTTGGGGGCGGATGTTCCAGCTGACCGTCTGCCGGAATACCTTGCCGTGGTGCGGAAAATCATGGAAACAAGCCGCATGTTTCAATATGGCCTGCTCTTTGATTGGAATCCGGATCTTTTCAAGGAACTTTCTGCCGGCATTGACACGACTCCCGGCGGCTGGCGCGTCAAGATTCGTCTGACCCGTCCGGACGAGCCCAACGCCATGAGCAGCATCCTCAGCATGGTAGGTGATTATGGCTTCAACATGCAGTATATGGAACTCATGTCCTTCAACGAAGGGACCCACTCCGTGACCTTTGACCTCACCATCTTGGGAGACTTGTCCGATACGGCCATGCAGAAGCTCCTTTTCCAGCTTTCCAAGGAAAGTGAAGGCTTTGTCATTCTCCAGAATGACCGGAAGGACGGTGCCGCCAAATGACGAAACAGACGAAGGACCTCGTTTGGATGATCGTGTCGCTGGCCGCTGGCTTTGCGGTCTCGCGCCTTACCCCGACGCCGCCCCTTACGCTGGAAGGACTCGCTGTTTTGGGCGTCTTTTTGTCATCGCTCATGATGTGGATCACCATTTCCATTGATTGGCCGAGCCTCATTACCCTGTTTCTTTTGGGCCTGTTGCCTCATTTTGGATTTCCCGCTGTTTTTCGGGGCGCCTTTGGAAATGTGACGGTTGCGTTCCTGCTCTTTACTTTTGTTCTCGTTTATCCGCTGTCAAAGACGTTTTTTGTCCGGCGCTGCGCTGTGGCTTTTGTCACGAACCGCTTTGCCCGGAAAGGCCCTTGGTGCTTTGTCTCTTTCCTCTTATTTTCCGTGACCTTCATGGGACTTTTCATCAGCCCATCTGTCCTTTTTGTGGCCTTTATGCCATTTTTGGAGGATATCTATGAAGTGCTTCAAATAAAGAAAAAGAGCCAGACTGGCAATATGCTCATGCTGGGGACGGCTTTCTGCATCAGCCTTTCGTCGGGCATGACTGCCATTGGACATGTCTGGCCAACCCTTGCCATTGGCTATTACAAAGCGGCTGCGGGGATTGAGGTGAACCAGTTTCAGTATATGGCTGTCGGCATCCCGACGGGGCTGGTCCTTGTCCTTTCCCTCATTGCCGTTTTCCGCTATATCTATCGCCCCAGTGATCTTGCGCAGATGGACCTAAGAAAAGCGATGGAACTGAAAACCCTCGTTCCCAAGACAAGCCGCAGGGAAGTCATGATCCTTGCCGTCATGGCGCTGACCGTCATCCTGTGGGTGGGACCGAGCCTATTGCGTGGCGTGAGCCCTTGGCTTTATAAGAGCCTCAGCCGCTATACGACGGCCATGCCGCCCCTTTTGGGCTGCATCCTCCTTTTTATCCTCCGGGAAAACGGGGAGCCGCTCCTAAGCTTCAAGGAAGCTGTTTCCAACGGGATCCTTTGGGCGGCTATCCTCATGACCGGGGCTGCCACTATGCTGGGGTCGGCCCTGACCAACCAGGAGATGGGCATCAAGGAATGGCTGAGCACTATGTTGGGCCCTGTAGCCGCTTCACTTCCTGCAGAAGGCATCATTCTCTTCTTCTTTGCTTGGTGCATCCTTGAAACGAATTTTTCATCGAATATCGTTACGACGACTGTGGTCAGTGCCGTGGCCCTTTCGGTCCTGCAGGCCCTGCCGCAGGGAACGGTGGCCGTTGGTGCCGTCGTCTGCCTCATTGGGTTTGGAGCTGGGATCTGCAACATGACGCCTGCCGGTCAGTCGACCATCAATACCGTGGCCATCAGCTCGGGCTGGACAACGGCTCGGGATATGTTTATTTGGGGCGGTATCTTTTCCCTTCTGGCCCTTCTGGCGATGGCCTTTGTTGGTTATCCCTTGGGCGTCCTCATCATTGGCTAGTAAAAAAGCTGTGAAACAAGCGTGTTCTTGCTTCACAGCTTTTCCTTTTTACAGGGCTGCCCCTTATTTGTTCTTTTCCCGCCGCGCCCGCTTTGCTTCTTCCCGTTTGCGGATTTTTTCCTTGTGCTTCAAGGACTTGGCACTGGTCCGTTTCTCAATGAACTCGTGCGGTTCCGGTGCGTCGTCTTGGCCATGCTTTATTTTGTAGTAGATGACAAAGGCTGCAAGGGCGACCATGGGGAGGGCGCCCAAGATGGCGCGGGAAATGTCATTGCGCGTAATGACGAGGAGGTTCCATAAGATGACCACAAGGGGCGTCAGCGTCCATTGGGCAATCTTTGACTTAGTCCCTGAAGCCCCGAAAAAACGGAGGCAGAATCCGTAGACCAAAAAGGCGACGGAAAAGGACATAAGGGAAAGGAGAAGAATAAAAATAAAAAGTTCCACAGTGACACCTCAATCAATCAGTTTTCAGCCATCATTATACACGATGGTCGGAGAAAAGAAAATTTTTCCTTTTTTAGAAAAAAAGCTTGGAATTTTGATGATAATCAAATAAGAAGATCATGAGATGGGAAAGAAGGGACTAATGAGAAACAAATTGAGCATAATATAAGGTTAATAGAGACAGTTTACCTCTATTGTGTAACTTTTGTCATATATTTTCTTATAGGAAAAATTTTTCTCACAATACGGTAAAAATAAAAGGGTTCCCAAAACGAAGGGCGAATAAGGACAATAAGGATAAGAATAGCAGATCACTTGGAGGTGGTTATATGTTTGAGAAGATCCTGGTCCCTGTTGATGGGTCTGAAACGAGTTGGAAAGCCATGGAAGAAGCAAAGAAACTGGCCGAAGCATTCCGTGGGGAAATGGTTGTTGTCAATGTCATTCAACCCTATAACAATGCTGCACTCTTGGTTGTGCCCTTAGATCAGGCCACCATCAGCCAAGGTAATGAAGAACTGACAAAGATCGGCAACAGCGTCCTTGAAACGGCCAAGGAAAAAATGCAGGACTTCAAGGGCAAAAAAGAATTCCTTCTTGAAGTCGGTCATCCGTCCGAGAGGATCATTGCTGTCAGCAAGGAAAAGGCCTGCACGTCCATTGTCATCGGCAGCCGCGGCCTGTCCGGCATTGCCGAATTCTTCCTGGGCAGCGTCAGTTCCAAGGTTTCCCAGTATGCTTCGGTGCCGGTCCTCATCGTAAAATAAGGACTGCGGCCCGCGTATTTATGGAGGTGAGTTTCCTATGATGAAAAAGATCCTGGTTCCCATTGATGGGTCCGATATTTCCCTGCGTGCCATGAATTTTGCCATTGAGTTGGGGAAACATTTTGCAAGTGAGATTGTTGTCCTCAATGTGGATATTCCCTACGACCTGAGCCGTATCAAACCGGCTGTGAAGGATAAGGACGGCAACGAGATTGAATCGGCCCGCCTGACCCCGCTTGAACTGGCACAGCGGGAGGCAGGAAAATCAGGCTATGACAAGATCACCTTCAAGAAATATGTCGATATCGATCCGGCGGAAAAAATCTGCGAAGTGGCAGAGACCATTGACGCGGACCTCATCGTCATGGGCAATCGCGGAATGGGCGTCCTTGCCGGATTCTTCCTGGGCAGTGTCAGCACAAAGGTTTCCCAAAGTGCCCATTGTCCGGTGACCATCGTCAAATAGCAGGTATGGTACCTGACGCTAGGAATAGGGAGGTTCCCCTAAGGTAAGGAGGTAGAGGTGTATGTTCAAGAAGATCTTAGTTCCTGTTGATGGTTCCTCGACGAGCTGGAGAGCCCTTGAAACGGCAAAGGATCTGGCTGTGAAGTATGACGGTGAGCTCATTGTAGCTCATATCGTCCAGACTTACAGCAGTGCCGATCTTTATATCAACAGCTTGGACCAGACGGCTGTTGCTGCAGAAAATGACCAGTTGACCCGTATTGGCAGCAGTGTTCTTGACACGGCAAGAACCAAGATGGAAGGCTTTACGGGCAAGGTCGACTATCTCATGGATGTGGGCCATGCCTCGGACCGGATTATTGAACTCAGCAAGGACAAACATGCAGATGCCATCGTCATCGGAAGCCGTGGCCTGTCCGGCATCGCTGAATTTTTCTTGGGCAGCGTCAGCTCCCGCGTGGCGCAGTACGCCGCTGTCCCTGTCCTTATCGTGAAATAGGCAGAGGAAAGAAAAGACGCCGTAACTAGGGGGTGGTCTTATGTTCAAGAAATTCCTCGTTCCGATTGATGGTTCCCAAACCAGTTTCCGTGCTCTTGAAACGGCGGCGGATATGGCAAAGGCTGTGGGCGGTGAACTCATTGTCATCCATGTGGTGCCGAGCAATAAAGTCAACCAGCTCATTGTCGTTGGCAATAAGCCCGTCAAGGATACGAGCGTGAAACCAACCCAGATTGGTAAGATGGTCCTTGATACGGCAAAGGACAAACTGAAGGATTTTGCTGGTGCAGCCGAGTTCGACATGGAATTTGGCGACGCCGCTGAAATGGCCGTTACCGTGGCTAGGGAAAAAGGTGCCGATGCCATTGTCATCGGTAAACGCGGTCTGTCAGGCGTGGAGGAATTCCTCCTGGGCAGCGTGAGCAGCAAGGTGGCCCAGCTGTCGCCCGTACCGGTGATCATCGTCAAATAGCACAAGGGAACCTGTGGCAGCAGCTGCAGGTTCCTTTTTTGGAACCGGCGGAAAGATTGACATTCCCCGCGCTCCTTGGTAAAATAAGCTATATATGTAAAAAGCGTTGAACGGGAGGAGTAGGGGGCCCTTTCCTTTTAAGAGAAGATGCGGCCGGTGCAAGCATCTAGGAAAATCCCTTGAAGTCGCCCGGGAGCTGGCGTGCTGAACCAAAGTAAGCCCGCCCGTTTGGCTCGTTACGTCCTCAAGTTGCCCAAGCAATTGGGAAAATAGGTGGTACCGCGACCGAACTCGTCCTATCTGATGGGACGGGTTTATTTTTTTTACAGGCTAAGGAGGCTTTTGGAAGTATGGCAGAAGAAAACAACATCCCCAAGGTCTATGACCCGGCGGCAGTGGAAAAGAAATGGTATGCATATTGGGTGGAACATGGCTTTTTCCATCAACCCGTCGATAAGAGCCGGAAACCCTTCAGTGTGGTCATTCCGCCGCCCAACATCACCGGTAAGCTCCACATGGGTCATGCCCTTGATAATACCCTGCAGGACATCCTCGTGCGCTGGCATCGTATGATGGGGGACAATACCTGCTGGCTTCCCGGGTATGACCACGCGGGACTTGCCACGCAGATCAAAGTGGAAGAGGAACTGAAAAAGAAGGAAAACCTCACTCGCTATGACCTGGGCCGTGAAAAATTCCTGGAACGGGTCTGGCAGTGGAAGGAAGAATATGGCGACCGCATCGTGACTCAGCTCAAGAGCCTGGGCATTTCCTGCGACTGGGACCGTCAGCGCTTTACCATGGATGAAGGACTTTCCCGTGCTGTCCGTGAGGCCTTTGTCAGCCTCTATGAAAAAGGCCTCATCTATAAGGGAACGCGCATCATCAATTGGTGCGTCAACTGCCGTACGGCCCTGTCTGACGTTGAAGTGGAACACCAGGATGACGAGGGCCATCTGTGGTATGTGAATTATCCCATCGAAGGGGAAGCCGGGCGCTATCTCCAAATTGCCACGAGCCGTCCGGAAACCATTCCCGGCGATACGGCCGTTGCCGTAAACCCCAAGGATGAACGCTATAAGGACCTTGTGGGAAAACAGGTTCGCCTTCCCATCATGGACCGCCTTATCCCCATTGTGGCCGACGAATACGTTGACCTTGAATTTGGTACGGGCGCCGTAAAGATTACGCCGGCCCATGATCCCAACGACTATGAAGTGGGGCAGCGCCAGAAGCTGCCCAGTCTGACGGTCATCGGTCTTGACGGCAAGATGACGGCGGACGCCGGCAAATACGAAGGGGAAGACCGTTACGAATGCCGCAAGCATATCGTCCAGGACCTGAAGGACTTGGGTCTTCTCGTCAAGATCGAAGACGCGCCCCATGCTGTCGGTCACTGCCAGCGCTGCCACCACGTCGTGGAACCCCTTATTTCCACGCAGTGGTTTGTCAAAATGAAACCCCTCGTGAAGGCCGCCGTGGAATGCGTTGAAGACGGGCGCATCCAGTTTGTGCCGAACCGTTTCACGAAGACCTATACGAACTGGATGGACAACATCCATGACTGGTGCATTTCCCGCCAGATCTGGTGGGGTCACCGTATCCCTGTGTGGTACTGTGACGACTGCGGAAAGCAGATGGCGTCCCGGACGGATTTGACGGAATGCCCGCACTGCCACAGCCACAACATCCATCAGGATGAAGATGCCCTTGATACCTGGTTCAGTTCCGGTCTATGGCCTTTTTCCACCTTTGGCTGGCCGGACAAGACGGACGAACTGCAGCAGTTTTATCCGACGAGCGTCCTGGTGACGGGCTATGACATCATTTTCTTCTGGGTTGCCCGCATGATCACCATGGGCATGGAATTTATGAAGGAAATTCCCTTTAAGCATGTCTTCATCCATGGTCTTGTCCGCGATGAACAGGGCCGGAAGATGAGTAAATCCCTGGGTAACGGCATTGACCCCTTGGAAGTTGTTGACAAATATGGAGCCGATACGCTGCGCTTCATGCTCATTACAGGCAATACGCCGGGCAACGATATGCGTTTTTATTGGAACCGCATCGAAGCAACGCGAAACTTTGCCAATAAGATCTGGAACGCGTCGCGCTTTGCCCTCATGAACCTCGATGGGTATGATGCTTCGGCTAAACGGGCGCCTCTGACCCTTGCTGACCGCTGGATCCTGTCCCGCCTGCAGCACACCATCAAGGACGTTTCAAGCTTCCTCGAAAAATTTGAACTCGGAGAAGCCGGCCGCCTCATCTACGATTTCATTTGGGGTGAAGTCTGTGACTGGTACATCGAACTTATCAAACCCCGCCTTTATGATAAGGAGCATCCGGAAGAACGGTCAACGGCTCAATTCGTCCTCTGCCGCGTCCTGGGCGATGCCATGAAGCTGCTGCATCCTTATATGCCGTTCATTACGGAAGAAATCTGGCAGCATCTGCCCCATGAAGGGGAGAGCATCATGATTGCGCCGTGGCCTGTGGCGGATGAATCCCTCATGGATGAAAGCGTGGAAAGCGGAATGACGGTCATGATGGATGCCATCAAAGCCATCCGCAACATGCGGGCCGAAGTAAACGCTGCCCCTGGGAAGAAAGCGCCGGCCACGATCTTGGTGGAACCTGCTTTCCGCAGCGTCTTTGAAGGCCATCCGGAATACGTCGAACGCTTGGGCACGGTGGACACGCTGACATTGGGCGATATCAATGACGAAGCGCCGGAAAACGCCATGACAGCCGTTGTGACAGGCGCCAAGGTCTATCTGCCCCTTAAGGGTCTCATTGACGTGGAAAAGGAAATGAAGCGGCTGACGAAGGAACTTGACGGGGCCAAAAAGGAACTGTCCCGCATTGAGGGCAAGCTTTCCAATGAAGGGTTTCTCGCCAAAGCTCCGGAAGCGGTCGTGGAAAAGGAAAAAGCGAGGAAAGAAGACGTCAAGGCGCGTCTTACCGCCCTTGAAGACCAACTGAAGGAACTTCAAAAACTCCAGTAACCTCAATCTGGGTCCGGGCAGGAAAAGCCTGCCCTGGCCTTCTGGCGCGGTCCTTGCCTTAATGGGACCGGAGGAGAATCATGAACTACAACGAAGCGATGCAGTATATCGAAAGTCTTGGTAAATTTGGCATCCATCTCGGTATGGAACGCATCACGGGCCTTGTGGAACTCTTGGATCACCCGGAACGCAAGATCCGGACCATCCATATAACGGGAACCAACGGAAAGGGGAGCGTGGCTTCCTACCTGTCCCATATCCTCACGGCTTCGGGGAAAAAGACAGCGTGCTATACGTCGCCCCACTTTGTTAAATATAATGAGCGTATGTCCATCGACGGCGTTGATATTTCCGATGAGGATTTTGCTGCTGTGACGGAAGAAACCAAGGCTGCTGTCGATACATTCCTCAAAAATGGCGGCGAACAGCCGACCCAGTTTGAAGTCATTACCGCCATGGCCTTCCTTTATTTTGCCAAGGAAAAGGTGGATTATGCCGTCATCGAAGTCGGCATGGGCGGCCTTTGGGATTCGACGAACGTCATTGTGCCAGAGCTTTCCGTCATTACGAACGTTACCTTGGAGCATACGGACCGGCTGGGAAAGACCATTGAAGCCATTGCGGAACAAAAGGCCGGCATCATCAAGGATCACGTTCCTGTTGTGACCGCCGCTGACGGCAGTGCCCTTGAAGTCATTCGGGTCACAAGTGAAGAAAAATCGGCACCTCTTTATGTCTATGGTGAGGATTTTTCCGCAACCCTGCTTGCTGGATCCATGCAGGAACAGCTCTTCCTCTATCCGTTTCATTCCGGTGAGCGGGAAGTTACCATCCATCTTGCCGGCGCCCATCAGATCGTGAATGCTGCCGTGGCCCTTAAAGCCGCGGAAGTGCTGGCAAAAAAGGATCCTGCCATTACAGAAAAGAAGATCCTCAAGGGCATGGATCTCACGACCTGGCCAGGCCGCATGGAACTTATCCATGAACGGCCCGACGTGATCCTGGACGGGGCCCATAATCCTTCCGGCGTGACGGTTCTGCGGCGGGCCCTTGATACCTATTATCCCCATGGCCATCGTTATTTCATCTTTGGCATGATGGGGGATAAGGATGTAAGCGAAGTGGCCCAGATCCTCTTCCGGGATACGGATACGATCTATACCGTTCTTGCTGATAACGGCACGCGGGCCGAAAAGCCCGATGTCCTTGCCCGTCGCCTACATAAAAAGGCCATTCCTATGGATGATCTCAAGACTGCTTTCGAAACGGCGGTCCATGAGGCCGGACCGGATGATGTGGTCCTTGTCTGCGGCTCCCTTTATCTTGTGGGCACCTTCAAGGCAAAGGGCCTCTCAGAGGATTTCCTATGACACATAAACAAATCTTTCCCGAATCTTGGAACCTGAACCAGATCCTTTACGGACTCCTTGTGGCGTATGTTTTCCTTCTGCCGATCCATCTGAATCTTGCCATTGGCCTGTTTCTCGTCATGGTGGTGCTGAATTTTGCGAATATCCTAAAGACGGGACAGTTCTGGCCCAAGGTGACGGTTCCCAAAAAGATCAGCCGCCCCTTATGGGCGCTCTTTCTCCTATCTGCTGTGAGTGTTTGTTGGTCCCAGGAGCCTTTTTTAAGCGCCTATAACTGGATTGTTGTGGTAGGACTCAAGGCCGGCTCATTCTATTTTGTCCTGCGTTACGGCAGTACGGGCCGGCGGTCCCTGTTTCTTGTCAAGGTCTTTATGGTCTCGGCCGGTCTGGTGGCGCTTTACGGCATCTATCAGTACTTTTTTGGTGTCATTGCCATCCAGGATGCGGAATGGATCGATCACGCCGCGTTCCCGCTCATGACCAAACGGGCTGTCTCAACGTTGGAAAACCCCAATATCCTCGCCAGTTTCCTTGTCATGACCGCGGCCTACAGTGAAGGCCTCTTTGCTCCCTTGAAAGGCGGCAAGAGAAGGGCCTCCCTTGCAGTGATCTTTCTTCTTGCCATTACTTGTCTGATCCTCACGTTCTCCCGCGGCAATTGGATTGCCCTATTCTTTGTCCTCTTTGTCTTTGCCGGCGCTTTTTACCACAAAGCGTTCCTGCCTTTCATCGGTGGGGGACTAGGGGTCCTGTGGATTGGCTGGGACCGTTTGTCGGCCCGCATCATGTCCATCTTTTCCATCAAGGATACATCGGCAGAGCTGCGTCTGATGTACATGGACAGTGCGACCTCCATGATTGAGGAGCATCCTTTTGGCGTGGGCTGGTACGGCTATCAATTTGCCTTCCCTGACTATAATTTCGGTTATGTGGATCCCAGCGTCATCATGTACCATAGCCACAATCTTTTGACCAACATTGCGGCCGAGCTGGGCATTCCGGGCCTTGCCCTTTTCCTGTACATCATGTATCAGTTGGCGGTCCTTGCCCGCAGCATCCGGCATCGTGAGGCAGAGCCCTGGATCCGCGGCCTTGCCTGCGGTTATATTGCGTCCCTTGTAGGCATCTTTGTCGCAGGGATGACGGATTATACCCTGTTTAATCTACAGCTGGGCATATATTTCTGGATCTTCAATGCGATGATCATTGCCCTTGGATTTTTGACCAAGGATGAAGCCAAAGTGTAACAAATAAAAAGAAGAACCTGTAAGAACGCTGACATTTCGTTTTTACAGGTTCTTTTTATGTTCAGGGAAATGAATAATGGTTCTTTGTCAAATTTTGGGGTGCTAAAGTGTCTATGCACTCCTGGAGAGGACATGCACTGAATACAGTGCGTGTCCTTTTTCGTTGCGTGTGTTAATGTACAAGATCCTATTACGAAAGCGCTCAAAATTGCGCAGACCAAATGAGACACGTTTTAACACCTTGATTTTATTGTTGCAGCCTTCAGTAAAGCCGTTGGAGTAAGGATATATAAGGGCGCTCCTAATTTCTTCGTACCAATAGGTAAAGGACTTAACCAGAGAGTTCATTTCCGGTAAATCAGCGCTTTTTACCAGGTCTATCCATGCTGAAAGTGCCCAAGAAATGTTGGTATGATCCTTGAATCGAAGCACCTTGGAAAATGCGTATTTTAGCGCGTAAGCACATCTTAGACGAGGAGAACAGCGAAGGATTCCCTCCAGCTTTATAAGCTCTTCTTCGGTTAATTTCTCATATGGTTTCGTTAAGATTGTCTTGTTGGACTTAAACATTCGGCTATGGTGACAAAGGCGCTTTTGCTCTGCTTTGCGAACGCGCTCCATGGCCCATTGGACTAAGCGGATCATATGAAAACGGTCTGCCACGATGCGCGCCTTGGGGAAGATCGTTTTTATGACTGAACGGAACTGCATAGACATGTCCATTGTGACAAATTCTACTTTTCGTCGTTCACTCATTGGAAATTGATAGAAATACTGGAGCAGAGCCGGTGTGGTTCGTGCCGGAAGAATGTCCATTATACGCTTGTTTTCAGAGTCAGTGATGATGACTTGGTACTTCTGACCGGCAGCATTTCCTTTAAATTCATCGATGGAAAGCACGCGGGGAAGGTGACTGGGACGAGGAATATGGACTTCATTAAAGACACGAATGACCTGGCTGGTGCTGACATGGCATCGTCTGGCCACTTCTTGGAAAGAAAGGTGTTGACGCAGCTCCTGGAGCATGACTTGTTGAAGCGAGGAAGAGGTTTGGAAATACGGAGAGGCAAAGGGGCTCTTCTCGTTAAATGTGTGACCACAGCTGCATATATAGCGTCTCTGGCGATACAGGAGATGCAACTCTTTATGGAGAAGTGGGGAATGTTTGATGAGGCGCGTATAGTAGCCCTTTATGCGTCTTGTAGTGGCCTTACAATGAGGGCAGATGTGTTCTTGAGGCGGCAGCTGAACCGCTAAAACCAAGGCTGATTCCGTTTCCTTTAAATTTTGAATCCATTCCTCTTTAATTCCTGTTAATTTTTCGATATAATCTAGAGAAGGCATATGTATTCAACTCACTTTCTTTATTGTTTGATCACTTTAATTGTAGAGGATTTGAGTGCATATGCCTATTTTTTTATTGAAAAAAAAGTAGGCGCTGAGAGGACACGCATCTGGACGGTCACTTTAGCGCCCCAAAATAAATTATAGAACCTGAATAATCGAAAAGGCTGAAACGAGGGGATAAGGCAAGGGACCCTTTTATAATGAAAAGAAAAGAGGCTGCAAACTAGGTCCTAATGTCTAAAAAAAGCCGCCCCTAAGGGAGCGGCTTTTCAGCATACAGATTATTTAAATTCGTAAGGTTTTACTTTGCGGACAACATCCATGATGGAGCCGTCACGGGCTTCGATGATACCGACAACGCGGTCATCAAACTGGACGGGGTCGGGTTCGCCAACCATGGCGTAAGCTTTGTCGCGAAGCTCTTCAATGGTGCAGATCGGCAGATCGCAGTCTTTGGCAGCTTCAATGATGTCCGTACGTTTCGGGTTGATGGCAATGCCGTAATCGGTGACAACAACGTCAACGGTCTCACCCGGCGTCGTGATGGTCGTGCATTCCGTGCAGATTGCAGGGCTGCGGCCTTGAAGCAGAGGCGCAATGACGATGGTGCATTTAGCACCGGCAGCCGTATCCGGATGACCGCCCTGTGCCCCGGTGATGACACCGTCGGAGCCGACAACAACGTTGACATTGAATTTCGTATCAACTTCGAGGGCACCGAGGATGACAAAGTCCAGTTTATTGACGTAAGCGCCCTTGTTGAAGGGGTCAGCATACTGGCTCGTCGTGATTTCATAATGGTTCGGGTTCGTCTTGATGTCTTCAATGGCAGCCGTATCAAAATCCTGCGTATCAGCAATCTTGTCGATGAGGCCTTCATGCTGCAGTTCGCAGATCGGCTGAGCGATACCGCCCATGGCTACGCCAATCTTGATGCCATCTTTTCTCAGATGGTCAGCCAGGTATTTGGTGGAAGCAATGGAAGCCCCGCCAACACCGGTCTGGTAGATGAAACCATCTTTGTACCAAGGCATATAGGTCATAAAATCAGCCGCGTATTTGGCCATGAGGAGCTTTCTTTGGTCCGTTGTCGGTTTGGCAGCCCCCGTAGCAATCTTGCTGGGATCGCCAATGGCGTCAACTTTGACAACGTAGTCAACGTTCGTCATGTCAATGGAAGCAGGAACGTTGGGGAAGGGAACGAGCGTATCGGTGACAACGACAACTTTGTCAGCATACTGGGCATCTACGGCTGCATAGCCGAGAACACCGCAGTCACTGCCGTTAGCGCTGCCGAAAGCCCGGCAGTTGCCCATATCATCGGCACAAGGAGCACCAATGAAGGCAATGTCAACATGGACTTCACCAGATTCGATGGCACGGACACGGCCGCCGTGACCGCGCATGATGGCAAGGCCTTTCAGTTTGCCGTTGGAAATGGCTTCACCAATCTTGCCGCGCACGCCGGAAGCCTGGATGTTCGTGATGGTGCCATCTTCGATCATCGGGACAATCGGGGTCTGGGCCTTACCCAGGGAAGTCGCGCAAATGGTCAGGTCTTTGATGCCCATCTTGTGGACGGCTTCCATGACCATGTTGACAACATAGTCCCCTTCACGGAAATGATGATGGAAGGAGAGGGTCATGCCATCTTTGATGCCGCATTTTTTCAGGACATCTTCAATGGAATCGACAACTTTGCTGTAACTCGGGTCAATTACAGGTGCAACCGTATGGGTGGCAGCCTGATAAGCAACGAGGTGTTTGGAGAAGCTTCCCTGGAACGGTTCCTTACCGGTTGCTTTCAGGATTTCCTCTGGAATTTCTCTACCTACTGCATTCTTCATATTATAAATCCCCCTTATAAACACCGGCAGCTTTTGCCAGGGCGATCGTTCTTTTTGCGCCATCATAGAAAGCTACGTCAAGCATCTTGCCGTTCAGGGTGAATACGCCAATCCCCATCGCCTTCTTGGTGTCGATTTCGCGGACAACGGCTTCAGCCCAACGAATCTGTTTTTCGTTCGGCGTGAAGACTTCGTGGCAGACCGGAATCTGACGCGGGTTGATGATGGATTTGCCGTCAAAGCCCATGGTCTTGATCATTTCGACATCCTTGCGGAAGCCTTCCATGTCATCCAGGTCGGTATAGACCGTATCAAAGCACATACGGCCCGTAGCGCGTGCAGCAATGACCATCTGCTGACGGGCGCCCATGAGTTCGACACCGGTCTTGGAAATGGAGGTCTGCAGGTCACGGGTGTAGTCGCCGCCGGAAAGGGCTACACCAAAAAGACGGTCAGAAGCCTGGCAGATATCGTAGACGTTGAGGATCCCCTTCGTCGATTCGATAGCGGCCATGATGAGGGTAGAACCCACTTCCTTATGGAATTCCTTTTCAGCAGCCGTGATGGCTTCTTCTACGAGTTTAACATCTTGAGCGGATTCCGTTTTGGAAATACGAATTGTATCGGCCCCGCCAGCTACGCAGACGCGGATATCTTCCTTCCAGTGCGGAGTTTCCAGGCCGTTGATACGGACAACGCGTTCGCAGCCATGATAATCGATTTCCTTCAGGGCATGGAACAGGGAATAGCGGGCGGCATCCTTTTGGTTTTCAGCCACGGCGTCTTCCAGGTCAAGCATGATGGAATCGGGTTTATATACATACGGGTCTTTGATGAGGCTCGGTTTTTGAGCGTTCAAGAACATCATGGATCTTCTGAGACGCTTGAAGTTGGGGTTCGTATTGATCACTGCCATATTATAAGACCTCCCAAGGATTCGGCGTATCCGGATCATCATTGATGGAGCGGAAAACGGCGCCTTCTACACGTGCTTTCAGCGTGCAGTCGAGTGCACCTTTGTCAACTACGGAAACCTTAGCGTTTTTAACATCGAGTTTCTTCAGGGTTTCCAAGACAACAGCCTTGATCTGTCTGCCATACTGTTGGATGACACTGCTTTCAATATTGAGTTCGATGCCATTCGTACCGGGTTCAACGGTGATTTGGGCATCGGAGGACTCAACGGTGCCAGCCATGGCTGCCTTCTTTAATTCCATGAAAATTCCTCCTTCATTTCTAGAAAAGAACTGTTTACAGTCTTACACCTTGATAGTAGCACAGGAAAAATTGGAAAACTAATATAAATAATGGTATAATGACCATAAGTCGAATCTTATTATATTGTCAAACCCCGCATCCCTTGTGGGTTGGCCCGATTGACACTGTTTTCTTAATTGACGTGAAATTAAGAAACATTCTGAATACGGGACCAAATGATGTTAAATGAGATGCATTTCTCCTGCCGGAACCAAGCAAAAGCAAAGCCCTAAGAGGGCTTTTTTAGAGCACGGAGAAATGATCCATCCTAACCTGTACAGGAGAAGCAAAGAATGGGACTTAACTTGAAGCACGCGCAGTATATCATGGAAATCATCAAGGAAGGCAGCATCACCAATGCCTCCAAGACCATGCATGTTTCACAGCCGGCCCTGAGCCAGACCATCAAGGCTGTGGAAAAATATCTTGGTGCACCGATCTTTCTTCGCAATACTAAACCCATCGTGCTTACAGAAGCGGGGAAAAAGTATATTGCGGCCGTAAAAAAGATCATTACCATCAGTACGAACCTGCTTCATGAAGTCTCGGACATCCAATATGAAGGGTACGACACCCTGCGTCTGGGAATCCCTATTCAGCGGGCAATGCAGATGCTGCCCCGGGTCATGCCCGTATTCCGCCAGCGCTATCCCCACATCAAACTGGAAATCAAGGAAGCAGGGAGCAACATTACGGAAAAATCCGTCCTCAACGGCGATGTCGATATTGCCATCATGACGACGTCACCGGGAAACGACGAACTCATTTACGAACTTGTCGAGACCGAAGACGTCGTACTGGTCGCCAACAAGCTGACCATGCTGGCCCAGCGCATCGATCCCGGTGTGCCCATCCATATTACGGAAGCAAAGAATGAAGACTTTATTTCCATTACAGAAGGGCATAACGTCCGTAAGGTCCAGGATACCCTTTTTGACGTATACGACATCAAACCCCATTTGGTCCTTGAAACCAGCAGCATCGAAGTGGGGAAGCGGCTTGTCAGCACCATGGATGCTGTCTTTATCTGTCCGGATGTCTATTTGGACCATTATTTTATGGAGCAGGGTGACTGTGTCCTTTATCCGCTCCTGGGCGTTGCCAATAAGCGCTACTGCTATGTCTGCACGAGAAAAGACGCGTACCTGAGCCCCTATGCCCGGGCCTTTATCGAACTCATCAGGACCCTTGGGAAAAAAGAAAGGATCAATCCGACGAATGAAAAATAAACTCACTGTACCTCCGGAACTTCGCGTGGAAGTCCCCGATATGCTGCGGGCTCGGGACGGACGGGCCTTGGCTCAGCGGAAGCTCCTCGAGCGGTTCCACAAACCGCTGCTGTTTTTTACGATGAACATCCCTGGACCGCAGAAGGTGTCGCCCCTTATCCGTATAGGGTTTGAAGAAGGCGTACGCCGTCTGGAAAAGGCCCTTGTAGGAGCAGGGATTCCCATCCTTTTTCATAAAGTCATCGATTATAAGACCGGCTATGAAAAATACTATGTCCTCGACGGGGCCGCTGGAACCGTGAAAGACATTGCGGCACGCCTTGAAAATGAGGACCGTTTGGGCCGTCTTTTTGATATGGATGTCCTTGATACCAACGGACGGAAGCTGTCGCGGGAGGAACTTGGCCTTCCTGAGCGGCGCTGCTTTGTCTGCAGTGAGCCCGCCAAAGGCTGTGCCCGGAGCCGCAAACACAGCCTGCCCGTCCTGATCCGTAATGTGGAGCGGATCCTAACCGATTTCGTCCTTTCCCATACCCAGGATTCCATGAAAGAAGCCCTTTTGGGAGAAGTGACAGCAACCCCCAAACCGGGTCTGGTGGACCTTGACAATCCTGGTGCTCATGATGATATGGACCAGGAAACCTTCAAAAAAAGCACGGAAGCAATCCTGCCCCATCTCCTCAGCATGGCCGAAACGGGATGGAACTTTGCGGGAAGTGGTGAGGCGCTCTTTCGTACCCTGCGCCCCATGGGGGCTGCCGCGGAAAAGGCCATGTTCCGGGCTACGGGAAACGTCAATACCCATAAAGGCATCATCTTTTCTTTAGGAACGGTCTCTGCCTTTACGCTGCGGGCCCTGAAGCGGGACCATAGGGTCAAAGGCGAAACCATCCTTAAGGAAGTAGGGGAGACCGTGACGCCCATCCTTGAAGAAGACTTCCGCAAGATCGATCCCTATCATCCCCACACCCATGGGGAAGTCCTTTACATAAAGGAAGGCTGCCGCGGGATCCGCGGGGAAGCGATGGATGGGTTCCCCGCTGTTTCATCCATTGGCCTGCCGGCTTTACGTGAACTCTTTACTGAAAAAAAGGGGACCAATGAGATTTATATTGAAACCCTCCTGCGCCTCATGGCTGGCGTGGAAGACACGAATATCCTCAGTCGGAGCGACCGGCAAACCCTATACTATGCTCAACAGGCAGCCCAGGACATTCTACAAAAGGGCGGGGCCTTTACGGAAGAAGGACTTGCTGCCGTATGGAAGCTCAACGATGATTTTGTGGCCCGTCACATCAGTCCTGGCGGCTGTGCGGACCTGCTCATCCTATCCATCTTCCTTTACCGTATGGAGTCTCTTTTTCAAGGGCTGTCGACCTAACCGGCAAACTTCAACCATATGAGCTGATCCCCAAAGAAGGGGGTCAGCTTTTTTTGGAAGAACGCTTAGATAGGGCGCTTATCCATGCCGCTTTTGACAGCGGCGTGTTATGGAAAAACAGCTAAAACATGAGGACCCCCTTGACGCTCTTATTCTTGATTTCTTGGATGCCAAAAAAGGGAACGGGAAAATGAAGAAAAAAAAGAAAATGACTGAAAATAAAAGGTTAGATATCCCTAATTTTAAAATTTTCTTAAAATAATTTAAATTCGATTAATAAGAGCGAAACCCGAAACACCTGATTCTTCCTAGGGAAATAGACATAACATAAGGATAAGCTTATAGAAAATATTTCAAATCTTATATTAGTTTTCAAGTTTGTCATATGCTATTCTCTTCTCAGAGGAAAGATGAAGGGCGTACTGTTTCAAACGATACTTTCCGATCGCTTGACAGTAAGAAATTATCCTACAATTCATAAAACGGCCCCCGAGACATCGCCCGGTTTCTAGGACCTAAAGAATCTTAAGGAGGTTGTATCATGTTTTTGGGTGTTGTTGGCTTTGCGATGATTGTCATCATCGTCGCGGCACTGATTCGTTCCAAATCGAACCCTGTGCCTCTGTTTGTTATTGTACCGGTCATTGCCGCATTGATCTGCGGGTTCACGCCGGCACAGATCTTTGAATTCGTCAAGGCTGGTGTTGGTAAGACCTGGTCCACGGCAGTTCTGTTCATTTTCTCCATCGTTTACTTCTCCATGATGGGGGATATGGGTCTTTTCGATCCGATGGTTAACTGGCTCGTCAAGAAAGCGGGCTCCAACATCGTCATGGTTACGGTTGCAACGAGCCTCATCGCTGTTATCTCCCACCTTGACGGCGCCCTTGCTTCCACGCTGCTCATCACCATCCCGGCTATGCTGCCGATCTACAAGAAACTTCACATGCGCCCCGTTGTGCTCGTCTGCATTATCGGTGCTGCCATGTCTATCATGAACCTGCTTCCTTGGGGCGGTCCTGTCGCTCGTACGGGCGTTGTCCTCAATGCTGACGTCAACGTTCTGTGGCAGGAACTCATTCCTCTTCAGGGCGTAGGCCTTGTTATCCTCGTTGCCTTTGCCGCCTACATGGGCGTCATGGAAAAACGCCGCGGTGCTGGCCTTGTTCCGACGGGCAAAGCCGCTGAACTTTCTGAAGAAAACTCCAACAGCAGCGATGACTCTTTGAGTGATGCGGATAAGGAATTCATGGCTCGTCCAAAGATGATTTGGTTCAACGGACTGTTGACCCTCTTTGTTATCGGCCTGCTCTGCTTCACTAAGATTCCGATGTATGCCGCCTTCATGTTTGGCCTTGCCATTGCGCTGATCGCCAACTTCCATTCTGCAGCCGATCAGGCTCGTGCCATTAAAATGCACGCTGCCACGGCACTGACCATGCCGATGATCCTTCTTGCTTCCGGTGTCTTCCTGGGCGTTCTGTCCAAGACCGGTATGATGAAGGAAATGGCCAAAATGCTCATCGTTCTCGTTCCGACGGCACTGGGCGGTCACCTGCAGGATATCTTCGGTATCTTTGCTGTGCCTATCGGCATGATGCTCGGTACGGACTCCTACTTCTTTGGTCTGCTGCCGCTGGCTATCGGCGTTGGTCAGCAGTTCGGTGTTGATCCCCATGATATGGCTATGGCCATGCTCATTGGTAAGAACTACGGCGTTCTCGTTACCCCGCATGCTGCAACGACCTTCCTCGCCTGCGGTCTTGCTGGGATCGAAATCAAGGAACTCCTGAAGTTCTGTGCTCCGAGACTGTGGGTCCTGTCCTGGATTTCCCTTCTTTGCGGTGCCCTTCTCGGCCTGTTCCACATCTAACCTAACAGTAAAAAACGGTTCTATAATAAATGTTGGGGTGAGGAAATATTCTTTCCTCACCCCATTTTTGCATAAAAAAGTGGACATAGACGGCATCCACTCTTACAATTAAATCGCCAAACCTAAATGAAAGGAAGATGGCCTATGTCCACATTTGATTATATAGCAAATTCCTTGAATGTCAAAGGTAACGTAATAAAAAAATGCATCCACAGTGAGCAACAAATTGAATTTATTATGGAACTGAATCGAGCTGTTGTCCAATGCCCTAATTGTCATGCGAAGACTGATAGAATCAAGGATTACCGTTGGCAAAGGATTGCTATCGGATCCATTTTGCACCAACAGGCTTTTGTCCGATTACATAAAAGAAGATACGTTTGCCCTTGCTGCGGTCGTACATTCTTTGAAACCGTCCCGTTCCTGCAGCGTTATCAACGCAAATCAAAAGATCTGCAGATGCAGATTATGGTGTCGTGTTTTCAAAAGCGCAGCTTCACAGATATAGCGGCTGACTTCCACACATCTACTACAACGGTCATACGTTACTTTGACCGCCTTCATTTCCCTCATCCCCAACACCTTCCCCAAGTCCTGGCCATGGATGAATTCCGGGGCAATGCTCATGGACAAAAGTATCAGGTCAGCATTACAGACGTAGAACACAATGAGCTCATCGACATTCTGCCAAGACGTGATGCAGACTGGATTATACGTTATTTTCTTCGCTATCCTAAAGCGGAGCGAAGAAGGGTTCGCTATGTTGTAATGGACATGTCTGCCCTTTTTCGTTCTGTCTATAAAACAATGTTCCCGAATGCCACACTGATAGCCGATAGATTCCATGTACAGCGACTTGTTCTCTGGGCTATGGAAAGAGTAAGGAAAGACATTCAAAATACGTTTCCAAAGACCTCACCTTATTTGAAACATAATAAGAGGATTCTCCAAAAGAGGGGAACAACACTAGGTGGAGAAGAGCTGGTAAAGCTGCGCTGCATCCTCTCTCAATCTGATGAACTGAGGCGTGCATATATACTCAAAGAAGCATTTTACAAAGTATTGAGGCAGAAGACTGAATTGGCTGCGAAGCGGGAGCTAAACAAATGGTTAGCTATGGTAATGGGCTACAACTTAGATGCTTTTAAAGGGATTTTAAGATCTTTTAAAGATTGGGAGGCTGCAATTATTCAAGCAATTATCCAGCCATACTCCAATGGATTCACAGAAGGCTGTAACAACCTGATTAAGACGGTTAAGAGAGTTGCATTTGGAATGCGTGATTTCAACAGATTTAGGAACCGGATTCTCTATGTGAATTGGCAAAAAAGGAACTCGGCAAATGCCTTGCCGAGTTCCTAAAAGGCGATTTAGTTGTGGGGCACCCCAACATTTGACAAAGAACCTAAAAAACTCCTCTTCCTGCGGGAAGGGGAGTTTTTTTGTGTTGGCAGCAGCCATGGCTGCGCTGCTGTCAAGCTTTGATTTTGAGTCAGAGCAAGCATCGTGCCGCTGGAGGGCAGTGTTGTGTTGTAAAAGTAACCCCGCTAAGGAAAAAAGAACCAAACATGCGGCACCAAACCGCCCTCAGGGAGGGCACCGAATTGATTTTTTGGTCACACGGTCCTACTGCCAAATCGCTTCGCGGTGTCTTGCGATTCACGGCTTTGAACCATCGAAGAATGTGCCTTGCTCCTGCTCGTAAGGCAAAAGACCCAAAAACATAAGCCTACAAGTAAGCCCTACCCCGAACATCAGCGCAGATTCGGGGTAGGGCTCTTATATTTTACCTATTTTTTGCAAGTGGTTGATGGCAGAAAAGGCAGAAAGATAGCGATACCTTCCGGAACGACACGCCTTCGTGTTCTGCCTTAGTTACTCGGTGCGCAGCATCGATCTGCCTTTGCCAAGGCGGGAAGCGAAGGCTGCATGTTGCCATATAAAATGAGGCAAGCATGCCTTATTGGTGGTGGATGAGAAGCCGCGCCGTTTCCCTTTCATCTATTCTAAAGTTAGGGTCTCACGTTCTACTTCAAATCAGCCCGATTTTTGGACTGACCTACTATTTTACTCACAACCACATCCATCACCATGACGGCCACAATGACGGGGAAGGTTACGCCGAGCGGCGTATCGGCATTGAGAAGATAGCGATAAAGGCCAAAGCCGATGGCCCAAATCAGGAGTTTCAGGACGCTTACACGTTCTTTTTGGTGGTTTTCATGGATAAAAAAGTAATCCGCCAGCATGATGGCCGTCATAGGAGCAAAGACGGAACCGATGAAATAGAGAAAGTCTTCAAAGCGGCTGGCGTCAACGGTGATGGCAAGGAGTGTGCCAAGGGCCGTTGCGATGAGGGCCTGTCCTTTTTCCGAAAGGCATGTTGTCAGGGCCCGGCCGGATACGCCCGCTGAATAAGCGTCAAGGAAGGTTGTCGTGACCGTCGACAAGAGGATAATGACGATGGCCGATACGCCAAGGCCGGCACCGAGCATAATCTTTGCAATGTCACTTTCACCCGTAAAAAGGGCCGCGCCCATACCGATGACAAACATCCAGGAGCTGGCGGCAAAGTAGGTCAGGCAGCTGACGACGGTTGCTTTCACCGGTTTTTCCGCTTCTCGTGTATAGTCCGAAATGACCGGGAGCCAGGAAAGCGGCATGGCGACAGCTAGTTCCACGGCGCCTCCAAAGGTGATGGTGCCGCTTGGCGCCGCGGCAGTGTCAGCGCCAAAGATGGTGCCTGAAAGGACGGCAGTCAAAAGAAAGAGGGCAGTCATGACAAGGACGTTGACCCGTCCAAGGGTTGTCATTCCCATGATAATCCATAGGGCAATGAGGGCGCCAATGATGAGGTCCCAGAGCGCCATTCCCAAAGGCACAATGATTTCGGCGGCTGCTGCCGCACTGACAATCATGACAGCCGTCCAGCCGATGAGCTGAATGACGTTGATGCCGGCAAAGAACCTGGCGCCTTCCTTACCAAAGGAAAAGCTGACCGTTTCCATGGCGCTGCACCGGCTCCGGGCTCCCATGATGCCCGCTCCGAGCATGACGGCACCGCCAATGATATGGCCGATGAAGATGGCCCAGAGGCCCTTTTCCCATCCCAAAGGGGAGAGGAGCATGCCTGTAAGGATTTCCGCAATGGAAATACCGGCACCAAACCAGAGGAGTCCATTTGAAAAAACAGAAGTTTGCTGAGAATCCATGCTTGTATCACGCTGCTTTCTTCATGAAATGATTTCTTATATCTTCAGTATACTATGGGACCTTGTCCCAGACAAGAAAAAGGGCGTGCGAAGAAATCTGCATTCCTTCGCACGCCCTTTGACTTTCTTAGCGTGCTTCCTGCGTCAGTGCTCCCATGATATCGTATGTTTCATGGATATCGGCGCGGCGGACCGTTCCTTTTCCCGCAAGGATGAAGAGCGGATAGCCGGAAAGGACACTTGAAGTCCCTTGGGCATCAAATACGTGGTAGCCTTTATAGGTAAGGTCCAATTTCTCTGCCTTGTCGTAGCAGGCGCTTTGCGCAATCTCCTGGACCTTGGTTTCATAATCTTTTTCTGTCATGGTCATTACCCCCTCGCAAAATCAGCGGCAGGGGAATCACCCTGCCGCGTTTAATATTGTAGTCCTTTTCCTAAAAATTACAAGGCATTTAGCCATCGATATTCTAGATACCCCGTAAGGAGCGTCTTTCTTGCCGTAAAAAAAGACCGCCCTCACAAGAGCGGTCCCAGTTTATTTGGT
>PVMO01020078.1_pt1 | contig 129496 bp, 104 predicted proteins | sample 1853421 | NCBI WGS metagenome assembly PVMO01 (sample SAMN08533511, study PRJNA380276) | Human gut metagenome, whole genome shotgun sequencing project.
ACGGCTACGGCTATGGTTTCGAGGCCGGAGAGAAAAAGAAATAAACGATCAATATCGAGAGGGTAATAAAGTCCTCTCCCTTAAATTAAAATATCATGAAAAAAGTACTGAAAGGTTGGCTCATCGACAATTCGGTGACCGCCGACAACAAGACGGACAAGATCCTGTTGTTGCATTCAACGGGAAGTTTGGATCTAGATGATGTTCTTGAAGAGATGCAAAAACAAGACACCGGTCTGCGTCCCGAGACGATGCGTCACTCGGTGACACTCTACAACCGGATATTGATGGACTTGATCTTGAACGGTTACAGCGTGAACACGGGTCTCTTCCGAGCCGTTGCGCAACTGACCGGCGTGATCGAGGGCGGCGTATGGAACAAGGAGAAGAACTCCATCTACGTCTCCCTTACGCAGGACAAGGCGTTGCGCGAGGCGATCGCCCAGACCGCGGTGGAGATCCTCGGCGAGAAATCGAATATCATGTACATCCTCGAGACCGAGGATAAGAAGACCGGCTTGAAAGATGGCAGCGCCACGGCGGGCCGCAATTTCTTCGTGCGTGGCGCCATGCTGAAAGTGGTTGGCGACGACGAGTCGGTAGGCGTTACGCTGACCAGTGAGTCGAAGTCCGTCACGAAACTGACGGACGATCTGATCACCATCAACAATCCTTCTTCGCTCACGTTGCTCCTGCCGGCGGATCTGGCGGAAGGAGAGTATACGCTGACGGTGACGACGCAATTTGCGAACTCAGGTCATATCTTGAAAACTCCCCGTAGCGTGAGCACGCAGATCTGGGTCGGCGGTAAACCTGCGGAAGGCGGTGGCGATAGCGAGAGTCCGGATGAGATTTGACAAGATTTGGGAAGTCGCTATTCCCTTATCGGGGAATAGTGTCTTCCCCGATAAGGGAACGCAGGCTTTCCTTGCATGGGGATAATAGATTCCCAAACGGAGGGGGCCTCCAATAATCTAAGACAAAACGTGATGATGTGTCTTGTATACCCATTATTATGGCAATAAATCAGCTTAAAGCGGGAGCTTTCCTATCTTATGTCTCTATTGGCTTAAACATGGTTGTAGGGCTTTTGTATACTCCCTACATGTTGCGTATGCTAGGCCAGTCGGAATATGGATTGTATTCCTTGGCATCATCTATCATCGCTTATCTGACCGTATTAGACTTGGGCTTTGGCAATGCAATCGTGCGTTATACGGCTAAGTTCCGTTCGGAAGGGAAGGAGCGTGAGCAACAGGAGATGTTCGGGATGTTCTTCCTGTTGTATATCGGGATCGGATTGGTAGCCGTGATTGCCGGGTCTTTGCTGGCTCTAAATGTGGAACGGATATTCTCCGTAAATATGACTGCCTCGGAGGTATATCGGACTCGTATCATGTTGTGGTTGATGACGTTCAATTTGGCTTTTACATTTCCAATGAGCATTTGGGGTAGTATCATGACGGCCTACGAGCGTTTCGTGTTCCAGCGTTTGGTGAGTATTGTCCGCAGTGCATTGAATCCTGTTGTGATGATTCTACTTTTGGTTGTCGGCTATAAGTCGGTGGCGATGGTAGTAGTCACGACCTTGTTCAACGTCGCTACGTTGTTTACTCATTTTTATTATTGTAGATGCAAGTTGTTTATAGAACTGCGTTTCGGTCGTTTTAATCCTTCTTTTCTTAAGGAAGTATCGGTTTATAGCTTTTGGCTTTTCTTGAATGCCATCATGGACCGGATTTACTGGAGTACGGGGCAGTTCGTCCTGGGAATGTATAGGGGCACAGTGACGGTTGCGGTGTATTCCGTGGCGATTCAATTGACACATATGTTCATGCTGTTTTCCTCGGCGATAAGCGGGGTGTTCCTTCCGAAAGTCACGGCTATGGTGACCCGTGGCGGAAGCGATCGTGATATATCGGATTTATTCATCCGTACGGGACGTATCCAATATATCGTGATGTCTTTCGTTCTTTCGGCTTTCGTGGTTTTTGGTCGTGCGTTTCTCCGGTTGTGGGCGGGGGAAGGGTATGAGGCGGCTTATTATATATCGTTGTTATTCTTTTTTGCGCTGTTAATCCCCTTGATACAGAACCTGGGCATTACGATTCTCCAGGCTAGGAATCAGATGCGTTTCCGTTCGGTGTGTTACGTTATAATTGCTTTTTTAAGCTTGATCTTCTCCGTCTATGGAGCTCAAGGATGGGGAGCGATGGGATGTGCTTACGCTACGGCGGGTGCCTTGATCTTAGGACAGGGGTTGGTGATGAATATTTATTACAGTCGTTGTCAGAGGATAGATATCGTTCGTTTTTGGCGAGAGATTGCGAGGATGTCGTTCGTTCCGTTTGTGCTCATCCTCGTAAGCCTTTGGCTCATAGATGTGTTGATGATTAATCTCGTTAATCCTATCATGTTCATTAGTTCCGCTTTCTTGTTTGCCCTGTTTTATATACCTCTGTTTTGGTCAATTAGCATGAACGGGAATGAGCGGGAGTTGTTTTTGTCTCCTTTTCGGTTGTTGGGAAGGCGTAGCGATCTCTGATTTATAAATTTTATGATACAAATAAGAGAAAAACGAGACTGTTGTGGATGTGGTGCTTGTGTCCAGAGTTGTCCAAAGTCATGCGTAACGATGCAGGAGGATGGGGAAGGCTTCCTTTATCCGGAGGTTGATATGTCTCTTTGTGTGGATTGTGGTTTGTGTGAAAAAGTCTGTCCCGTAATCCATCACGGGGAGGATCGTAAGCCATTAACTGTTTATGCGGCGAAACATAAAGATGATAAAATCCGTTTATCAAGTTCCAGCGGCGGTGCATTTACCGCACTGGCGGAAAACGTGATTAACGAGGATGGCGTTGTATTTGGGGCTAAGTTCGATGAGGACTGGTCGGTGTTTCACGATTATACGGATACGAAAGAGGGGCTGGCTGCTTTTCGAGGTAGCAAGTATGTGCAAAGTCGGATAGGAGATAGTTTTAAAAAAGCGGAATATTTCTTGAAAGCGGGCCGAAAGGTTTTGTTCTCCGGGACACCCTGCCAGATAGCTGGTTTGAAACGTTTCCTGCGGAAAGAGTATGATAATCTCTTGACGGTGGATTTTATCTGTCACGGTGTTCCGAGTCCGGGCGTATGGCGGAAATACCTGAAGGAGGAAACCGCACGTCAGTGCGGCGGAAAAAATTCAGTTTTGTCTCACCCTAATATAAAAGAACGAGATGCTCGTATAGAGAGCATCTCGTTTAGAGACAAACGCTTAGGTTGGAAAAAATACAGTTTTGCTCTCACCCTCTCCGTGGCCATTGGGCACGGAGCAAAAAATACAGTTTTGCTCTCAGAACCTCTAAACAAGAATATATTCCTGCGAGGATTCCTTGCGGATCTGTATTTGCGCCCGAGTTGCCACGCTTGTCCGGCAAAGAACTTTAAGAGTGGAAGTGATGTCACGATCGGAGACTTTTGGGGAATACAAAATGTGATGCCGGAGATGGATGATGACAGGGGGGTGAGCGTGGTGATAGTGAGTACGGAAAGTGGTGTAAATCTTTTTAGGGGAATGAGGTTGGATAATCGTGTCGTGGATTATGAGTCTGTTTTGCGTTATAACCCGTCTATCGAGAGAGCGGTGAGATTGACGGAGAAGCGGAATTCCTTTTATGCGAATCAGGAAGGGATGTTATCCGAAAAGATCGAAAAGTTATGCTGTTTGAGCTATAGGCAACGGATGAGAGGCATCGTAAGTCGTATTTTAAACATATTGAGATCATGAAAATAGGAATCTTGACCCAGCCGCTCCGTGGTAATTACGGGGGTGTGTTACAGAACTGGGCTTTGCAGCAGGTGCTTATCCGTTTGGGACATGAGCCAGTGACAATAGATGTTTTGCCATACCCTAATTGTTATCTTTTCATTCTTTCCTAGCTTAAGTCGTTGGCTCTTTGGCTCATTCCCTCTCGTAAGAGGAAGTTTTGGAGATGGAGCGAGGGGTGGAATTCCTTATTTGAGCATTTTGTGAATAAGCAGATCGTGAAAACCTCTGTTTGTAAATACTATTCGATGAGGATAGTGAAGATGGAGAGTTTGAACGTTCTTGTGGTGGGGAGTGACCTGACGTGGTATCCGATGGCATAGTATATTAGGGATGGATGCGGTAGCGGTACTTCCCGACATATTACGAAATTGGCTGAAGAAAGGTGAGAAGTCTTTGGATCAACAGGGTGCGGTACTGAAGTAAGTGGCCTAGGAGAATGATTCCATCGTGCATTGCGATGAGACTTGATGCAGTCGATCCCTTGACAACACTGCGTAACTCGACACTCCACTTTGGCAGTGACGAAGGTGTAGAGGTGGCAGTTGCCTACCATAGTACGGTAAAACTGCAAGGAGGGTTTTCCTGAGAATATCTTGATAAGTTTTTTAGCTAAAATATTTAACGGTTGTAGGGATTTTTTCAGCCTGCGTTCGAACAAAATCAGATTGGCAGTATGCCAATGGTTAATAAATATAACGAATTTTCAACAACTCAGTATGTAGGTGCTTGTAAAGACACCTATTCAAAAGGGTCTACCTTTTTTGAGTACTAACATTATTGTTATGGAAAATACAAAAATAGCATATAAAAGGATGCCTCAATTTGATGTTCTGAAGCTGTTTGCAATATATCTTGTAATATGGGGGCATTGTATTCAATATTTAATTTCTAGATATCCTCCAGAAGAACCTATGTGGTATTTTATATATTCTTTTCATATGCCTTTGTTTATGATAGTCTCTGGTTTTTTTTCTGTTTCATCTAATAAATTAAGTTTCGTGAAATTAATTACTAAAAAGAGTGAACAACTAATTTTACCAATGTTTTCTTGGACAATTATAATTGTGCTTATTGAACCATATTTTAATAATCCTTTGAGTTATGATTTTATTAACTCGTTTTGGTTTTTAAAAAGTTGTTTTATTTGTTATATATTTTCATATATAGTCTTATATACTCAATTTTCAAATTTTTTATTGATAGGACTATCTATTATCGTGTCCCAATTTGTGCCTGTTTATAATATCCCTGTTATGTATCCTTGCTTTATGTTCGGTATTTTATTAAATAGAACTTTTAAGTTGCAGGAATTGGTATGTAAGTATTGGATTTTAATAGGATGTGTATTTCTGGTTCTTTTATTTTTATCTGATTGGAGTATTATGAATTGTATAAATTTTAGAAGGGCGATTTTGTCAAAAGATTGGATAGATATTGGATTGTATTGGTATGGTAGATTGTGCAAAATTGGGCTTGGAATAATTGGCTCGTTAACTTTTATTGGTTGTTTTAATGCATTTTATAAAGCAATAGGAGATAATAAAGTTATTAATATGATATCTTTATTTGGGCAATATACATTGGGAATTTATATACTTCAAACAATTTTAGTTTGTGTTATAATGACCTATTTTGTGGATTGTGATGATCTTAATGATCTGTTTTTTAACTTTGTTGTTTGTCCCGTTATCTCTATGATAGTTTTAATTATTTCTGTTTGTGCTATTTACTTTGTTTGTCAATCGAAAAGATTGAGTTTTGTTTTGTTTGGTAAGTGAAATTATTATTATATATCATTGTTATGAAAATTTGTATATTAACTTATCCTCTTCATTCAAATTTTGGATATTTGATGCAAGCTTATGCTTTACAGAGGGTTTTGATGTATATGGGATATGAAGTATGTACTATTGATATTCGCAAAAACACAATTTCTTTTTTAAGTAGAATAAAATATTTTTTATTTAGTGTTGTGAAAAAATATGTACTAAATAAAGATATTGATCCTTTTAGACATTGGCCTAATCAGAGAGAACAAATGATTATGGATTTACATACATGGGATTTTATTAGAAATCATTTATGTCTGACAAAAAGGGTATATAGTTATAGAGATTTAAAAATAATAGGTGAACAATATGACTTCTATATAGTAGGAAGCGATCAAGTTTGGAGAAAAGATTATATACCAGATGTAAAACTGTATTATTTTGATTTTTTGCCTGTATATAAACCTAGAATTTCTTACGCTGCTTCATTTGGAAAATCAGAGATAAACTATAGTGATATAGAAGTAAAACGATGTGCTAAATTGCTGACCTTATTTAGAGCTGTTTCAGTTAGAGAGAAAGAGGGAGTAATGTTGTGTAATAAATATTTTAATAGAAAGTCTGTTCAAGTACTGGATCCTACACTTCTACTCGATAAATTAGATTATGACAAAATTATAGATAAAAATGAAATTGATTCTAGAATTCCAACTTCAAATTATGTGTTAGTCTATTTGCTAGATCCTAATAACTATAAATTGAAGGTTATTAATGATTTTGTTAAAGAAAGAGGGTTGGATATATATTCGGTTACAGTTCCAGATTATGGAGTGAGAGGACGATGTAATATACGAGATTGTATTTTTCCATCAATATCAACATGGTTGACATTGTTCAAACATGCTGATTATATATTCACTGATTCTTTTCATGGAAGTGTATTCTCTATAATATATCAAAAAAATTTTTATGTGTTTGATAATAAGGATAGAGGTTCTAGTAGAATTACATCATTATTAACTATGTTTGCTCTAGATGAACATCTTATATCTGATAAATATAGGATTGATAAGAATCTTGTTGTAGATTATTGTAAAGTTAATAATATTATGCAAGATAAGAAAAAGTGTTCGTTGTTATTTATTCAAAATTCTATAGATGGAAAGTAAGATAATATTACCATGTTATTCTAAGTATTTAATATTTATATATATTGTAGGAATGGTGCTTAATATTGCACTTGCTAAGAGTTTAATGTTAATAATACCAACAATATTTGAAATATTAGTTGTATTACTATTTGTTTTAAAGGGGAATTTAAAGAAAGCGGTATTTTTGCATTTGGTATTTATGGTTTTATGTTTTGATGTAACAACAGGTTTGGGTAATGATACTGTTGTTTATTCATATTATAAATTAAAAATAATAGGTTTGGTTGGCGTAAACCAGATTATAGGACTACTCTTGTATATTATTGTAAGACTTAGATATCCTAAGATAGCTCATTTTGGTCTGTTATATAAAGCATATAAGGTTTTTATATATCTTGCTATTAGTGGGACTATAATAGGGGTATTTGGAGTTTGTTTCTATGATTATGAATTTAAGGCTATATTAACTCCACTGGTGTATATAATTTCTGCTATAATTTATACGGAAATTCTTTTGCGGCTTTGTTCTTGCGTATACTTGAGACTTTATTATGAAAATGCTATATATCTAATTGTTGCAGCACCTATTGCTTGCGCATTTTGTTTTAATATTTTGGGTGTTTCTTTTAAGTATGGAACAGTAGATGCTTTTATATATCATGATGTATATGTGTTGGTTCCTAGTCTTTTGATTGCATTATTTCAAGTGAAAGGATGTAGATTTCTCTTTCTAATATCTATTATATGTTATGCTGTTAATCTTTATGTTGGAGGGAGAGGGATCCATTTTATGATGATGGCTATTTGTTTGGTGATTTATATATATATATTATATACAAGTCCTCAATATAAATATGTTAAGTTAGGATTTCCTTTTTTAAGTTTAGGTGTAGTGTCATACATTGTTGGAAAAGTATCATCTGCTTCACAGCTAGCAGTGAATAAATTCACTGAAATGATTTCATTAGTAAATTTGATTAATGGTCAAGGCGCTTTTTTGACTCGTATACAATCTATTCAAGAATCTCCTCTTGTTAGAATTGGAGAATTTCTAAATATATGCTATCAAGGAATTTATAACCCTTTAGGATTGATGTTAGGTAAAGGATATGGAGGCTATTTTTTTGATTACTTAGGAATCTTTAGAACGTTAACTTTAGCTGGTGCTTATTCTACGGAAGTTATCGCTTTAGGAAGATATAACAGTGCCCATACTGTTTTCCCTTGTGCTTTATTGTATAATGGTGTTATTGGTCTATTTATGATATTACGATTAGGTCTATTATCATTAATACGGATAAAAACTTGCTTTTTATATTTTGCAGGTGTAGCATTGTTTTGCTATAGCTTTTATTTTAATCCAATTGCATTAGTTTCATTTATTTTTATTTTGTATGGGAGTATGTATATAGAAAGTAATAAGTTTGTTTATATTGCTAATAAATAATGTATGATCTGATTAATTAAAGACGGAAATAATGAATATTTTGTATATTGATCCTATTTGTTTTCTCTCTCATGCTAATTTTAATCGTTTGCATGTAAGTGCCTTAAGGAAAATAGGGGCGAAGATTGATTTTGTTTTTAAAGAAGGATATGATATAGGTTTAAATATCCGTCCAGATGAATTGGTTTATACTATTGTTTTGAAGCAGAAGCATAAAGGAGGATTTTGGTTTAGAGTATATTTGGCTATAGTGCTATTTAAAATAAAAAAGAATATTGATTTGAATAAATATGATAAGATAATACTTTCATATTATGATGAAATTTCTTTATTCTTTGTCAATTTTCCATCATCGTATTTGATTAATCATATTAATATTTCTGGACTGTCTAATAAGATTAAGTTGTGGTTTTTTAAGAAAATATCTAAAAAACATATACAGATTGTTATGGAATCATATATACAAAATTATCTTGAAAGTTTAAATGTATATAATTCGATTGTTGTAAAGCATGGTCTGATTGATACATATTCGTGTAGAAAGAGTTTATGTTTTTTAAAAAATTTTAAATATGTTGTATTCTCTCCATCAGCTGTTAGTTCAGATGATATCTTTCTTAGTGAATTTATTAATTCGTTAGAAGTTGATTCATTTCTGAAAGAAACAAAAACTGTTATAGTAATACGGTCGAAGTCATTGAAGTGTAATTCTTCTAATATTGTAATATTGAAAGATTATATTTTAGATGAAGATTATCAATCTATTTTCATGTGTAGTAATGCTATTCTTATCACCTATCCTGCATCTTATAAATACCGCGTGAGTGGAGTCTTGTTAGAAGCTATATCTTGTCGAAAAACAGTATTGATGTCTGATATAGAAATGTTAAGGCAATATGAATACCTGTTTGGAGATGATGCATATTTTTTAGATATAAATGGGTTGTTAAAATGTCTTTTAAAATTGACACAACGTAATTGTAACTCTATTAATTTAACTGATAAGCAGGTTGATGATTTAATGCCAGATTATAGTTGTTTTTTATAGAAATTTTGTTTATGAAGTCGAAAATATTATATATTGCTAGGGAACCCCAAAAGGAGCTGTCGGGTGGAGCAAGTGTGGATAAAAGAAATCTATCCATATTGCAGGAACTTTATGGTAAGTCAAATGTGATAATTGAGTATTTACCTAAAACGACAATGAAAAATGTTATTCTTTCTTTGTTGACTTTATCTAGTTATGGTGTTACACCTCAACAAGAGAAAAATATACTTCAACTACAGACTAAAAATAAGTGTTCGATTATCTTTATAGAAGGAAGTCTTTCGGGTTATATTATAAAAAAAATATCACAAATAGGAGGTAATATAATTCTACATATGCATAATATTGAGACATTATTATATAAACAAAAATATAATACTAATAGAGGTATTGTTTCCTATTTATGCTATCGTTTTGTGCAATTCAATGAAAGATTATCTGTAAAATACTCTGATTATATAATTTCTTTAAATAAACGTGATAATGATGAGTTGGAAAAGATGTATAATCGGAAAGCTAATCTGATTTTGCCTATTACATTTCCTATGCGTAAATTACCAAAGATAAATGTTATTGGTAAGTATTTACTTTTTGTTGGTTCTGATTTTTTTCCAAATGTGGAAGGCGTGAAATGGTTTATTACAGAAGTTGCTCCCTATATTGATATTAATGTGAAAATCGTAGGGGGCTGTTGTAATAATCATCTTCTGATTAATCTGTCCTTACCTGAAAATGTTAGTTTTGAAGGATATGTTAATGATGTTGATCCCTATTATTTAGAAGCGGCAGCTGTCATCGCTCCTATTTTTAGTGGTTCGGGGATGAAGACGAAAACAGTTGAAGCTATGAGCTTTGGTAAAACGATAATTGGTACAGATGAGGCTTTTGTTGGAATAGAGGGAGATTTAAATAAAATAGGAGCACTGTGTAATAATTCGTATGAGTTTATTAAAGCTATCCAAAGGCTTCAGCGTAATGTGTTCAATGATTATACTTATACTGTATTTATGAATAGATATACTCATGAAATATTTAGAGATCGATTGAATTCTTTCATAAATACTGTCGATAGATGAATGATGAAGAGCAATATGTTATATCGAATTTTAATAGAAAACGATAGAAAATGAAAATAGGAATTGACTATAGACTTGCTAATAGATCTTGTCGAGGTATGGCTCGTTATTGTCGTGAAATTGTGAGAGGATTATTGGAATTAGATACGGTAAATGATTATCTTCTCATTGTTGATGAGAAGATAAATATAGACTTGCCTGTTAATTCCAATATTAGATTTGTAAAAATAGCGACTAAGAATTTTATTCTTGGTGAACAATTTGCTATACCCATGGTTCTGTACAAAGAATGTTGTGATGTGTTTTGGAGCCCTTATAATACTTATCCGTTGGTAGTACCGAAACAAACCCAGCTTATCGTTACAGTACATGACATGATTTTCTTTTACCCATTACAAAGAGGTATGAAAATGAACCAAAAGGTAGGTGCGATGTATCGCCGTCTTATTCTAAATTATTTTCACAAGAAGGTAGCAGTATTTTTTACTGTGTCGCAATTTTCTAAATGTGAGATGCTTAAATTCTTAAATATTCAGGCTCCTATTGAAGTGACTTATAACTGTGTGGGAAATATGGCTGATCTTGTGGTCAAGAAAAGATATGAATTGAAAAAATGCAATAATTATTTTTTTACTGTATCAGGCGATGCTCCTAGCAAGAACTTGGCAGTATTGATGAATGTCTTTGGACGATATTTTCCAGATCAACAGCTGTTAGTAGCAGGTGTGTCGGAAAATTCACTATTACGTTTGCAAAGTCCTGACAATGTGATTTTTATTCGCCATGGGATTCCAGATGAAGAATTTATCACCTATTATCTTGGTTGCAAATGCTTTCTATTTTGTTCTCGTTTTGAGGGTTTTGGAATTCCTATTATCGAAGCAGCAATTTGTGGGAAACCTATTATTGCATCAAGAGTGACATCAATCCCAGAGATATTAGAAGATAAAGGTTGGCTTATCGATCCAACAGAAAGCGGTATCCGAACTGCGATTGATGACTTTCTTAACGGCAAGAAAATGGATTGTGACTATTCATCTATCATCAATAGATTTGATGATTGGAACAAACAGTCTAAAATAGTTAAAAATGTATGTTTAAAAATCTACGCCGAATAAAGTAAAAAATGCTATTCTCTCCATACTGATAATCTGTTGTCTATATTGAGGACGGGCTAATTGAAATATATATTCAGTGTGATTAGAAAGTCGTTTATACAACTTGTTTTTTGTTTGCAGATATTCCCTACTTTATTTACTAAGGAGACTTTACTTATTTTACGACTTCCTCATCTCTTTATGATTATCATACATGGTAACGTACGCATAGGGATAAATGCTGTTATTTATCATGAGGTAACACTAGGGTGTATAGAAACCAGAAGCTTTGATGCTCCAATATTAGCTAATAATTATATGTTGGCGCAAAATATTGTATTTTAGGTAGAGTGAAAATCTTTGATAATGTGAAGGTTGCTGCCTGTAGTTTGATTCTGAAATCAGTTCCGGAGAACATTACGGTTGTTGGTGTATATAAATAGAGTTATAAATAAATAGTCATGAAAAAAGTATTGTTTATCTCATCTCGAAGAATTTATCCTACGGTAGATGGGGGAAGAATTAGAACTGCTCAGCAGTTGGAGTTTTTGGTGAAACGATGTATAGTGGATGTTATCTACATCACAGATGTTTCTTCTCAAGATGAAGTGAAAAACTATTTACCACAAGTGAATAAGGTAAAAGAGGTTGTTATGCCTAAATGGAAGAGCTGTTTGCAAACTCTACGTGCTGCATTCAATTCTTTACCATTGCAGGTGAACTACTATTATAGTGATTCCTTACGTGATTATATAAGCTCTCATGCCGGGGAATATGATATTGTTTTTTGTAATAATATTCGTACGGCAGAGTATGTCCGTACTATTTCCGGGCCTGTAAAATGTATTGATTTTGTGGATGCTATATCTATGAACTATGAGAATGCAGCTTCTAGAACAAAAGGCTTTAAGCGATTTGTATATAAGATAGATTTTAAGCGTTGCAGACGTTATGAGCAAATTTTGTTAGATAGTTTTGATCGTTGCGCTATCATATCAGATGTCGATAAGAATTATATATTAAAATGTCCGATAGAATTTATACTGTAGGTAATAAGGTTAGTATACCCTGTGTGCCTCTTTGTTGCAAGCATGAAGTTGATAATAAAATCGTGTTTGTGGCTACAACTTCTATAGGAGCAGAGGGCTTGACTAATTGTAATGATGAAATAGCTATTTTTAATGAGGATAATCAATGGATAGAGGGTCTTTGTAGCCTATTGTCGGATCGTAATCGAAGAATTGTAATGGGGCAATTGGCTAGGAAATATATCATTAATTATTTTTCAAGTGAGATTGTTGAGAGGCAATTTTGGAAGTTTATAGAGGGTGAATAAAAAATTATCATTGTTAATATTGAGTTGAAAATGCAAATAAACAACACGCATATCGTCATCATGGCCGGAGGAATTGGTTCCCGATTTTGGCCGATGAGCACGCCCGGATATCCTAAGCAATTTATTGATGTGATGGGCGTGGGGAAATCATTGATCCAACTCACCGTGGAACGTTTTTCCTCGTTGTGTCCCTTAAATCATTTTTGGGTGGTGACGAGTGAACGGTATGTGGGGATCGTGCAGGAACAGTTACCGGAAATACCGATAGAGAACATCCTTGCTGAGCCGGAGGCTCGTAACACGGCTCCTTGTATCGCTTATGCTTGCTGGAAGATCAAGTATAAGTATCCTGATGCTAATATCGTTGTGACTCCTTCGGATGCCTTGGTGATCGATGTGGTCGAGTTTCGAAGGGTGATTGCGCAGGCGCTTTCTTTTACGGAAGTGCAAAAGGCGATCGTGACGATAGGGGTCAAACCTTCAAGACCGGAAACCGGGTATGGGTATATAAAAGCATTTTCTTCTTCCATGAAGAATGAGATTGTAAAGGTTGAGGCATTCGAGGAGAAACCCAACCGAAAGGTGGCAGAAGATTACTTGGCTGATGGCCATTATTTTTGGAATGCGGGTATCTTTGTGTGGCATGTAGACATGATCATGGAGGCTATCCGTAAATATACACCGGAACTGGCGAGAGTGATGGATAAGATGAGTTTGAGCTTCTATACGACTGATGAGAAAAGAGTAATAGGAAAACTATTCCCTATTTGCGAAAAGATCTCGATAGATTATGCGGTGATGGAGAAAGCCGAGAAGGTTTATACGCTGTCTGCTGAGTTTGGTTGGAGTGATTTGGGTAGCTGGGGATCACTACATTCCCTGTTACCTCAAGATGCGGATGGTAATTCGGTCGTGGGACCAGAGGTACGGATGGTCGATTGTGCTGGATGTGTTGTGCATACCTCGGATGAACGCAAGGTAGTGATTGAAGGACTTGAGGATTATATTGTAGCTGAAAAGAATGGGCAACTATTGATTTGTCGTCTGCGGAATGAGCAGATGATAAAGGAGTGGGGAAAATAGGGAGTAAGCAGTCATTTTAGACCCGTAAAGGACTCAGATGGATTTATTTTAATCTTTTTTAGAAAAGCGTGATCAAAGTTGTTCCACTGCTAGTGCCAATGGATATATACTGCTTCGGAAAGATACAATCATTCCTCCGCAAAGATACTGGATGAGAAAGGAGAGGAGCATCTAGTCTTGATCGAGTTGCAAAAGACTTGGTTGCCGACCGAGACGATTCGTTTCTGCCAGTATTTGGGTACGCATTACCTGAACAGGGAGAATGTTCGCAAAGGGGTGGACTCGCAATATGGGTTGCCAATTATCTCCATCTATATCTTGGGGCATACGTTGGGCGAGTTGAAGGAACCTGTCATTTATGTCCGTCGCCGTTATTTGGATTATGAGGACAACGTGATAGCGGGGAAGGACCGTTTCATTGAGAGTCTAACGCATGATCGTATCATCGTTCAAATCCCATTCTTGAAGAAGCATACCCGTAATCGTCTGGAGCGGTTGCTCAATATCTTCGATCAAGACTGCCGTGTGGAGGGTGACGACCATTTGTTGGAAATAGATGAAAACCTGTTTCAAGTGGAGGATGTACCGGTCTTGACCCGTTTGCTTAAGGCGGGGGGCGCTCCGGATGTTCGTCGTTCCATGGATGTGGAGGATGAGATTCTTTCGGAGATCGAGGTGAGTGATACGGTGATCATGCAGAAAGATCAATTGATCCAGCAAAAGGATGAGGCAATCCAACAAAAGGATCAACTTATCCGAAACATGATTCGGATGTTGGAACAAGATGGTTTGGATGAGCGGCAAATCGCACAGAAGCTTGCTTAGCCTGTTGAACAAATCAGGCAATTGAAATAGGACTTGTCATCGAACAGATACTTGACAGGAAGATATTTGATATAAAAAGGGCGATATTCTACTTTTCCATAAGCGTGAAGTAGAATATCGCCCTTTTTATATCAAACCTCATCCGTATATGTACGAGTTTCCTTATATTTGTGTTGACTTTAAATATAAGCAGATATATGGAAAAACAAAAACAACAACCCCAGCGGTTGCAATCATTGGATGCCCTTAGGGGTTTTGACATGCTCTTTATTATGGGCGGTGCTTCTTTATTTGTCGCTTTGGCGACATTGTTTCCGAATCCTTTTTTTCAGGCGATAGCCGGGCAGATGGAACATGTGGAATGGAACGGATTGGCGCATCACGACACGATCTTCCCATTGTTCCTCTTTATTGCGGGTATCTCGTTTCCGTTCTCACTAGAGAAGCAACGAGGAAAAGGTATGACGGAAGGGGCGATTTATAAGAAGATCGTCCGTCGGGGGATTACCTTGGTTTTCTTGGGATTGGTATATAACGGGCTATTGTCGTTTGAATTTGACCACCTGCGTTGCGCAAGCGTGCTGGCGCGTATCGGGTTGGGATGGATGTTCGCGGCCTTGTTGTTTGTCCGTTTCGGTTGGAAAGCGCGTGCAGGGATAACGGTTCTTATCTTGGTTGGCTATTGGCTGGCGATGGCTTTTGTGCCTGTGCCGGACGCCGGTGGAGCGGGGCCGTTCACGCTCGAGGGAAACTTGGTAGGGTATATTGACCGCCTGTTTCTTCCCGGACGTTTGCACGAGACTGTTTTTGATCCGGAGGGTTTATTCTCCACCGTTCCCGCAATTGCCACGGCAATGTTGGGTATGTTCACCGGTGAATGGATTAAGTTACGGAAAGAGGGGCTGACCGACCGAAAGAAAGTGCTTTGTTTAGTAGGAGCGGGAGCTGTATTGTTGATCGTCGGCTTGTTATGGAGCTTGGTCTTTCCGGTCAATAAGAAGCTATGGACAAGCTCTTTTGTCTGTGTAGTAGGTGCTTATTCCATTTGGATGTTTGCTTTGTTCTTCTATATCATAGATGTATTGGGGTGGCGTAAATGGACCTTGTTTTTTACCGTGATCGGCATGAACTCTATTACGATCTATTTGGCACAGCGTTTCATCCGTTTCTCCTATACTTCCGAGGCTATATTCGGAGGGCTGGCGAAGTTGATGCCCGAGACCGCCCAGCCTTTGGTTAGCGCTATCGCATATATCGCTGTTTGTTGGGGATTCTTGTATTTCTTATATCGCCAACGTATTTTCTTGAAAGTATAATAAACGGATGGAGAAGAAGAAATTAAATCGGTTGGAGTCATTGGACGTACTCCGTGGCTTCGACCTTTTTTGCTTAGTGGTGTTGGAGATGGTGTTGCATCCGCTGGCCCATGCGATTGATATGCCTTGGTTTAATTCTTTTATGTGGGGATTCTCGCATGTGGAATGGGAGGGATTCTCTACGTGGGATCTCGTGATGCCCTTATTCTTATTCATGGCGGGAGTTTCCATGCCTTTCTCTCTGTCTCGTTATAAGGATATGCCCGATAAGATGGCGGTATATCGGCGGATCGGGAAACGGGTGCTACTGCTTTGGGTCTTCGGTATGATGTGCCAAGGTAATTTATTGGCTTTGGACCCGGACCGGGTTTATTTGTATTCAAATACTTTGCAGTCGATCGCTATGGGGTATTTGATTGCTTCTTTGTTATTCTTGCATGTAAAGATACGGGTACAGATCGGTATAGCGGCGGCTCTTTTATTAATCTTTTGGGGAACGATGGAGTTTATTACAGTCGGTAACTATGGGGGAGGTTCGTGCACACCGGATAGTAATTTGGCCGAATGGATCGATCGCACCGTACTGGGACGTTTCCGGGATGGGGCGACGGTGGAGAACGGGGAGGTGATATTCGCTACTTGGTATCGTTATACATGGATACTGAGCAGCTTGAATTTCGGGGTAACCGTCTTGACCGGGTTGTTCGCCGGATATATCCTAAAGAACAAATTATATTCCGAGCGGCTCAAATTACGGATGTTATTCGGTATTGGTCTGGGTATGGTTATCGCCGGATGGCTTTGGGGTATCGAGCTTCCTGTTATTAAGAAACTGTGGACCAGTTCGATGGTATTGGTGAGCAGTGGGTACTGTTTCTTGCTTATGGGGTTGTTCTATTATTGGATCGACTATAAAGGGCATCGAAAGTATACGACTTGGCTGAAAGTGTACGGCATGAATTCAATATTGGCTTATATGCTTACTAACGTGGTAAGTTTTAGGTGTATCGGCGAATCCTTGTTTTTCGGAACCCAGCAATATTTAGGAAATTATTATCCGGTGCTCATTGCCATGTGCAATGTATCGGTAATTTATGTACTTTTGTATGCGTTTTATAAACATAATATTTTCCTTAAAGTATAGAAACAAGAAAACTTAGATCGAAGAAAGATGGAATCAATCAAACAAATATACCGGATGGGTCATGGCCCTTCAAGTAGTCATACTATGGGGCCGATGCGTGCGGCACAAATGTTCTTGGAACGTAACCGGGGCGCTGTTCGTTTTAACGTAACCTTATATGGTAGTCTGGCGGCTACGGGAAAAGGCCATATGACGGACGCAGCTATTCTTGAGGTATTACAGCCGGTCGCGAAGACAAATATTACTTGGGAACCCAAGACTTTCTTGCCGTTCCACCCGAACGGGATGTTGTTCGAGTCGTATAATGAGAGTGGCGAGGAGCTGGATACGTGGACCGTATATAGTATCGGCGGGGGAACCTTGGCGAACGAGTCTTTCAATGAGTTGAGGACGGAGCAAGTATACGATATGCATACGATCAAGGAGATACAGGCTTGGTGTGAGAAGACTGGCCATTCCTATTGGGAATATGTCGAGCAGCACGAAGGCCCTTCTATCTGGGATTATCTGGCTGAGGTATGGGAAGTGATGCAGGATGCGGTTCGTCGTGGCCTGGAAGCGGAAGGCATCTTGCCGGGAGGTTTGGGCATTCGTCGTAAGGCTTCCGATTATATGATCCGTGCGAAAGGTTATGGCAGCAGTATCAAGAGCCGGGGAATGGTGTATGCCTATGCCTTGGCGGTGTCTGAGGAGAATGCGTGCGGTGGGAAGATCGTGACCGCTCCGACTTGTGGTTCTTGCGGTGTAATGCCTGCGGTCCTTTATCACTTGAAGGAGACGCGTGAGTTCCGTGATTCCCGTATATTGCGTGCGTTGGCTACGGCAGGCTTGTTTGGAAATGTGGTGCGTACGAATGCCTCCGTATCGGGGGCAGAGGTAGGTTGCCAAGGTGAGGTTGGCGTGGCTTGCGCTATGGCTGCCGCTGCCGCCAGTCAGTTGTTTGGTGGTACGCCCGCGCAGATCGAGTATGCCGCCGAGATGGGATTGGAGCATCACTTGGGATTGACTTGCGATCCTGTTTGTGGCTTGGTACAAATCCCTTGTATCGAGCGAAACGCTTTTGCTGCTGCCCGTGCGCTTGACGCGAATACGTTCTCGAACTTCTCCGACGGAAAACACCGGGTAAGTTTTGATCAGGTGGTTGAGGTGATGCGCCAGACAGGTAATGATTTGCCCAGTCTTTATAAGGAGACCTCGGAAGGTGGTTTGGCGAAGAACATGGAGAACTCGAATAATTAAAAGATACTATTTGATTTACTAATAAATAATCTACTATTGATGATAAACGGAAAGAAAAGCCTGTTTTACACAGTATTGATGGCCGGTGCCTTGATGTCCTGCGGCGGTCCTAAACAGGCTCCAAGCGAAGAGGTAGCGAAGAGTGGTAATCCTGTATTCGAGGGTTGGTACGCCGATCCGGAGGGAATTATTTACGGGGATACCTATTGGATTTACCCGACTACGAGTGATTTATATGAGAAGCAAACCTTCTTCGATTGCTTCTCTTCCAAGGATTTGGTGAATTGGACCAAGCATACCGCCATTCTTGATACGGCAGAGGTGAAATGGGCGAAGATCGCTATGTGGGCTCCTTCGGTAATCAACAAGGACGGTAAGTATTATCTTTTCTTTGGGGCGAATGACGTGCACGAGGGAGAGATCGGAGGCATCGGTGTTGCCGTGAGCGATCGTCCGGAAGGGCCTTATAAGGATTTGCTGGGTAAGCCGCTGATCAACGAGATCGTGAACGGGGCGCAGCCGATCGATCAGTTTGTTTTCCACGACGCTGACAATGATGAGTATTATATGTATTACGGTGGTTGGAAACACTGCAACATGGTACGCTTGAATAAAGACTTTACCGGACTTATACCGTTCGAGGACGGAACGATTTATAAAGAGGTAACTCCCAAGGATTACGTGGAAGGCCCGTTTATGTTTAAGAAGAATGGTAAATATTACTTCATGTGGAGTGAGGGTGGTTGGACCGGACCGGATTACAAGGTCGCTTACGCCATCTCCGATTCTCCTTTTGGCCCGTTCAATCGTATCGGGGAGGTCTTGCGGCAAAATTTCGATATCGCCAACGGAGCGGGTCACCACTCGATCATGCATGTGCCGAATTCGGAAGATTACTACATCGTGTACCATCGCCGGCCGGCCGGGGTCAAGACACGTGACCACCGGGAGACTTGTATTGAGAAGATGACGTTTAACGAGGAGGGATTGATCAATCCTGTGGAGATTACGACCGAAGGAGTTGAGGCTCGCACGATCCAATAATTATTTAAGAAGGATTACATAGCAAGAAAACTTAGGTTTTATTTGCTATGTAATTTTTTTATACTACTTTTGACGCATGTGTCAAACTATAATGACAAACGATAGTGACAAAACAAAAAATAACATTTAATTATGGAAGCGAAAGACATGAATGAGATGGAGCCTCGCATCATAGAAGCGGCGAAGCGAGTGTTTGTCCGAAAGGGGTACGAGGCGGCTACCATGAGTGACGTGGCGGCAGAAGTGGGTATTGGCAGGACGGCCTTACATTATTATTATAGGACGAAAGAGATTCTGTTCGACGCTATTTTCGGACAATTGCTTTCTTCATTGTTGCCGAACATCGATCGGGTTTTGGATGAGAAGAGTACGATGCTGGAGAAAATGCCGGTGATCGTTGATCTGTATATGGGAATTGTTCGTGCGAACCCGATGTTCCCGAATTTTGTGGTGGGCGAGTTAAACAGAGATCCGGAACGTTTATTCCAGACCGTGCTGAAAGATCCGAAAAAAATACAGCCCATCTTGCGTCTTCGTCGTCAGATAGAGGAGGAGATGGACAAGGGGCTTCTACGGAAGATGCCGGTCATAGATTTGGTTTCGACCTTGGTGAGCCTAGTGGTCTTCCCGTTGTTGATCCGCAAGCCACTAGCGGCGGCTTTTTTGGATAACGATATGGGGCGGTTTGAGGAATATATGGATAGGCGCAGGGATTTGGTCGTCGAGGTAATAACCCAGCTGATGGTCCCGGATGCCAGATGATGGATTTGTTCAATTTAATAAACATATCATAGAGTATATGAGAGGTGTATATGTATTATTGTTAATTAGCCTGTTGGGTTATGCCGGAAGGGTTAGCGGACAGGAATCGGTCACGATCACCCAGTGTTACGAGTGGGCGAGGGCGAATTATCCGCAGATTCATCAAATGGGTTTGATCGATCAGACGGAGCGTTATAGCTTGAGTAATGTGGGCAAGGCTTGGCTTCCCCAGCTTTCGGTAAGCGGTAAGGCAAGCTATCAGAGCGACGTGACGAAGTTGCCTTTGGATGGCGATAAGATCTCCTCGCTTCTTCCCGGCTTTGAGATCCCTAGCTTGAGCAAGGATCAGTATCAAGTCGTGGCGCAGGTGGACCAGACGATTTGGGACGGCGGTAGTACCCGTTCGGCTCGTGCCTTGACTCGTGCCGAGGCGATCGCCAACCGGGAGCAATTGGAAAGTGAGTTGTATGCGCTGAACGACCGGGTGAATCAAATCTACTTCGGTTGCCTGCTGCAAGACGAGTTGATACGTCAGAACGCTTTGCTTCAAAAGGAGTTGCAGGTCAATATCGAGCGTATCAAGGCGATGATAGACAATGGCGTGGCGAATCAATCGGATCTGGAAAGTATGGAAGTGGAACTGCTGAATGCCCGCCAAAATGAGATTGAGCTAAGAGCGTCTCGCACGGCATATCGGCAGATGTTGGCGACCTTTATCAATAAACCGCTGACGGATCAAGTGGTCTTGAAGACTCCGGAGTCACCCGAGCGTTCATTGTCCACGCAAATCAACCGTCCGGAATTACGGGCCTTGGATGCTAAGAGCGAATGGATCGAGACGCAAAACAAGCAGGTAACGGCGGGCTTGATGCCTCGTATCGGAGCTTTCGTACAAGGTGGTTACGGCCGGCCGGGCTTGAACATGCTGGAGGATAGTTTCGAGCCTTATTATGTGGCCGGTGTCCGTCTTTCTTGGAATCTGGGGAAGTTGTACACGCTGAAGAACGACTGGAGGAAGATCGAGGTAAGCCGTCGCCAGATTGATGTGCAACGGGAGACCTTCTTATTCAATACCCGCCTGCAACTTTTGCAGCAAAACACGGAGATAAAGAAAATGACGGACCTGATGCGTGCCGATGACGATATCATCCGTCTGAGAACAAGCATCAAGCAGGCGGCGGAGGTGAAGCTGGAGAATGGCGTGATTTCCGTCACGGACCTAATCCGGGAGATCAACGCCGAGGACATGGCCCGGCAAGCCGCCGCGGCGCACCGTGTACAGCGCTTGATGACCATTTATAATTATATGTATACAACGAATTAAATAGAGTATGACAAATACAATTGATTTATGAGACATTTGATTTTTATCAGCTTATGCAGCCTTCTATGGACGGCTTGCGGTAATACAGACAATGATTTTGACGCTTCCGGTACCTTTGAGGCAACCGAGATCTTGGTATCTTCGGAAGCCAACGGAAAGATCATGGAACTGAATATAGAGGAGGGCGATCGCTTGGATGCCGGCGCCATCGTGGGTTACGTGGATAGCACCCAGCTTTTTCTGCGGAAGATGCAACTCTCTGCCAGCCTTCGCTCGGTAGATATTCGCAAGCCGGATATCCGTAAGCAGATCGCTGTCTTGGAACAACAAATCGCCACGGCTAAGACCGAGCAACAGCGACAGGAAAACTTGGTGCGTGCGAAAGCGGGTAACCAAAAGCAACTGGACGATATCGTGAATAACATCAAATATCTCCAGAAACAACTGGATGCCCAATACTCCTCCTTAAGCAAGACGACGGGAGGTGCCGACGCCGAGGCGGAGGGCCTGCAATACCAGATCATGCAATTGGATGATCAACTGATGAAAAGCCGTATCCTCAATCCCCAGACCGGTACGGTATTGGTGAAATACGCCGAGCCGGGAGAGGTGACGGCGGCAGGCAAACCGCTTTACAAGATCGCCGATACGGACTTGCTTTATCTCCGTGCCTATGTGACGGCGGATCAGTTATCCCACCTGAAACTAGGGCAATCTCTCAAGGTCTTCGCCGACTATGGGAATGATCGCCGGGAATACCCCGGTACGATCACGTGGATCTCCGATAAATCCGAGTTTACCCCGAAAGGTATCCAGACGAAGGACGAACGGGCTAATTTGGTATATGCCATCAAGATCGCCGTCCGCAACGATGGTTATCTGAAGATCGGGCAATATGGGGAGATTAAATATGAATAACGAGATTCATATAAATCATATCACCAAGCGTTATGGCGATGTCGAGGCCTTGCGGGATCTGTCGCTGGAGATCGGCTCGGGTGAGTTGTTCGGGTTAATCGGTCCGGATGGGGCGGGAAAGACCACCCTGTTCCGTATCCTGACCACGTTGTTGCTGGCCGATAGCGGTACCGCCTCTGTCTGCGGCTTGGACGTGGTGAAAGACTTGAAGGAGATCCGTCGGCGGGTAGGATATATGCCCGGCCGCTTCTCGCTCTACCAAGACCTGACAGTAGAGGAGAACTTGAACTTCTTCGCTACGGTCTTCAATACGACGATCGAGGAGAACTACGATCTGGTACGGGATATCTATAGTCAGATAGAGCCGTTCAAGCATCGGCGGGCGGGGAAGCTGTCCGGTGGTATGAAGCAGAAGCTGGCTTTGAGTTGCGCCTTGATCCATCGTCCGGATGTCTTGTTCTTGGATGAGCCTACGACGGGGGTCGATCCTGTCTCCCGCTCTGAGTTCTGGGATATGCTGGATCGTCTGAAACGGCAAGGCATTACGATACTTGTCTCTACGCCTTATATGGATGAGGCCTCCCGTTGCGACCGTATCGCTTTGGTGCGTTCCGGGGAATGCCTGTCTATCGATACGCCGGTAGGTATCCGTACCTCATTCGATAGGCGGCTATACGCGGTGCGATGTGCGTCGATGTATAAGTTGTTGGGAGACTTGCGGGAGTTCCCGGATACAAACTCGTGTTTCGCTTTTGGAGATGCTCATCATCTTACGTTGAGGAGGGATGGGGAGGATGTCATGAGGCGATTACAGGAATATCTGAAAGGCAAAGGTTACGCGGACGTAAGCATCGAACGCCTTGAGCCAAGCGTTGAGGATTGTTTCATGGCCTTGTAAGAGAGGGGATGTGTCGCATTTCCCCAAGATTCGACCTCGCGTCGGGTGCGAAGTCGAATCTTGGAAAAATACGGGGCTCGCGTCAGGTGCGAGGTCGAATCGCGGAAAAATGCGAGGGCTCGCGTCGGGCGCGAGGTCGAATCTCGGGAAAATGCGGGGCTCGCGTCGGGTGCGAGGTCGAATCTCGGGGAAATGCGGGGCCTCGCATTGGGTGCGAGGTCGAATCTTGGGGAAATGCGGCATTGTAATTATGAAATAAGGATAAAAAATGAAAGCGATAGAAGTAAAACAACTGACCAAACGTTTCGGCACCTTCACCGCCGTCGATCATATCAGTTTCGAGGTGGAGCCGGGCGAGATATTCGGCTTCCTCGGGGCAAACGGGGCAGGGAAGACCACCGCCATGCGTATGCTCTGCGGCTTGTCGGTCCCGACATCCGGCGAGGCCCGGGTAGCCGGTTTCGATGTCTACCGGGAGAGCGAGTCCATCAAACGGAATATCGGATACATGAGCCAGAAATTCTCCCTATACGGCGATCTAAAGGTATGGGAGAATATCCGTCTCTTCGGCGGTATCTACGGCTTGTCTAAACGGCAGCTGTCCCAGAAAACGGATGAGTTGCTGGATATCCTCGGGCTGGAAAAGGAGCGGAACACCTTGGTCGATTCCCTGCCCTTGGGCTGGAAACAGAAGCTATCCTTCTCCGTGGCGATCATCCATGAGCCCAAGATCGTTTTCTTGGATGAGCCTACCGGAGGCGTCGATCCCGTCACCCGCCGCCAGTTCTGGGAGTTGATCTATGAGGCCGCCGCCCGGGGGATTACGATCTTCGTCACCACCCATTATATGGATGAGGCGGAGTATTGTAACCGTGTCTCCATCATGGTAGACGGAAAGATCGAAGCGTTAGACAGTCCCTCCGCCTTGAAGCGGGATTTTAAGACAACGAATATGAACCAAGTCTTTCACGCCTTGGCTCGAAAAGCAACGAGAGGAGAATAAACGATGAAACAATTCATATCCTTTGTTAGAAAGGAGTTCTATCACATTTTCAGGGACGCACGCACGACAATGATCCTCTTGCTCATGCCCGTCATCCTGATCATCTTGTTCGGATATGCCATCACGACCGAGATCAAGCGTGTGCCGATCGCTATTTTCGACCAAAGCCGGGATGAGCTGACACTGAAGATGGCAGACCGCTTGAATGCCAGCGAGTACTTCGAGCTGTATACGACCGTCGATAACTATGAGGACGCCGGGGCCTTGTTTCGGCAAGGAAAGGTACACGTCATAGTTGTCTTTCCCCCTCAATACGCTTCCACGGCCGATGCCCAAGTACAAGTCTTGGCGGACGCTACCGATCCGAACGAGGCCACGCAGCTAATCGCCTATTGCTCGGCGATCATTGCGGAGCAGTTGAAAGGAGAGTCGGCGGTTGAGGGTAAAGCCATGACCCCGGTTACCTCTTTGCTCTACAACCCTCAAATGAAAGGCGCCTACAACTTCGTGCCCGGCGTGATGGGTTTGATCTTGATCCTTATATGTGCCATGATGACCTCGATCGGCATCGTGAAAGAGAAGGAGATGGGAACGATGGAAGTCCTGCTGGTCTCCCCGTTGAAACCCATCTACATCATTCTGGCCAAGGCGATTCCATACCTATTGCTGAGTATGGTGAATATCGCTACGATCTTGCTGCTATCCTATTTCCTGCTGGACGTTCCGATAAAAGGCAGCCTGCTGTTGCTGGTTTCCGTGTCCATCCTGTATGCGATCGTATCCCTCTGTCTGGGCCTGCTGATCTCCACGGTAGCCGATACCCAGCAGGCGGCTATGTTGATCAGCGGTATCGCCTTGATGCTTCCGATCATGTTGTTGAGCGGCATGATGTTCCCGATAGAGAATATGCCGGATATCCTGCAATGGTTCTCCCATATCGTTCCGGCCAAATGGTATATCATCGCCGTGAAGGACGTGATGATCAAGGGGCTTCCCGCCGTGTCGATCTTGAAGGAGATCGGGATACTGTCGTTCATGGCGGTCGTGCTGGTATTCTTGAGTGTGAAACGTTTTAAAATACGATTATAAGCTATGTTACGATATTTGTTAGAGAAAGAGTTCAAGCAGATCCGTCGGGACCGGTTCATGCCGAAGATTATCTTCATCATCCCGATCATGCAGTTGATCATCTTACCTTTTGCCGCTAATTTCGAGATGCGAAATATCAACCTTAGCATTGTGGACAACGATCATTCCGTCACCTCCATGCAATTGGTAGATAAGGTACTATCCTCCGGATATTTCCGCCTGACAGACCGGTCGGATCGTTACGACGAGGCGCTGACCTCGGTGGAGAGCAATGAGTCCGATATCATTCTGGAAATCCCCTCTGATTTCGAGCGGGACTTGGGTAAGGAGGGCAGGGCGGACGTGATGATCGCCGCTAACGCCGTGAACGGAACCAAGGGCGGCTTGGGTAGCTCCTACCTCTCCTCGATTATACAGGATTTCAATAGGGAGAAAGGCTTCGCCTCTATGGGATCGGGCAGGGGAGTGGCTTCGATTAACCTGTTTAATCCCCACTTGAGCTACAAGATCTATATGGTTCCCGGCATCATGGTATTCTTGCTGACGATTATCGGGGGATCGATCTCCGCCTTGAATATCGTGAGCGAGAAGGAGAAAGGGACGATCGAGCAGATAAACGTCTCGCCCGTACCCAAGTCCCTGTTCCTGCTGTCGAAGCTGATCCCTTTCTGGGTGATAGGCTTTGTCCTGCTGACGGTGGCGATCCTCATCGCTTGGCTGATCTACGGCTTGGTGCCGGAGGGGAGTTTCGGGGTGATCTATTTGTTTGCCGCCGTATATTTGATCGCTTTTACGGGATTTGGCTTGGCGATCTCCTCCTTCTCGTCCACACAGCAACAAGCGATGCTTACGGCGTTTTTCTTCTTGATCATTTTCGCCTTGCTAAGCGGATTGTTCACGCCGATCAGCAGTATGCCGGAATGGGCGCAGAAGATCACGCTGGCGAACCCGGTGCGTTATTTCGTGGAGGTGATGCGTATGGTCTATTTAAAGGGGAGCGGCTTTGCCGATTTACGGGGACATTTTGTGATTGTCTGTCTATTTGCTGTTTTTTTTAATCTGTTAGCGGTAATTAGTTATCGTAAAAAGGGGTAGTTCGGAAATAAATGTTTTCTTTGTATCCCGTTTACGGATTATAAACTAATACAGCGAAAAAACATGTCATTTATCATTGTCGTACTTTGTTTGGCCTTATTGATTGTCTTGATATCCTACTTTAAGGTGGATGCTTTCATCGCGTTTCTGATCTCCTCTATCTTGGCGGGCATCGCTTTGGGCATTCCGTTGGAGAAGCTGCCGGACTCGGTGAATAACGGTATCGGGAGTATCTTGGGTGGGTTGACGTTGATTATCGTATTAGGCGCTATGCTAGGCAAGTTGGTGGCCGAGAGCGGAGCGGCACAGAAGATCGCTTCCGTGATGGTGTCGCTTTTTGGTACTAAGCATATACAATGGGGGCTGATGGTGACAGGCTTTGTCGTGGGTATTCCGTTATTTTATGGGATCGGATTTGTGTTGTTGGTGCCATTGATCTTCTCGATCGTGTATAAATACAAGCTTCCGGCGGTCTATATCGGGTTGCCGATGTTGGCGGCGTTGTCCGTGACGCATGGATTCCTGCCCCCGCATCCGTCTCCGGTAGCCTTGGTGGTACAGTTCAACGCGAATATCGGCCTTACGCTGATCTACGGTTTATGTTTGGCGATTCCGGCTATCATTATCGCCGGGCCGGTGTTCGGCAGTCGGTTGAAACATATAAAATCCGGTCCGGTCACGTTGTTCGAGCAGAAAGAGGATAGCGGGAGATATAGCATGCCGGGCAAGGCGAATAGTTTTATCAGCGCTACGTTGCCTGTCTTTTTACTGATTATCGTGACGGTTATTCCTTATTGCTTTAAGGATATGGGCGAGATGGCGAGCGGGATAGTCTCTTTTATTGGTGCTCCTTCCATTGTAATGCTGATCGCCTTGTTGTTCGCTACATATACGCTGGGCATCCGGCAGGGACGTAGTATCAAGTCGGTTATGGCAGTCTATGGGGAGGCCGTGAAAGATATCTCTATGATCCTTTTGATCATCGCGGGTTCCGGTATCTTCAAGCAGATCATGGAGGATAGCGGGGTAAGCAATGAGCTGGCGACAAGTCTGGAGCAATTGCCCGTTCATCCGTTGATCTTGGGTTGGTTGATCTCTGCCGTGATCCGTTTGTGCGTGGGATCGGCTACGGTGGCGGCGTTGACGGCGGCGGGCGTGGTGATGCCTTTAGTTACGCAAACGGGTGCGAACCCGAACTTGATGGTTTTATCTTTAGGAGCGGGTAGCTTGATGTTCTCGCATGTCAACGATTCCGGCTTCTGGATGTTCAAGGAATATTTTAACCTAAGCATAAAGGATACGATCTGCTCATGGTCTATCATGGAGACGATCGTGTCGGTCGTAGGATTGATCGGGGTAATGATCTTAAATATGATTGTATAATAAAAGAATGATTGAGCAATGAGAAAGAGATGGCTGCTTAGTATCGTTATTATGCTTTTCCCTTTCGTCGCCTCGTTTGCGGCGGACCCGGAGGAAGGTACTTATCCAACGGTCGGGAGGCTTTTTCATATAGCACGAAGCGTGAATAAGAACTTGGTTTGTTACGATGTGAATCTGAGAGATGGTAAGCTGGATACACATGATCCCTTGAACGTTTATTGGGTCAATCGGGAAAAGCATCCGGGGGAAACCAATGGCTTGAGCTATATCCAACGGAAAATGGCTTATGGGTATAAACTGATCTCGGCGAGTGATAATGCTTGTGTATGCTCATTGACCGCTTATCCCTCCCGCCAGTTGACGATTACCAAACGTGATTCCCGCTATGTATGCTACATAACGATCAACAACCAACAGGCGATTCTCCAATCCCTCTACGTTAAAGCCAGCTCCAAGAATCCTTTAAGCGTCGAGTATGTAGAGCTACAAGGAATCTCTGTCGCCACGAATCAACCGGTAACGGAAAGAGTCAGGAAATAGATCAATATATTTTTTTACTAACATATAAATGAAAGAAATTATGAGCATGATTAACGCAGATGAGAATTTTGAGAAATTAGGGTTGACCTTACCTCCCGCACCGGCTCCGGCCGGGGTTTACAAGCCTTGTGTGATAGATGGCAAATACCTGTATCTTTCCGGTCACGGGCCTGTGCGGAATGATAAGTCCTTGATCATCGGACGTATCGGTAAGGACTTGACGATGGATGAAGGCAAACTCGCCGCCCAGCAAGTAGGACTTACCATGTTGGCGACCATCCAGGCGAACCTTGGTAGCTTCAACAAGATAAAGAGAGTGATCAAGGTATTGGGTATGGTAAATTGTACGCCCGATTTCGGAAAGCATCCTTATGTGATCAATGGCTGTAGCGAGTTGTTCGCCGCCGTATGGGGGCCGGATAACGGTGTAGGTACCCGTAGCGCCGTAGGATTCGGTTCTCTTCCCGATAATATTCCTGTAGAGATAGAGGCTTTGTTCGAATTATACGAATAAGCCATGGACGATTGGTACGTCATAAGTAATGTAGACCGGATAGACTCGCCAGCCTTGGCGTTCTATCCGGATCGTATTTCCGGCAATATCGAGTTGGCCAAGAGGATCATAGGCGATACGAACCGGCTTCGTCCGCACGTGAAGACGAATAAGGCGGCTGAGGTATCCCGCATGCTGCTGGATGCCGGAATCCGGAAGTTCAAGTGCGCTACGATTGCCGAGGCCGAGATGCTGGGGCATATTAATGCCCCCGATGTATTATTAGCCTATCAGCCGGTAGGCCCGAAGATTTCCCGCTTATTAGATTTGATAAAGGCATATCCCGCCACCCATTACTCCTGCTTGGTAGACCAAGCGGAGAATGCCCGTGCGATCTCGGCTCTTTGCGAGGCCGGGAATATCACCTTGGATGTCTTTATCGATCTGAACGTGGGAATGAATCGTACCGGAGTCCTCCCGGAGAGAGCGGAGGCGCTGGTGGATGCCATCCTGCCGCTGAAGTCTCTGCAGATTATCGGGTTGCATGGCTACGACGGACATATACATGACGCGGAGCTATCGGTACGTTGCCAAGGTGCGGATGCAGCGTACGCCTTGACCGAACGTGTGTTCCGGGAGATATCCCGCAAGTTTGCCTATCCATTGGTAAAGGTGATGGGAGGTACTCCTACATTCCCGATGTACGCGAAGCGGAAGGATTGCGAATGCAGTCCCGGCACGTTTGTGTTCTGGGATTGGGGGTATGGAAACGCTTATCCGGATATGCCGTTCAAGGTAGCTGCCTTATTGATAACTCGGGTCATTTCCGTGCTGGATGAGCATCATGTTTGCGTAGATCTTGGTTACAAGGCGGTAGCCTCGGAAAGTCCTTTGCCCCGTGTGTTTTTCTTGAACCATCCGGAGGCGAAACCTATCTCCCAGAGCGAGGAGCATCTGGTCTTGGAAGTCCCGGACAGTCGGCTCTATCCATTAGGTTCCGTATTCTATGGCATTCCCGTTCATATTTGTCCTACGGTCGCTTTATACGACAAGGCTTATGTGATCCGGGATCGTGAGGCGATCGGCGAATGGCCTATCATTGCCCGTTCACGCCGCATCACCTATTAACGGTAATCAAATTTTCAATTATCAATTATCAACTCTCAATTAATAAAATGAATAAGCCATTTATTATCGACGCCCATCTCGACCTTAGCATGAACGCTTTGGAGTGGAACCGGGATTTGCGTGAACCCCTAAAAGAAATCAATCGGAGAGAAATCGGTATGACCGATAAGCCCGACCGTGGAAACGCCACTATATCGTTTGAGGAACTGCGTAAAGGAAACGTCGGGTTAGTAGTCGCCACCCAGATCGGTCGCTATGTAGGGCCGGATAATCCACTTCCCGGTTGGCATTCCCCGGAACAAGCTTGGGCGCAGACCCAAGGCCAACTCGCTTGGTATAAGGCGATGGAAGAGGAGGGCCAGATGGTCATGATCCGGGATAAGAAGGCCTTGGAAGCGCATCTGGCTCTTTGGAAAGACGGTGAACCCGCCGACAAGAAGCCGATCGGTTATGTATTAAGTATCGAGGGCGCCGACTCGTTCATCACGGTGAATCATGTGGAAAGGGCGTATGCTTATGGCTTGAGGGCGGTTGGCCCGGCACATTACGGCCCCGGAAGATATGCCAACGGTACGGATTCTACCGGTCATCTGAATGCCATGGGGAAAGAGTTGTTGCGTACCATGGATCGCTTGGGTATGATTCTTGACGTGACCCATTTATGTGATGAGGCTTTCTGGGATGCATTGGATTTGTATAAGGGACCGATTTGGGCGAGCCATAACAACTGTCGGGCCTTCGTAGATCACAACCGCCAGTTTAGCGACGAGATGATCAAGGCGTTGATAGAGCGTGGCGCCGTGATCGGTATCGCCCTAGACGCTTGGATGATGGTACCGAACTGGGTGCGAGGCGAGTCTACTCCAAGAGGCATGAACTGTGGAATGGAGATTATGGCGAACAATATCGATCATGTCTGCCAATTGGCCGGAAACGCGAACCATGTGGCTATCGGCAGTGATCTGGATGGTGCTTTCGGTACGGAGCAATGCCCGTATGACCTAGTAACGATCGCCGATCTCCAAAAGATATTCCCGATCCTTCAATACCGTGGCTTTACGGACGATGCTATCAACCGTATCGCCTCTGGTAACTGGATTGAGTTCTTACGGAAGCATTTGCCGGAATAAGCTACTGCAACCCGGGTTGCAGTGATACTGCGATGCGGATGCAGTGTTACTGCAACCCGGATTGCAGCGTCACTGCATCCGCATCGCGGTAAAAAGACAAACAAGGTGAGTCTATTTTATATCTGCAATACCAAGACGAACCGGCATCCCTTCTTATATTCCTTATCGATAGATAGGGTTCCGTTTAATTTACTAGCCATCAGTGCGCAGATGGGTAATCCCAAACCATCGCCTTGCGCTAGATCCTTCGCCTCATTGAATGGCTTGAATAAGTTCTCTTTTAGATCATCCGGTATGCCTGTACCATTATCGGTAATGATAAATTGGCAAACATGAGCGCCTTTCCGTTTAAATTCCAGACGGATGTTACCGCTGGAAGTATATAATGCGGCATTCTTTAACAAATGTAATAAGACTTGCTCCAGATGCTCGGCGTTCGTCTTAATCTCCAATTGGGGCACGTCTGTTACGAGATTGACCTCCGGTTGAATATCCCCTTTAACCTTCTCCACGATTTTCTTACTGAAGTTTCCTACATTAAAAGAACTAACCTCATACGGTTCCATCAACGTATTCTCCAAGGAGGAAAGCTCTTGGATATGAACCGTAAACTGTTTCAAAGCCTCTACCCGTGTCCATACATCCTCGGCCTGCTTCGGAGCTACCGCCTGTAATTCTTTGGCGGATGCGCTAAGCTTGTTCAAGGTAGGCTCCATCTGAACCGATATGTTTTGGATGAATTGGGCTTGTTGTTCGCTATGCTCGTTTGTCGTCTGGATGATTTTCTTTAATTTCTTGTTCAGCACAATAAAGCGTAATAGAAGGAATCCCAAGAAAAGCAAGGCGGCTATCAGGATTACCACGAATGTGATAAGTCCGACAATCATATATTGCTTAACAGACAATTTATCGTCTTTCTCCTGTATTGTCTGTAGGCTCTGATCGTATTTTTGTTGTAATGCCCCTAGTTTATCCTCTGCCGTAAGAGCTTTTACGGAATCCGTCCATACGATGTATTTGTCGTAGGTACGTTCCATCAGTGGGGCGTTGTTTGCCTTACGAGCGATAGAGATCAGGTTCCGGTAGCAATCGTTCACCTTCTCGTATTCTTTTTTCTCCTTATACTGGTTGATCAGTTTCTGGAAAGCAGCATCCCCCTGCTCGTTTTGCCCGAACGTATAATAATAACCTGCTTGGGTATATAATAAATTGTTCGATAACTTCTCATCGCCCGCTTGGCTGGCCAGATTATCTAATGTATTGAGTTGAACTTGCGCTTGGGCGGCGTTCTTTAGCTTAATATACATTTCCAACCGCTCTTTCGTTACTTGGAAGCGTTGCTCATAGAGCGATTTCTGCAACTTCTGTTCCTCGGTTAAGATGAATTGGTTCATCTGGCGGCAAAGATCGAATGCCTCTTGGTAATAATTCTCGCGATAATATAGATAAGCCGCCTGCGTACCGGCATCGATCGCCTGTTTGTAATCACCTTTTTGGGATAAGCTCTTGTAAGCTTGTAAAAAAAGATAACGAGCTTTGGTGTAGTCTTTTTTTTCCAGGCTGCTTTGTGCCTGTGTCATAAATTGATTCGTCGTGTTTTGCGCCTGTGTGACAGGGTAGAAACAAAGCATAAAAGATAGTAAAAGATAAATGACCCTCATAACTTAAATTTTTTTGAAGTAAAAATATGTATTTACTGGGATTCATACAAAATATATCAGGGGAAAAATAATAGATATTTTATTTTAAGATACGATTTGTGTGTCAATATTCATATTTATTTTGTCAATTCTGAAAGTTCCGAACAAGTGGAATGTGCTATCTTTATCACATTTATTAACCTTAAGAATTGTGTTTATGAGTATATCCGTATTAACAAAAGGCATGTCGTGTCTATTCTTTTGTTTTTGTGTTTGTTGTATGAATGCGCAAGTAAGAAACACTGATCCTGTACGTCACTTGAGGATATCCGGTTATTTGGGGCAACGGATCGACGCTTGTATCGAGTATCGAGTGAAAGCTCAAGATGTGGATCATTTGGTGGAACCTTTCCGGCATAAGGAAGAGACCTCGCACTGGCAATCGGAATTTTGGGGAAAATGGATACAAGGGGCGATCGCCTCATACCGTTATGATAAAGATCCTGAGTTGTACAAGATTATTAAGAATGGAGCGGAATTGTTGATGGAAACCCAATTGCCAAATGGATATATCGGTAACTATTCCGAGGAAGCACAGTTGAACCAGTGGGATATATGGGGGCGAAAATACACGGCTTTAGGTTTGATCGCTTATTATGACTTATCCGGGGATCGAAAAGCTTTGGATGCCGCCTGCCGGGTGATCGACCATTTGATGACGCAGGTGGGACCCGGAAAAGTGAATATCGTGACGACCGGTAATTATATAGGAATGCCAAGCTCTTCGGTACTTGAGCCGGTGATGTATCTGTATAATCGTACCCGGCAAGATAAATATCTGGATTTTGCCAAGTACATCGTAAAGCAATGGGAGACTCCGGAAGGCCCTCGATTGATTAGTAAGGCGATTGCGGATATTCCTGTCGCCGGACGTTTCCCACATCCAAAGGTTTGGTTCTCTCCGGAGAATGGACAAAAAGCATATGAGATGATGTCTTGTTATGAGGGCTTGTTGGAACTTTACAAGGTCACTAAGAATCCATTATATTTATCTGTGGTGGAGAAAACGATGAATCATATAATCAATGAGGAAATCAATGTGGCCGGTTCTGGTAGTGCGTTCGAGTGCTGGTATGGAGGCAAGGCGTTACAGACCTATCCTACTTATCATACGATGGAGACTTGTGTGACGTTCACGTGGATGCAGATTTGTGACAGGATGCTCGGACTAACCGGAAATTCCTTATATGCGGACCAGATCGAGAAGGCTATGTATAACGCTTTACTAGCCTCGCTGAAAGCGGATGCCTCTCAAATAGCGAAATACAGTCCGTTGGAGGGCTGGCGGCATGAAGGAGAGGAGCAATGCGGTATGCATATCAATTGTTGCAATGCGAATGGACCTCGTGCTTTCGCGATGATTCCGCGGTTCGCTTATCAGGTAAACGGCAGACGTATCGATGTCAACCTATATGCGGCTTCGAGCGTGGAGGTAGAGTTGGATAAAAAGACGAGGGTGTCGATGACGCAGGAGACGGACTACCCGATAGATGGGCAAATCCGGATTGTGGTGGAACCGGAGAAGACGAGTGATTTTACGATCGCCTTGCGTATCCCGGCGTGGAGTGAGCGAACTGTGGTGTCTGTCAATGGTGAGCCTTTAACGGATCTGTTGGCTGGAGCATACCTACCGATTCATAGGACTTGGGAGAAAGGGGATGAAATTACGGTGGAGTTGGATATGCGGGCTCGCTTGGTGGAGCTGAACGAGGCTCAAGCGATCGTAAGAGGCCCTTTGGTGCTGGCTAGAGATAGCCGCTTTAAGGATGGAGATGTGGATGAGGCTTCCGTGATCGTCAGCAAGGATGGTTATGTGGAATTAACTCCGGTACAAGCCCCCGATTTCGCTTGGATGGCTTTTACCGTTCCTATGGTTTTAGGAACGGATTTGGAAGGAAACGGCAAGGCTCGCCCGATTCATCTGTGCGATTTCGCATCAGCTGGTAATACGTGGAATCAGGCAGAACGTTATAGAGTGTGGCTACCAAAAACATGGAATGTCATGCGTACGCCTTATAAACCTTATTGAGCGGTTCACTCCAGCTCAATGCGTCCGATCCCTGAACTCCGAGGGTGTAACCCCTTCTTTCTTCTTGAAGAATGTGGAGAATTGGCCGGCATTCTCGAAATGTAGGCTATAGGCGATCTCGGAGATCGTCAAAGGGGTACTAGTCAGAAGCTCTTTCGCACGAAGGAGCTTCTGTTGTAATTGATATTGGGCGGGGGAGACGCCGGTGTATTCCTTAAACATCCGGCGAAACCATGAATAACCTAAACCAAGACGGGCAGCGATCTCTTCCGGACTTAATGGGTCCTCGATGTTCTCCTTCATTAATATACGTGCCTCGTTGATTTTATCTACGACATAGGTGTTCGTGAAGGAGTTGTTCTTTTCCTTATAATATACGGAGCCTAATATATGAAGCACGATACTGGAGATCATCTGTTGGTAACCGGATTTCTCCTCCGAGGCGAACTTCAGTATATCCTCATAAAGTCCGACGATCGTAGCGCTCAGCCCGATCCGGTGTAGCGGCTCTTCCTTGGTAAAGAATTTCTTCTCCACACGTTTATCGATATGAATGCCCCGGAAACCTACCCAATACTCATCCCATCCCGTTTCCCGGTCCGGATAATAACTATGCCATTCCCCGGGGAAAAGGAGGATCATCGTCCCTGCGTTTATCTTTTGCGATTTACAAGACTGGGAGGAAAAGTACCCGCTACCTTTCGTTATATATACCAATTGATACTCATTCAGGATGCGCCCGGTCTGAGGCTTGAAATTATACTTCTCCGGATGCCGGGAAAGCGGATAGGCGCAACCCGGCGGGATGAATTGATATCCGACCGTCGTGACGACGATTCCCCATTCCTCATCCGTAGCGCTGATCGTCAAGTAACGTAGTAAATCATTCCGCAGTTCGTTCATGTCAGATTTGAAAGGTTTAAAATCATTTTCGTAAGCAAATATAGCAATAATGCTTCTACTTTTGCTTTCGTCAAACAAATAACTTTGTTAAGCCATGAAGGAATATAATTTTCTAGCCTTTGATATAGGGGCTACCAGTGGACGGGCCGTGCTCGGAACCTTAAAGGATGCCAAATTTGAAATGAAAGAGATCCATCGGTTCCCGAATCCGATGGTGGAATTACACGGACGGTTTTATTGGGATATCTATCATCTTTATACTTCTCTTATAGAAAGCTTGACGATATGCGCCCGGCAAAGAATCCGGTTGCACTCGATCGGAATAGATACATGGGGGGTGGATTTTGGGTATGTGGCTTTGGATGGCTCTTTATTGGGCTTACCTCGTGCTTACCGAGATCCTTATACGGACGGCGCTCCCGAGGACTTTTTCAAACGGATTCCCAAGGAAGAGGTCTATAAGCGGACAGGTATTCAAGTGATGCCGTTTAATAGCTTGTTCCAGCTTTTCAGGGCGGGGCAAGACTCGTTTATACCGCAGGAAGTGGCGGAAAAGATATTATTCATACCGGACCTTTTGGCTTATATGTTGACGGAGCGTATGGTATGTGAATATACGATCGCTTCCACGTCTCAATTATTGAATCCGGAAACCCATAAATTCGATTACAAGCTCTTGGAGGCCGTGGGTGTATCTCCTACTTTGATGTGTCCGGTGGTGATGCCGGGGACGTTGATCGGGCGGTTGAGCGAGTCGATCGCCCGTAAGACAGGAATCGGGGAAATCCCGGTAATCGCCGTGGCTGGTCACGATACGGCGTCGGCGGTAGCCGCTGTTCCTGCTTCTTCTCCTAATTTCGCTTACTTGAGTAGCGGTACTTGGAGCTTGATGGGTATCGAGGTGGAGAAGCCGATCATCAACGAGGTCTCTTTCAAGAATAATTTCACGAATGAGGGGGGTATCGAGGGTACGACTCGCTTTTTGAAGAATATTACAGGTATGTGGATCTTGGAACGTTGCCGGGAGCAATGGAAGCGGTCCGGATTGGATTATTCGTACGATGATATGGTTCGGATGGCGGAGTTGAGCGAATTTACTTCTTTGATCAATCCGGATGATCCCCGTTTCGCCAATCCAGAGAATATGCTACGTGAGATCACGGCCTATTGTGAGGAAACCGGACAGGCTGTTCCCGCTTCGGACGCCGATTATGTACATTGTATATTTTATAGCTTGGCGAATCGTTATAAAGAGGTGCTGGAAATACTCAAACCGATGTCGCCACATCCGATTGAACGATTGCATGTGATAGGTGGTGGCTCTCGGAACGATCTGCTGAATCAGTTGACAGCTAACGCTATCGGTATTCCCGTATTGGCAGGCCCGTCTGAGGCGACTGCCATTGGAAATTGCTTGATACAGGCTAAGTCGGCAGGATTACTGACGGATTGTTGGGAGATGCGAAGACTGATAGCCACCGCATTCCCTCCCAAGGAATTTCATCCAGTTGTAGAGACGGGGCACGCCCCGTCTCTACAACTAGATTCATTACATATAAATTTAAAAACATCATACCATGACAAAAGACAGTTTAATTCAACAGGCATTTGAAGTAGCGGCAGAACGTTATGCGGCCGTAGGTGTAGACGTTCGTAAAGCTTTAGAGGATATGAAGAAAATATCCCTATCCTTGCATTGCTGGCAGGCCGATGACGTAAGCGGTTTCGAGAACCAAGGCGGCTCCTTGACCGGTGGTATACAAGTGACCGGCAATTATCCGGGACGTGCCCGTACTATCGACGAGTTGCGTCGGGATGTATTGAAGGCGAAATCCTATATCCCCGGTAATCATCGGCTTAGTCTGCATGAGATCTACGGGGATTTCCAAGGGGAGAAAGTAGACCGTGACGAGGTAGAACCCCATCATTTCGAGAGCTGGATACAATGGGCGAAAGAGAATGATTTCAAGCTAGACTTCAACAGTACCTCTTTCTCGCACCCTAAAAGCGGAGATTTGACCTTGGCGAACCCCAGCGATGATATCCGTAACTTCTGGATCGAGCATACGAAGCGTTGTCGCTGGATCAGCGATGAGATGGGTAAAGCCCAGAACGATCCTTGCATGATGAACCTTTGGATACATGACGGGAGCAAGGAAGTACCGGCCAGCCGCTTACGTTATCGCCGTATCTTGGAGGAATCGCTGGATGAGATATTCGCTACCGAATATAAATGGATGAAAGATTGTATCGAGGCGAAACTCTTCGGTATCGGTCTGGAAAGTTATACGGTAGGTTCCTATGATTTCTATTTGGGTTACGGGGCGAAAAAGAACAAGATCGTTACCTTGGACACCGGCCATTTCCATTTGACGGAAAGTATCGCCGACAAGGTTTCCTCGTTATTGCTGTTTACGCCCGAGATCATGTTGCACGTAAGTCGTCCGATCCGTTGGGATAGCGATCATGTCGTGATCTTGAATGACGATGTGCAGGATTTAGCCCGTGAGATCGTGCGTTGCGACGCCTTGGACCGGGTACATATCGGTTTGGATTATTTCGACGCTACCATCAATCGTATCGGTGCTTATGTCATTGGTAGCCGTGCCACGCAAAAAGCCTTTATGCTCGCTTTGCTGGAGCCGATCGCCTTGCTTCGCCAGTACGAGGATGAGGGTAAGTATTTCCAGCGTCTTGCCTTGCAGGAGGAAGCGAAGAGTCTGCCTTGGGGTGCGGTTTGGGATATGTATTGTCTGCAAAGTGGGGTCCCCGTAGGAGAGTCTTATATCGCTGAGATCGAGAAATATGAGTCCGACGTTACCTCAAGACGGAAATGATAGAGATCGGGATCGGGTTGTTGATCATCGCGATCGGCAGTTTCGGGCAGAGTAGCTCGTACGTGCCGATCAATAAGATCCGGGATTGGAGTTGGGAAAGCTTTTGGTTGGTGCAAGGTATCTTCGCTTGGTTGGTTTTCCCTTATCTCGGAGCGATGTTGGCGGTACCGGAAGGGAGTACCTTGCTGGAACTATGGCGTTCGCCGGGTAGCTTGGGAGCGGTTATCTATGGCATGCTCTGGGGTGTCGGCGGGTTGACTTTCGGGTTGAGTATGCGTTATCTGGGCGTAGCTTTGGGACAGAGCATCGCCTTGGGTACATGCGCCGGTTTCGGTACGCTCTTCCCGGCTTTGTTCGGTGGAACGAATCTGTTTGAGGGAACCGGATTGATCCTGTTGACCGGTGTTTGCATTACCTTGGCAGGTATCGCCGTGATCGGTTACGCCGGAAGCCTGCGGGCCCGGAATATGAGTGAGGAGGAGAAGAAAGCGGCGGTGAAGGATTTTGCCTTGACTAAGGGCTTGGCGGTAGCCTTGCTTGCCGGTGTGATGAGCGCCTGCTTCAATTTGGGTTTGGAATCGGGAAACGAGGTGCTGGCGAAAGCGAAAGAGGCGGGAGCTAGCGATCTGTTCGCCTTGAATCCCGTGATACTGTTGGTTACTTTGGGCGGCTTTTGTACGAACGCTGTGTATTGTATTTTCCAGAACGTGAAAAACGGGACGGGCAAGGATTATTTCTCGGTATCGGGAGGTACATTGCTGAATAATGTCTTATTTTGCGCTTTGGCAGGCGTGCTTTGGTACTCGCAGTTCTTCGGACTGGGGATGGGAAAGAGCTATTTCTCGGATTCCCCGGTTATGCTGGCTTTCTCGTGGAGTATCTTGATGTCGCTGAATGTTATTTTCAGTAATGTCTGGGGCATCTTATTAAAAGAATGGAAGGGCGTGGATCGCCGGACGATCGTGGTATTGATTACCGGCATGTGTATCTTGATCCTTTCCTTATTATATCCGAATATAGTTTAATTAAAATAGACATGATAATACTAAGAAACAATGAACGCCTGATGGCGGAAATAGATCGTATCGCCGAGGTCGCCGGCTATTTGTGGACCAAGGGTTGGGCTGAGCGAAACGGCGGGAATATATCGGTGAACCTGACTACTTTATTGAGCGAGGAGGAGAAGGCGTTGCCGGCTTTGGTTTCCTCGATTCCCTTGCAAGAGGCGATGACGGCCTTATGCGGGCACGTCTTTTATGTGACGGGTACCGGAAAACGGATGCGTTACGTGGCGAAAGATCCTTTCGCCAACGGCTCTTTGATCCGTATCGCCGCCGATGGGAAATCGTATGATATCCTAGCGGAGCAACCGATCCCACCGACTTCCGAGTTGCCTTCCCATTTGTTGATGCACAATTTCTTGCGTGCGAAGGGACGGGATAACCGGGTGGTATTGCATACGCATCCGACGGATATTATCGGCATGACGCATTGCAAGCCGTTCTTGGATTCGGAGAAGATTACCCGCACGTTATGGAGTATGATCCCGGAATGTCGGATTATCGTGCCGAAAGGGGTCGGTATCGTTCCTTACGAGATACCGGGCACTTTGGCGTTGGCGCACGCTACGATCCGTCAGTTGGAGGAGCACGACGTGGTGTTCTGGGAGAAGCACGGTATCCTTGCCGTCGGTGAGGACCTGATCGAGTGCTTCGATGCGATCGATACGTTGAGTAAATCCGCCCAGATCTATTTTAGTGCCCGCATGACCGGTTACGAGCCGGAAGGTATGACGGAGCAGCAATTGGATGACTTGGTTCCGGCCTTTGGACTCTAGCGTATGCGAAAGAAATTAATCATTCTATTCATAGGGATCGGTTCGTTCACGTTGTTCGCCCAGCAGCGAGACCATCGGACACGGGAGTATATCGCTCCGGTCCGTATTGTCTGGCAGCAAGATAGTTCGCGAATTACGGGAGCGAACCATTTGCTTGTTTCAGGCAACGGACAGTCGGATTTGGCGAATAATCGGTTGTGTGTGTTGAAAAGTACGCCAACCGAACATCCCGCTTTGCTGCTTGATTTCGGGAAGGAGTTGCAAGGCGGTCTTCAGCTGGTGACCGGTATGCCGCCGTCTCACGATCCGGTTTCCGTACGGGTTCGTTTCGGCGAGTCCGTTAGTGAGGCTATGTGCGAGATAGATGGTGCGAACGGGGCGAGCAACGATCATGCGATGCGGGATTTCGTGGTATCGCTCCCTTGGCTGGGCGTGCAGGAGATCGGTAATTCCGGTTTCCGTTTCGTGCGTATTGATGTATTGGGTGATTCTACGGAGTTGCAATTAAAAGAGGTCCGTGCGATCTCTACGTTTCGGGATATTCCTTATCTGGGCTCTTTCCGTTGTAATGACGAGCGGTTGAACCGGATCTGGAAGACAGGTGCGTACACGGTCCACTTGAATATGCAGGAATATCTATGGGACGGCGTAAAACGGGATCGTCTGGTCTGGGTGGGGGATTTACATCCGGAGGTAATGACGGTCAGTACCGTCTTCGGTTATAATGAGGTGGTTCCTAAGAGCTTGGATTTGATTCGGGATATTACGCCGCTGCCTAGTTGGATGAACGGTATCAGTTCGTACTCGATTTGGTGGTTGTTGATTCAGCGGGATTGGTATTATTACCAAGGGAATCTTGCGTATCTACAAGAGCAACGCTCTTATATGACTGCTTTGCTGCGTCACTTGATCTCGAAGGTTGACCCAAGCGGACAAGAGAGACTGGATGGGAACCGTTTCTTGGATTGGCCTTCCAGTGAGAATACACCCGCTATCGATGCCGGCCTTCAATCGCTGATGATACAAGTCATGCGTGCCGGAGAGGAGTTATGTACCGTTTTAGGCGAGGATGCGTTGGCCTCGGAGTGCCGTGCGGTAGCTTCCAAGGCTATTGAGTTTTCCCTTCGGAAGAAATCCCGGTTCCCTTCGGAGAAAGATCGGATTACACCCGGGGATAAACAGGCCGCCGCCTTGATGGCTCTGGCGGGTATCATGGATGCTAAGGAGGCGAACGAGCGTTGCTTGGCGGTGGACGGGGCGAAAGGCTTCTCTACGTTTTACGGATATTATATGCTACGGGCGATGGCGTTGGCTGGTAATTACCAAGGTGCGTTAGATGTGATCCGTACGTATTGGGGTGCTATGCTGGATGTAGGTGCTACGACGTTTTGGGAGGATTTCAATATGGAATGGCTTCCGGACGCAGGGCGTATTGATGAGCTGGTCCCCGCTGGAAAGAAAGATATTCATGGAGATTATGGGGCGTATTGCTATCAAGGTTTCCGCCATAGCTTGTGCCATGGATGGGCTTCGGGTCCCACATCGTGGTTAAGCGAGTACGTATTGGGCGTACAAGTGGTGGAACCGGGTTGCCGTACGGTACGTATCATCCCACATCTGGGAGATCTCGAATGGGTGGAAGGTACGTTTCCCACGCCTTACGGGGTGATCGAGATCCGACATGAGAAAGGTGCGGACGGTAAGGTGATAAGCCATATCAACGCTCCTGAAGAGATACGAGTTACCCCGTAGCTCTTATACTTAGTTGTAGAATGTATATAATTATAGAATATATGAAACAAACTATTTGCATCTACGCTTTCGCCGCCCTCTTATTAGGCGGTTGTAAAAGCAATAATGAATTAACGATACCTACGAATCTCCGTACGGAATACCTTACGGAGCCTATCGGCTTGGATACTTCGTCTCCTCGCTTTACATGGGAATACTCCGGAAATGAGGAGGGCTTTAAGGCTTCCCGCTATGAGGTACGGATCGGTACGAGTCCGGACGACTTGCGGCCCTATGCGGAGGGAATGGCCCTGAAACCTCATACCCGTTATTACTGGAATGTTACGGTATGGGATGGTGAAGGGCGTCCGTGCGCTACCTCGGAGACGGCTTCTTTCGAGACCGCTAAGTTCGATCCCTCGGATTGGTCCGCCTCTTGGATTACCGATCATAAGGATAAGGAGTTCGAGCCTGCCCCTCTGTTCCGCAAGTCTTTCCCGGTAGGCAAGGAAGTGAAGGATGCCCGTGTGTACGTAGCATCTGCTGGGTATCATGAGCTATTCATCAATGGCGAGCGGGTCGGAACGAATTATCTGGACCCGGGGTATACGCATTTCGATAAACGTATCTTGTACGTGACGCATGATGTTACCTCTTTGCTGAAGCAAGGCGACAACGCCGTGGCCGCTGTTCTGGGAAACGGCTGGTACAATGAGCAGTCCGTGGCGGTCTGGAATTTTCATGAGGCACGCTGGCGGAATCGTCCCCGCCTGCTATGTGAGTTGCGTATTACCTATACGGATGGTACGACGGAGGTGATTGGCTCGGATGAGACTTGGAAGACTTCCACAGGTGCCTATACCTATAATAATATATACAGCGGCGATAAATTCGATGCCCGGCTGGAAGAGGCCGGATGGAAAACCGCTCATTTCGACGATAGTAAATGGGAAGCGGCACTTCCGGCGCAGGCTCCGGCACCTCTGTTGGTAGCCCAGCAAATGCCGGGAATCCGTATCACGGAAGAGGTGAGGCCCGTGTCGATGAAACGTTTCTCCGATCAGTTATATGTATATTCTTTCCCGAAGAACATGTCCGGCCTTTGCCGCTTGAAGGTGAAAGGTGAGGCGGGAACCCGTATCACGTTAAAACATGGTGAGTTGTTGAAGACAGACGGTCGCTTGGAGCAAGGCAATATCAATGTATATTATCATCCGGTCAAACCGGACGAGGTATTCCAGATGGATGTCTTTACCTTGAAAGGTACGGGAGAGGAGGAGATCTTCATGCCTTCCTTCTCTTATCACGGTTTCCAATACGTGGAGGTGGAGAGTAGCCGTCCCGTTACTTTAACGGAAGAGAACTTGACCGGCTTGTTTATGCATACCGATGTCCGTCCGTCCGGTTCCTTCGCTTGTTCGAATCCTCTATTGAATAAGATATGGGAGGCTACGATGCAGGCTTACCGCAGTAACCTGCACAGTATCCCGACCGATTGCCCGCAACGGGAGAAGAATGGCTGGACAGCCGACGCGCATATCGCGATCGACCTCGGTTTGCTGGGCTTCGATGGTATCACGCTTTATGAGAAATGGATGGATGACATTATCGACAACCAGCGTGAGGCGGGTGAGATTTCCGGTATCATTCCTTCCAGCGGTTGGGGATATGGCGAGTGGCCGGGTCCGGTTTGGGACGCTGTCATGTTCATCATACCGAACGCCTTGTATGATTATTATGGAGAGTCTCGCAGTATAGAACGCTTATATCCTACGATGCTGCGATATCTGGATTATTTGAAGACGAAAGAGAAAGACGGTTACTTGCCGTTTGGCTTGGGTGACTGGGTGTATTGGAAAGCTACGACGAATAATGAATATACCTCTACCGCCTACTATTATCTGGATTATAAGTTGATGGCTCGCTTCGCCTCTTTGCTGGGCAAGGACGCCGCTCCTTATCAAGAGAAAGCGAATACGCTCAAATCCTTGATCAACCAGAAGTTCTTCAACGCCGAGACCGGTGTGTATGCCGAAGGAACCCAAACGGCGCAAGCCTTGGCCTTGTATCTGGGACTTGTACCGGAAGGAAAGGAACAACTTGTGGCGGATAAGCTGCGTGAGGTGGTAGCGGGAAATAACTATTTCTTGGATTTTGGTCTATTAGGCAGTAAGACCGTTCCGGCCATGCTTACGAAATATGGCTATATCGAGGATGCCATGAAGATGATCACGAAGACCGAGGCACCTTCTTGGGGATATTGGGTAGAGACGATGGGTTACTCCACATTGCCGGAGACGTGGACACTTAGTCCGAAGTTTGCCGACGCTTCCTTGAACCATGTCTTTATGGGAGATGTCTCCGCTTGGATGATGAACCAGCTGGCCGGTATCAATCATGATGACTCGGCTCCGGGCTTCCGTCATATCCGTATCACGCCTCATTTCGTGAAAGAACTGGATTGGGCGAAAGGTGAGTACCATTCCGTACGCGGCCGTATCGCCAGCGAATGGAAACGGGAAGGGGATAAGGTTATGCTTACCGTGACGATTCCGGCTGATTGCTCCGCCGATATCGTGGTAGGCGATCAGACCGAGACCGTATCCGCCGGTACGCATACGTTTTCATATCCGGTGTGATAAGAACCGTATGACTTTAGTAAGCCGGTAATGACATCGCCTATATTGGCTTATTTTACCTAGTTGTAGAGACGGGGCGTGCCCCGTCTCACCATAGACTGATAGTATTTAAGTTGCCATTTAGCTGGGATGAGACGGGGCACGCCCCGTCTCTACAACTGGGGATTTCGAAAGCAAATAATTGAGAACCTTAAAGATTAAACGTATGAACAAGCTACTTCTTGCTCTTCTATTGTTTCTCCTATCTTTCAGCTGGATAAAAGTGACTGCCTCGGACAGTTGTCCCGCTTCCTTCCCTTGGAAAGCCCAATGGATCAATACCGAGCGTTGCCAAAGCGCTACGAATACTTGGTTGATCTACCGTAAATCATTCGGCGTGACGGATGTCCCGAATCAACTCATCGCCCGTATCGCCGCCGATTCCAAGTATTGGCTTTGGATCAACGACCAACTGGTTATCTTTGAGGGTGGCTTGAAAAGAGGACCTTCTCCTTCCGGGACTTATTACGATCCGGTAGATATCGCCCCTTACCTGACAAAAGGCTCGAACACCATCGCTATCTTGCTCTGGCATTTCGGAAAAGACGGTTTCAGTCATATCAACAGTGGGAAAGCAGCTTTGTTATTCGAGGCGATCGCTCCGGGACTGGAGATCGTCTCCGACGCGAGCTGGCAGTGCGCCTTGTATGAGGCTTATCAAAATACCGAGGCCCCTTTCCCGAATTACCGTATGCCGGAGAGTAATATTCGCTTCGATGCCCGTCAAGCGATAACAAACTGGAACCGTACGAGTTTCGAAGGTTCCCTTCCGGGGGCGGTCTGCGTCGGTAAGGCGGGGAAAGCTCCTTTCGGGGAGCTGGTGGAACGTCCGATACCCCAGTGGAAAAACAGCTTTGTTATTCGAGGCGATCGCTCCGGGACTGGAGATCGTCTCCGACGCGAGCTGGCAGTGCGCCTTGTATGAGGCTTATCAAAATACCGAGGCCCCTTTCCCGAATTACCGTATGCCGGAGAGTAATATTCGCTTCGATGCCCGTCAAGCGATAACAAACTGGAACCGTACGAGTTTCGAAGGTTCCCTTCCGGGGGCGGTCTGCGTCGGTAAGGCGGGGAAAGCTCCTTTCGGGGAGCTGGTGGAACGTCCGATACCCCAGTGGAAAAACAGCGGCCTGTTATCCTATGTATCCGTCCGGGAATCCTTGAAAGGCGATACCTTGTTCTGTCGTTTGCCCTATAATGCCCAGATCACTCCGTATCTGAAAGTAGAGGCGGAGGCCGGGAAGACTATCCACATACGGATGGATAATTACGAGGGAGGAAGCGAGCGCAACGTACGTGCCGAATATATCACCCGTGAGGGTGAGCAGGAATACGAAAGCTATGGCTGGATGAACGGCCATGAGGTCTATTACATCATCCCTGAGGGCGTGAAGGTGCTGGATGTGAAATACCGTGAGACCGGTTACAACACGGACCTCGCCGGCTCTTTCCATTGTGACGACCCGTTCTACGACGAGCTTTGGCAACGTTCTGCCCGCACCTTATACATAACGATGCGTGATAATTATATGGACTGTCCGGATCGTGAACGTGCCCAATGGTGGGGTGACGAGGTGAATGAGCTAGGCGAGGCTTTCTACGCCCTTTCTCCGTCCGGGCGGAAACTAGCCGTAAAAGGCATCCATGAATTAATGAATTGGCAGCGGGAGGACGGAACGCTCTACGCTCCGGTTCCGGCGGGTAATTGGGATAAGGAGCTTCCTTTACAGATGTTGGCGTCTATCGGTTGGTACGGTTTTTATACGCAATATTATTATAGTGCCGACAGTAGTTTCGTACCGATGATATACGACCGGATGCGCCGTTACCTGCACGAGGTTTGGCAAGTCGATAAGAGTGGCTTGGTGATCGAGCGTCAAGGCGCTTGGAGCTGGGGCGACTGGGGCGAGCATGTCGATATGGGCGTATTGACCAACTGCTGGTATTATCTGGCCTTGAAAGCGGAGCGATCCTTCGCCCTGCAACTCGGCAAGGATAAGGATGCCGATGAGATCTCCCGGATGATGCGTAGCATAGAACGTTGTTTCGACACGAAGTTCTGGACGGGTTCCGCCTATCGTTCCCCCGGCTATAAAGGGGAGACGGACGATCGCTCCCAAGCCATGGCGGTAGTTTCCGGGCTGGCCTCGAAAGATAAGTATCCGGCGCTGACGAAGGTACTTAAAAAGGAGTATCACGCCAGCCCTTATATGGAGAAGTATGTCCTAGAGGCCCTTTTCCAGATGGGCGAGCCGGCGTTTGCCTTGGAACGGATGAAGCAACGTTACACCCGTATGCTGGATTATGCCGAATACACGACCTTGTTCGAGGGATGGGGCATCGGAGCCGAGGGTTTCGGTGGCGGCACGATCAATCACGCTTGGAGCGGTGGCCCGCTTACCTTATTGAGCCAGAAGGTCTGCGGTATCGAGCCAACCTCTCCCGGCTTCCGTACCTTTAAGATCTCGCCTCAATTGGGTCCCTTATCGGAAGCCTCGGCCAGCCTAGAGACTCATTATGGAACCATCCGAGTAAGCATCAAGAAGAAAGGCAAGCGATTGAAGTTCGATCTCCAAATCCCGGAAGGCACCTCCGCCGAACTGATAAAGCCAAATGGTACCCGCAAGCATCTCGGCCCGGGGCACCATCAAGTGGATTAGTGATCGCCCTCTGTTTTTCTGCGGACATACACCCGGTGGCTTCCATAACCCGATAGGGTGATTCCACTCGTCGGGTCGCTACTGAGGCGTAGTAGCTCACGGTTTGCGCTACTACGTTTTAGTCCGGTGACAGCCATGTAGTCTTGTATGCGCAAGAATGGGTGTTCATCCAGATAATCCAATGCCCGTGTCCGGCGTTCCTCTTCGGTGAAGGGCGATTTCCGGACACGGCTGATACCTCCCCGTCTTAAATCGCAACGCAGGTTAGTCTCCCGTATCAGTTCCTTGTCGGCCCGGTAGTTGATACCATTCACCTCGATGCTACGTGCGTTACGCTTCGGTTCGTCACCATCCAGCGAGTCGATCTCCTTGTCCTTCGCTACGCCTAGGCGGGGCGTGAACGTACCGATGCCATCCAACGTGACCGACTGCCCTTCCGCCATGCAATAGGCCAGATGTTCCGCTACTGTCGTCATCACCTGTATTACGCTACCCCTGCTCAAGCCCGATCCGGGGTAGGTGATCCGTTCCACGAAATCCTCCATGTCCATGTTCCGTTGTATCTTCATCCGATAATACACCGGCTTTTCCCCCGTCCCGTTCAGGTCGCACATCTCTTGCTTGATATATTCTGCCATAACTGCTACTAGGTATAATTGTTCGTATCTTCAAGTTAAAAACATTCTTCTTACTATATACAAATATACTTATTACTTGATCTATTTCCAAATTATCACCGTGGAATGTATAGACCACGTCGTGATTTGTATATTCCACGTCTTGATCTGTACAGACCACGTCGTGGTTTGTAGAATTATACAGTATGCGAACAAGAATCCATCTGCTACCGATAAGGTATTTATGCGGTATCGGAGCGTTATTTACTTAGGGAGAAGTGGGCAACCCTCACGTTTCCTCTGCCAAGTACGTCGACCAACCCTGCGGGATTCTCTATCTTCCCTAAACGGGTATAGCTGTAAGACGAGGAAAAGGTCTCGTAGAAAAGGACTACCGTATTCGCTCCCCATAGAAGTAGGTCGCCTGTATGGATTATACCCGGACGTATTGGTCGCGATCAAGAGTATTATACTCGTTTTCCCTGCTCGTATGCTTGCCTCAAAGTCGGGTTCCCTTCGACCTCGCCCACGTGCCACACACCACCGCAGAATAGCGTTCCTTTCACGGTCGGGTTCTCCAGACAGTCGAGGAATCCCATAAAGTTGGCCACAATGCGATCCATGATGCCGTTATCTTCTTCAGCGGCCGTGGCGATGAAGTAAAACTCCTTGTTTTTCATTTCGGTATAAGGACCGCAGCAACGGTCTATCAGCGTCTTCATCTGTGCGCTCATGGCATAGAAATAGACCGGCGTAGCCATCACGATCACATCGGCGGCAAGCATCTTTCCGATAATCTCTGCCGCGTCATCTTTTTGTGGACAAGGCTTCTTGTATTGGCTGCACACGCCGCATCCCGTGCAGGGGTGAATGGTCTTGTCTCGCAGAAAAACCTTTTCCACACGATGACCGCTTTCGATCGCCCCTTGCATAAACTCATCGCATAGCGTATCGGAATTGCCTCCACGACGGGGGCTGGAAGATAAAATCAATACATTTTTCATGTTTACTGTTATTTATTAGGTTCTACATTCATTTTTAGGATACAAAAATAGCGAGATAATCCCTATCTTGCGGTAGACAAATTACGGATGTTATGACCCTAATTACATAATAATACGGAAGAATGATCACAACCGACTCCGGTGAGCAAGTCGAGGCACTTGCTCCCATCATCATTTCGGCCAGCCGGTCAACGGATATTCCGGCCTTTTATGCCAAATGGTTCTTTAATCGTTTGGCCAAGGGGTATTGTGTTTGGTATAATCCGTTTAATCGGCGGAAGATGTATGTGTCGTTTGAGCGGTGTAAGGCAATCGTGTTTTGGACAAAGAACCCGAAGCCGATATTGCCTTATTTGCATGAGTTGGATAGGAGGGGTATCCATTATTATTTCCAGTTCACGTTGAATGACTATATGAGCGAAGGCTTTGAGCCGAATGTGCCGAGCGTTACGCAACGGGTGGAGACATTTCGGGAGTTGTCGGAAATGATAGGGAAGGAACGGGTGATCTGGCGATTTGATCCGTTGATTATGACTCCATCTATCACGCCTCGTGTCTTGCTTAGCCGTATTTGGAAGATCGGCAATCAGTTGAAAGGATATACTGATAAGCTCGTGTTCAGTTTCGTAGATGTAAAGGCGTATCGTAAGGTACAGAACAATCTTATAAAAGAGACGAATTGCTTTACGAAAGAGGATGTGGAAACCGCTGAGATGAATGCGATGCAACGTCAAGAAACTGTAGAGGGATTGGTGAAGTTGAGGGAAATTTGGGCTTCTACTGGTTGGAATGTGACACTCGCTACTTGTGCCGAGGATATTGACCTTACGGTTTATGGCATTGAGCATAACCGGTGTATCGACGGTGATTTAATGGAGCGTGTGTTTGGGGAGGATTATGAATTGGTTTATTATCTTCGAACAGGCCAATTACCCGAACCGGATCTTTTTGGTACGTTTCCCGCTTTACCCGACAAACGCAAAGAGCTAAAAGACAAAGGCCAACGGAAAGCCTGTGGTTGCATGATAAGCAAAGATATCGGTATGTATAACACTTGCTCCCATTTCTGTGTCTATTGTTATGCCAATACAAGTAGGGAATGCGTACAAAAGAATGTGGCTCAGTGTTCAGAACGCTCGGGTTCGGGCAATTGCTCCGGTGAGAGCAGGGAGAGATAACCGATTTTTCCAGTTCGTCACGAACTCGCAAGACCGTGTACCCGCAGTCTTTGTGCCGTAGGCGGAACAGGCGAAGCGGTCGCTACGGCTATTACGGAATATTCCACCAAACTTTCTATTGCATGCATTGACATAACTACAGTAATTTATTAAGGATTGTCTGATTCAATATGAGATTCATGGCAATTCGGAAAGATACTGCTTGATCGCTTTGTCTTTTACCACATCCGCTACATTCTTTTTGCCGACCTGTAAACCAGCTCCATGTTCCACTAAGTACTTCACTATTTCAAGCCCTCCTTTTTTGCAGGCATTCCCCAATGGGGTCTTGCCTTTCTTGTCTTTTGCGTTTAAATCTGCCCCTTTCTCTACCAGCAAAGGTATGATTTTCGGCTTGAGCAAATGGCAGGCATACAGCAAAGGGGTGAAACCTTTATATCGTTCGCGAGCTTCTAGGTTAGCTCCGTTTTCTATCAACATTTGGGCAGCTTCGACATTATCGTGTGTGGCAGCATACAACAATGGGGTCATTCCCATCGTATCGACATTATTGACATCTGCGCCATGCTCAATTAACAGTTGCACAATCTCCGCGTTAGCCCAACGGGCGGCTTCTCCCAACACGCAACAGTTGTTTTCAGTTGTCCGTATCTTCACATCGGCACCTCGTTCTATGAGAAAACGTACCATTTCCGGGTCGTTTCTTGTTACCGCGTCCATCAGTACGGTTCGGTCGCCATCGTTCTTATCGTTGGCGTCCGCACCTTTATCTACCAAGTATCGGACATCGGCAAGGCTTCCTTTTATCACGGCATAGAACAGGACTGTGTATCCCCAGTTGGCTCTTGCATGAATATTTGCGCCTTTTTCAACCAAAAAACGCATCATGTCGAAATGTTTGAAAGAAGCGGAAGTCATCAAGGCAGTCCAACCTTCCTCGTCACACGCGTCCAGCTCCGCCCCATTCTCCAGCAGGTATTCTGCAATGTCGATGACATTGTTTTTGGCCGCAGACATCAAGGGTGTCGCACCATCGGGCAACCTGTCATTCACGTCAAAGCCTTTTTCCACCAGTGTTTTGACCAGTTCCAGGCTTTTCCGATAAATGGCATGAAACAAGAGACTGCAATTGTATTGGTCCTTGTAAGACGGTTCCAGCATGTAGCCCGAACGAATCATAGACAAGGCTTTGTCAATGTCGTTTTCATCCCGTACGAGTCGAAAGAGTTCTTCCATAAGAAATATTTGTTGACAAATTAAATACCACTCTGTTACCGTAAGCAAAGTTACAGATATTTATTATTCCACCGATGATTTTCCCTAAGAATTTGCACCGGATGCTGTCTGCATTAAATTAAGCCGTCTTTTATAGTAATCGAGACCAATACTATCCTAGAATAGTGTTGTATAACATGCCGGATTTATCTATTTTTGCGCCCAATACGAAAGGTTAAGAATAGGAAGTTTTAGGTATGGCAAAAAAGAAAGGTAAGCCTCAACCCCGGAAAAGCAAGAAGAAGCGGGCATCATCATTCATGTCTTCTGTAAAGAAGATGCTTCTTGGCGCTTTTGCGGTAGTTGTTTGTTTTATCGGTGTATTATTCATATATAACTGGTTTTATCCGGTATCCAAGACACGGCCTGTAGAGAAGAAACAGGATCGGGCGGAGACAATAGTCCGTCCGAAGATCTCGGACAAGGGCGGTTCCGGAACATCGGGTAAGAAAGCTGCGCAAGCGACGAAAAACAAGCAAACGACGAACCCAAAGAAAGGGACCTCCGCTTATACTTTTCAAGAGGGAGCTGAGATACCGAGACTAAAGAATAAACAAAAAGAGCAGGTTATAAAGCATGAGGGCTATACGGTTTCTTATAATTCCGATTATAAGATCGCCAATTGGGTAGCCTATGAACTGACCTCGAAAGAGGCGACAAGTAAGAAGAACGAGCGGTCTAATAAGTTCGTCTCGGACCCCATGGTGAAAGGGGTTAGCGCCACGAACGAGGACTATACCCGTTCCGGCTATGACCGAGGACATATGGCGCCTGCCGGCGATATGAAATGGTCCGCCAAGGCCATGCGGGAATCGTTCTACCTAAGTAATATCTGTCCGCAAAAGCCCGGCTTGAACCGGGGTATCTGGAAAGATCTGGAAGAGCAGGCTCGTTTGTGGGCGAAAGAGAATGGCTCTTTGTTGATCGTGACCGGCCCGGTGATCACGGACGACCTGAAACGGTTAGGCAAGAATCGGGTGGGAATCCCGAAGACCTTTTATAAGGTAATCTGTACGATGACGAACGGTAAACCGGAAGGGGTAGGTTTTCTGTTTGATAATAAAGACTATGGAAAGACTCCGTTGAAATCGATGATGATCCCTATCGATAGCGTTGAGAAGGTTACCGGAATTGACTTTTTCCCTTCTTTGCCTGATTCGATAGAAAATCCGATGGAAGCATACGTGAATGATGGTAGTTGGTCTTTTTAAGGCACGTTATGCTCAACAATCTCTAGGCGAGAATGTTTTATATTTACTGTGAAGAAAAAGAAATCATAATTAAATAACAAAATGCAAGTTATCATGAAAGGAAAATTAATCCCTGTGTTTGTTTTGGCAGCATTGGTTTCCTGTAGTCAACCACCCGTTAAGGAGCAAGGTCCTCGTCCAGTTAAATTGGCGGACGTTACTTCTCTGAACATGGTTGAGAAATCATTCAGTGGAGTGGTATCGCCCGATCAATTCAGTGATTTGGCGTTTAAGATGTCCGGCCCGCTGATCTCATTAAACGTGGATGAAGGCCAGAAGGTCCGTACGGGACAGATCGTGGCCGAGATTGATCCGCTGGACTTTAAATGGGAATATGAGGCGAAGAAAGCGTCTTTCCAGACCGCTGAGGCGCAATTGCAACGTGCGAAGAAGTTATTGTCCAAACAAGCTATCTCCAAACAAGAGTATGAGTCTACGGAAGCCTCTTACTCAAATGCCAAGGCGGCTTTCGAGTATGCGCAAAATACATTGAACCAGACAAAGCTTCGTGCGCCGTTCGATGGATTTATCCAGAAGAAATATGTGGAGAATTACCAGAAGGTACAGGCCGGACAAGGAATCGTTTGCTTGATCAACCCGAATAAGTTACAGGTCGTGTTTACGATGCCGGAGAGTAATATCAATTACTTCTCTTCTCCTTATTCTGTTTATGTGGAATTCGATAATTACAAGGGCGTTCGCTTCAAGGCGAAGGTGAAAGAATACGTGGAAGCCTCTCCCGATGGCTCCGGCGTTCCCGTATATCTGTATATCGATGATCCGAACTTTAATTTAGAGAAATATAAGGTAGCCGTAGGTTTCTCTTGCCGTGTGATCTTGAACGTGGATAGCGAGAGTTTCACGCAAGGCGCCGTATTGGTTCCGCTAGCCGCTGTCGTGGCTGACGATGCCAATAGCGATAAGTATGTGTTTGTTTATAATGGGCAGTCTCAAAAGGTTGAGCGTCGCAAGATTACCGAGTCTATGCTGATCGGCAAGGATGGCGTGATCGTAACGGATGGCTTGCGACCCGGCGAACAGGTTGTCTCAGCCGGAGCCACTCGTTTGGTGGATGGACAACAGGTAAAAGTATTAACAGATTAAGAGATAAACAATGAATATTCCAAAATATTCCTTAGAGAATCAGAAGATTATATACTTTTTCCTAGCGGTCATGCTGATAGGAGGTATATATTCTTTCTTTAAATTGCCGAAGAAGGAAGATTCTCCCTTCGTAATCAAGCAAGCGGTTTTGGTTACCCAATATCCGGGAGCGACACCTCAGGAGGTGGAGAAGCTGGTGACTGAGCCGATCGAACGGGAGATTCAGGCTATGTCGGATGTGTTCCAGATCAAATCTGAGTCTTATTTCGGTATGTCCAAGATTTCTATTGAGTTGCAGCCTACCTTGTCTCCGGATTATATGCCGGTCAAGTGGGACGAGTTGCGTCGTAAGGTGGCGAATATACAGCCCCGCCTTCCGTCTGGCGCCTCCTCGATATCCGTTAGTGATGACTTCGGTGACGTATTCGGAATTTATTATGCCTTGACGGCCGATGAGGGATATACTTACGACGACCTGCGTAATTGGGCGCAAAAGATCAAGACGGAGCTATCTCCTGTACCGGGTGTACAGAAGGTCTACCTATTCGGTGAACAGACACAAGTTGTCAACGTAAAGATCTCTATCCCGAAACTGGCTAACCTAGGTATCGACCCGAACGCTATCCAGCAGGTGATGCAAACGCAGAACTTGTTGGTGAATACGGGAGATATCAATACCGGTAATTATCAATTGCGTTTGCGTGCGGAAGGTACGTATAAGGATATACAAGATATCCGGGACCAATTGATCGTGACGAAAAGTGGCGGTGAGGTTCGTTTGGGAGATATCGCTACGGTAGAGCGTGGTTATATGGACCCTCCCTCGAACCTGATGCGTGTGGACGGTAAGCGTGCCATCGGTATCGGTGTCGCTACCGGTTCGAAAGACGATGTGGTTGCCGTGGGTAACGCCGTGGCGGATCATTTAGCGGAGATGGAGCAGCTGTTCCCGGTGGGTATGGACCTGAAAACGATCTATCCGGAGAACAAGATTGCGGATGAGGCGAACAACGGTTTTATCTTGAACTTGATCGAGTCGTTATTGATCGTTATCGTGATTATCTTTATCGTGATGGGGTCCCGTGCTGGTATGTTGGTCGGTAGTTCGTTGTTGTTCTCGGTAGGTGGTACCTTATTGATCATGTTGATCTGGGGTGTCGGCTTGAACCGAACCTCGTTGGCGGCCTTTATTATCGCTATGGGTATGTTGGTGGATAACGCTATCGTGGTGACGGATAATGCCCAAGTCGGTATCAAGCGGGGACTTTCCCGTTATCAGGCGTTGATCGATGGCGCGACGAAACCGCAGTGGGCGTTGTTGGGCGCTACCTTTATCGCCGTATGTTCTTTCTTGCCGATGTACTTGGCACCGGCATCCGTGGCCGAGATCGTGAAACCGTTGTTTATCGTATTGGCGGTATCCTTGGGATTAAGCTGGGTCTTGGCCTTGACGCAAACGACTACCTTCGGTAATTTTATCTTGAAAGAGGCGAAACCGGGTGAGAGCAAAGACCCGTACGATACGAAGCTGTATCATAAATTTGAGTCGGTATTGGGCCGTTTGATCAAGCGTAGATATGTAACGATCTCTACCGTGGTAGCTACGTTATTCCTTTCCTTGTTCGTGATGAGCATCATGCCGCAGAGTTTCTTCCCGATCATGAGCAAGCCTTATTTCCGTGCGGACTTGATCTTCCCGGAAGGATATAGCATCTACGACGTGGAGACGAATGTGAAGAAGATAGAAGAGGAATATCTCAGCAAGAATGAGAATATCAAATCATACTCGTTTACCTTGGGAGGTTCGCCGGTACGTTATTACTTGGCCAGTTCTTCTATCGGCCCGAAGCCAAACTTCGCCAATGTGTTGATCGAGACACAAGATCCGGAGGATGCGCAAGCGGAAGAGGGTAAGTTCTACGATTATATGGTCGCTAACTATCCGAATATATTGACCCGTTCGGCTTTGTTCGCCTTGTCTCCGGTTCCGGATGCGGCGATCGAGATCGGTTTTATCGGCGATAACGTAGACACGTTGGTTGCCTTGACGCAAAGGGCGCAGGAGATCGCCCGGAATTATGATCAGGTGATGGAGGTTCGCAATAGTTGGGGTAACAAGGTTCCGGTATGGAAGCCGCTATATTCCCAAGAGAAAGGTTTGCGTCTGGGTATTACCCGTCAACAGGTGGCTTATTCCTTGCGTTCGGCTACGAATGGCGTACCTTTGGGTGAGTATCGTGAGGGCGATGTGTTTATGCCGATCTTACTGAAAGATGCGGATAAGGATTCTATCAGTCTGAATGATATAAAGACTTTGCCGGTTTATAGTGCTAAAGGCCGTTCGGTAAAAGTGGAGCAGGTGATCGATGATTTCTCGCTGGATTATGAGTTTAACGTAGTGAGACGATTCAATCGTGAGCCGTGTATGCTTATGCAGTGTGAGCCGAAGCGTGGCGCCAATACGATGGCTGCTTTCAGTCATTTGTGGAAAGAGATACAGGAGAAGATTCAGGTGCCGGAAGGATATAAGATGACGTATTTCGGTGAGCAATCCGAGCAAGATAAAGGTAATAAGGCGATCGCCGCTAATATCCCGTTGATGTTCGGTTTGATTTATGTCACCTTGTTATTCTTATTCCCGAAATATTACCGGAAACCGGTATTGATCATGGCGATGCTGCCGTTGATCTTCATTGGTGTGGTATTGGGATTGTTGGTGTTCGGTAAGTCCCTCGACTTCTTTGCTATGCTGGGTCTGTTGGGCTTGATCGGTATGAATATCAAGAATGCGATCGTGCTGGTGGACGAGATCGGTTTACAATTGAATGCAGGCTTGTCTCCGGTGAATGCCGTGATAGAGGCAACGAAAACCCGTATCGTTCCGGTGACGATGGCTTCCGGTACGACGATCTTAGGTATGTTGCCGTTGTTGGGTGACGCTATGTTCGCCGGTATGGCGGCTACCATCATGGGTGGTCTGTTCGTATCTACGATCTTGACGATCTTCGTGCTTCCGGTTACTTATTGTGTTTTCTTTAAGATTAAATCAGAGTAAAAGGTATGAGAAATAAAATAATCATAGGTTGTTTATTGTTGGGTGCCTTGTCCGCTAAAGCGCAAGACACCCGGCTATCGGCTGTGGAATATAAGGAACGGGTCCTTGAATACAGCCGTCAGATCAAGCAAAGCTCTGAGGAGCGTATCGCTATGCAGCATGCGATCAAGGCCGCTAAGACCGGTTTCTTCCCTTCGGTGGACTTCTCCGGCAGTTATCAGTACCGTATCAATAAATATGATTTGGATTTCGGACCGGGCATGTCCGTAGAGATGGACCATAATACGTATAGCCTAGGCGCTACGGTGAGCCAGCCCATCTATGCCGGTGGACAGATCTATAATAACTATAAGGCAGCTCAGGTACAAGGCAAGATCACCGAGCAAGCGGAAGAATTGACAACGGATAATATCGTTTATTCCGCCGATTTGAACTATTGGACGGCCGCCGCACGTAAAGGTATGTACGATGTGATGTGCCAGTATGTAGACATTGTCGGGGAGTTGGCGAACGTGTTGACGATCCGTTTCAATGACGGCCAGATCAGCAAGACCGATTTATTGCAAGTGGAGTCCCGCTTGAAAGAAGCGGAATTGAATAAAAGCTCGGCTTATAAGGAATATCAGATCGCGTTACAGAACCTGAACTCATTGATGGGTGTGTCTCCGTTAGACCCGATCGAGGTGGAAGATTCCATTACGACCTATCTGGCTTTGCCGTTGCAAGTAGGAGAGGATGTAGCTCTTCGGAATCGTCCGGACTACGCTATTTCCGAGTTGAACATAGAGTATCAAAAGAGACAGATCAATTTGTCAAAGGCGAAATATAACCCGTCTTTGGCGATCGGTTTTCAAGGTACTTGGGGTACGCCGATGTTGAACGTGAAAGGTTCGGACCAGTTGTGGACTCCGGCCGTCTTCGCTTCCTTGAAGATACCTTTGTTCCGTTGGGGAGCCCGTTTCAAGGAGGTAAATTCCCAGAAGGCTATCCTTCGTAGTAAGGAATACGCCTTGGACAATACGCGTGATAAGATCGCTCAAGAGGTAGCGAACGCATGGACAAGCCTAACCGAGTATACGAAACAAATTACCGTCGCGGAAGAGGCTTGTAAGATTGCCGAGGAGAACCTTGATTTGAATACCTTCAGCTACAACGAGGGTAAACTACCGATCTTGGATGTGCTCTCCGCCCAATTGTCATGGATTCAGTCTTACAGTAGCTTGATCCAGACTTGGTATCAGCAAAAGGCTTCTTTAGCCCAATATAACAAGGCTATAGGTATCCGCCGTTTGCAGTAAAAGAAACATTTTATACTTAGAAGACAAGGTCCCTTATTTTGGAAACGAGATAAGGGACCTTCTCTATGAAATAAAACGTCCTTTATACCGTTAGGTAAACTGAAGATTGCTACATTTGCATACAATCTCGTCTGTTTGGGACACTCCTTGGAACCCGGACTTTTAAGTAGAATGATGAAATAATAAGATGTATACAAAGTTACTAGATAAACAAACGAAACTTGCCCTAATCGGACTAGGATATGTCGGGCTTCCTATCGCGATGGAATTCGCTAAACATGTTTCCGTTATCGGATTTGATATCAACGAGGATCGCTTGGACAAGCTTCGGAACTGTATTGATCCGTGTGGTGAGCTTCCTACTGAGGTATTTGAACATAAAGATATCACATTTACTTCTTCTATAGAAAAGTTGCGGGAGGCTTCCTTTTACGTTATAGCTGTTCCTACCCCGATAGACAGCCATAACGAGCCGGATCTATCCCCTTTGTTGGGTGCGACCCGCACGGTAGGCAAAGTCCTTAAACGAGGCGATTATGTAGTATACGAATCTACCGTATATCCGGGATGTACGGAAGAGGATTGCATCCCGATCTTGGAGGAGGTTTCAGGGTTGAGAGTAGGAGAGGACTTTAAGGTTGGATACTCACCGGAACGAATCAATCCGGGTGATAAGGTACATACCTTGGTAAATACCGTGAAGATCGTTTCCGGCTGCGATGCCGAAGCTTTGGAAACGATATCGGAAATCTATAAGCTGGTCGTTCAAGCGGGGTTGCACCGTGCGCCTAGTATCAAGGTAGCCGAAGCCGCCAAGATTATCGAGAATACCCAGCGTGACGTGAATATAGCCCTTATGAACGAGCTTTCCATTATTTTCGATCGAATGGGGGTAAATACGTTTGATGTATTGAAAGCCGCCGGAACGAAATGGAATTTCCTGCCTTTCTCTCCCGGATTGGTAGGTGGGCATTGTATAGGGGTAGATCCTTACTATCTGGTGCATAAAGCCAAAGAATTGCAATATCACACGAAGATGATCAACTCCGGTCGCTACGTGAACGATTCCATGGGACGGTATATCGGAAAGAAGGTCGTGAAAAAGATTATCTCGCAGGGGAAAAATATCCTAGGAGCGCATGTGTTGGTGATGGGTATGACTTTTAAGGAAAACGTATCGGATATACGTAACTCGAAAGTAGCCGATATTATCAATGAGTTTAAGGACTTCGGAGCCGAGGTCGATGTGATGGATCCGTTCGCTTCCCCTTTGGAAGTATTGCAAGAGTACGGTATCCGGTTAGTAGAGAGGCCCGGGAAGAAATATGATGCGGTAGTGGTAGCTGTCGCTCATACGACTTATTTGAAGCTGGATGAGTCCTACTTCATGTCGATCACGAATGAACATGCCGTGTTGGCGGACGTGAAAGGAGTCTATCGAGGTAGCATCCATCAGATGATCTATTGGAGTCTGTAATTGTTAAAAAGTAACACAAGCTGCAAAGAAGTTTCGATAAACTTAAAAAAATGTGTTGTACAATATCTTTTTTTATTTGCTCAATTATATTAATTAGCCCATCTTTGCATGCAGATAACCTAAACAATCTTTTTGCCTTAAAGACTAATACCTATTAAAAACCTATAAAGAGAGCCTTTGCGAAAAGGCTCTCTTTATGATTTTCAGGGGATTAGTAGTTCGTTTCCTCTATCTTTGAGGTGATTCTGCTAATAGCCTCATTCAGTTTGTCTTCGGGTAATATTACGTTAAAATCTCCCCAGAAACCCTCGTCGTAGTTGAAGTGAGTATCCGAGAAAACCGTGCGGGTTGGAAGGGATTCAATGCGTGAGAAGCGGTTCACATTGGCTGTATCTATCTTACAGGTAACCATTTCGAACCAAGTATGTAAAATATTTGTGTTAAAAAGTTGTCTTCTTTTTTTAATTTTAAAATGCAGATCTCCCCGGATATGGTTAATGTAGTAGGTGCCATTCCATTGCTTGTAAGATACCGTATAGGCTACTTTCTGGGGCGTGATCCGTAAATTCCGGCTTTTTCTCTCGACGAACATGCCGGCCGCTTGCTCGATATATTGGGGATTGACCTCAAAGTCCACCCTTAATAAGGCATTATTTTCCATGTCGATATATATCTGTCCCCGATAAAGCGGTTCATTGATACTCTTTCGTTGCTCGAAAGAGATGACGTTAGCAAGTCGATCATCCACTACCGTGATGTCGGTATGGGCGTATGTATAGGGTGAATCCGGGCTAGGATCCAGAAACTCCGGTAACTGTTTCATCAAGTCCAAGACAAGGCAGGAGTAGATACCCGACTTCATTTTTGTGATCAATGTGTCCTTTTCCTGCTCGTTACTGATGCGGCGCATCTTTAGTAGTTTCACTTGATCGGCCAAGGCATTGCTGTGGTAAGATGCCTTATATACCTTAAAAACAGCCTCGGTCAGTCCTACGAGTCCTTTTTTACGTTCAACGCCTTCTCTGTAAAATGTGGTAAGGTAAATCGGGTGCTGGGAATAATTGCTTCTTCTCTTGTCCAGCATCTCCTGTAATAAGCGTTTCGGATTGGTTAGACGCACGATAACTTCTTGGATAGAGATTACTTTAGGCTCTAGAGATAAGACGGTATGTTTATCTATTAACTCCCGACTATCTATCTCTTGGGGAAGATAGCCGATATGAGAGAAACGTACCTTGGATAACCGGAGTGAGTCCGGTAATTTCAATCGGAACTCTCCATTCTGGTTGGTGATGGTGCCAATAGCGGCCTCACCGATTCCTACCGATCCGAATGCGATTGGCTCATGGGTATATTGATCCTGTAAAGAACCTTCTATCGAGAAATAGGTTTGTATGGAATCGGGAGTTACGGATACACTTTTGGGAGCGGAGAGACTCTCTGGCATATAAAGTAGGAGATGGTTCTCTATCGCACGGATCGCCAGATTTTTATTACCGGTAATAGCGTATATGGCTTCTTGTATCGTATAATCTCCACCTTTTATTGATGTTGTTTGTTCATTATCGATAATCTTACTGTCGTATATAAAAAGATAGCCGGAACGTTCCGTGACGAGTCCCAGCAATTGGTAGATATTTCCTTTTGATTTAGGCAATCGTATGACCTGTCCCAGTACGTTACCATTCTGGGCATTCATAGGGATGAGAGCTACGAGTAACAGTAACCATCCTACGACCAGCTGTCTCAAGGTTCGGAAATCATCCATATATTATTTTGTTGCGTACATTTTAGTTTTAACGCTGCGCAGATCAGTTCAGCCATCGTCGCGGGTGAGTTATTATAGAAACTAACGGTCAGCCGTCTATTCTCTAAATCAGCCGTTGTCTTCAATGGCATCTTCGGATATTCCAGATTAATTACATGCAAGATATCTCCCAGACGCTCATCCTTAAATTGGATACGGCGGGTGTAATCGGAAAATTGTTCGTTATCTTGAGTCGGAACTACTTGTAAACGGTTGGAGAATAAGGATACGGTTTGGCCGGCCTTTACCAGCGTTTGTTCTCCGTTCTTCTTGAGTGTCACTTTCACTAATCCCCGGCGAACGGCCAATTCAAAGGCGCTTTTATCCGAGCTTTTGATATTGAATGAGGTTCCCAATACCTCGATCCGGGCCTGCTCTGTCTCGATTAGGAAAGGACGTTCCTTATTCCCGCTTACATCAAAAAGAGCGTTTCCTAGTAGAGACACCTCTCTTTTTTCTCTTTGGAAATGTTCCGGATAGCTTAACTGGCTGTTATCGGCCAGATAAACTATAGACCCGTCTTCCAAAGTCGTGACCAAGGTGGTGGAAGCCTCGTTATTATGCAGGGTGAGCAGAGTGGTCTCCGGTGTCCGTTCTTGTCCAAGGAAAATAGCTGTAGCTACCGATACACAAAGTATGATGATAGCGGCGGCCCATTTCATAAGTCCGATCCGGTATGGGATTTGTGTACCGGAAATTGGCTTATCCAGCAGCCCGTCTTGCTCCAAGCGAGTATATAATTGTTCCCATGCTTGGTCTGTCTTCAATTTATTTTTTTCTATTTGATTCATAACTGTTAGGTATAATTCTCGATTTCTTTTCTTAGTGTTTGTAGTGCCTTGGTCATTTCCGCTTCTACTGTCTTTATGGACAATGAGAGGCTGGAGGCTATCTCCGCGTATTTCATTCCTTCGAAACGGTGCATCCGAAAGATCCGGAGGCGTCGTTCGGGCAATTTACCTAATGCCCGGTTGACCAAGGATTGCAATTCTTTGTACTCAAGTTGATCTTGCGGGGTATACGATTCGGATTCCGGATTCTCTCCGGCTAAAACCGTATTCCGGTATCGGTATCGTACTTCCCGATGCTCCAGATATTGTAAGGACCGGTTCCGGGTAGCTCCATAAAGGTAGTTCTTGATGGAACGTAAGATCGGAAGAGATTCTCTTTCTTTCCAGAACACGTAAAACAAGTCCTGGACGATCTCCTCCGCAACTTCCAGCTCTCCTGTTATACTGGTTGCGTACAGGCAAAGAGGGGTATAATAAAGCCTGAAAATACTTTCGAATGCTTTAATATCCCCTTCCTTGATCTTTTTGAGTACGAACAAATCCATAATAATTTGGTTTCAACAGATAATTGATAATGGACAAAGATAATGATTTGTCCATATCATTGTCGATAGTATATTTACACGGTCAATTTTTATGTTGCTTCTTTAATTTATATACCGCATTCTCCAAAGACTCGGTAGGCTCGATAATATTGTAAGCTCCCCAGAAGTTCTCGTCGGCGAAGTCCGATACCTTGTCGGATAGAGACTGATCCGCTTTAAAAGACATCCGGTAGGGGATGGAGTTATTTTGTTCTTTACCATCGGTAACGACCATCTCGGATACGATCGTGTAGTTGGTAGAGAAGAGTTTTCGTTTCCAATCGCATTTAAAGCGAACCTCATTGCGGATATAACTCAGATAGCTCATGCCGTCACGTTCTTTGTAAGTTACGAGGAAAGCTACCTCCACGGGTTTAAATCGCAAGCCAAAAGGCTTTTTGCGGAGGATGGCCTCGGTAGCCTTATTCCGGTCATCCATGCTGAGGGCGAATTCCGCACGGCTGAAGGAAAGCCGTTCCTTATCGATATATAATTTGCCGTAATATAAAGCGTAAGGCAAGATCGCTTGAGGTTGGAAACTGATTACGTAATGCGGTCGGTCGTTTAACATCACGCTTTCTTCCATACGGAAGGCGTAATAAGGTAAGATATTCGGGTCGAGCAATAAATCCGGATTCTTCACCACATCCACGTAAACGGATAGGTTTGGGCCTCCCAATAATTTCACGGCTAATGTGTCGCTAGCCTTCTCGCTCAATAATTTACGTCCTTTATAGATCTGTACCCGATCCCGTTCCACGTTCCTGTCCTTATAGGGAGTTTTGTAAACATCGATAACCGCTTCAGAGATATTGATGTAACGACGGCCTTTTTGTGCGGTCTCCCGGTAGAACCCGGTAAGCATGCTACCTGTGGCGATGTAATTCTTATTTACTTTCTCAATCGCTTCCTCTACGATATATCGAGGATCTCCGGCCCGGATAATGACTTCGCTAAGCGTATTCATGTTCGGTTCGAGTAGTACCGTGCATTCTAATATGTCCTTATCGTTCACGGGGATCAAGCCATTCAAATATCCGATATGCGATACTTCTACTTGTCTGGCATGGAGGCCGTTTTTCACTTTGATAGAGAACTCACCGTCATTATTGGTGATCGTTCCCACGTTGGTTCCCGGAATAGAGATATTTACGTATTCCAGTTTTTTTCGTGTTTGCTTGTCTTTTACTACACCGCTGACAGTGATAAACTCATCGTCTGCGCTATCCTGTGCCTTTATAGAGGTTACACCGCAAGCCAACAGTATCATCAGGATAAATCCCATAGTTTGTTTACAGAGCGCTTTCATATTTGTATTGTTTTAATGGTAAATAATCACTTTGTACTTATATGATCGCCCAGGAAAGAAATACCCTATGGGATTTATCGAAAAAATCACACAACCTTTTGTCCGGGCTGCAAAGTCAACATTTCTTTAGGTACCGCTTTCTTGATGCTCTCTATTAAAATACCCGCTACGGTATGCCGGATAAAATCTTTACGGGTGACAAAGACGATCTCCCGTGTCGGCTTGGGAATGGCGAACGGACGTACCAATTCTTTCTGCTCTTTACTTAATTGCAGGGTAGCCAATTCCGGGATGAACGTAATACCGTTACCGCTTTCCACCATACGCATAAATGTCTCTAGGCTACCTAAACGGTAAGCGGCTTGGCGAACCTTTACCTTTTCCATCTGGCAGAAACGCATCAGCTGGTCACGGAAGCAATGTCCCTCGTCCAGCAGCCACAACCGCTCGTCGTTGATATCGGCGGTACGGATCAAATCCTTTTTGAAGATAGATTCATTATGAGCCACGTATCCGAAGAATTGCTCATAATATAATATGTCTCCTTGTAAATAGGATTCTGTGGGTTGGTTCGCTATGATAGCGGCATCGATTTCCCCGTTTTGCAGGGCGGCCATAGTGGGAGCGGTTTTCATTTCCAGCATACGGATGTCAAGATCCGTATGCTTTTCCGATAATTGCTGGAAAAAGCGAGGTAGCAAATAAGGGGCGATAGTCGGTAGCACCGCTAAGCGGAACGTACCTTTCAATGACTGTTCCTCCTCGTTCACGATATCTTTGATAAGAGAAGCTTGATAGAGGACATTTCTCGCTTGCTCAATAACCTTACGTCCGGCAGGTGTGGGGCGAACGGGTTGCAGGTTTCGATCGAACAATTTAATACCTAGTTCGTCTTCCAGCTTTTGGATCATCATACTCAATGTCGGTTGTGTCACCCTACAATGCTCTGCTGCCTTTGCGAAATGACGATAAGTATCCACCGCTAGGATATATTCGAGTTGCTGTATATTCATAGTACTTAATTTTACAAGCGTTAGAAATTAATGAAGACAAACTTACGGAAAAACGCTGGAATAATCGAATAAAAGTGGAAGAATAAAGCAACTTAATTTGAGTATTAGGCATTTAGGGGAAAATCGGGGAAGTTGGGTGAAAAGCCAAAATACATTTGCTTATCATGGAACAGACGAATGGGCTAACTGGATGATAGATTTACACAGAAAAAATATGTAACTTTGGAGAGTAATTTACAAATGGTTTACAGTCGTATATATAATGAGCTAAAAATTAATTGATTAAAGTATATGTCAGACAGTATCGTCATTATTCCTACATACAACGAGAAGGAGAATATTGAGAATATCATTCGTGCCGTGTTCGGGCTGGAGAAAGTGTTTCATATCTTGGTGATCGATGATGGCTCTCCGGATGGGACGGCGGCTATCGTGAAGGGCTTGCAGAAGGAGTTCCCGGAGCGTCTTTTTATCGTGGAGCGTAAAGGGAAGCTGGGATTGGGTACCGCTTATATCCGGGGTTTTAAATGGGCTATCGAGCATAAATATGATTTTATTTTCGAGATGGACGCCGATTTCAGTCATAATCCCAATGACCTGCCGAAGCTATACGCCGCTTGTACCGCGCAGGGTGCCGACGTAGCCATCGGGTCGAGGTATTGCAACGGGGTGAATGTGGTGAACTGGCCGTTGGGCCGTGTGTTGATGTCTTATTTCGCCTCGGTGTATGTCCGTATCGTCACGGGTATGAAGATACAGGATACGACGGCGGGCTTTAAATGTTACCGCCGTGAGGTGCTGGAGACGATCGATCTGGACCGTGTCCATTTCAAGGGATACGCCTTTCAGGTGGAGATGAAGTTTACGGCTTATAAGTGCGGCTTCAAGCTCGTGGAGGTGCCGATCATCTTTATCAACCGTGCCTTGGGTGTCTCCAAGATGAACTCTTCGATATTCGGGGAGGCTTTATTCGGCGTCCTTCAATTGAAATGGTGGAGTTTCTTCAGGAAGTATCCGAGGAAACATGCGAGCCATGCCTAATGAAAACAGAGTTTGACAATTTATAATAGAATAAGAAAGATGAATAAAATATTAATCCAAAATCCGAGAATCATCAACGAGGGCCGTTCTTTTATCGGCTCGGTGTTGGTGGAGGGGGATAAGATCGCGGCGGTGTTCGAGGGGGAGGTTCCCGGGAACGTGCGTGCCGAGGCGAACCAAGTGATCGACGCTACGGGGAAATGGTTGATACCGGGCGTCATCGATGATCAGGTGCATTTCCGGGACCCCGGGCTTACCCATAAGGGGGATATCGGGACCGAGAGCCGTGCGGCCGTGGCCGGTGGCGTGACGACCTTCATGGACATGCCGAACACGAAGCCACAGACCACGACGATCGCCGATCTGGAATGGAAATTCAACCGTGCCGCCGAGGTCTCCCGTGCGAATTACTCCTTCTTCTTCGGTGGGACAAACGATAATATGGACGAGATCCGCAGGCTGGATCGTAGCCGTGTGCCGGGACTGAAACTCTTCCTCGGCTCGTCTACGGGAAATATGCTGGTGGACAAGAAAGACTCGTTGGAGCGTATCTTCGGCGAGGCCGGTATGCTGATCGCCATCCACGCGGAGAAAGAGGAGGTGATCCGGCGTAATATCCAGTATTACACGAACCTGCATGGCGAGGATCTGGATATCTCTTTCCATAGTAAGATCCGTAGCGAGGAGGCCTGCTACCAATGCTCGGCCGAGGCGGTTGAACTGGCTACCCGCTTGGATTCCCGTTTGCATATCCTGCATCTCTCCACGGAGAAGGAATTATCGTTGCTCAGTAACCATCTTCCCTTGAGCGAGAAAAAGATAACCGGCGAGGTCTGCGTGCACCATCTGTGGTTTCATGACGGCGACTACGCCCAATTCGGTAATCGTATCAAGTGGAATCCTTCTATCAAGACGATCGAGGATCGCACGGCGCTGCGTGAGGCGGTCAATAACAATACGATCGATATCGTGGCTACCGACCATGCCCCGCATCTACCGGAGGAGAAGCAAGGCTCTTGCTTGAAGGCGGCTTCCGGAGGACCGCTTATCCAGCACTCCTTGATCACGATGTTGGAGCTGGCGATGGAAGGCCGTTTCACGTACGAGAAGGTGGTCGAGAAGATGGCGCATATGCCGGCGGAGCTGTTCCGTATCGATAGGAGGGGATACATCCGTCCCGGATACTACGCCGATATCGTATTGATCGATCCGGAGAGGACTTGGACGGTATCGAAGGAGAATATCTTGTACAAATGCGGTTGGTCTCCTTTCGAGGGCTATACGTTCCACCATGGCGTATGGAAGACTTTCGTGAATGGCGAGTTGGCCTATGGCGATGGAGTGGTGAATGACGCCGTGAGAGGTAAAGAAGTCCGTTATCTATAGTAGTAGAGACGGGGGAGATACCCCGTCTCACCCTATCTATTGGATATCGATCAGTTTATGGGTTTGCAGGCTTAGCCTCCACCGGGGATGCCGGAGGATGTAATCCACTACCTCTTTCGTATTTTGGCAGGAGCAGGGTTGCAGGAAATGGTACCGTGCGGGGATTTCGGCGTATGCGGACAGGTCTTGCCCGGTATAAACCACCTTTATCTCGTCGATCCTTTCCAATACCACCGGGGCGTTCTCCTTGGGCGAGCAAGTCACCCAGTCGATGCCGTCGGGCAAGGGGCGTGTGCCGTTCGTCTCGATACAGATCTGTTTCCCCGCCTCACGTAAGCGGGATATAAGCGCCTTGTCGATCCACAGACTAGGTTCTCCTCCCGTCAGGATCACTATCCGTGCGGGAAAGGAAGATACCTTCTCCACGATCTCCTCGTCCGTCATCATTACGCCCTCCTCGTGGCGGGTGTCGCAGAAGCTACATCTCAGGTTGCAACCGGAGAAGCGGACGAATACGGCGGGAGTCCCCGTATGGAACCCCTCGCCTTGCAAGCTGTAGAATATTTCGTTAATCTTCCTCATAGATCGCCGTGTTACCCTCAGACTCTTTTACCTCTACCTTGAAACAAGATGGGATCTGCTCGTATACCCAAAAGGCTATGTTCTCCGCCGTCGGGTTGAAAGGCAAGATATCGTTTAAGTTCTGGTGGTCCAACAGGGATTTCACCGATCTCTTGATATGACTGAAATCGACCACCATGCCATCGGCGTTTAATTCCTTGGAGCGGCAATAAACCGTGATCATCCAATTGTGACCATGTAGATTCTCACATTTGCTGGGGTAGGACAATCTCAAGCTATGGGAAGCGGAGATCTCCATACGTTTAATTACGGTATACATACGATAATAATGTTTATACGATAAATAATAATGTACCTAATGTCACCTCGGCACACAAAAAAATCCCGGATATTAATCCGGGATGCAAATATACGAAATATTTAGTTTGTTTGTACGACACTTGTCTACGATCGGTAGAGACAGGCGGTACGTCGATCGGCTATGCCTCTTGGTTCAGCGCCTTCATCGAGAACAGGAAGGTCGTTCCTTTGCCCTCGCCCTCGGACTCGAACCAAAGCTTTCCTCCATGAAGCTCCACGAAGTCCTTGCAAAGCATCAATCCCAGACCGGAGCCTTTCTCGTTCTTCGTCCCGTAGGTCGTGAAATGCGAGTCTTGTTTCAAGAGCTTGTCTTGATCCTCTTTCTTGATGCCCTTGCCGGTATCTTTCACGCTAACGGTTACGAAATCCCCCTCGGAGCGTGAGGATAAGGTGATCGTGCCCCCCTCGAAACTAAACTTCATGGCGTTAGAGATCAGGTTACGGATAATCGTCTTGAGCATATCGATATCGACCAAGCCTACCAGCTCTTTATCCAGATTTTCTAGGATAATCTTCACGCCTTTTTGCGCCGCCATCGGGACATACATCTCGGCGGTACTGTCGATGATACTGTTTATGTCGGTCTGTTGCTTATATACGTGCTGCTTGTTCAAGCGGTTCTTGGCCCATTTCAGCAGGTTGTCCAGCAAGAGGAAGATCTCCTCGGAGGTCTTGTTCATCATCTGGATCATCTCGTACACCTCGTCGCCTACCCGCTCCTTGTCCACCATCATCAAGATGGCGTTATTCATCATTTTCAACGAGCCTAGCGGGGAACGCAGGTCATGGGCGATAACGGAGTATAGCGTATCCCTAGACTCGATCGTGTTCTCCAGCTCGGCCTTGATGCGCTTGATGCTGTAAAGCTCGTAGCGGTGGGCCACCCTCTTCACCAGCTCCTCACGTTGGAAAGGCTTTGTGACGTATTCGGTGGCGCCCAATTGGTAACCTTTCACGATGCTTTGCATATCGCTTAGGGCGGACATGATAATCACGGGTATATCCGTAGTCTCGGGATTGCTTTTCAGATGCTGGAGGACCTCATATCCGTCCATCTCAGGCATCATGATATCGAGTAATATCAGATTTGGGTGTTTCTCGTTAGCTATGCGTAGTGCTTTTGTCCCGCTGTCGCAAGTCAAAAGCGTATATCCCTCTTTCTTCAGTATGGCTTGTACTAGCATGACGTTTGTAGGGACATCATCTACGATAAGAACTTTATACTCTGAGGCCAATTTATCCATTGTATCTAAATTGTGTTCTAGTTTTCTTGATATTCAAATAGTATCAATAGCGCAAAAGTATTAATTAAAGTCGACATATAACGACTATTTATCCATCTATTTTTTTATTTTTTTATCCCGCGCCTCGTTTGGCTTTTTCCCAAGCGCCTGTGCCTTTATGCTTAGCGAGATAGCTATACCCTCGTATGACATTGATATTCATGAATAAAAAGTAATAAGGAATGAATAATAGCTTGTTCCGGATGTTCCGTTTTTCCATTTTATACCCCAAGTATCCCAGCAGGTAAAACGCTAATTGCAGGGCAAGGATGACCGTGTAAAGGGTATGCCCAGTACAGGCAAGGAGCAGGTTGAGGGGCAGGAGGGCGAAGAGCACGACCGGCGTCAGCGTCCAGCGCAGTACCCGGTGGCTGATGTATTGGAAGCTCAGTATCCCATACCGGAACATATTCAATAATCCCCGTAGCCGCCATACCGATTGCAATCCTCCGGCCGATATGCGTACTTTACGTTTCTCCTCCTCCCGCATGTTCAGGGAGGCGCTCTCGAGGGCGTACGCCTCTTTGCTGTAGGCGATCTTGTAGCCTCTCATCGCTATGCGCAGGGAGAGGATGAAATCGTCCAGCAGGGTATCCGGGGGCATCTGCTCGAAGAGGGAGGTACGGATGGCGAAGAGCTCGCCTGCCGCCCCGACGGCGGAGTATAGGCGGTAGTCCAGTCGCTTGAGGGCGGACTCGTATTTCCAGTATATGCCTTCTCCGGCGGTGGCTCCTTGCTCGGCTTGTATCTCTACCCGTTTCTCTCCGGCCACGCAGCCTACCCGTGGGTCGCTGAACTGGCGTATGATCTCCTTGATGGCGCCCTTGTTCAGCATCGTGTTGGCGTCGGTGAAGATGACGTAGGGGGTATTGACGTAGGGGAGGGCCCGGTTCAAGGCGGCGGTCTTTCCTTGTCGCCGCGGTTGGTACAGTACGGTGACCTCCGGGTACTCTTTCAGTCTTTCATTCGTGTTGTCATTGCTTCCATCGGTGATCCAGACCAGTCTCAGCTTATCCGCCGGATAATCCAGTTGTCTGCAATTCACCATCTTGCTCGCCACGATCGCCTCCTCGTTGTAGGCGGCTATCAGCAACGTGGCCTCCGGTAGTGTCTCGGGAAGGCGGGGGAGCCGGGGTTTAACGAACAGCTCCTTGATCTTTACCATAAGGTATAATACGATCCCATACCCCAGATAGGTATAGAAAACGATCCCGATGCCGATCCAGAAGAGGATCTCAATGACTTGACAGCTCTTTTCCATAATTCATATCCTTGTTGATTGCGATTAATCCGTTTATTAATCCCTTGCCTAGCGCCCCGATCAGCCGGAATTTCCCTTTTACGAGATAGATCGAGAGGCGTTTCGGGAAAGCCACTAGGGTTTGGTAGATGTATGAGTAAATCCTTTCATCCCTTTTATCGATCGATCGTTTGGCGAATAAAAGGCGGTTGCGGGTATGATAATAGACCTGAAGCGGACTTTGTTTCCCTACGCTCATGCTCTCCTTATGATAGACGGTGGAGGTAGCCTCGTACCAGATTTTCAGCCCGGCCCGCCTTATTTGCACGCACCAGTCCAGCTCCTCGTAATAGAGAAAATAAAATTCAGGCATCATCCCGAACTTCTTGATATCCGTGGTCCGGATCATCATGGCCGCGCCGTGGGCGAATGCCGTATAGCGGGATTTATTGAATTGTCTCGTGTCGGTTTGACCGAATCCGATATTCTCGTTGCGGAGGGTAACCGGGCTCATCGGGGTGGAGCCTGCGTACTGTAGCTGCTTCTTCTCAGGCCAGCACGCTATCTTGGGGGAGACACATCCTATTTGCGGATTGTTGTCGAGAGCCCTTGCTAGGTTCTCCAGTATCGGTTGGTTGATGATCGTGTCGTTGTTGAGAAACAGGATATAATCACCGTCGGCGTATGAAATCCCTAGGTTGTTCCCGCCGGCGAACCCGAGGTTCTTGTCGCTGCGAATCACTATTGGCTTGGGGCTATATTTACTGAGTACATGGTGTTCGCCGTAATTTTTCGAGCCATTATCGATGATGATAATCTCATAAGGATAGGTTTCGTACCGACCGAACGACTCGATTAGGTCTACGGTATCATCCTTCCCATTGTAATTGATGGTGATGATGGATACTTTTTTAGCCATTATTTTCTTTATTTTTTATCGTTATGTCATGAGGAGTACTCTGGAAGCTGGTGTCCTTCTCCTTCACCCGGCGCAAGGAGGCTATATATCCTTTTATCAAGACGCAAAAGAGAAAAGGGAGCCTCGACAGGTTCCTGTAGAGCTTCCGGGTATGCATCTTCCGGGGGATAGCCAGCGTATACGTCAAGATGCTGACCAGTATTAGCCCATACCATTTCAGGGCAAGCGGGAAAACCGTGAGGCTCCATGCCAAGGCGAGGAGGGACGGGATGATCAGTTTTAATATTCTCGGGAGCGGGAACCATTGGACCGCCTTGTCCATATAATTCCAGTTGAGGGTACGGAGGTCGAGATGCCGTATGATCAAAGAGAATGCCAGCAGTTGGGCGTGGAACCAGCGGGATCTTTGCCGTGCCATGACCTCTTGGCGTGAGGTCTTCTCGTCGTACACGAGGATGTCCTCGGCGTAATCGACAAAGATATTTTCCGTGGCGAGATAGATCTCCAGCTCCTTGTCCTCGGCGAAAGTGCCGCATTGGGGCATGTGGGATTTCAGCCATCCGAAGTCGAATACCATGCCGGAGCCTATCAAGGAGGAGGAGATTCCGACATTGACCCGCCCCTTGCGGAAGATGGTGTTGTTGATCTCCTCGGAGATACCGTCCCATACCGCTATCGGCGTATTGTCGTTCTTGAGCGTACGGTGCGCTTGCAGGGCGATGTTGTCTTGCGTGATATCGTTGATCCGGGTCAGGAAATCCGTATCCGTGAGGTTGTCGGCATCGAGGATGACGACTTTATCGATTCCCTCTTTTAGGTATTCCAAGGCGTAGGTGATGGACTTATGTTTCATGCTATGCTCGAAATCCGGCGTGAGGAGCTCGATCGGGAGCTTGGCGAGCGCTTGGTTCGTTTCCTCCCGCATATGGTCCGATACCACGATCACCCGGTATTTGTCCGCCGGATAGTCTTGCAGGAGGATGCGCTCCACGGATTCCTGTATGACTTGGTCTTCCTTATAGGCGGCGAAGATGACGGCGAACTTCTGGAGCCGTATGCTCCGGTGCTTCCGGTGCCTCCTCCGAAAAAAGGACGCCAACGTAAAAAATAGGTCATAGCCTATGAAAAAGGCGATGAAAATGAATAGGGCGATATCTATGTAGATCAACAAGTGCATTCGCTTTTTTTTACAAAAGTACTTATAATTTTCAATAAGAGTTTGATTCTGCCGTTTTTTTCTCACCTAAGGAGGCCATATCTTTCCCAGCGAGCTCAGCGCCGCCGAGAGTATCAGCCCCCAGCCCAGCAGGTTCAAGGGGCCGGGCGAGGGGTGGACGAGAGCGAGAGTATCGCCCCGATAGCCGCCAGCGCCGCCTCCTGCATGTCCAGCAGGAGGGAGAGTGCCGCCAGCAGGAAGAGGCTGGCCAAGGCGAGCAGGCGGAAGTGGGGGAAAGGGGGGCGTGGGCTCCGTGGGAGTGTCGGTCGTGTCATGGGGCGGTTGTTTTTGGGGCGTGTGAGATCCTAGGTTTAGCAAGAAATCCAGCAGGCTGCGGACGAAGGCAAGTATTTGTCGTATCTTATTCATATCAATTGTTGTTTTTTAGGGATGAGTAAATCGGTTCGATCTCGTGGCAGAGCTGTACCAGCGTCTCCCGGTAGCGCTCCCGGTTGTCGCCGTTCAGCTCGCTGATGTAGGGGCTGTAGGCGATGGCCTTGGCGTAGTCGGCGGGGAAACGGCTCATGGCGGCGGCCTGCGGGTAGGAGCAGACGAGGAGGCGGGCGAAGTCGAGGTAGGAGTTGCGTGCCGAGTCGTAGCGGCGGAACAGCAGCTCGCCCCGCTTGTACCGGGCGGTGACGCGGCCCCCGTGCCAGAAGGCGTTGCTCGCCCCGTAGCCGGTAATGCCGAAATGGTTGTTGGCCTCCCGGGTTAGGCGGGAGGTGCCCCAGCCGCTTTCTAGGGCGGCTTGGGCAAGGAGGATGATGGGGTTTAGGTGGAAGCGGGCACCGGCGGAGCGGGCGTCGGCAAGGTGGGTGGAGATATAGGCTTGTTTCATGATATATACGATGAATTATGATTTGATTTTTCTTGGAAAATTAATCTTAAATTACTATCTTTGAATAAGTTAATAAATAAACAGCATCAGTATGGAAAAGCGGGAGACCGGTGTCGGCGCCTATTATTTTTGTGATATAGCGATGAGTTATTTTCCCTTATTGTCGAAGAAGAAAGCCTCGGATAAGCTGTCCCGGTGGATACGTGTCAGCGGAAAGTTGATGGAGCGGCTGGAGGAGTGCGGATGGCATCCCCGCCAACGGATCTTATCGCCCCGTCAGCGGGAGTGCATCGTTTCTCATCTAGGGGAGCCCTGAGTCAGATTTCGTCGGGGGATTCGCTGTCGCCTCCTCCCGGGGCAGGTGCGTCGGGCACGATCTTCTCGAACTTGGCGAGGCCGGTGACGCTCTTTAGCGTCACGCTCGGACGGAAGACGATCCGGGGACGTTTGATAAGGGAGGCGTTGAAGTCGGCCTCCAGCTTGGTGCCCTTGCTGCCGATCACGGCTTGGAAGTGGCCGAGATCGCCCAGCTGGACGGTCTCCCCTTTCTGGAGGCGTTGCTTGAGGATGTAGAGGAGGCCGTCTACCACGACCTGCACGTCGCCCCGGGAGGCGGTGCTGCGGTCGGCGATCTGGTCGCACAGCTCCTCGAAATCGCAGGTGCCGGTGGACTTGTTCACGGCGTAATACAACTTGGAGCCGGCGGCGGCTCCCTTGGTCATGTCTTTTCGTAAGACTAATCGGTACTTGATCGGCATAATGTCTGGTGTTTTTTTGATTACGTTGTAAAGGTACGACATGCCGCCGGTGGGATTCCGGTCAACGGGGACGAAGGGGGGCGAGGTCGGGTGAATGGGGGTAAAGAGGTGATTTTAGGGGGGAGAATGCTTGTTTGTCAAGAAAAATAAGCGTATGTTTGCCTTATCAAAATTCGATTGACATGAAAAATTTACGGTATGAAAGAGAAAGACAAGCGGCGAGACGCGAGAGGTGAGTCCCGTGAACGGGCGAAGTGCCAGCGTGAGACGTTGGGCAAATATTTTTACGATTTGTCAAAACTGACGTTCACGGCGTTGGTATTGGGGGGGGCGTTGACCTTCTTCCAAGGGTATGAGTTCAATGCTACGGTGATAGGGATGGTCGTTTTCGGAGTCGCTGTTTCGCTGGCATTGGTATGGTTTGGTAATAGAATCTTAAAATGAGATAATTATGAACGCAGGATTATTTATCTGGGGAACTTTAGCCTTCATTTCCGTAGGCTTGGTTATTTGGTCGTACACGCCATCCGGCAAGCGTTGGTTGGATAGCATGAAATAAAAGGACTATCGTATTTCCGGTCCGGACACTACTGTGTTTGGCTTCGGATACTACTGTGTTGGCTTCCCGGCACAATAGTGTTCGGTGCCAAACACAGTAGTGTTTTTTTGTGGGCGGCTGATGGTTGGCGGGTCAGCCCTCCACCCGCCTCACGCTCTGGCTTCCCAGCGCCCTCCCGATCCGGTCGCTCAAGGCGAAACAATCCCTTAGTTCCCCGAGGCATGCCGCCCGCTCATCGGTCGAGGTAGCGGAGCGGAGGCGTGCGGCCGTGCGTTGTAGCCGGTCGTGTATGAAAGGCTCGGCGTAGAGGAAGAGCTGGCGTTCGGCCTCGTCGGGCAAGAGTTCGTCGGGGAGCCTTTCCGGCGGTCCCTCCTCCGGGTAGGAGGAACGGAGGGAGAGGATGAGGGCGGAAAGAGACTCGTCCGTGATCCCGTCCGGATGGCCGCCTCCCGAGAGGAGAGTCAGCAGGTCGAGATGGGCGGGTTCCGTCAGGGGCATCCCGCCGGCGGACAACTCGGAGGCGACCCATGCCGGGAGGGAGATACCGCTACCGTCCCCGGCGTAGAACATCCGGTCGTGATTGGCGAGGCAGAAACGCAGCAAGGCCCTTTCACGGAGGCGTGCGGGAGGGAGGCCCGTCGCCACTTCCGCCGGCCCTGTCCGGACAGGCTCGCCGGGAGAGGCGGACAACTCCTCACGCAATACGTCGAGGGGGATACCCGTAGCCTTGGAGAGCTCCTCCATCCGCCGGTACACGGCCAGCGGAGAGCCTACGAGACGGATCTCCCCGAGCACCTCCCGTATCCCCCCGGCGTCGGGCCCGCCTTTCCGCCCCGCCGCCTCCCGGATGCGGTGGCTCAGGTAATCCACCGCCTCTGTCCGCACGAGCCTGCGCAGCGCCTCGGCCCCTTGCCGGCGGAACACCTCGTCCGGGTCCATGCCACCGGGCAGGGGAAGGAGGCCCACCTCGCATCCCCGTGCCAGCAAGAGACGGGCGGAGCGGAGGGTGGCGGCCTGTCCCGCCGGGTCCGGGTCGAGGGCGAGCGTGACGTGCCCCGTCAGCCTCCGTATCATCCGCACGTGATCCTCGGTGAGCGCCGTGCCGCAAAGCCCGGCGGCGTGACGGATACCGGCGGCGTGGAAGGCGATCACGTCCTTGTAACCCTCGCATAGCAGCACGTCGCCCTCGGTGCGGACGGCCCTCACCGCCTCGTACAGGCCGTAGAGGATACGTCCCTTGTGGTACGCCTCGCTGTCATCGGAGTTGACGTATTTGGCCGTTCCCGCCCCCTCCGTTCCCCGGTACCGCCCGGCGAAGCCCGCTATCTGCCCCCCGGTGGTCCTTACCGGGAAGACAAGCCGCCTCCGGAAGCGCCTGAAGCCCTCGGGGGCGTCGGGCGGGCAGATACCTACCCCGAAGTGGGAAAAGGTCTCACGGAGCGCCCTGAGGTCTTCCTCGCCGTTCTCGTCCTCGCCCGTTATCCCCTCGGCGGGATCGTAGGGAAGGAGGGAGCGGGCGAAGGCCTCGTTGCCGCATAAGATCGCCTGTCGTGCCTCGTGCCGTCCGGCCTCTTCCGTACCCCGTTCCTCCTCCACCTCGATACCATACTTGCGGGCCAGCAGCCGCACGGCCTCCTCGAAGCCGCATCCCTCCATGTGGCGCACGAGGCGTATGGGGTCCGCCGCCTCGCCGCAACTGAAGCATTTTCCGATATTGAGCGCCGGGCTGATCCGGAACGAGGGGTGACGCTCGTCGTGGAAAGGGCAGAGCGCCACGAGGTCCTTGCCGGAGCGCCGTAACGTGAGGTACCCGGCCGCTACCTCGTCGATGCGGGCGGTTTCCCGTACCCGTAGTAAAGTGTCACGTGCGATCATCCGAACAGGTCTTTATCCAGCTCCGCTTTCGCCGGTCTGCGGTCGTTCGGCACCGGCGTGCGGTCGTCGGTGAAGCGGGTAACCCCCTTGTTGTGGCAGAAACGCACCTCGCCGGACTCCCCGTGCCGGTTCTTGGCGATCGAGAGGGTACCCCGGCCCTCGGTGGAGAGACGGGTCTCCGGGTCCTCGTCGATGTTCATCACAGAGAGGCGGCGGAGGAAGAATACCGTATCGGCGTCTTGCTCGATGGAGCCGGAGTCACGCAGGTCGGACAGCATGTTCTTCAGCGTGGGTCTCGCCTCGCAATTCCGGTTCAGCTGGCTCAGCAGCACGACGGGGATGTCGTTCTCCTTGGCGATCAGCTTCAGTTGCCGTGTGATGGCCGATATCTGGTCGTTCGTGCTCTTGCGGTCCTCGGAAGGCGAGAGCATCAGTTGGAGGTAGTCCACGATCACCATCTCGCACCGCCCCTGCTTCCGCCGGAGCGAGATCTGGTAACGCAGGTCGGCCACGCTCAGGTCCGTGCGCTCGTCGATCCATATCGGCAGTCGCTCCAGCTCGTCGGAGGCCCTTTGTATCCTCTTCATCTCGGGGGCGGAGAGGGTCCCTTTCAGGATCTTGGAGGGCTCTATGTCCGCTATGCATCCCAGCAGCCTGAATACCAGCTGCTCCTTCGACATCTCTAGGCTGTAGAGGCAGACCGGGTGCCCGTTCCTCGCTGCGTTCAGCGCCATGAAGAGGGCGAAGGCCGTCTTGCCTACCCGGGGGCGTGCGGCGATCACGTTGAGCGTGCCCGGCATCATGCCGCCCGTCATCCGGTCCAATCCCTCCAGGCCGGTATGTATGCCCGGCGTGCGTCCTTCCGTCACCCTGCGTTGTATCTCCAGCATGCGCTCCTTGGCCAGCAGGGTGGCTTCCTTCATGCCTACGCTGTTCGTGGCGTGCGAGAGCCGTTCCATCAGCCGCCCCACGTGCGAGTCCATCTCCTTCAGCAAGGCCTCCGTGTCACGGTCCGGCCGTGAGGCTTTCAAGGCCGAGTCGTAGCAGCTCAGCATGAACTGCCTCGCCACGTAGGCCTCCCGCAGGTGCCGTGCGTGGGTAGGCATGTACTCGTCGCCGGTTTCCAGATACCGTCCGCCCAGCGTCAGCTGGTACAGGTCGGTGGCCAGCGTCTCCTTATCGGGCGCTATCCTCCGCAGCTCCTTCTCCACGGAGAGGGCGTCGGCGCTCTCCCCCCGGTTGTAGATGTTCAGGTACGCCTCGAAGGCCATCGCCACTTGCGGTAGCGTGAACATCTCCGGCAGCAGTTGCGCCGCCAGCGTGGGCATATGCCGGTGGGAGGCCATAAGCCCCGATAAGATCGCTTTCTCGATCTCCTGCTCCTGCGGGAGGGCGAGGCCGTCGGGCAGTGTCGCCGGGCGGTCGCTCTTGTTTTTGCTCGTGTTTGCCATGCTTTACTCCTGTTCTTGTTTGTCGTTATCTTTCTGTATCTTCTCCTCCTTGATGAAGAGGGACTTGTAGAAGGGTACCTTGATGGCGAGGCCGTTTCCTGCCTTGATCTTATGGATCATGTTTTCCTCGGCCAGCTCGTTCAGCGCTTTCCTCGCCGCGTATAAGGAACATCCCAATGCCCTGGCCATGGTCGTGATATGGATGATGCACTGCCCCTCGTAGATAGATACCCGCTTGCCGCCGGCGTATCGATAGTTGTAAGGCTTGTTGGCTAGTTTACCGAAAATGTATATGAACACGCCGATCTTAAGGCGTGTTTTGTTCTTCGGATAGTAATCTTGCAGTAATAGGTCGATAAATAACCTCGGAAAACGTGTGTAACCTCCACTTTTTAACTCTTTGACGCTAACTGTCTGTTTCATTGTACTTTGTATTGTTTTGAATGGTGAAAATAAAGAATCGAACCTAGTTTCGAACCCCCGATCGAATGGGGGGGTTAAGGATTAACAATCTGTTAAATAGTGGTTTGTCTTGAATAGGTGTCTATTTTTCGAATGCCCTTTTTAACGTCATTTCGCACTATATAAGATATAAATAGGTATTTATAATAAAAATAAAAGAATAGAAAACGAAACGTTTCCTTCTTTTTTTGAATTAATAATTATTTATTTTGTATCTCATTAAATCAACTTATTTGTATTTCCTACTTTCTTTACAAAGGTAAGGTTATGTTTTGGTTTATGCAAGCATTATTATTGGTTAATTATTTTGTTTTATAACATGGTATAATTTTTCCTAATGTAGGTTTAAATGATTAATTTGATTGTTTATTATGACTAGATTGGGGTGAGTAACCTTTTGCTTAAAAATGAATTTATTATCTTTAAAAAATTATGTTTGTTATAGAGACGGGGTATATCCCGTCTCTTATTATATGATAATGTTACTTATTTAATTAAATTAGATTCCTCGTCTTGATACTTTTCTTGTTTGGTGAAAAGCTGGTGTATGTTCCTTAACGCTTTGTATACCCTTACTTTTAGGCTATTGAGCAAGGAGCCGTCTTGACCCACCGTTCCGTACCCTGTGACGGCCCTCGCCTTGCGATCGTGAATGAATACGATCTTACCTACTTCTCTTAGATGCATGGCTAATGTACCGTCTTCTCCTCTTTTTATATCTACCCGAATCCCGATTCTCCGGGCCGGCTCTGTATGATAGGCGAAAACGAGCCCTCTTACGCTTAGTTCCGGGCGCTTGAATGATAGAAAGTATAGATAGATATCCCGTGACAACTCGTAGAAGAACAGGTCGAGCCTTGAGTGTCGCTCATCCGGGATATAGCTCCATGAGGAGCAGCAGGCTACGTTTCCCGGAATCCGCAAATGATCTACTAGGATCTGGACGTATAGGGGAGGGTACATGGTATCTGCGTCGATATTGATATGGTATCTGCCTCGTGCGTGGTCTAGTCCGCATTGGCGGGCATATCCACAACTATGTCGTTTTTCCAAATAATGCGGGAGGCCTACGAGACGGAATATCTCACCGGTCCTATCGGATGAATCATTGTTTACGCCGATGATCTCCACGGGATATTCGCATCTCATCTCACTCAGCGCCCATAGGCAAGGCAATAAATGCCTCTCCTCATTGTAAGCTATGACGGATACGGTAACCACGGGCTCGTCGCTTTGTACCTTCGCTAGTTTTTGCTTGATTTCTTGAATGATCCCCTCATGGACGTTGTCTAGGGGTTGATTGTATATGGATATGTATTTTTTTGCCCATTTCATGATAATTATCGTTTTAATAGCATCTTCTCCAAAGACCTTACGGCCTTGTATCCGAATATCTTGATGAATAATGTCCGTGTACGGTAGTAGGCGAAAGCCTTATGCGAAAACCATGAGTTTTGGTAATGATGAATCGCATGGGTCTCAGGGGTGAGGAATACCTCTCTCGAATCGAATACCTTAGGCGAGAAGTATTCCTTGGGCAAGACATAGACAGCCTCTCCTAGGTCTTTTTTCTTCAGATCGTCGATATTGCTACCGCTGGGCATGTTTATGACGGGCTTTAGACGGAGTATGGTCTCGTTCAGGATCTCCGGTAGCATACGGATATCATAACTTCCGTCTTCACGTATGAAATTTCGTCCTTCATAATAATCCAAGCAGCATTTGATCCAGTCACAACCTTTTTCGGCTCCTAATATGGCCGCCTCAATCGTACCGGAAGTTTCCGCCCCGACGAAATAGGGCAGCTCAAGAAAGTTATCGAGGCTCTTCAGTATCTCCACGTCTGAGTCTAAGTAGATTCCTCCATGGTGGTAAAGAGCGTACAACCGGATGTAATCGGCGGCGAACGCGTATTTCTTGGTGTTGAACGCTTGCTCTACCCATGGGACTTCGTGGATGTTAAAACGTTTCGTGTCCCATAAAATGATCTCGTAGCTAGGAAGGTGTTTTTTCCAGCTATCAAGGCAGTCTTGTATTTTCCGTGGATATGGATCACCACTTAACCAACAGAGATGTATGATTTTAGGAATCATGGCTTATTCTATTTTTTGTTTTCTATATCAATTTCACTTAATACTTTACTCATTTGGCTCTCCCACGAAAGCGATAGGACGGACTCCCTGATCTGGCAGGGAGATAGCGTTTGCCCCCTATGAAATTCCAGGATAGCGGGAATCTCGATCGGGCTTTCATCTGCTTTGGCTTTCAGTATATAAGGCTTTCCCTCGAAATCACTGTCCATCTCGGAGTAAATGAAAGGGAGTCCTCTTGCTGCGTACTCTCTGTTTTTCAGTGTTTTGATGTGGGTGATGCCGCTTCTATGGCGTGCGAGGCTCCCTATGCCCATATCGGCCTGTTCGAAGAGCTCATCCAATTCTTCCCCGTGTCTCATCCCGTGTAGGATCACATATCTCTCTAAGTTATATTTCTTGATGAGTGGGAGAATATCGTTCTCTTCCCGTTTCGCTGCGAAATTGCCGACGATGTGGAAATATACATTATATCCGGAGTTTGCTTGGTAATAATTGACTAAGCCTTTTACTAGGCGGTCGAAGCCATGCCAGTAATGGATTTCCGCCACCCCGATCAAGTGGAGCTCATGGCTCGTGTCGTTTATGTGTTTCTTTAGCTTGATTTGTTTGAAGTCTATCCCGTTCGATATTTGTATGGTACGGCTACCGAATATTGTTTGGTAATCGGAAAAGGTGATGACCCCGCTTAACCGCTTAGCTAACGTATGGCGGAAGCATTTGTCGATAAGCAGCGTTGCCTTACGGGAGAAACCGATATATTCTTGGTCATAGGGGTATGTAGGTATCTCCATGACCACTTTCACGTGGTTTTTACGCATCTGCCATACCATGTGGAGCGTGAAAGGGTTCGCGTTATTGTCTGAGCGCATATAGACGAGGTCGATACCTTCTTTCCTGACGTATTCCACTATAGAGGAATACTCGATTCTTTTAAGGATCTTGCCTTTTATGCCAGTTCCGTAATCCCGTAAAATCTCGGAGTCGATCATGCGTAGTTTCCTGCCAGCTGGTTCTCGCATGTAGCAAAGCCTTGTATCCACTCCGCATGCCTGTAAAGCGTCTACTTGATATTGTATCTTCTTGCTGATCCCGTTCGCCGGGTTAAATCCATGGAATATAAGGAATAGGGCTTTCATCTTTTTATCTTTGATTTTAGGAAGTTAATTATGTTATATACGCCACTCAATTGAATATATATGCAGGAGATGAGAACGGCAATAACCGCTTTTATGAACAAGTTTGCCAGCTCCGGTAATATAATGGATGATTGGTGGATAGACCATAGGCATACTATCAATATACCCACGAGCGGAGCCGGGGAAATAAGTTGTCTGATTAAAGACGCTAGGCTGCGTTTTAGCGTCACTTTATACATCCATACATAACATTGTATGAAATTGATGGCGAAGGTCGCACATATACACCATGCGACAGCTTCGAGGCTCTTGAATATGAATATGCCGGCGAGGATGCCTGATACGTTCAATAGGGCTGAGAATACGCCACATATGAACAGGCTTTTCGTATCGTTGGCTGCTTGGTAGATGGAGCCGGAGGTGGACAGGATGATCTGTATGCCTACGGATAAGGATAGGATCTGAAATACGGGAACGGATGGCAGCCATTGGTCTCCGAATAGGATGAGCGTAATCTCCTTGGCGCAAAACCATAATAATACTGATAATGGGAACCCGATGAATGCTAGGATGCGGATGACTTTCTCGTAGGAGAGGGCTAATTTAAGCGGATCATCTTGAAAATTGGAGAAGACGGGATGCATGACTGGTGATATGACATGTGTTATGTTTTGCAACGGGAGCATCATCAAGCGGTACGACTTCTCGTAATATCCTAAGGAATTCATACTCATATACTTTCCTATTAATAATTTATCAAGGTTTCTGCTGAAGTAATTTATCACATTAAACATGAATTGATATGCGGAATAACTGAATATCTCATGAATGGATTTTGATCCAAATGTGTATTTTAATTTCTGGGGCTTTTTTCTTATGGAAATAATGAATATAAGGATGCTTGAGAATATAGGATTGATAATTAAGGCATATAATCCAGCTCCTGATATAGCTGCTAAGATTGCTATGATTCCTCCAATGCATTGAACAAATAAACTCCTGTATGCTATAAATTTAAATTCTTTGTCCTTGAATAATAGTGCGTTTGGAACGATGTTGGCTGAGGCAAAGAATAAGTTGAAAGATAATAAATGACATATGGATAGCAATGAACTCTGTTTGTAAAATAAGGAGATTGGCCATGATGACAAGAAGAATAAAATGGAGATCCCTATCCCGGTCCATAGTGTAAAAGAGAATATATCGTTAAGTTTATCCTCTGTTAAATGCTTGTTTTGAATGATAGCTGGAGCGATCCCTAAATCACTGAAAATACTGAAAAATGAAATGATGACGGTGGCGATCGCTACGACCCCGAATTCCTCTGGATCGATCAGCCGGGCCAGTACACCTGCCACGGCTAAAGAAATGATGATTCCTGAGTATTTTGATATAGCTGTATAGATTATTCCAGATGCCAACTCTTTTTGTATTGATGCCATATTTTTCTAGTAGAGGTGTATTATTCTCCTAATAGGCAAATATATGTTTTTTATTTAAATTATTCATGAGGTGTTCCTTATTTTCGATAAAAATACATACCTTTACATTAAAACAATAAAATTAAATGAGAGTCCTATTTGTCTATAAAGAGAAAAATGGGGATAATTTATTTGTTCCCGTGATTCGAACGAGGCTTTCTGTTCATGGAATAGAGGCTATCAGCTCAGTTGATGAGTTTTGGAATCCATCCCGGTCTTATGATATCATCCACATTCATTGGCCTGAGGAAGTGGTGGGATGGAATGTGAATGACGTGGATATCGATAAGCGACTGGAGACCCGGCTGAGATATTTTAAGGAGAAGGGCTCTCGGGTTTATTATACGTGCCACAACTTATCCCCTCATTATGGAAGTCCTTTGCATCAAGCTTGCTATAGAGTGGTAGAGAGAATGGCCGATTGCATGGTACACCTCGGTAACTATAGTCTAGGCAAGATGGCCGGTCTATATCCTGATTGTAGGCATGTCCTAATTCCTCATCCGATTTATCTGGGCGCTTATGACGATACTCTGACGAGAGAGGCGGCAAGAGAATATTGGGGCATTGACCGGAGGACTTTTGTGGTTACGGCGTTTGGCAAATTCCGGAGGAGAGATGAGGTCTGGATGACGTTGAAAGCTTTTTTCTCTTTGCCTCGAAGGAAGAAGCTCTTGCTGGCCCCAAGAATGCTTCCGGGGAGTTATCCGAAGCCTTTATTGTCCGTAATACGTTGTTTATTACATCTTTTAGGGGTACGAACGGAGAATAATGAGCGGATTATATCAGATGAGGATTTACCGTATTATTTTGCGGTGTCTGATGTTGTCTTTATACAGCGTTGCGTTATCCTTAATTCCGGAGTAGTTCCGATGGCTTTCTTGTTCGGGCGGGGTGTCGTTGGCCCTGATAGCGGGAATGTGGGTGAATTACTGAGGGTGACAGCGAACTTGGTCTTTTCCCCCTCGGATCAAGGGTCTGTCAATTCAATGCTTCGCTCTGCCATGAACATGGATTTGGACGATTTAGGAGCTAAGAACCGGAGGTATGCCGACAAGTATCTCCATCCCGATAAGATAGCCGGTCTTTATGCGAAATGTTATCATTTTGAGGAATCGCATTGATCCCTTTTATCGGGTTCGTTTCCATTGCTGTCCGCATGGGTCATAATGTTTGACAACTTTAGCAGGATTGCCTACGGCCACAGAGTAATCTGGTATATCTTTTGTGACGACACTGCCCGCGCCGATCACGCAGTGCTTGCCGATATGTACGCCTGAGGTAATGACCGTGTTCGCTCCTATCCAAGACTCATCTTCTATGATCACAGGGGAGGTAGTTATGCCTTGTTTTACGATTGGTTTAGAAATATCATGGTATGTATGGTTGAGCCCGGATATAGTGATGTTCTGAGCCAAGATAACTTGATTCCCAATAAAAACGGGACCGATGATCGTATTATGTATGCCTATGCGTGAATGATCACCGATGTGTACGTGGCCTACCCCGTTGTCTATCGTGACGTAATGTTCAATTATACTTTCCTGTCCAAGTATGAATGAGTTAATGGGACTGACATTCATTATAGCAGATCTTCTGATCTTGCTCCGTTTTCCATAGGTTAACATAAATGGATTGACAAACCATTTAACCCATAATCTAGGGCAAGAGCCTCTTTGATTCATTATTAAGTAATGAACCGTTCTCTTTAATCTGTCATTTTTCTTTATCTTTTGTTTAAGATCGCTGATATTCATTTCTTTAAGGATTGAATGACTTCCATATAAACTTGCAATAGTTTCCTAGCCGTATGATTCCATGAGAATAATCGGGATCTTTGTAATCCATATTTTATTTGTTCATCATGGAATGCTTGATCTTCTTCTAGCCGCAGCAATAAGGAAGCTACTTCTTCTTCGTTGAAAGGATCTGCCAATAATCCTCCCTTTCCGGCGATCTCAGGCATGGCCGAGGTATTCCCCGTTATCACGGGTGTACCGCATGCCATAGCTTCTAGCATGGGGATACCGAAGCTTTCCCTTAGGGAGGTGTATAGGAAGACGAAGGCCCCATTGTACAAGTATGCCAAATCCTTGTTGGAGATGTAACCTGGGTAAGACAGGTAAGGCTTGATTTCCTCTATATGCTGCTCTCTCAATATCATATCCAGCTTGTCTTCGCGTAAGTCCGCTATTAATAGAGGACGCTTTCTTGATGAGCGCTTGAGATACAGACTGTATGCCTTCAAGGTGCGGGGTACATTTTTCTTAGGGTCCGTATTTCCTAGGAAGAAAAGGTAATCGTCCGAATGAATGTATTTATGGGTGATGGCGGATATGCCTGATAGGGGATGAAAATGCTGGCTGTATCCATTGTAGATCGCCATGATTTGTTCTTTGGGCAGACATAAGGCCTCTCGAATCCGATCACGTTCAAAATGAGATACGGTAATGATTCTCTTACACTTAGGGAGTATACGGGGAACTACTAAACGTCGGTAGTGCCAACCCATGTTTTGGTACCATGATGTATTACCTCCCTGCTTGGGCTCAAGGAAGATGATGTCGTGCAAGGTCAATACCAATGGGACGGGGCAATGAATCGGAGCCGTGTTACTCGTACAATGCAATAGGTCTGGCCTTATCTTGGCTACAGCCCGTGGCAACGCCACCTGCTCCCAAAGGGGGTAGGTGGGGCATTTTACCTCCACGATGTGCGTATTGCTTGTTTCTTCTAGGCAATGATCTTCTCCCGGACTTACGAATATGAAATATTCATTTTCCTTGTCGATTTTCTGTAGCTCTCGAATGCTCTCGAGCGCTACAAAATCCATCCCGTGCTTATTCGTACGGAAAATTCGCTGGGCTTCAATGGCTATCTTCATGATTTGGAGAATGTTTGGTGTGAGAGAATGTATGCTTTTTCCCTATTCGGAACGTGTTTAGGAACATGAGGAAGAATAGGATGGGAACACTGGCGATCGCCTTCCTGAATTTTTGGTCCACTAAATAGTCTGGAACCGCTACGCTAAAAGTGATGCCTAGCCATATCAAGAGGAACCACCATTTAATGGAGATTATGATATCAAGTGGACTTAGGATGGCGGCAATTAACGTGATAAACCCTAGCAATAAGACACGAGGGGGCATCATCCATTGAAATAATTTATCGCAATAGTCCCAATTTCCTTTTATTAGTGCTCCCGGTATCTGGAGAATCCCTGAGAGTAAGTTGTGGAATTGTGTGGCAAGCCAGCGCTGTCTTTGATTATAGAAGTCTTTCTTGCCTCTTACTTTCTCGTCGTATGTATAGACATCTTCAAGATATTCGATATATATATTTTGGAGTAACAGTTTTCGCTCCATGTACTTATCTTCCCCGATATCGTTGCAACCTTGTATGATATTCTTGAAAAGACCGTATTCGAAAGCCATACCCGAGCCACTTAAGGCGGACGAGAAACCTAGGCGGGTATGTCCTTTCCTGAAAATAGAGTTGTTGATCTCCTCGCTAACGGCGTCGAGCACCGCTATGCTGCTATCTCTGTTCTTGGCTACCCTATGCGTCTGTATGGCTGAACAACCTGCGTAAATAGCATCGTTTATTTTCTCTATATAATTGTTTTTTACGATATTATCGGCGTCAAGGATAATCACGTTGTCATATTTTGTTTTTCCTTCTTCAATGTAACGGATGGCTGCCTTGAGGGCCTCTATTTTGGTACTTTGTGGGTTCTCCATTTTTATAATCTTTACGGATAATGACTTTAGCCTATCGAGGGTTTCCTGACGCATTTGGTTGGCTATCACGATAATATCATATAATTCTCTTGGATAGTCTTGCTGAAGGAAACTTTTGACGGAGTCTATAATTACCTCATCCTCCCCATAGGCCGGAAATAAGGCCGCAAAACGGTATTTTTTCATAGTCGTAGGGTATTTATAAGTCGATTTCCTTTTAGAGTAAACGGCGAATACGAATAAATACAGTACGCATACCATAAAACATAGGAATACGATGGCGTCTATCAATTGAAATAGATACTCCTCCTTGTCTATCCAATTTTCTCCTATTTGAAAGAATTGCTCAATCATGGTGTTTTATATTTGAATCAGTTGATTTTTTTTCTTGTATTTCTTGATCTAGATAGGGTCCTACCATTATAAAAGTAAGTCCCGTAAAGGAAATTACCATTGTCGGGAATTGTCCCCAGAAAGAGTTCCCGTATGCATTGATAAACATTCCGAATATGCCACAAAGTAACCCTGTCAGTAGCCCTTTCAGCTCCGGATCTCTGAGCCGCATGGCTATGATCCATCCTCCCCATCCAATGGATAGAAAGATCATGCTTAGGTAAAGTGTCAAGCCAACCGCTCCTGTCTCCACCCAGATTTTGACATACCATGAATCTGTTGGAATGGAGGTGGTAAAGCGTTTTGATATTCTCTCTCCAGCCCTGTCACCTGATAATCCCAGCCCTTCTCCAAAAGGCTTGTATTTCATGTAGGATGCCAATTTCTTTTGATTTTCTTTTCGAACATTGAATGAGGCGTCTTCTGTCGGGGTGAATGCGGTACGCATCCTTCGGATGGTAGCGTTGCTATTTCCTATAGTAGTAAGGGCAAAAAAAACATAAGTAAGCAATAATAAGGTCGAGCTTGTGATAATGGTTTTGGTTTGTTTACTGACGAATGTATAAAGCGCCAATCCCGCTAATGGAACGATCATGGCCCCTCTTGTACCGGAAAGGAACATCGCATAAATGGCTAGGATAGCTATGCTTAAATAATATATTCTACATAAATAGGAGCGCATGTGGAATGCTGCGATCCCAAAGAACATAGTGGCGGCTCCCATATTCGCCCCCATATTGCTAGCGTCGGTGAAAAAAGAGAAATAGCGGACTCCGGACCATATGATATGAGTCGTAGCTCCCCCTTCATTAAGCCATTTGGTCTCGAAACTGTCAAATCCAATATATTTTTGCATGAAGGTTTTAGTTATAGCTAAAAGGGTGAATAGGGATAAACAAAATATCAAGGATTTTAAAAAAGAGTAACGAGTGCATAATAACGATGTAATAATAACAATGATAAACCCATTGAATATCAGTCCTCTTGATAATATCCAAGCCTCAAGTACTCCGGAGGGGTTAGCGATTTCAAAGATACAATATCCCATCCATATACAGCACATGACGCTTAAGGGGTGAATTGCTCTTTTCCATTCGATGTTCTGATAAAGGGCCGCATGAATGGATAGTAATACTAAGGCTGTTACGTATAGGATATCCATGATTACGCTAACGCCTTCTATTGGAATATATCGGGTAATACCCAATATGAAATAGTTGATCGTAAAAATGACAAATAGTATGAACCAAGGATATTTCAATAATAGGATACAGGTTATACATAACAAAGGCAAAGCTATTATCATCCCGAAAAGAGGGATGTTATTAAATAGTAAAGCTCCTCCTATTCCTACTAGTCCTATGACAAGGATTAATAGGGTCATATTGAAAGAAGAATCCTCTTTTATCTCTCTTGAAGTATCCATGAGCTTCGCTATTTTATGGCCGAATTGGTTGCGGTTAACCCCATATACATCATACGGTTCGTGAAAGAGCGCATGGAGGTCTGAGGGGGCAATTGCCCGGTGAAATCTTCTACGGCTTCTCGTGAGGCGTTATTCAAGTATAAATACAAAGATGTATTTTTAGTTATCTCACGCAAATAACTAACAAATTCCTTATCGCTATTTTTCCATACTCTGCGTACATTAGCTATTAGAATATTAACTTGACTTGAGCTTAGCAAATGTGGAGGCACACTGTTTCCTTGAATGGAAGGATATTCGATTAATACAATGTCTGGTTGACTTTCGGCTTTAATATACTCTTCTATATTTTCTGTGGTGAATAGTGACGATTCAATGTTTATCTCTTCTCCGATCCTTATATATCGTACTTGGAAACCTAGCTCTTCCCAACGTTCTTGAAAATATTTGGCAACGAATGTCTTCCCTTCTCTTTCTTCTATACTTAATATATTTATGTATAGAGTCTTATTTTTTTGCAAATAAGGAGCCAACCGATTGCAAGCGTATGCGGCTGATATTCGGTTACAGGTCTTTACAAATCCCCTGTATTTCAATTGGGAGTTGCGTCCGTTGAAGGCTCCTAATATATTCATTCCTGTGAGGCGTTTAGCCCGTTCTGCATCCCGGAGGGTACGGTCTAGTAATTCAATGACCAAATTTAGGGCTATAATGAAAATTAAACTACCGATAAAAGCGGCTATGACTAAAAACATGCGCTTACCTTTGTCACTAAACAATGGATAAGCGGCCTCTGAGATAGTTGTTAAGTTTGATGAGGTTAATTGTAAGTTCACCTGTTTCATCTTAGCCATATTTAAGGCATGGAGAACTTGTAGATAAGACTGTTCAGTGACATTGATCTCTCGTTCTTGCTGGTTGATCTTAGTCCCAATGGGAGAATAATTCTTATACTGCTCCTCGAAATCGTGCTTTCTTTTGTTTAAAATCTCTAAGTCTGCCTTGGATTTCACTTGTATCAAGGTCTGTGACAACCATTCTTGTACTAATCCGTCAATAGCGACTCCTTCTTTACTTTCTTTATAGCTGTTAATTTTATCTGTCAGTAATGCTATTCTCTTCTCGACATCTTTCAGTTGATCTTGATATCGTGTTAATTCTGTATCCTTGTTTAATGCGTTTTCAGAGGTGAAAGTCTCTATCTCGGTGATTTTACCACTGATGCGGGAAACATCTTCCAATGCGTTGATAAACTCTTCATTCGTTTTGACAAGTTTAGTACGAACTTCCATGTATTTCTCTAACTCGTTGATGATTTTGGTTGAGCTCTCGTAACTTCGTTGTGTTTCTTCGTAACGGTTCTCAAAATCAGCAAAAGAGTTTGCGATAGATTTTGTTTGTTCTGTATAATTTATGACGCTGTTTTGTACGTTATAATCTGTAAGATCATTTTCTTGTTGATTGAGTTTTGTCCTTAATTTATTCAATTCCTGCTCATAATATTTTACGATATCATTTGCTGTTTTATATTTTAAATTATCGTAAGAATATTTCATTTCTTCGCTGACTAACTTAACCGTATTCCATGTGATTCCGGGATCTGAGCTAGTGTAGGCTATCTCTATCAAATCGCTATTACCTTGGCGTCTAATAATTATGCTGGATAAAGCTGCGTAGCTATAGAATGCAGCTCCTCCGTTGAGCAATTCATGCAAATAATTGCGGCTATCACTGTTTTTATATTCTTTAAATCTGTTTATAGTGTTATCGAGAGAAGCCGTGTCTATTAAATTTATTATTTCTTCAGGTATAGATGCTGTTAATTTCTTGTAATTGTCAGCTGTTATATAGAGATTATCTATTTCAGGATTTCCTTGTGTTAGGTTTAATGCTAATAATTTTAGTGATACGTTTTCTAGGGTTCCTCTTGATTTTGTTAAATTAACCAAGTTATCATATGTGTTGTTTACTGCCTGCCAATCAGGTTTTGTCTCTTCATCTAAACCCGTGTTGGAGGTAATACCTGTGTAGATCGAAGTTGTCACGGTGTATTTTTTCTCCATGAATTGACTGAAATAGGCAACCAATGCTGTTACAATAAGCGTTCCAAATATCAGTTGGTGACGAATTCTATATAAAAAACGGGATATGTATAGTGTAATATCCATAAATTATCGATTTATGATTTTTACATTTGTAAGCATCTCTAATAGGGTTACCGCATTGTGTAAGGTAGCTCTACCCTCTTGATAAGAGATTACGGCTCCAGAACGACGTCCTCTTTCCATGGCCAAAGTCGTAATGTCAATTTTACCGTTGATGAAGTCTTGTTCCGATATTTTCATTTGGGCGTTGTAAAGGGCAGCAGCGTCTGATTTAGCTTTCAAAGTAGCTAAAGCTTGCAATACGTTATTATAAGCTTCCAATATTTTTAATTTCCGTTCTTCTATTGAGATCTCATATTCATAATCTAATTGCCGGAAACGAGCTTTCCGAGCTCGTACCTTTTGGCCACGGCTAAATAGGTCACCAAATGGGATAGACACCGATATGCCTGCGCTATAAGTATGTTGATTACTACCCAGACTTGTGAGATATTCAGGATATTCTACGGTTTCATGAGAGGATAGCTGCACTAATCGTCCATATTGGTACTGTCCGTATACCCTGAAATAATCTAGCCATTCTCTTTTGGTCACTTTCATTTCAGCATTAGCTTCATCTTTCTTAGCTTCGTAAATCTTGATCGAAGGGTGATCATATACTGATTCTAAAAAAACAGATAAAGGTGGTAATTGGATACGTTCATAATCATCTAGCATCGCTTGAATAGAGTCTGAGCCAGATGTTACTTCCACGGTTGTAGCTTTATCGAAATAGGTTTTCTTTTTCTGAGCTATAGCCGAAAGGATACTGAATATGAATAGGATGATAAATAAGTTCTTCATACGATTTATTAATGGATCTATACGTCCTCTTTCTGTACGAACGCCGTAAAGGTCTTAATGATGATCTTCATGTCCAGCCAGAAAGAAAATGTATGAGCGTATTTAATATCTAATTGTTTACGTTCCTCGGTGGACATACTACCAGAATTGCCACGTTTCTCTACTTGCCAAAGACCTGTAAGGCCGGCAGGAGCCATGAAGCGTTGTATGTATTCATCGCTGGTCAATAATTCCGCCTCGTATACGGGAAGAGGGCGGTTACCAACTATTGACATGTCTCCTTTTAATATATTGAATAGCTGGGGAAGTTCGTCAATGCTGTATTTCCGGATAATATGGCCGATTCCCGTTATACGGGGATCATTTTCTAATTTGATGAAAGCGTTGGAGCGTTCGTGACGTTTTACTTTTAAATAGTCGTTTTCAGGAGTAGCGTCATTGTCGGAATATAAAATGATATTTTGCTCATCGTCTTTAAAAAAAGAAGCTTGCTTCTGTGAATTCACAGAAGTTGCTGAAGAGGCTGTAGCCTCTTCAGCAATAGATTCCGTATACTGATTAAGCTTTTTATACTCTGTTATGCGCTTGTCCGCATCCATATACATAGAGCGGAACTTATAAAAATCGAAAACCTTATAGTTGCTGCCTACTCGTTTCGACTTGTAGAAAGCGGGGCCTTTGTCCTCCAGCTTGATCCAAATCACCGTGATGATAAAGATAGGGGAGAGGCAGAGGAGCGCCATGGATGAGAAAATGATGTCGAAGACCCTTTTCCATAAAGGCAGCTTGAAAATGGCGAGATCAGGCTCTTTTATTTGAGGCTTACGCGCTTTTTCCATTCTCTTGCATTTCTCGGCGATACCCAGTAGCTTCACTAAATCTTCCTTAGAGGTAGACTCGGAGATGACACAGTCCGTTCCGGCTTGCAAATAGGATATTTTCTCCTCCCGGGTCATTTCCGGGGCGATTAATACGATATAGATATTTTGAAACGTCTTATGCAAATGCATGATCGCAGGAATGTTTAACGTAGGATCTGTTTTCTCGATGAATACACAATAATCCATTTCCTCGGCAGGAAGAAGCGTGTTTTTCATCTGCAGAAGCGTTATACATTCTATGACCCCGGTGCCTAATGCCTTACGTAAACGTTCGGCCAACGGCACGTTATTACCGAAAAAGACATAATTCATTATCTTAATATTCGTTTTACCCTTACCCTTAATTCCTCTGGATTGAAAGGCTTCAAGATAAAGTCTTCCGCCCCTTCCTCAAACAAACGTATTCTATTTGAGCTGCTCTCTACGCTCGATAGGATCAAGACCGGTATATGGCTGAACATATCGTTCGCTTTTAAATAAACCAAGAATTCCTCTCCGGACATTTCTGGCATATTCAAGTCAGAGATGATCAAATCCGGTAAATTGCCTTCTTGAAGCCAAGCGATCGCTTTCAAAGGATTTTCTTTATAGGATACCTTGTAAGTACTTGATAAATAAAGCATGATTATCTTTGCGATTTCTTGCTTGTCATCCACTAAAAGAACAGATTTCTCCATAGAGTCGTATAATATTGTCGTCTTTTGTTTTATCTATTATGCAAATTTAGGATATTAAATTGAAAAAATCTATGTTTTTCAATTGTTTTTTTGAAAAAACAGTTCGGACTTTGAAAATAGGGGAAACTGCGATTTTTTGATTAAGTTTGTACGCACATAAATGAGATGAGTATTCGAAGATGCGTTGGAGGAAATATATAGATTTTGATGTTATTCATTTATTGGTTGGCGCTATTGTCGGGATGGGCTTGTCCTCTTGCCAGCCGGAGATGCCGGTGATCTCTACGATAACCGTGGAGGCGGATGGCCTGACGGTTCCCGTGAACCCGGATCTGTATGGTTTGACCATTGAGGAGATCAACCACGGGATCGATGGGGGGCTGTACGCCGAGCTGATCCAGAACCGGAGCTTCGAGGATGGCGTGCCACCCTTGAACTGCCCTTACGACGCCGCCCGGAACGTCTTGATTACCCCGAATGGATGGACGATCCCTTTCATGCGGGGAGATTCCGTACCGGGATGGAGGCGGATCGTCCCTAATACACAGATATACCCGGATATGAAGGAGCTGGTGAATGATAAGAACCGGCGGTCGTTGCTCGTGGCCGTATCGACTTCCGGGGAGTCGGGGCGCGGAGGCGTGATAGCCGAGGGATACCGGGGGATACCGATCCGGAAAGGGGAACGATACGATCTCTCGTTTTTCGCCAAGGGGGCGAATATGGTGCCCCGTACCATCCGGGTGGCCTTGGAGGACTCGATGGCTAATACGGTCTTGAGCGATGTGTTTCAGGTAGCGCCGCTATACGAGTGGAAACGATACAGGCATACGTTTACGGCTACGGAGGACGCGCCGAACGCGGTCTTGACGATCACGGCCGATACCTCCGCCGTGTTTTGGCTGGATGTGGTATCCCTCTTCCCGGAGGATACGTGGAAGGGACGGAAGAACGGGCTGAGACCGGACTTGGCGGCGCTGGTCGATTCCTTGGCCCCTCGTTTTATCCGTTTCCCCGGAGGCAGTTTCGTGGAGGGGTATACGGCGGGTACGTACCCGATCTGGAGGGAGACGCTGGGTGATATCTCGGAGCGTAAGCATTTCTGGAACGTATGGGCCTATGGTACGACGAACGGCATGGGCTACCACGAGTACTTGCAAATGTGCGAGGATATGGGGGCGGAGCCTATCTACGTTATTAATAGCGGGATCACGAGCCAAAGCCGCCGGCCCCGCTACGAGGACATCACGGCGATGGATAAGCTCACGGGAGATGCCTTGGACGCTATCGCCTACGCGAACGCCCCGGCGGATTCCCTGCCGGGCGCCCTGCGTGCGAGGAACGGGCATCCGGAACCTTTCAACTTGAAGTATGTCGAGATCGGCAGCGAGAACTATGGCGGGGAGTATTTCAGGCGCTTTGAGCTTTTCCGCAAGGCGATCAAGGAGGCCTATCCGGAGATTACCGTTATCAGCAGTTCGCCCCTCACGAAGCGAGGCCGTAGCGAGTGGGTGGATTCCCATTATTACGCCGGGGAGAATTTCTTCCTATCGAACTCCGGCCGGTTTAATAGCGACCGGTATTCCCGACGTTCGCCGGCGGTGTTTATCGGGGAGTTCGGGACGACGGAGCGACCCTTGGCCGGTACGCTCCGGGCGGCGGTGGCCGAGGCCTGTTTCTTGGTCGGGGCGGAGGAGAACCCGGATATGGTACGCCGCTTAGCGTATGCCCCGGTATTGGGCAACGCCGGGTTCGAGAACCAGCGCCATCCGTTGATCTCTTTCAACACCCATCAGGCGGTGGTCTCTCCTTCCTACCATTTATTAAAGATGTTTACCCGCCATCGGGGGGATGAGGTGCTGAAGACGATCGTGGATACCTACGAGAAGCCACAGGTACGTACGGGCCGGGCGGGCGTGGAGATGTTTGATAATAGCTATGAGTTCAAGGACGTGCGGATCGACGGCGTGCCCGTATCGGATATATCCGTGATGAGCGGGGGATGGAGGGTCCCGGAGGCTGGTACGTTGGTGCCGGAGGCCAACCGGTGGAACCAGGTATTGTTCGGCGACTCTACGAGCTACGCCTATGAATATACGGCTACCGTCCGGCGTACGAAAGGTAGCGGGCAGATACAGCTTCGCCTCTGCGACAACGGGCGGACGGGCGAGCAGGCGGATTATATCGCCCTGACGATCGGGGCGGGAACGAGCGAGCTGTACCATCAGGTAGGTGGCGTGAAGGATAGCTTGGTCTCTCCCGTGCGCTTCCCTTTTGAGAGTAACCGGTGGTATACGGTTCGCATGACGTGCGAGTACGAGCGTGTCCGTTGCTATGTGGACGGCGTATTGCTGCATGAGGTGGATATGCGCCCGATCCCGTCGTTGGTATCCGTCGCTACCCTCGACAAGGAGAACCGGGTGATTTACTTGAAGGTCGTGAATACGACCCGCCACGAGGAGAAGACCTCTTTGCGTATCGAGGGAGTGAATATCCGTAACGAGGCGGAGCTGATCCAATTGAGAGGGGAGCCGGAGGCTCGTAATACGTTTGAGAACCCGGGGGCCGTAACGCCTGTCACCGAGCCTATCGTATTCCCGATGAGCGGCCCGTTTATCTATAATTTCCCGCCTAATTCAGTGACGATCTTGAAATTATACATGGAGTAGGTCAGATAGGGCAGGAGGGCCGGTACACTTTATCTGTATTTATCCTAACTTCGCGGCGACTTTAACAAAAAAAATGTGTTATGGAACCAATGCATAAGATAAACAAGGTAGAGCTCCGAAGTTTGCAGCTTGAGGACTATACGCAGTTGTCGCAATCTTTCAAGAGGGTATACGCCGACAAGGATGTTTTCTGGACCCGCAAGCAGATCGAGACGTTGATACGGATATTTCCCGAGGGACAGGTCGTGACGCTGGTGGATGACCGGATCGTAGGATGTGCCCTCTCCATCATCGTGGATTATGACATGGTGAAAGGGGATCATACCTACGCCAAGGTAACGGGCAACGAGACGTTCAGCACGCATAATCCGAACGGGAATATATTATATGGTATAGAGGTGTTCATCCATCCGGACTACCGGGGCCTCCGGCTGGCCCGCCGTATGTACGAGTACCGGAAGGAGCTGTGCGAGAAGTTGAACCTGAAGGCGATCATGTTCGGCGGACGTATCCCGAACTATTATAAATACGCCGATCATATGCGTCCGAAGGAATACATCGAGAAGGTGCGCTCACGCCAGATCTACGACCCGGTGCTCACCTTCCAGCTCTCCAACGATTTCCACGTGCGGAAAGTGATGATGAACTATTTGCCGAACGACGAGGAGTCGAAGCATTGCGCTACCCTGCTGCAATGGGATAATATCTATTACCAGCCGCCTACGACGGATTACGTGGATAAGAAGACAACCGTGCGTGTCGGTCTGGTACAATGGCAGATGCGGCCTTATAAGACACTGGACGACGTGTTCGAGCAGGTGGAGTTCTTCGTCGACGCCGTGTCCGATTACAAGAGCGACTTCGTCCTTTTCCCCGAGTATTTCAACGCTCCGCTGATGGCCAAGTTCAACCATCTGGGCGAGGCGCAGAGCATCCGTGGGCTGGCACAGTACACCGAGGAGATCCGTGAGCGATTCGTGAACCTCGCCATCAGTTACAATATCAATATCATCACCGGTAGCATGCCTTTGCTGAAGGAGGACGGGGCGCTGTATAACGTGGGATACCTGATCCGTCGTGACGGCTCCTACGAGATGTACGAGAAGGTACATGTCACCCCGGACGAGCAGAAGAGCTGGGGACTCTCGGGCGGGAAGATGGTGAAGACGTTTGATACGGATTGCGCCCGGATCGGCGTGCTGATCTGCTATGACGTGGAATTCCCGGAGCTTTCCCGTATCATGGCCGACCAAGGAATGCAGATCCTCTTCGTGCCTTTCCTTACGGATACGCAGAACGGTTACTCTCGGGTTCGTGTATGTGCCCAAGCCCGGGCGATCGAGAATGAGTGCTTCGTGGTGATAGCGGGCAGCGTGGGCAACCTGCCTCGTGTGCATAATATGGATATACAGTACGCCCAGTCGGGTGTGTTCACGCCTTGCGATTTCGCTTTCCCTACCGATGGCAAGCGTGCGGAGGCAACCCCGAATACGGAGATGATCCTTGTATCGGACGTGGACCTTGATTTGCTCAACGAGTTGCATACGTATGGTAGCGTGCGTAACCTTCGGGACCGTCGCCACGACTTGTATGAGTTGAGGGTAAAAAAACAGTAGTGTTTGCGGTTGAACACAATAGTATTCATGGCTGAACCCAGTAGTGTTCGCTATTAAACACAATTATATTCGCCGGAAGAATGCAGTAGGGGCGGGATCTGTCCGCCCTCCCGTGCCGTGTATGCGTGGGAGGGCGGATGAATCCCGCCCCTGCGGTTTATATATCGGGGGGAGGATCGCTCGCTTCCCCCCTTCGGAAATGATCTTAATGACTTAGCATCTCAGCCGTGATCGGCGTGAATTTCTCGGCATCCGATTTACGGAGTTGTACGCTACCGTCGTTCCAGTTGGAAGGCCAACCTCCGATGATGTGTCCGAGGAATACCAGCTTGATCTCGTGCAAGCCTTTTGCCAAGGCCGCGGAGGTGTCATGACGGGAGAAGCGTTTTACCTCGCCACCGTTATTGACCATCAACTTGCCGTCGATCCATACCTCCTCTAAATCCGAAGAGATGTAATAAACGCCATCCTCCGGGATATTCACGTAGCCGGTAGCGATAGCGGCGTATTGCTTCACGCCTCGCATGGATTCGGGGGCGGGCACTTGGTTGGTCAGCTCACGGGTCGTCTTGATGACCTGTTTCTTACCGGTCTTCTGAGCGGCCTCCAGATTATTTACGCTTAGGTACATGCCATCGAATACCTCCATGTCGAGGCCCGGGGTCGTCTTGGCTACCTCCTTGGCGGGAGCCAGCGTTTGTTTCTCCACGAGGATCGTGCGAGGCTTACCCATCTTGCCGGAAGGCAACACGGAAGCGATCTTCACGGTCGTAGTCTCGGTGATGTCGAAAGGAGCCGTATATACGGTAGATTCCGGGGTAGGCTCGGTGCCATCCAGCGTGTAGACCATCTTCATCGGACGGTTCGTGGTGAATGTCATGGTAGCCTTGTCCGTGAAAGCCACGAAGTTGCAAGAACCGTTCGGTTGCTCGGGCTGCGGGATGTAGTAGTTGATACCATGTCCGTCTAGGCGAACCTGAGCGTTGTCCAGACGGCGTTCGAAGTCCTTGTAATCCTTCCGGTCCAGCGGGCTCCAAGCGATCTCGGAGAGGGCTAGGATACGAGGATAGATACGGTACTCCATGATGTCCGTGTTATAAAGGTACTCACTCCATACGTTGCATTGCACGCCCTTGATGAAATGCCCTTTACCGGCCGCTGCCAGCGTGTCGGGGACGGGGTTGTATTTATAGACCCGCTCCGCCGTGGTGAATCCTCCGATAGATACCGGGTTGATCTTGTAGTCGCCTTGGAACTGGTCGATATACATACCCTCGCTTCCCGGGGTCATGATCACGTCGTGGTTCATGCTAGCGGCGGCGATACCGCCTTCCTCACCTCGCCAAGACATTACCGTGGCCGATGGAGCCAGACCTCCCTCAAGGATCTCGTCCCATCCGATCATCTTCTTGCCGTGCTTGTTTACGACCTTCTCCATGCGTTGTACGAAATAGCTCTGCAATTTCTCCTCGGCCGTATGCTCCTTGTCGCCTTTCAAGCCTTCCTTCCGGATACGGGCCTGACAAAGCGGGCATTTCTCCCAGCTCGTCTTCGGGCACTCATCGCCTCCGATATGGAAATACTCGCCCGGGAATAGGGGGGCTACCTCGGCGATCACGTCCTCGAAGAACTGGAAGGGCTCTTCCTTGCCGGCGCATAATACGATGTCTTCCACGCCCCAGATGATACGGGGAGTACCCTGCTTACCCTCGCAAGACAGCTCCGGATAAGCGGCGATAGCGGCCATCTCGTGTCCCGGAAGCTCTATCTCGGGAACGATCGTGATGAAACGATCCGCCGCGTATTTAACGATATCCTTCACCTCCTCTTGGGTATAGAAGCCTCCGTACTCGGTACCCTCGCCATCGATGCGCTTAGAGCCGATCTCGGTCAGTTTCGGGTACTTCTTGATCTCGATACGCCATCCTTGGTCGTCGGTCAGGTGCCAATGCATGCGGTTGATCTTGAACAAGGCCAATACGTCCAGCTGCTTCTTGATATTCTCTACCGGGATGAAATGGCGGCAGGGGTCTAGCATGATACCACGGTAGCCGAAACGAGGCTCGTCCTTGATAGATACGGCCGGAGCGATCCATGCGATACCTTTCACGGCGGAAGGACTCTCGATCTCGGCGGGTAGCAATTGCAAGAACGATTGCATACCGTAGAAAAGACCTTGAGGGGTCTTGGCCTTGATACGGACGCCGCTGTCGGCTACGTCGAGCGTGTATCCCTCGTCGTTTACGTCCAGAGAGCCGTCGATAACCAACGAGATACCGTCGGAGGTCTCTTTGTCGGCGGTAGCTATCTGGTAGCCTGTCGCCGTGTTCATTTTAGCCGCGAAGAACTCGGCTACGGTTTTCGCCTCCGGGGTGGAAGCGTAGATCCTCGTGTTTTTGTTTAGCTTGAAGTTTCCTTCGTTCTGCGTAAGGCTGACCGGTGTCGGGATGATGTTGATACCTTGGTTGTAAGCTTTCGCTTTACCGGGAGCATCATCACATGAGGCCATCAGGCCCAAGACAGCGCCGGCGCAGATTGTAGCAAGGAGCTTTTTCATAGAATTAAAAATTGAAAGTTGAAAATTGAATATTGTTTAGATGTTTTTGAGAGTTTAAAAAGAGAATTGAGAGTTGAAGATAAGATGCCGTTTGGCATCCTTTTCAATTCTCAATTCTCTTTTTCCTATTTACCATGCGAAGATAGGATATTCCTTCATGATACCGTTCACCTTCTCACGAACGGCGCCGATGGTCTTATCGCATTCGGGAGCGGCCAATACGGTGTCGATCAGTTCCACGATCTCGCCCATAAGCGGCTCTTTAGCGCCACGGGTCGTGATAGCGGGCGTACCCACACGGATACCGGAGGTCTGGAAGGCCGAACGGCTGTCGAACGGAACCATGTTCTTGTTCACCGTGATGTCGGCGGCTACCAAGGCTTTCTCGGCCACCTTACCGGTCAGGTCGGGGAACTTCGTGCGCAGGTCGATCAGCATGCTGTGGTTGTCCGTACCGCCGGAGATGATCTTGTACCCTTTGTCCGTGAAGGCCTTGGCCATAGCGGAGGCGTTCGCTTTCACCTGTGCTTGGTACGTCTTGTATTCCGGCTCCAAAGCCTCTCCGAAGGCTACGGCCTTGGCTGCGATCACATGCTCCAGCGGACCGCCTTGGATACCCGGGAATACGGCGGAGTCCAACAACTGAGACATCTTCTTGATCTCGCCTTTCGGTGTCTTCTTGCCCCAAGGATTCTCGAAATCCTTACCCAGCAGGATGATACCGCCACGAGGACCCCGCAGGGTCTTATGCGTCGTAGACGTTACGATGTGAGCGTACTCCAGCGGGTTGTTCAGCAAACCGGCGGCGATCAGGCCTGCCGGGTGGGCCATATCGATCATCAATAAGGCGCCTACCTTGTCGGCTATCTCACGCATACGTTTGTAATCCCAGTCACGGGAATAAGCGGAACCACCGCCAACGATCAATTTCGGTTTCTCACGAAGGGCTACTTCCTCCATCTGGTCGTAGTCCACCCGTCCGGTATCTTCCTTTACATTATATTCGGTAGCGTGATAGAGAACGCCGGAGCTATTTACTGGTGAACCGTGGGACAGGTGTCCGCCATGCGACAGGTTCAACCCGAGGAACGTGTCGCCCGGATTCAATACGGCGAAGAATACGGCTGCGTTGGCCTGCGCCCCGGAGTGAGGCTGCACGTTGGCCCATTCGGCGTTGAATAGCTTTTTCAACCGTTCGATAGCGATCGTTTCACTTTGGTCTACTACCTCGCAACCCCCATAATAACGCTTGCCGGGATATCCCTCGGCGTATTTGTTGGTCAGACAGCTTCCCATGGCCTGCATGACCTGGTCGCTGACAAAGTTCTCGGAAGCGATCAACTCAATGCCTTTCAATTGGCGTTGGTGCTCCTTCTCGATAATGTCAAAAATGATGTTGTCTCTTTTCATTACCTCTTAAATTGGTTATTGCAATGATATGTTCCTCATTGAAAAGGAATCCTCGCGAATGTACTATATTATTTTAATACTATTTAAAAGATTCCGTTTAATTATTACAGATGCGCCGGAAATGGCTCCGCTTACCACTTGGTGAGGGTTACGTTTCTGAACTCAACCTCCTTACCCTCGCTCTGTAGCCCGATATGGCCTTCCTTCACCTTGTTGGTTCCGGTGTTCTGGTATACGCCGTTGATGTAAACGGTGATGACGCCGTCTTTCACGAAGATGTTCGCCTCGTTCCACTCTCCGGCGGGCTTCTCGCTGGACGGGTTCACGTTCTTTACGACAGGGAAGAAGGGACGTTCCTCTCCCGGGCGTTGCTGGTACTCGACAAGGTCGGAGCCTCCCAGCAATACGAACAATCCGGCCCTCCCGGCTTGCAGATTACACTCGATCCCGTTCGGGAAGGGGTTCTTTAGGTCTGCGATATGCAGGAAGATGCCGCTGTTCGCATTGGAATCCCCATTCGGCCAACGCCATTCCACGTGCAATTTATAGTCGCTGTATTTCTCCTTGGTGTACATATAGCCGAAAGGCTGGCCGGTGATGAAGATCTTACCGTCGCGTACGGAATAGACCTGATCGGCGGGGACGGAGTTTTTGTCGACTACGAAATTCCAGTTAGACAGGTCTTTCCCGTTGAACAGTTTCTCGGTCTTCTGTGCGTTCGCCCCATTGGAGAAACAGAAGAGGGAGGCGGCTAATACAGCCAAAGATAGCATTCTTTTTTTCATGGCATTAAACTCTATTTATAGTATGATTAATCAACGATTAGTTTGCGATAGCGTACCCGTTTCGGCTCGGCGTCGCCCAATGTCTTACGTTTGTATTCCTCGTACTCGGAATAGGTCCCTTCGTAGAAGACCACGTTGGAATCGCCCTCGAACGACAGGATATGCGTACAGATACGGTCCAAGAACCAACGGTCGTGAGAGACGACGACGGCGCAACCGGCGAAGTTCTCCAGCCCCTCCTCCAAGGCACGTAGCGTGTTCACGTCGATATCGTTGGTCGGCTCGTCGAGCAGCAATACGTTTGCGTCCGCTTTCAGCGTCAGCGCCAGATGCAGGCGGTTACGCTCTCCTCCGGAGAGTACGCCGCATAGCTTCTCTTGATCCGCTCCCGCGAAATTGAATTTAGACAGGTAAGCGCGTGCGTTCACCTCCTTGCCGCCCATACGGATGAATTCTTGTCCGCCGGATACGACTTGGTAAACGGTCTTTTTCGGGTCTATATCCTTATGGGTCTGGTCGGCGTAACCTACTTGTACGGTCTCGCCCACCTCGAAGGTCCCCTTGTCGATGCTTTCCATGCCCATGATCATCTTAAATAAGGTAGTCTTACCGGCACCGTTTGGCCCGATGACTCCCACGATACCGTTCGGGGGAAGCATGAAGTTCAAATCATCGAACAGCAGCTTATCGCCGAACGCCTTCGCCACATGCTGTGCCTCGATCACCTTATTGCCCAAGCGAGGGCCGTTCGGGATGAAGATCTCCAGCTTAGCCTCACGCTCCTTCTGGTCCTCGTTCAAGAGGGCCTCGTACGAGTTCAGACGTGCCTTACCCTTGGCGTGACGGGCCTTCGGCGCCATATTGATCCATTCCAGCTCACGCTCCAAGGTCTTACGGCGCTTGCTGACTTGCTTCTCTTCTTGAGCCATACGCTTCGTCTTCTGGTCTAGCCAAGAGGAGTAATTACCCTTCCAAGGGATACCCTCGCCACGATCCAGCTCAAGGATCCATCCGGCCACGTGGTCTAGGAAGTAACGGTCGTGCGTGATGCAGATAACAGTACCGGCATATTGTTGCAGATGTTGCTCCAACCAGTCGATCGACTCGGCGTCCAAGTGGTTGGTCGGCTCATCCAACAGCAATACGTCCGGCTGCTGGAGCAGCAATCGGCAAAGGGCCACCCGACGACGCTCGCCTCCGGACAACGTATCCACCACCTGATCCTCCGGCGGACAACGCAAAGCGTCCATGGCACGTTCCAGACGGCTGTCGAGGTTCCATGCGTCCGTAGCGTCGATCTTGTCCTGCAACTCCGCCTGACGGTTGATCAAGGCATCCATCTTATCCGGATCTTCCAGCACCTCCGGATCGCCGAATCGCTCGTTCACCTCCTCATATTCTTTCAAGGTGTCCACGATCTCCTGCACGCCTTCCTGCACGATCTCCTTCACGGTCTTGCCCGGCTCCAACTTAGGGTCCTGCTCCAGATACCCTACGGAATACCCGGAGGAGAAGACCACCTCTCCTTGATAATCCTTATCGATACCGGCGATAATCTTCAGCAACGTAGATTTACCGGAACCATTCAATCCAATGATTCCGATTTTCGCCCCATAGAAAAAGGACAGATATATATTCTTTAAAACCTGTTTTTGAGGCGGAAAGATCTTGTTCACGCCTACCATCGAGAAAATAATCTTCTTATCGTCTGCCATATAATTTTTTGTGTGTTAATTGGTTCCTTAACTTAAAATAATGGTGTACAAATCTACGTAAATATCTTTTATTTTACAAATGAACAAAGATCATAGGTATCAGATATCTACCGATTGCCAAGTTTGGCGTGTGGAGATTACTCGGTTTAATTCTCTTGTGCAAGAAGCCGGTAGATATGCTATTCCTCGGAAGTTGAGTTTTAGCGTTATCATAAATGAAGGGTAGGAGAGGTTGTGCGGCGTTGTGGTTAGGACTGTGCGATCATGTGGCTTTAGGTTGTGTGATCCTAACGATTTAGGATTGTGGTTCGTCTTCGTCTCGTGAAGATATGTAACCGGTTTATGCATGATTGTAATACGTGATGTAAAGTGCTTATATCTTGTTTCTTGCATTTGCTCCCCATGAAAAAACTAAAATTTATCCCTCTTGAAATTTGTATAATAAAATAAAACCCCCTATCTTTGCACTCGCATTACAAAAGTAACGCACAGGATGATTCGCTAGCTCAGCTGGTAGAGCACAACACTTTTAATGTTGGGGTCCTGGGTTCGAGCCCCAGGCGGATCACAGAAACGCTGGACAGAAATGGACAGTAAATGTACAACTCCTACAATATCAAGGTATTGTAGGAGTTTTTCTTTGTATAATGTCTGTGACCTAAGACACGAAAAGGTCACAGAAAGACACACTTTCGTGACCAATTCGTGACCTGTCCACCCTCTAAGATTTTAGGTCACGGAATGTCCAAAATTGGCGGTTTGTTGTCTTGATTTGTCCGTACTGCAAATATCTCATTTTCAGTTTATCAATTTAAGTTTGTAACTAAAAAAAGAGATTATGAGAAGTACTTTTAAGCTACTCTATTTCGTCAAACGAAATGCAGTAAAGAAGAACGGTAATGCACCGATTATCGCACGTATCACTATCGACCAAGTTGTAGCCCAGTTTAACACCAAACTGGAAATAAATCCGACTCACTGGAGCGTGGAATTAGGCAAGGCTTCCGGCAGAACCGCAGAAGCCGTACACATCAATTCCATGCTGGAAAGTATTCGTAGCACAGTTCATCAACATTACCATGCGTTAATGGCGCAAGACGGATATGTAACCGCAGAACTGGTAAAGAACGCTTTTTTAGGTAAGATAGCAAGGGAACGGACTTTGATAGAGTTCTTCAAACAGCACAACGAGCAGTATTTGCAAAAGGTCAAAATGAATACCGCAGACAAGACCTATTCACGTTATGAACTGACAAAGAAACGGCTTATGGAGTTTATGAAGTTTAAATACTCCGTTTCCGATATGCTCATTAAAGATATAAATGTGGTATTCATTGAAGATTTCCTGTTGTATATCAAGAATAACTATGGGTGCAGCCATAATACGGCTATGAAGTTCATACAACGTTTTCGCACGGTAGTAAACTTTGCCAAGAATACGGGTTTAGTGACTGCCGACCCTTTTGGGAGTTATCGGGTAAGGTTTGAACGTACCGATAGGGATTATCTGACTATGGAAGAAATTACCACCATTTACAACCACGAGTTTAGCTCTAAACGGTTGGAGCAGGTACGTGATTTGTTCATTTTCAGTTGTTACACGGCACTTTCATACATTGATGTATGCGAGTTAAGGCAGGAGGACATTCGCACCGGATTTGACGGTAATTTGTGGATTATACGGAAAAGACATAAAACAAATGTTACATCTACTGTCCGATTGCTGGATATACCAAAAGCCATATTGGAAAAGTACAGAGACAAATTGCCAAACGGTAAGATTTTACCAGTTATCAGCAATCAGAAAATGAATGATTACTTAAAAGAAATCGCAGCCATTTGCGGGATTGAAAAGACCTTGACCTACCATGTAGCAAGACATAGCGGATTTTCTTTCTTGCTAAAATTCAAGCACTTGCAAAATATTTCAGTTTAACGGGTAACGATTTAGAAACCAGCGAAATTCTGTATTTTACCTCGTTTTGCAGTAATTCAAAAGAACGCACTCCTAATTTTTGCAAAGTTAATAAATAATTTGGAATTTCATAATTATTGCTGGCTGTTTTTATGGTTTTTATGATGGTGTCACGGTTCTTTCATTTAAAAATGTTTGGAATTTTCAAATATCGTGACTAATAGACAGTTAGAACTTGCTTCTTATATCATCTTAAATAATATTGCCATAAATGTTATTTACAGGTGTTAATGTAAATGCAATATAACCAAGTTGTTACCATCTTGCACCAAGGTTAAATGAAAGAGCCATGTGGTGGTGTGCTGAAAAGTATAGGCAAAAAGCTATTCGTTATCGAAATTTCGCATTAGAATGATGAAATACACAAAATAATTTTGTATATTTACACCATAGAAAGAGATATAAAATCCAATTGACATAAAATGAATAGGATTAAATTGATTTTAGATAAAAAAGGAATAAAGCAAAAATGGTTGGCCGAACAATTGGGCAAAAGTTTTAATATGGTAAACTCTTATGTTCGCAATAGAAACCAGCCAAGCATTGAAACTCTTTATAAAATAGCTTCTATATTAGAAGTGGAGATAGATGAGCTCCTATCTCCAAGAGAAGATGTTGAAAAAATGAATCATGCTAATAGGCCATAATATGTCTGTCAGATTAAATAAAGTATGCAGGGAGCTTAATATCGGATTCCAAACATTAAGTGATTTCTTATTAAGCAAGGGTTTTGTAATAGAACTCAGCCCGAACTTCAAACTTACTGACGAACAAGCGGTTCTTGCATATAGGCATTTTTGCGACAAGGAATATATACCTCGCCCTAAGCCCATTTTACCAAAATCCGACGATTTGTCTTCAAATATTACTAAAATTTCCCCACTTGATGATTTTGATTGGTCACAATTTGAGTCATCTATGTCCGAAGCTGTAGCAGAAGATACGTCTGCCGCTGCTTCATTCCAAAAACACGATATTGTTAGTGCGACAGTTATAGCTCTTAACAGAAGGGAAACTGTTGTAAACTTAGGTTATAACGTAAATGCAATTATTCCTACAAGTGAACTGAGGTATAATCCCAACCTGCAAGTCGGTGATCAAATTGATGTCTATATTGAGGAGAATGGAAATAACCGTGGACAGCTTGTAGTCTCACACAGAAAAGCGAGATTAAGCAAATCATGGGATAAGATAAATGAGGTATTCAATAATAATGAGACCATTAAAATTTATGTGAAATGCTGTACAAAAGGTGGTATGATCGTGGACGCCTTGGGCATGGAAGCGTTCCTGCCTGGTTCTCAGTTAGACATCGTTAAGGTATTTGACTTTGATAGCTACATCGGAAAGACTCTCGATGTAAAAGTTATCAAAATCAATACTGAGTACAAGAACGTTGTTGTCAGTCATAGAGAGGTTGTTTCTGAGAATCTGCAGAAAAGGTCAACGGACAAGACTTTGCTAAAAGATATTTGGCAGAAGCACACAGAAGTTCAAGAACACATACTGCGTCAAAGAACTGAACCTATCAGTATTATCCCTTCATTGACAACCATCGTCAACGAAAAACTTCATGTCAGAATAGACACTTCGGACAATACAGATTTCCTGAAGTCGAGAATTATGGATTCTCTTGGCATCTCTGATCAGGATTGCCATTTTGATGATGGTTATGTTTTTGCTCCGTATAACAACTGGAGAAAATTAGATGAGCGCGAGAAATCCAGAATCAGTACACAGGCAAACAAGGAATATGTTTCTTTCTCTTATTATCCAGTAATTGACGGCAAGATAACTGATAGCAAAGCTCAATTTACCGGCATCAGAGAATTACTTGATAAACTGGAAATCGAATACGATTTTGATAAGAAGCGACGTCTACAAATTTCAATCAATGAACTTCAACGTCTTAAAGACAATGAAGATTTCCAGAATTTACAGGTTTCACTTCCTGATGAAACATCTGCTATCATACAGACATATCCAAGTATATTGTACTACTTGGAAAGAGTGTGTCCAAATCACAATTTCAAGAATATCGAGGTATTTAAAGATACCTCTCGAATATTAGGCGGAGTTTCAATAAACAAGCAGCTTGTTGTCGAAGGAGGCTTCTTTAACGAGGATACGTTCACTCAGTTGGAAGAATTGTTTGAACTTAGAATGTGCAAACTGGAATATGAGTTTAAGATAGACAAATCCGCCATTGGTCAATATGACTGGAAGAAGAACAAGTTTGGGCTTCCTATATCTGAACAAGGTACGATCCTATTCCGGAAGAATGTGAAGCTTTCGGCTATTGACATCTTTGAAGAAGATGATATCGATGTTTTAGATGAAAGCCAGGAGGAGCCTTCAGTGTATACCGACTCCTTCGCTTTTAACAGTAAATATACTACAGATATACACTTCGAATACACTTTGGACTGCCAAATTATTAACCGGATATTTGGGAAGGGGAATTATAGGGTTATCTCTCGTTTCTTCTATAAGTACAAAGAAAACAGAAACTGGGCAACTACAGAGGAATTAGACCGTTTCAATGATCAGATACATACCGAACTTAAAGGAAAAGTCGGTATTGAGAAGAATGGCTCTTCGATTGGTATTGACTTCAAGTGGAAAGAAAATAGCTTGCCAGAGATTCTTACCCAACTTAGTAGAGAATACGGATTCATAGACTTTGGTCTATTCAAGAAGGGGCATAAATGCAACTTTGATATTAAGTACAAAAAAGCAGAGCTTACAAACATCATGGAGAAACTGCATGATTCATTTGATAAGCTTAATGTGGAACTAGTAAAGAAAGGTACCGAGCTTTCGTTCTTTAGGGAATTTGACAATCTTGAAGAACTTATAGCATTTAGACTACAACTTCAAAACAAACTCAATTCATTTGACGCAAACCGCTACAAGTGTGTAATCAACGACACACCTGCAGGCTACGTCAAGTTATTATACTATTACGATAAGAAGAGCCGTGATGAGGAAAGAGTCGATGCTATAAGAGAGTTGAAAGGCGCAAATTTCTCTATTGGTGATTTACCAATCGGTAAGTTGATTCGAATTTCCAACTATCCTGAAATCGTTATTGATATATCGGGTGATAATTATGAGGTCACAAAACAGTTGATAGAAGAAACCATGGTGTCTTCTATTACACCTGATTTGTCTGGTGAGCTTGAAAAGCTTGCCCGTCTTAAAGAATCATTGAATAAAATCGTCCAAGGACGAGATGTTGAAAATGCTTCTTTAGGTGATTTTATCTTTGATGCCTCAAAAGCAGGAGGAATCAAAGATTTTGAAGAATCAATAAGACTGGAAGAACAGGAAATAAGCAAGCATATCCTTAATGGCAAGATAAATAAAAATCAACCGCAGAAGACAGCAATAGCAAAAGCATTGCTGGCTCCTGATCTCGCCATTATCCAAGGACCTCCGGGAACTGGAAAATCTACTGCCATCGCAGAATTGATTTGGCAGCATACAAGAAAATATCCTGATAAAAGAATACTTCTTACATCAGAAACAAACCTTGCCGTGGATAACGCGATTGATCGTGTGGAAAATCCATATCATAATCTCATTAAACCTATTCGTATTGGTGATGAGTCCCGTCTTGAAACGGAAGGTCTGCAATTCTCATATTCTGCTATGTACCGTTGGGCAAAAGGCGAAGATTGGAATGCAAAGAAGAAAAATGCTTCAATCAACGATGATGATGACGATGAGGAAAATGACGCTTACACTGATATGGACTCCATTTATGAAGCTCCAGAAAAACTGATACTTCTAAGCTGGATGGAAAATATCGGTCGTCGATTGGATTCCGATAAAATGCCTTCTGTAGCTCAAGAGCTTTGGAAGGATTTGCTGGAGAATCCAACTTCAGAGCTGAAGAATTTGTTTTTTGACAACTATATTAAGAACTGCAACGTTATTGGTGCTACATGTAGTTCTATTGGTCAAAAAAACATTATCATGTCTGAATCTATCGAGAATACTGGCAAGAGAAGCCGCTTTGTTCCTACCAAATTCTATCGCATATATAGACACATCTTTGCCGACAAAGAGGGGGTATATAACCCAAAAATATATTTTGATATGGTAATTCAGGATGAGTCAAGTAAAGCAACTCCTGCTGAATTGTCTCTGCCGTTAATATACGGTAAGAAGAATGTGATAATTGGCGACCATAGGCAGTTACCTCCTATGCTTTCAAGAGAATCGTTCATCAACTCATTTGATTATCTTATCAAAAGAGAGAAGAATGATGATGAACGTCAGAAGATGAAAGAACTAAAGAACTATGTTCTTAAGAATTTCAAAACTCTTGAAATCAGCCACTTCGAACGTTTGTTCACCCAGATTGACGACAACCTGAAGGGTGTTTTCAACTATCAATTTCGTATGCATCCGGCTATCAATGACGTTATTAAACAATTCTACAAAGATGAAGGTGGCTTGGAATGTGGTCTTACTACCCCTATTGATCTAGGTGTCGATGACCCTGATTATATCAATAATGGCGCATCAAGATACCATGGCATCACTGCTGGTCCCATCAACCCTGAGACACACGTTTTATGGATTGATTCGTCCAGTCCTGAGATGCTTGATGGCACATCTCGTGTGAATTATGGAGAAGTTGCAATCATAAAGAAGTTGCTGACAGATCTCAACGAATCTGAATCATTCCATAACTACGTAGATAGTTGGGATAGTGTTGAAGACAAACAGATTGGTCTCATTTCTTTCTACGGCAAACAGCTACGCCTGTTAAAGGATATGACAAGAGAATTTGACAGCTCGCAAATTCCTGTCAGAGTTAGTACGGTGGATAGATTCCAAGGTATGGAGAGGAACATCATTATTGTATCAATGGTGAGAAGCCATTGCATACAGAATGGAAAAAATCAGAAACCTAATTTTGAACGTTATCCAGTAGATGGATTTCCAAAACAGGAAGACTTAGGTTTTGCTCAATCCCCTAACCGTTTGAATGTCGCACTTTCACGTGCGAAAAGATTGCTTATAATTGTTGGAGATAGCAAATTATTCAGAACCAAGGATATATATGAAAATGTATATCAGACTATTGCTGATCCTAACAACAAATATGGAAAAATAATAACCGCAAGTGAATATGGACTATAATAAGATTCTGCAAGAAGGAAATCTCATATACTCTTCACGTCCATCTGACAACAAGTTCAGAGAGTGGAGATTGATTAAGACAATATGCAGTATGGTCTACTATGTAACATACGAACTGTCAAAACTGGATAAAGTTATACTGCTTACATTGCAACACAATGGAAAGTTGTATGAGAATCAGCTTGCACGCATCTTAGGATTCAATGTAGAAAACGATTTTGATTCTACTCCTAAAAGATATGCAGACCAGGGAGAAAAGGACATCTTTAATGGCATCCTCTCCCAGCTGACAACTTTCGGCCTGATAAATATAAATGAAAAAGAGGTATCGTTGTCACCTCTCGGTAAATTGGCACTGAAGAAAGGAGTTAAACACTCTTTTCATCGTGGTGCTATGGCTTTGATGCAATGTTTTGACATCGCACAGAAAGAGTCTTCAGAATACAAGATGTTCCCATTCCGTGATGCACTCGGAATAACATCCTCCATACAAGGAAAATCTGACGTGCCATACGACGATTTTAACCATGATGGTATTGAGGAAGAACTCTATGGTACCTCCTCTGAACTCATAACACGTCTTTCACTTCAATGCAGTGCCGACGTAAAGATCTGCCGTGCAGAAGAATCAACAGAGTCTCGAATGAGTGAGATTCAGGTTGATTTTAGACTGTATGAATACGAGGATGCTAAATATCCGTTTGTTTTCTACGACAATGAATTTTCTGAAGCAACCAATTTTCTTATGCATCAAGAATGCAATAAAGATTACATTAACCAGAAAATCCATATCGGTGAATATTTGCATCTTGTTAGAGAAAGTCATAAAGAATTGAACTATGCTTCAATGATGCCATACCTAGACGTATGGAATCTTGATGACTTCCTTGAAAGCGAACATCTGAGATGGAAAGACAAAGAATTATTTGCTGAGATTGCGAAACTGGCAAATGGTTCCCATTGGAATACCATATCTGTTGTTTTCCCAACAGATGCCCTAAAACTATATCTGGAGGATTATAAAGATTCCTTGGACTGGATAGCTCTGTCTTCGCGCTACGACGATGATTTCATCGTTGAGACTGCTATTACATATCCTTGGGATTTTGAAAGTCTGTCGGCAGACAGAAGTATTGATTTTGTCAAGCGTCTCATTGTCATCCCTAAGCTCCATGAAGATGTAGACTGGGATTGGGAATCTATTTTGGAAAGACTTGACGATGAGTTTGTACTTAAAACTATAAATTTCATTCCTTACGATATGTACTCTGTAACAGAGAAATACATATCTAAGTATGATTCGATAATAGCAAAATTTCCTGAGAGGAAATGGAATTGGGAGTATATTTCCACTAATGCCGGTCTTGACTATGTATTACAGAATATCAATGCGTTTGCAAAAGATATTCATCTGGACGTAATTATGCCAAGGGCATTTGCCTCTGTGGAATGGGCAGAAGCATATTGCGACTCAAGCGAATTTGCATTTGCTGTAATTGAGAAAAAGGAATGGTTGCAGAATAGGTATAATGCAAATTCCGCTGATTACATTTGGACTATTAAAGTTATTGATTGGCATGAGAAACTGGGCTTTATTTCATGGAAGTCGGTTAACAATGCTGATGGCTTTGAATGCAATAAAGGAGTCGTTTGGAATAGTACGACATTTGAAAAATATCACAATAAGGAGTTCTCTGTAAGAGGTCTAAACCATATCACATCTTCTATTACGGAGGTAAGGATAATTGATCTTTATCCTGATTTCAGATGGATCTGGTCTATTCTCTCCGCGCGTGACATCGTTGTTGCTGACATTGAATTTATCAAGCTGCATTTAGCTTTCATCACTTACTCTAAGGCTATTCCGTTAATAGCCGCAGAAAACCTTTCTCAGCTGTATGCAATAGACGAATTCAAACAGTTAGTTACAGAACAGGGTGCTTGGAATAAACTAACAGCTTATATTGAGAAGAAAACCATTCTGCAAAATATAAGCGACTCAAATTGGGACTGGAGTATTATCACTCAGAATTTCTGTGATACGCTTAATTTTGCGGCTCTCTCTAAACTGAATGTTTTAAATCGTCTTGATTGGGATTACATTTCAAAGAATGCAGATATTGATAAAATCAAGAAGAATCTTGATGATTACGAAGACAAGTGGAAATGGGCTACATTAACCACTCGTCTTGATCATGATTTTATTGTAGAGAACCTTCCTGAATACTACCTACTTTGGGATTGGGGATATATAATAGAATCTGTTCTTACTGAAGAAGACCTTGCAAAATCTGAATTAAGAATACAGATTGCAATTATTCTGTCAATGCTCGAAAAAGAAGTTAGAGCCTCTATCTGGAGCAAGCTTACAGCTCGATATTCAACAAGTGATATTCTGGAAATAGACAGAGATAATGCCTTGCTGATAAATAAACAAGTTTCTTATGAATGGGATTATTCTGATTTATATAACAGAAGTGATTTTGATATTGATGGATATTTAAAGTCATATCAAGAATTTTGTATTCCTGTAGACTGGGATGCTCTTTCGGCCTCTAAATCTTTGAATAAAATTCTTTCTTGGAACAAGAAAGTTGTCAAAGATTTCTTCGTATGGGAGAATGTGGTACTTGAAATCCTAGGTAACGAGGACTTCCATTGGAATTTCCAGTACTTATCTACCCTCTCATCAATTAACTGGTGCGATAACATTCTTAGAGTACGTAGTGAAGAATGGGACTGGAATTTTCTTTCAGAAAACAGCAAGTGTTTTAGTTACAATAGTAAGAAGCCAAATGAGATACTAAAACACATTGAGAAATTTTCTGCATATCTTGATTTTGCCATTCTCTCAAAACGACGTGATGTTAAGCTGACACTACGAATGCTTACATCATTGATTGCGGAGAAGTGGGATTGGAAAGAAATATCTTCTAACAGAGGATTTGAATTATCTGCTGAGTTCGTCACCGAACATGATAACTTTTCGTGGGATTGGTATGAACTGACATCAAGAAGAGACTGCCAATTTACCATAGAATATATCAAAGAATATAAAAACAGAAATTGGGACTGGTCTGCTCTATCAAGAAGGAGTGATCTCAACCTTTCTGCTGAGATTGTAATTTCTTTGATAGATAAAAAATGGGACTGGAAGGAAATCTTGCGCAGAAAAGACATTGAATTTACGGAAGAGCATATTTCTAAGTTAGCCCAGATCGATTTAGACTGGAAAGAGTTCAGCCGGAGAAGAGACTTCTTCCCGACTATGAACACTTTGAACATCCTAAAGGATAAAGATCTCGATTGGAATGACATTTCACAAAGAATGGAATTACACTACAATGTAATTCTGTTCTACAAGCATAAATTAAACTGGTCAATTCTCACCAATAGTACTCATATTGATAAATCTAATCCCAAGACCCTTGAAACCTTCAAAGAATATCTTGACTGGAATGCAATATCGCACTCTCCTGATTTTAACCCATCAAACGAGAATTTGCAGAAATTCAAAGATTATGTTAACTGGACCATTATATGCAAAAGGCCAGATTTTGTTGTTGACGAAATGACATTATCTTTATTTGAGGATAAAATCGATTGGAAGAGAATCTCTCAAAGTAGTACCATTGTCTTTACTCAAAGTCTGGTTGATAGATTCAAAAATCGTTGGGACTGGGTTGCTTTGGCAGAGAATCCTGCATTCAGAACCTCTGGCATTGATAACTTATACAAGAGTGAATTGAATCTGATGGAGTTCTATAATACTCTTAAATCGACGGGGTGTAGAAGACCGTTCGTATATCACTTCACGCATATGTTCAATGCTATAGAAGTAATTAGGTCTCGAAAAATACTCAGCCGTAACAGGGCAACAGAACTTGGTCTGCTAAAATATGATGCTGCCGGCTCGGTTGTTCACAGGTCTGCAAAGGCACATCCATACGCACGATTCTATTATAGAACTGGAACTCAAACACAGTTCTACAATGAATGCTTGGGAAAACAGAAAGGTTCCAAGTACTATGGACGTGCAGAGGATAATGGTTTGCCCATGTGTCCGATGCCAGTATTTTTCAAGTTCGACCTTCAGGATGTATTAGCAAAACATTCTAACTTGTGCTATTACAGCACTGGAAATTTGCAGACTAATTGGGCTCGAATATATAAGGTGATAGATGACCCTCATAATATAGATGCCGTTAACCTGTACAGTAGCCAATGGAGTAAACAAGTCCAAGAAAAGAAGCAACAAGAATTTCTTGTAAAAAATGAGTTTGATTTTTCTAAACTTAAGGATTATCAAATCATCTGCTATGACCGGGAAGAAACGGAAATGCTAAAGTCTATATTCTGCGACGACCCAATCTGTGAACATATATATAGTATCTATGACTCTGAAGATGTATTCGAGCATGAGAACCCGCCATTGAAATTTGAAAAGTCAGATGAACATCTTAAGATAACAACAAGCTACAGCGGTGACTATATGTTCCAGATTGAAAGCGCTCAGATTAACAAAATCAGGGTGTTCAATCCTGCGTCTCAAATAAAAGCGGTAAAAAGCCATGTGGTGCAGATACGAGACTACGTATCTGTAGAATGTGGCGATACTGAATTTGAGGTTTACTATGTCAATATGAGTCCGCGTGCTCGTTCACCGAGATGGCTGGTTTACAAATATTTTCCAAATAAAGCTGAAACCAAAAACACAGACTCAACTGTTATTGAAAACTTTTTGGGTATCAGCCTTGATGATGACTATTCACCAAAGGAAATGATTACTGCACTTGAACTTATAATGCCAAAACTGGAAGAGCTCTATAATACTCGTGTTAGGCATTATGTGGTCAAGAAGCATACCTTATTAGTATGCGAACAATTTGAGAAGTACGCCTTCGCCTTTGATAATAAATATATGAACATGGATCTTATGCGTCTTGTACTAGCAATACACGATATAGGCAAGGCTATAGACCGTTCAACTCAGCATGAACATACTCTTTCATTGGTTCGTGAACTATGGGAAAACACTCCTTTTACCGAGCATGAACTCAATCTTGTAGAAGTACTGCTGAGAGATGATCATTTAGGCTCGTACTTCCAAAACAAATATGACTTGTCAGATTTGAAGGAAGAAATTGTTGCTGATGCGACAGAGCTAAAAATGTCTCCATCAATTCTTCTCCAATATAAAATGATATTATATCAATGTGACTTAGCTTCTTATACAAAAGATGCAGGTGGATTAAAATATCTGGAACACATGTTTGTGTATGAAAACGGAGAAAAAGCATTTGATGAGGAAAACGGCATCATAGCCATGTCAGAGGAATATGCAGATAGGTATGTAAATCTCAAAGAGTCTATTAATGAATAATATAAAATTTCATAAAGGTAATATCTTTAACAGCAAGACGCAGACGATTGTAAATACAATAAACTGCGTTGGTGTTATGGGCAAGGGTATCGCGCTCGTCTTCAGACTCAGATACCCTGAAATGTTTGAGAAATATAAGGAGTTTTGTCAGTCAAAGATGATTGGCATAGGAAAATTGTGGCTGTATAAGTCAGAAAATACGCCACAATGGGTATTGAATTTCCCTACAAAATTCCATTGGAAATATCCCAGCAAAATGGAATATATTGAAACAGGATTGCAAAAGTTCGTAGATTCTTACAAGGAGAAAGGCATCACTTCGATTGCCTTTCCCCTTCTCGGAACTCACAATGGCGGACTTGATAAAATCGAAGTCCTTGACCTTATGCATAAATATCTCGAACAATGTGATATTCCTATTGAAATATATGAATATGATCCGTTAGCACCGGATGATATGTTTGAGGATTTTATGCTTAAATGGATTGATATTTCGCATTCAGAGAAAATCAAGATATTAGGTAGTCGTTCTTCAAAGCAGATTGAAATCATAGATAAAGCAATCAATGAGGACAATATAAAATCCATGATTGCTTTAATAGAGTATCAAGGGATTGGATTTACGACAATGCAGAAGTGTTTTCATTTTGCAATGAGCTATAAAAAAGAATCTATATTAGAGTTATAGAATATGTTACCACTACAACAAGCACGCGAAGTACATGACTCTGTTATTGAGTATATTAAATCCACATTCCGATTCAAGGAGAAGGATGTGAGCGATACATTCTATCGCTTTATTTAGGATAAAGAGAATAGATTATTCAAGAGACCATATGTTTCTTTGAAGACTCCTGACTTCGTCACTTATTTTCTTCAATTTTAGTTCGCCCGACATGGGCATAATCTAATGGGAGAAAGTCTCTAATGCGGCCTAATAGCGGCAAGCGTACAGCCCAAGATAAGCTACCAATGGCGACATTGGGTGTGAAGGAAGTCGGCGGCAAATCACAGGCCTGACGTACAGGGACTTGATATCAAGGCGTTTTCTCGTGGGTAAGACTGCTAAAGAAGTTCAAGCCCGATAGCTATTCGGAACGAGCGGCGTAAATCAAGCAGGTATAAGTGGGGGCAGTAGCAAACTTCCGTGGCAGGCTTAACCAAAGATAACCCCAACACGGTACAGAAAAGCGTCATATTTTGTACCTTTGCACCGAGAATGCAAATCAACAATTACTTTCGCTGGCGTATGTGGTGCTTCCCCACAGCATTCTCGACTGGTTCGACATAACAAATATAGATGACGCGTGTGTTCCCGATTTGTCTGGAAACGAGGTATTCAGTGGTACGCTGCACATTTACCTTGACGAGAGAGACAACCGCCCTGCCGATATGCAGGAGCTAAGGAGCAAGCCTATGAATGGGGAATACAAGTCAAGGGTACCGGCATATAGCTGACAGTTGGATAGCGCATAGGACAATGTCCGATGAGGCACTACAACTGGCAGGCTACGTGTGGATAGGTTGCTACTACAAGGCATCAGCCTTGCCGAAAGGTTGAGGAACCGCCGTATGTAGAACCCTTGTACGGTGGTGTGAGAGGATAAATGAACACGGAAGAGATGAACACCTCGATTAGTGTTCACCTCCTACTCGATTTTATAAAAACAGGCGGGAGCTTCAAGAATAAGGTTTAAATTTTCAGTCCCTTCGGACAGTTCTCGTCCTTAACATACAGCCACGGATGTCCGATTGTGACATGGTCGGCGATGAAGTTCCCCGTGGGGCTGCGTTCACTTGCCGGACTGCGTATCAGAGGAACATTCCGCTATGCGATGGAATCGTCCCGTCTTTGTTGCCACTTAGCTTCCATCTCACTTGAAAACTCCACAATCTCCCTGCTCAGTTTCACAAGGTCGATGGTACACTTCTCCAGTCTGTAGAGCAATGCCATCGCCTTCTTCTCCGAGAAGTGGATGCGCAGTTCCTTTACCACCTGATTGTAGTTCGTGCCTATGCAGCGGAACTGGGCGTGGAAGTCAGACAGCTTGGTGTAATAGTCCACCAGCGTCTTGTCAACCTTCAGCACCTTGAACTTCTGCCCGAAGAAGTGCGCTTTGAGAAAGACGGCTTTCGCGTACACGTTCGATTCCTCATACATCGTCAGGAACCTGTTCCATTCCACATCGTCGAAGCGCACCATCACGCAGTGCGTCTTCGGGTTCAACTTGGGATTTCTCCCGTACTTGCTCTTCTTTTTCATGCTTCTTATTTTTTCAATTTTATGGCTTGTCCATTGTTTAATCTTTGATTAATGAACCCCGAAATTATCCGACTGCGGAGGACAATTCTGCCCACGGCGGTGAAGGCATTTTCAGTTACTTAGAATTATTCGGGTAACTGAAAATATATCTTGCTGTGTCTTTGAGGACACAAAAATCCTCCGCCTGTCGGATTGATTTCCGAGTGTAATAACTCACTTTGTGTATCGGTCGAACCGATGGAGTGCATCCAACGGCTCAACCTGTTCCACCGTAATCCCGTCAGAGTTTGCGCCATTGCTCGATGTCATTCCGGTAGGCATCGAGGTGCAGGCGGACAAGGTTCTCTATAAGTCCGGATGCGCTCATGCCCTTCCCTCCGAGGTAGCGGACAACCCTGTCCAGCTCGTCACGCACCGTCTCACTGACGAACACAGGCTTGCGGTTGATAATTTTGGGAACTTTGAGATAAGTGGTGCGGTACTCATCCAAAGACAGCCTGCGCTGTTTGCTGCTGATGCGCTTCTGCGGTATTGCCGCTTCCCCAGTCGCCACTTCTAACGGTTCATCTACCATAGGTATTTCTGCTTCTTCCGTGACGGTCTTGCCGGACTGTTCAGGCTCCTCCGGTTCCAGACCGATACTCCTGTAGAAGTCGTCTATCGACTTGGAGGTGTAGGGTTCCCTGCGCCCCATTTTTTCCACGATTTCACGAGCTTGACGCTCTGTAATGTTTGGTTCTTTTTTCATTGTAAAAACAAATTGATTAAGTTATTGAATGTGGTCTTGGTCTATACCTCGACCGATTATCGGGAGCGAAGTAAGGTGCTTTAATGCAGTCAGTCAAGCACTTGGATTTTCTTAGGCATTTTTGTACGGTTTTGCTTTATGGAGACTGACAAATCGGTGCGGACTTCACCGATTTGCCGGATATGAATAGCTGAAAGGACAAAGGTACGATTGGGGACAATTTTAAATTAAGCCCTTATTGGGGCTGTGGCTTCCTTATAAAAAATGGGAATTAAAGGCTGGACGGAAATCGTATTCCACCGGCTTGCTCACAGATAACCGGCAAGCAGTACCCCGGACAATGACTACCGTATCGGCGCAACATGCTGCCACTTTTTGAAAATCCATTGCATGACAGCGGATAATGTATTTCTTTGTGGCAAAAGAAACAGTAACAATTAAAAGAAAGGCAATATGGAAATCGTATCAATCGAAAGAAAGACCTTTGAGGCAATGGTCGCCAAGTTCGACCGTTTCGTCAGCCGTATGGATGCCATCTGCCATCGGCACGGGGAAAAGAAAATGAGCGAATGGATGGATAATCAGGACGTGTGCCGTATGCTCAACATCAGCCCTCGCACGTTACAGACGCTTCGGGATAACGGCACGCTGGCTTATTCACAGATAAACCACAAGACGTATTACCGTCCCGAAGACGTGGAGCTCATTGTCTCCGTTGTGGAGGATAGAAGAAAGGAAGCGAAGTTCAAAGGAAAGACTATATGAATTAAATATAATGACAACACCCACTAAATCCAGAGTAATATGAATGAGTTGATTAACAAGGACAACAAGTGGATAATCCACTTTATGGGCAGTCTTGACCGACTGCTTGATAATGTAGAGCACCTGACCGCCGATTACCGCCCGACATTGGGCGGTGAGCGTTTCTTCACTGACAAGGAGGTGTCGGCACGGCTGAAGGTGAGCCGCCGGACACTTCAGGACTACCGCAATGAAGGGCGTATCGCCTATATCCAGCTGGGTGGTAAAATCCTCTACCGTGAATCCGACATCGAACGGATGCTGAATGACGGCTACCGCTCCGCCTACCGACAAAGGATAACTTGATTTTTCTTGAAGGAGTGCAGTTTGCCGTATGCCCTGTATTGCGGCAGCAATAGACTTTCTACAAAAAGAAAAAAGGAACGGCTTACGGATGAAGTGTCAATACTGCGCTTCGTCTGTAAGCCGTTCCTTTTCTGCTCTTTACCCATCAGTTGCTTATTTTTCGTTGTCGGATGCCTTTCAAACGTGTGGCAACGGAAACAAGTGGCTGACAGGATGAACCTCAACTATACCATCGGTTATTACTCCTGCCACAGGAAACAAACAACGTAACAGGCGTTTCTCTTTTGGTGGTGCTGATTTCATTTATTATAAACCGTCTGAACAAGGCACTTTCTTTACTGCATATCCTGAATGCAATGGCTATAACCATTTCAAGGTTGTAAACGTCATAACTGATACCATCCGGTTGCCTGATATATCGCATCGTATCGGCTTCATTCAGTTCATTGTTCTTATAGATTGCCCGTATCGTCTTGCGGACATTGCACGAGAACACCCCGAACAGGTCGGCAATCTCAAATTGCATCATCCATACGGGTGCAGTCGGCATAGTGACTGCATCCGTTTCACTGATTGTTATTATGCCTCTGCTCATAATTCCTTTATTTTATGATGATTATTTACTGTTTCTTCTTTTCGCCAGCCGATATTTCCTTTCTGCGCTCTATCAGCTTGTCCATGTCCTTAGAGATTTTATCATCGGTTATCCGTGCATATCCCTGTGTCGTCCTGATATTGGAGTGTCCCATCATCTTGGCGATACTCTCAATCGGAATGTCCGCAGAAATCAGGAATGTTCCGAAGCTGTGCCGACTTTGATGATAGGTCAAGTTTTCCTCTTTTCCTATGGTTACTCCCAACTCGTGAACCTCAAACCATAGGGCATCACGGTTGGGAAGAGGAAACACGGGCTTCTCGTCATCGGTCGTGTTATACAGCGACAATATCTGCTCCGCTATGGGATGTAAGGGTATGAATGCTTCTACCTTTGTCTTTTTGCGGTTGATGCGGATGTACCGTCTGCCATCAGCGTTTGTTCCGATATGGTGGGGATGAAGAAGTTTGATGTCCACATACGCCAGTCCCGTCAGGGTGGAAAATATGAACGCCCGTCTTGCCAGTTCCATACGCTTGTCATACATCGGTGTGGAAAGTATCTTCTTGAACTCCTCACGGCTGATGTACCTGTGCCTTGCTTCCGGCTTTGTCTCATACTCCAAGTCCTCACAGGGATTTACACGAAGAATCTCCTTGTCTACGGCAAGATACAACAGGCGGTTCAGCCAACGCAGGCAATGGTTGGCCTGGGAAACCCCGAAGTTCTTGCATTTCTTCAAGTGGGCTTTGTAGGACTTGCCGAAATCCTCCGTCACTTCTTCAAGGGGAATGTCCTTTTTACCGATGGACGTAAGAAAATCCGTCAGGTACTTCTGATAATACATTGAACTTCGATAGGAAGAAGTCGAGTCTATTTCCTCGGAATGCTTCTTCAACCGTTCACGTTCCCATTCACCCATCTGTAGAAGAGTGGTCGGATGGATGTTGTTCAAGGATATGTGGTTCTTCAAAATCTCGGCACTGACCACGCCTTGAGATTTCAGTATCTCATTGTAGGATTCCTCTGTCAGTCGTAAATATTCTCGTAAGCGGTTATTTTCCCTTACGGATTTAACCTCGTTTTTCTTGCTGTTCCATTCTTCCGGTCGGCAATAAATCCCCGTACTGATGGCAGTCTGTTTGCCGTCAATGGTTATGCGGCAGAGTATGGCGGTCGTACCGTCAGCCTTTACTTTGCTGCGATTAATGTAGGGTAAAAGTGAAAATGTGCTTCGCATATAGTTTTCTGTATTAAAGGATTAAAGAACTAATTGAAAATCTTTGGTGGCTTCTATGAACTTGTCCATGTCCTCGAAAAGTTTCTTCGGGCTGACACGGGCATAGACCTGTGTCGTGGAAATGTCGGAATGTCCCAGCATCCTGCTGATGGTTTCTATCGGCACACCTGCTTCAAGCGTAATCAGCGAGGCGAAGCTGTGCCTCGCCTGATGGTAGCACAAATCATCCTTGATGCCTGCCAGTGCCGCCAACGCTTTCATGTGTCGTCTGAGATTAGACCAATGCAGCAAAGGGAACAGGGTGTCCCTATCCTCACTATGATATTTTTCAATCAGCGCAATCGCTTCCGGTAACAGTTTCACACTGGCACGAAGTTCGTTTTTCTTTCTTCGATACTTCAACCACAAAGCACCGTCCTCATCCGTATATAGGTTCTCGTGGGTAATCGAGACAACATCCGCATAACAGACCCCGGTGTAGCACCCGAAGAGAAACATATCCCTTGCCAGTATATGGGATTTGCGGTAAGCGGGTATTTCCACATCACGGATTTTCTCAAACGATTCACGACTCAATGCCCGTGGTGTCGTTTCCGTCTTCTTTGGTAAGGTAAAATGCTGGAAGTGGATTCTGTCGGCATATCCCTCCTTATATGCCAGACGACATATCTTCTTCAGGATGGCAAGATGATGGCGGACGGTATCAATCGCATAGCCTTTCTCTTCCGTGGCAAAAGACTGATAGTCGTGGATGAATTGTTCCGTCAGTTGTCCGAAAGCCAAATCCTTGACCTTGTACTTGCTCTCGATGAACTCCCCGAGTGTCAGACGCATATAGTGATAGCCGGGATAAGTCCCTTTCGCACGGTCTATGCCGATACGTGCCTTGATGTCGTCACAGACTGCATCTGTCATTTTCATGAGGGTCATCTGTGTTTCCATGCTTCCTTGAAAATGATTCTTCACATCGGTGGCATCAAAATCCACTTTACGGCTTACAAGGTTATCGAAGGCGTTGTTCACCGCCAACAGCAACTTCTCAATCTTGGCATTTGTTTCCACCGCTTCCTTGCTCTTGCCGTTCAGACGGCTTTCACGGGGATTCCACAGTTCCGGTGTGCAGGACAGCTTGCAACCGAACTGCGCCATTGTCCTGTTTACCGTGATGCGTCCCATAATGGGAACTTTTCCCGACTTGTCCGGTCCGCTCTTTTTGAGGTAGAGCAACACCTTGAATTTTTCTACTTTCATACGCTTATATTTTTTTAGTGCAAAGTTACTTGCCATATAAGCGCTCTTTGATACGCAAAACACTGTGTATGAGCGCAAACAAAACGGTGAGGTTTTCTTTTCATCGCTTTGTGTTACCTATTCCCGTTTCGGTAACTACCCGGCTAACGGTTTGGTAACTGAACAACCTCAATATTCCGTTGTCGTTTGCATTTTCCACATTTTGCAGAATACAGAAATACAGCTCATTTCAAACGACTTACGTTTAATCTTTACCTATTCACTATTGCTTGCTTCGCCTTGTATATTCCATTGTGCCCGGCATTCGTGCGCCACTTCGGTGCTGCTCGCAAACGGTGTTCCCATTGAAACTGTATCTAAGATTTTAGGTCATACCAACATCAGAACTACTCAAATTTATGCGAGGATTACCGATTTGAAAGTAAGTGGCGACATGGAAATGTTGGCTCAAAAACTGGACGTTCCAAATCGTACTGCCAGCCGTTGAAATCGTGTTATCGTCAGATAACAGCAAGGTGTGATTTGTGGCACACAAATCTGTTTTCCGTGCCGCAAAACACCTTGGGCAAATTCACTCCAAAGTCGTGTTGCCAATGAAAGAAAGACATTTCCTAACTAAAGATTTTTTCGCTCGTCGGGACGGGTGGTCCCGCCCCTTGCCGCTGGGCGTTCCCCGACCGATGAGTTTATTTTTGTAATTCTGCAATCTTGTTTTATTGAAATATTGATAGCCTGATTGATTGAAAGCAAGATTTCAAGAAAACTGGATTGATTGAAAACAATAAACCATTCAATATTGATTGAAATACTGAATGGTTTATTTATTATCAAGAATATAATTACTTGCGAAAAGAAAATAAAACTCGCATCATGTATCGTTTTCATCCATTCTTCGGAGCAGACTTTTTTGCAATGTCTCCAAATACCGAGTTCTATTTATTTTACGGCTTCGCATTTCCAAATAAGAATGATATAAATCACCAATATCTATACTGAACACATTTTCAAAATATCCTGCAATCTCTTTTAAAGTAGCCGTTCCTTTATTAAAATCCCCATTCGCTTCTAAAGCATAAATCAGTTCTACCAACGCCCTTTTAGAGCCAGTCCAACGCAAAATACTTTCTACAACCTGTCCGTTATCCGCTTTGCGCTGTACAATACGCTCCAATTCCTGCAATCTGTTAGTCAAATAGATTTTCAACAGTTCGTTAGTAATAATTTTAGCCACTTTAAAATCATATCCGGTTGAATATAGAGGGTCTTTATCAATATGGGAACTGTCTGTACATATTCGTAAATCATTTTGATTTCGGGTAAAATAGTATCTATCCAAATAAGTAGATTTAGAACGGTAATACTGGTAAAAGTCCAAATTCCTACTGAAATAGAATGTTAAACTATTTAGTTCATTGTACAGATATTCTTTTTGCGCAACATCACTACCTGTTGGGAATTTACTTTCTATAACATAAATTTTGTTGTAGTACATATATTTACTTAATACTTCCGGCTTTAGTTCTTTAAAGAAATAGATTTCTTCCGCCTCGTCCCTAAACTGATAATTTACTGTATGCTTCCTAAGTTCATCACACAAAGGTCTAATAAAACGCATCATGTGTAACGCCCTATCAATCCCTATACATTCGTCAGAATTAGAAATATTTATTTCGGTCTGTATCTGAAAGAGTAATTTACTAACGTAGCTTTTAATTGCTGCATATTCCATACTCACAACATATTGCGCTATAACACAATGTTATAAAGATAACCTAATACAATAATAAATAAGGTTATCAATCCAAAGAATATCCCTATCAGCCGCCAAGTCATTACTTTTTTCAACAGCGTAGCTTCGGGCAATGACAGCCCAACAACTGCCATCATAAAAGCAAGCGCAGTTCCTATGGGGATACCCTTAGCTACAAAAACTTCAATTACCGGTACTATTCCGGCAGCATTGGCATACATTGGAACTGCCAACACTACTGATAAAGGAACTGCAAACCAATTATCCTTAGACATATACTGCTCAAAAAATCCTTCCGGTACATAGCCGTGCATAAATGCACCGATACCGATGCCGATAAGGATATACAGAAGTACACCTTTGACAATGCCCCATGCTTCTTGCATGATAATCGGCAATCGTCTAAAGAACGGAGTATGCTCTTTTTCCCATGTTCCGGAGTCGGAAGTTGAGTTTTGCTGAATTTGTTTTACCCAATCACTCAAATAAGGCTCCAATTTCATCTTGCCCAAAATAAATCCACCTACCATACCTAACATAATACCGCTAATCACATAAATAGAAGTAATACGCAACCCAAAAGTGCCAATAAACATGGCAACAGCAACCTCATTCACCAAAGGCGAGGTTATCAAATAGGCGAATGTTACCCCCAAAGGAATACCCCCTTTCACAAATCCGATAAACAGCGGTATGGAAGAACAGGAACAGAACGGGGTAATAGCACCAAATAAGGCTGCAAAGAAATATTGCAATCCATATAGTTTACGAGAGGTCAAATAATTGCGCAAACGTTCTATCGGGAAATAAGCATTTATAATTCCCATTATCACGCTGATAAAAAATAATAATATCAAAATCTTTATCGTATCGTAAAAGAAGAAGTTTATAGCTTCTCCTAAAGCTGTTGAAGCATCCAAACCGAAGATGTCATACACCAGCCAATCTGCAAACCTTTGTATCATAATCCTATTATTGTTTGTAATAATACGAACATATTACCTAAAAAATTAGCGGTTACAAGCACATTTAGGCAGTTCTTGTTTTTTTATCTCTGTAATGTAGAACTTGGCAAATTCATTCTTGATTTCATTACGCACTCTTTCAAATTCGCTTCTGATGAAGTCCGTTGTCCCTATTACTTCCGAGGGGTCATCAAAACCAATATGCAACCGTTTCCCTACATTGCCCTCAAAAGCCGGACACGTTTCGTTAGCACTACCGCATACTGTTATCACATAATCCCATGTATCACTTAAATAAGCAGTTACATTGGTAGGAATATGCTTACTTATATCAATGCCAACTTCTGCCATTGTCTTAACAGCCAAAGGATTAACTTTCTCAACCGGATGCGTACCAGCGGAATACACTTGTATATTCTTATCAAACGATTGCAGGAAACCATGCGCCATTTGACTGCGACAGCTATTTCCTGTACATAAAATTAAAATTTTCATATTATACCCCAATTTATCAATCCATAATAAATGCCAACCAAAATAAACAGTATAGCTACCATGTTATTAAACCACTTCTGAAAAGTCTGCACACGGTTATAAAACTTTCCTATCCCTGCTACACTGTATGCCAAAATCCAAGCGACAAGCATAACTGGGAGCCCTGTTGCCAATGCAAAAATGACAGGTAGCAAATACCCCTCACTTTCCATAGCTGACATGGGAATAAGCATGCCAAAATAAAATAGACCACTGGTCGGACAAAATGCCATGGCAAACAATATCCCCAGCAACAAACTACCCCATGAGCCTTTTAGTTTTTCTGTCTTTTCAGTAGCGGAAAATCCGAACTTAGGTAATTGCAATTTATCTCCGAATAGCATAAACAGCCCTATCAACATCAAAGCAGGAGCAAGCAGCAGTTCCCCCCATTCGCTGATACCTTTTTGTATGGCAAACATATCTGCACCCTTTCGGAGTATTGCGATAAGTATCGCGCCTAATGCAGAATAAGCCAATACACGCCCTAAAGTATATAAAACACCATTTGTAAATATCCGGTTACGGTTATTTATATCCTTACTAATAAATCCAATAGCGGTAATGTTGGTAGCCAATGGGCAAGGACTTACAGCAGTCAACAGACCGAGCAGAAAAGCGGTAATAATAGGTATCTCACTATTATCCAACCATGTTTGCAAGTATTCCATAAGACTGTATTTATTTTAGCAACTGATTGATTTTCTGTTTTAATTCTTTCTTGAAAGCCGATGTATTGTTCCGGGCATTCTGAAAGCCAAAGCGTGTCATGTCGTTACGTTCTTCTTTACCGTTCTTCCATTTATTAACATAAAGAGAAGACCAACTTACACGATATTTCTCTGCCAGCTTCTCGCCTTCGGGAGTTGAAATATCTACTTCTTTGAAACGTAGTTTGCCATTTTTAACCAACTCTGCCAAATCTGCATTGACCACTTCTTTCGTATATTTCTCAATGGCTTTGCAAGTTACACAACGTTGTTTCCCATGAAAATAAAGAACTTCCACATAGGTATCTGCGGCAATCTGAGCCATTCCCCAAATAGAAAACAAACAAGCAATGGTAAGGAATAAAAAGCGTTTCATCATAATCTGATTTACTTGGTTAATACATCTTTTACTTCTTTGGCAGAAAGTTTGCCCTTTGCCACAACCTTACCGTCAACAACGAGAGCAGGAAGCGTCATTACATTGTATTCCATAATCTTCATCAAATCTTCTTCTTTGGTTATTACCGCTTCCAAAGCTAATTCTTTTACTACTTGTTCAACCGTTGCATACAGAGCCTTACAACCTGCACAGCCTGTTCCTAATACTTTAATTTCCATAATTTATAAATTTATTATATTAAACGTAATTCGCAAAACAACGAACATCAATATTAAAAAAGGGGGATTATCAGCAACACTCCCCCGATTTACAGATACATTGCCCGAAAAACTCTTTAAAGAGTTCACGAGCCAATTGCCAATTCTCTCGGTTGATACAGTATTTCACTTTAGGCGTTTCAACCTCTCCTTGTATAAGTCCTGCATCTTTCAACTCTTTCAAGTGCTGTGATACGGTTGCTTTGGCAATGGGAAGTTCTTCGTGAATATCCCCAAAATAACACGTTTTCTGCTTTGCCAAAAAGTGCATAATAGCAATTCGGGCAGGATGTCCCAATGCTTTGGCAAATCTTGCCAACTGTTCCTGCGTAACAGTATAATCTTTCTTTTCTTCCATATCTCGAATATTGTTCG